>ENA-OOXT01000038-OOXT01000038.1-human-gut-metagenome-genome-assembly--contig:-NODE-38-length-90360-cov-4.455224_pt1 | contig 90360 bp, 57 predicted proteins | sample MGYA00241590_ERZ501349 | MGnify/ENA primary metagenome ERZ501349 (study PRJEB25962, sample SAMEA2042838) | human gut metagenome | biome: human gut; feature: human-associated habitat; material: faeces...
TTCCGGCATGGCGGTTCTCCTGTTGAAATCAATTCACAGACTCTGTTTGCCGATGGCTATGTACAGGAAAAGACGGGTGATGCCGCTTTCCGTAAAAAATACAAGCAGTATATGGTTCCCGTGGAAGGGGTTGAAGGAGTCTATAAGGTGGCTTTTGAATCTTTGTGGGAAAATTGTTTCTCGGAGATGGGGTATCGTGAGTTTAAGCGCGATTTATACAATGGAAATCTCTTTGAGGGAGTTCGTGCGGCAGCTGTGGGTAAGCATGATGTCTTGTTAAAAGAGAGTGCAGCGGATATCTGCTCCAAGCTGGCAAGTCTCTTGAAGAGTTTGAAAGATTTGTTGACGGTGAGTCTGTATGGTAATAAAGGAAAGTTCGAGGAGGACGATTTGCGTAGTATTTTTGCGGCGTATGATATGGATGTTCCTTCTGCCAAGCGTTTTATCACTTCGTTACTGGAGTCCAGGGTAGAGGAGGGCAGAAGTGTGAGTTACATCACTAGTGCCAAGAAGAAAGATGAAGACAAACTGATGTTTACCGTTACCCGTGGTTTTGATTTGTTATTGTCCCGTTACCAGAAGTTGTGTGCCCAGCGTATTACAGGAAAGAAAGGAGACCGGCTGTTGTTCTATGTCACTCCGTTCTCCGATCTCAATATGTTGCTCAACTTGCTGTCTATGCTCAATGTGGTGGACTTTACCGTAGAGGGGGGTGTTCCTTCTGTTGGAGTGCGTGTTCGTGATGCGGAGATATTGAAAAAGGAAGCTGCCTCGGAGGGCTATCAGAACCGTGTGCTGGAGAATAATGAGAAAATATTCCAGGAACAGATAGAGTTGTTCCGGCTGTTCTTTGGCAATACGAAGTTAAGTGACGAGCAGCGATGGGAGTTTATAGAGGATTATTTTACGGGGATGAGTTTGGAGGGATTGAAAGAAAAATATTCTTGTGTTGTGGAATGCCGGCTGTGTAAGGTCTGAAATACCGTATGATTTTCACGGCTCGATAAAGACAGCTGAGGCGGCAGAAAGCTATATTGTCAATTGCATGTGGAAAAAACTCGGGCAAGAGGAAGAGTGGACTGTATATTGGAAACAAAGGATTATGTATATATATTTGAGCTTAAACTGGATAGTACGGCTGCTGAAGCTTTACAGCAGATAGAGGACAAAGGATATGCTAAGCCTTATCTGACAGATACGTGCAAAGTTACGGGAATTGGTATCAGTTTTTCATCGGAAACCATGACGGTGGAGGAATGGGAGGAAAAACATTGTAACCCTGTTGTGATTAAATAATAGTGCAAAAATATGCCTCAAGCCGGAATCATCACGATCCGTCTTGAGGCATTCTTCGTTTATGGAATTGGGGATACAAACCGCTTACGCTTTAAAATTGCGTGCTATTTTTTTATATCCATATACGGCACGGTTGCCCAATTCTTCTTCAATGCGGAGCAACTGGTTGTATTTCGCCATACGGTCGCTACGGCTCAGTGAACCGGTTTTAATCTGTCCGCTATTGGTGGCTACGGCGATGTCCGCAATGGTAGCATCTTCCGTTTCACCGGAACGGTGGCTGGTCACAGTGGTATAGCCGTTACGTTGAGCCATCTCAATAGCATCCAGAGTTTCGGTCAGCGAACCGATCTGATTTACTTTTACTAGGATAGAGTTTGCACAACCTTCACTGATTCCTTTTTCCAGGAACTTCACATTGGTAACGAACAGGTCATCACCTACCAGCTGGCAGCGATTGCCCAGACGCTCGGTCAGCATGCGCCATCCTTCCCAGTCGTTTTCTGCCATACCATCCTCTATCGAATCAATGGGGTAGTCCCAACTCAATTTTTCCAGATAAGCAACCTGTTCGGCGGCACTGCGCTTTTCCCCTTTTGGGCCTTCAAACTTGGTATAGTCATAGATGCCGTCATGATAGAATTCGGAAGAAGCACAATCCAAGCCGATGGTGATATGTTTAAACGGTTCATATCCGGCAGCTTCGATAGCGGCAAGGATACAATTCAAAGCATCTTCGGTGCCATCCAATGCAGGGGCAAAACCACCTTCGTCTCCTACGGCTGTACTTAGTCCGCGTTTTTTCAATACCTCTTTTAAAGCATGGAATACTTCTGCGCCCATCCGCAAGGCCTCACGGAATGTTTTAGCACCGACAGGACGAATCATAAATTCTTGAAAAGCGATAGGGGCATCGCTGTGTGAGCCTCCATTAATGATATTCATCATTGGAACAGGCATGATATAGGTGTTTGTTCCGCCAATATATCTGTAAAGAGGAATATCCAAATAATTGGCTGCAGCTTTTGCCACGGCTAGGGATACGCCCAAAATAGCATTTGCGCCCAGTTTTGATTTAGTTGGAGTTCCATCCAGATCAAGCATGGCTTTGTCAATACCACGTTGGTCCATAGAGTCCATTCCTTTCAATGCCGGAGCGATAAGAGTATTTATATTTTCTACAGCTTTTAATACGCCTTTGCCTCCGTAACGGGTTTTGTCGCCATCACGTAATTCCAAAGCCTCATGTTCACCGGTTGACGCACCCGATGGGACAGAGGCACGGCCCATAATCCCTGATTCCAATATAACATCCACTTCCACAGTGGGATTACCACGTGAGTCCAAAATCTCTCTTCCTTTAATCTCTGCTATTTTCATATAGTTCTAATTTTATAAGATGGTTTTATTTTAATAACAATAGAGAAGCCGGATTTGTTGAGGTACTAGGGAAAGTTTTTTCATGATATTTACTTTTTTATTTCTTTCCACAGAGTACATCCGTCTTTATTTTTCGTCTCCCTTTAATAAAAGCTAGAGATCAATATGAAAATAAAATGGATAGTGGGGGGGCTGTTATGGGCAAGTTCTTACTTGCAGGCTGCCGCACAAGAATATAAACTGTGGTATGATGAACCCGCTCAAGTTTGGACTGAAGCACTTCCGCTGGGTAACGGGCGGTTGGGAGCGATGGTATTCGGCAATCCCGGTGTGGAGCATATCCAGTTGAATGAAGAAACTATTTGGGCAGGACGTCCCAATAATAATGCTAATCCCAATGCGTTGGAATATATTCCCAAAGTGCGCCAGTTGGTGTTCGAAGGAAAATATCTTGAAGCACAAACATTGGCTACTGAGAAAATAATGGCGAAAACCAATAGTGGTATGCCCTATCAATCGTTTGGCGATCTGCATATTTCTTTTCCGGGGCATACACGTTATTCCGATTACTATAGGGAACTGAGCCTGGACTCAGCTCGTACCATTGTACGTTATAAGGTGGACGGGGTGACTTATCAGCGTGAAACATTGACTTCGTTTGCTGATCAGGTAGTTATGGTGCGTCTTACTGCCAGCCAACCCGGAAAGATTACTTGTAATGCCAATCTTACTACTCCGCATCAGGATGTGATGGTCTCGACGGAAGGGGAGGAGGTTACCCTTTCGGGCGTATCTTCTTGGCATGAGGGGCTAAAAGGGAAAGTCGAATTTCAGGGACGTATGACTGCACGTAGTCAAGGAGGGACCCAGGCTTGTCGTGACGGAGTCTTGAGTATAGAAGGGGCGGATGAGGCTGTGATTTATATTTCCATTGCTACCAACTTTACTAATTATAAGGATATAACAGGTAACCAAGTGGAGCGTGCGAAGAACTATCTGCGCCGGGCTGTAAGTAAGGATTATGTGACATCACGTAAGGCACATGTTGATTTTTTCAAGCAATATATGGACCGTGTCTCTTTGGATTTAGGTATAGACAAATATGCAGGGGTAACCACTGATATGCGTGTGCAGAATTTCAAGGAAACGAAGGATGATTTTCTGGTAGCTACTTATTTCCGTTTCGGCCGCTATCTGTTGATTTGTTCTTCACAGCCGGGTGGGCAGCCTGCTAATTTGCAAGGCATTTGGAATGATAAATTATTTCCTTCCTGGGATAGTAAATATACTTGTAATATCAATGTTGAAATGAACTATTGGCCGGCCGAAGTGACGAATCTTAGCGAATTGCACGAGCCTTTGATACAGCTGATTCGTGAAGTGAGTGAAACAGGGCGTGAGTCAGCAAAGATTATGTATGGGGCGGATGGTTGGGTATTGCATCACAATACGGATATATGGCGTGTTACCGGAGCTATAGACAAGGCTCCGTCGGGATTATGGCCTACGGGTGGAGCTTGGCTGTGCCGTCATTTGTGGGAACGTTATCTTTATACAGGCGATATGGAGTTTCTCCGTTCGGCTTACCCTATCATGAAAGAAGCCGGTAAGTTTTTTGATGAAATAATGGTGAAGGAACCGTTACATAATTGGTTGGTGGTATGCCCGAGCAATTCTCCGGAGAATACTCATGCGGGCAGTAATGGAAAAGCGACTACGGCTGCCGGGTGTACTTTGGATAACCAACTGATATTCGATTTATGGAATCAGATAATCACTACCGCCCGATTATTGGGTACGGATGCTGAATTTGCCACCCATTTGGAACAGCGTTTAAAGGAAATGGCACCCATGCAGATAGGACGTTGGGGGCAATTGCAGGAATGGATGACAGATTGGGACAATCCGCAGGATGTACACCGTCATGTGTCACACCTTTATGGTTTGTTCCCCAGTAATCAGATTTCTCCTTACCGTACTCCCGAATTGTTTGATGCGGCACGTACTTCGCTGATCCATCGTGGCGATCCGTCTACCGGATGGAGTATGGGATGGAAGGTATGTTTGTGGGCTCGTCTGTTGGATGGTGATCATGCTTATAAACTGATAACCGATCAGTTGACTCTCGTACGTAACGAGAAGAAAAAAGGAGGAACTTATCCTAATTTGTTTGACGCCCATCCACCTTTTCAGATTGACGGTAATTTTGGTTGTACAGCGGGTATCGTAGAAATGCTGATGCAGAGCCACGATGGTTTTATTTATTTACTTCCCGCATTGCCGACGCAATGGAAAGAAGGAAGCGTGAACGGGATTATAGCTCGTGGAGGTTTTGAATTGGATTTGAGTTGGAAGAATGGTAAAGTGAGCCGGTTGGTGGTGAAATCCCGTAATGGGGGGAACTGTCGTTTGCGTTCTTTAAATCCGCTGGCAGGCAAAGGGCTGAGAAAGGCAAAAGGGGAGAATCCGAATAAATTGTATGCCATACCCGAAATCTTGCAACCGATTATAAATAAAGAAGCGAAATTGAATAAAGTTGAGTTGAAAAAAACTTATCTTTATGATCTGGAAACCAAAGCAGGTGAAGAATATATATTCTTAGGTAAGTGATGATTCTTGCACTGATTGTAAGGATGAAAAATAGTAAAAAGAAGAAATATGAAAAGAACAGGATTAAACATTATTTGCTCATTGTTGCTGGTAGGTGGAATGTGTGCATGTACTGCCACTCCTAAACAGACCGAAGAAATCAAATGGAGCGAACGTATGGCTCAGTCGGAAATGCAACGTTTCCCTGAGCCTTGGATGATAGAAAAAGCGAAAAAGCCTCGTTGGGGCTATACGCACGGACTGGTGGTGAAATCCATGTTGGAGGAATGGAAACACACCGGTGACACAGCCTATTATAATTATGCAAAAATATATGCAGACAGTCTGATAGACACTGACGGTAAGATAAAGACCATGAAATATCTTTCTTTTAATATTGATAATATCAATGCCGGAAAGATTTTATTCGATTTTTATGAAAAGACGGGAGACGGGCGTTATAAGGTGGCGATGGATACTCTTCGTAAACAACTGACCGAACAGCCCCGTACCAGTGAAGGTGGCTTCTGGCACAAACTGATATATCCGCATCAAATGTGGCTGGATGGTATATTCATGGCTTCTCCTTATTTGGCTCAATATGGTAACGTATTCAAGGATACTACGGTCAATGCCGATATTGTGAATCAAATAAAGCTGATTGCCCGTAAAACGTATGATCCTAAAACCGGTTTGTTTTATCATGGTTGGGATGAGAGCAAGACACAAAATTGGGCAAATAAGGAAACCGGATGCTCACCCAATTTCTGGAGCCGCAGTATAGGCTGGTATGCCGCTGCTGTGGTGGATGTATTGGATTATATGCCGGCGCAGTTCGAAGGACGTGACAGTATAATGACGATCATAAATATGTTGGCCGAAGGTATTGTAAAATATCAAGATCCTGAAACAGGGGTATGGTGGCAGGTGACTGACCAAAATAACCGTAAAGGAAACTATTTGGAATCTTCTGCTTCATCGCTTTTTGTGTATTTCTTGTGTAAAGCAGTGAATAAAGGATATATTTCTTCGGAATATAAGATGGCTGCAGAACGTGGTTTTAATGGCCTGATCAAACAATTCATTAAAGAAGAACCTGATGGTTCGTACACTATTACCAACTGTTGTGCTGTTGCCGGATTAGGCGGTAAAGGAAACCGGGATGGAAGTTTTGCTTATTATATAGGTGAGCCGGTAATAGAGAATGATCCGAAGTCAGTAGGTTCCTTTATTTTGGCGGCTATTGAATATGAGAAAATGAAGTAGTAGGAATAATCTGAGAAAGATGAGGACATTTGTCAAAAAAGTCTTCATCTTTTCTCATAAGATCAAGAGCTTTTTAAAAAAGATAACCGCCTTTTTTAAAAAACATAAGGACCTTTTTTTAACACCTTGTTGTTTTGATAAAAGCTCTTGTTTAGAGATTGTTAATTAATTAATAAACGAATTTGAAAATACAATGATGAACAGACACGCATTACTTTCCTTATTGGCTTTATTGCTATGTTACTCTACTTCCTTGCCGGCGCAGAAAGCGAAAACGTATATTCCCTGGAAGAATGGCAAACTGGTGGTGTCCGAGGAGGGACGCTACCTGAAGCATGAAAATGGAGTACCTTTCTTCTGGTTGGGTGAAACTGGATGGCTGATGCCGCAACGCTTGAATCGTGACGAGGTTTCTTACTATCTGAATAAGTGCAAGGATGCCGGATATAACATGGTGCAGGTGCAGGTATTGAACGGTGTGCCTTCCATGAATATTTACGGTCAGTATTCCATGATAGACGGTTTTAATTTCAAGGATATCAACCGCAAAGGGATTTATGGATATTGGGACCACATGGACTATATTATTAAAAGTGCTGCTTCACGGGGCATCTATATAGGGATGGTATGTATTTGGGGAACTCCCGTGGAACAAGGGTTGATGAATGAAAAAGAAGCCGTGGCATACGGTAAATTTCTTGCGGAACGTTACAAGGATGAGCCGAATATTATTTGGATGATAGGAGGGGATATCCGTGGTGATAATAAGACGGAGGTATGGGATGCGTTGGCAAACAGTATCCGTAGCATAGACAAAGGTCATCTGATGACTTTCCATCCGCGTGGACGTACCACGTCGGCTACTTGGTTTAATGACCGCGAATGGCTGGATTTCAATATGTTCCAAAGTGGACACCGTCGTTATGGGCAGCGTAATGGTGATGGTGACTATCCTATCGAAGAGAATACGGAAGAAGATAACTGGCGTTTTGTGGAAGCTAGTCAGGCAAAGACTCCGTTGAAACCGATAATTGATGATGAACCTATTTATGAAGACATTCCACAGGGACTGCATGATCCCAATGAAACCCGTTGGAATCAGCACGATGTGCGTCGTTATGCCTATTGGTCGGTATTCGCCGGATCATTCGGGCACTCATACGGTCATAATGATATCATGCAATTTATCCGTCCGGGATATGGAGCCTCTTTTGGTGCCGACGGACGCAAGAAAGCATGGTGGGATGCTTTGGAAGATCCCGGCTTCAATCAGATGAAATATCTGAAGAACTTGATGTTGACTTTTCCTTTCTTTGAACGTGTGCCCGATCAGAGTGTTATTGCGGGAACTAACGGCGAACGCTATGACCGTGCCATCGCTACCCGTGGAAATGACTATTTGTTGGTTTACAATTACTCAGGACGTCCTATGCAGATCGATTTGAGCAAAATCAGCGGTGCGAAAAAGAATGCATGGTGGTATAGCGCAAAGGACGGTAAGTTGGAATATATCGGTGAGTTTGACAGTAAAGTCACTTCTTTCCAGCATGATAGCGGTTATCTGAGCGGTAATGATCAGGTTCTGATTGTTGTGGATTCTGCAAAGGATTATGTGCAGAAAGCTTGGACAGCCTTGCCGGATGCCATACAGAAATGGAATAAGTAAGAAATATGCATATCATGAAAAAACAAGTATTATTAATCATTCTTTTGGCACTTCCGTTGTGGTTGAAAGCAGCGGATGTTTCGGTTACCGGCCTGCGTACCGAGCAGATGGTAGATCCCATGGGGCTGGATACTGCTGTCCCTCGTATGAGCTGGCGGCTGGAATCTTCTCAAAGAAATGTGATGCAGACCGCCTACCGGATCTTGGTTGCGTCTTCTCCTGAACTTTTAGCACAGGATAAAGGAGATTTGTGGGATTCCGGAAAAGTGGAATCCGATGCGTCCGTATGGATTCCCTATCAAGGGAAGCGTTTGAAAAGCAATCAGCGTGTTTACTGGAAAGTGAGAAGCTATACCAATCGCGGTGAAACAGAATGGAGCGAGCCTGCCCGATGGGGGATGGGACCTTTAGGTGAGATTCATTGGAAAGGACGATGGATAGGTTGGGACGCTGCGTTTGCATGGGAGCGGGAAGATTCACACAGCCGTTTGAGCTCTCGTTATTTACGCACGGAATTTAAAACGCAAGCCAAGGAGATAAAGTATGCTACCCTTCATTTGTGCGGTTTGGGTATGTACGAACTGTTCATTAACGGCCAGCGGATAGGTGATCAGGTATTGGCGCCGGCTCCAAGTGATTATCGTCGTACTGTGCTTTACAATTCTTTTGATGTCACCAAACAGGTTGCCGGAGGAAATGCCGACAATGCCATCGGAGTGACCCTGGGCAACGGACGTTTCTACACTATGCGTCAAAATTACAAACCTTATAAGATTCCTACTTTTGGTTACCCCAAGTTACGTTTGAATCTGATTATAGAATATACCGACGGCAGTATACAGCGCATCAACAGTGATGAGAAATGGCGTTTGACGGCTCAAGGGCCTATACGTAGCAATAATGAATACGATGGTGAAATTTACGATGCCCGTATGGAATTGGGAAACTGGACACAGCCCGGTTATGATGATTCCAAATGGCTGAAAGCGCAACGTGTTTCATTGCCGTACGGTACACTTCGTGGCAATACCGCTCCCAACATGAAAGTGATGAAAACGCTGAAGCCGGCTGTCTTCAAGCAATATGGTAACCGTTATATGATTGATTTCGGTCAGAATATGGCAGGATGGGTGCGTATTAACATAGCGAAAGCCGCTGCGGGAGATACGATTTGCATACGTTATGCCGAACGGGTAAAGAATGACGGTACGGAACTGGATGTGGAAAATCTCCGCCATAGCCAGAGTACGGATTATTATATCTGCAACGGTAAAGAAAACAACACTTCCTGGAGTTCTCGTTTTTCTTATCATGGATTCCAATATGTAGAAGTGACAGGTTATAAAAATCTGAAAGCGGAAGATTTGGTTGCTGAAGTAGTATATGATGACTTGGAAGATAACGGTACTTTCGAATGTTCCAATGATATCATGAATCAGGTTTATCGGAATGCCTGGTGGGGGATTTCCAGTAATTATAAAGGAGTGCCTTTGGATTGTCCCCAGCGTGACGAGCGCCAGCCCTGGCTGGGCGACCATGCTATGGGAACGTGGGGGGAAAGTTTCATGTTCAATAATGGAAACACCTATGCCAAATGGGCGGATGACATCCGTGAAGCGCAGCGTGAAGACGGTTGTATTCCTGATATTTGTCCGGCTTATTACAATTATTATACATCGGAAATGACGTGGTCATCCACATTTCCGGTAATCTGTGATATGGTTTATGAACAGTTCGGCAATATCGAACCTATTCGTAAAAATTATGCCGCTATCAAGAAATGGATGCACCATATACGCAGTGAGTTCACTACAGAGGATGGAGTGATTAACGCCGATAAATACGGTGACTGGTGTATGCCTCCCGAATCACCGGAATTGATTCACAGTCAGGACCCTGCCCGCAAGACGGATGGAGCGCTGATTGCTACAGCCTACTATTATAAGGTATCGCAAATGCTGGCCAAGTTCGCCCGTTTGCAAGGTTTGGAAGATGAGGCGAAGGAATTCGAGAAGGATGCAGCAAAAATTAAAGACTGCTTCAATGCCCGTTTCCTTACAGTTAAGAAGGGAACTTCTCCGGTACAAATGCCCCATGTTCTTTATCCCGACAGCATATTCTATGGTAACAATACAGTGACGGCTAATATCCTGCCACTGGCTTTCGATATGGTGCCTGAAGCCTATAGGGAAGAAGTGGAAAAAAATGTAATAACAGGCATTATTACCCGGAATAAAGGTCACATCAGCAGTGGGGTGATAGGTATGAATTGGATGATGCGTGAGCTTACCCGTATGGGGCGTGGCGATGTTGCTTTCTTGTTGGCAAGCAACAAAACTTATCCCAGTTATGGCTATATGATAGAAAAGGGAGCTACTGCCATTTGGGAATTGTGGAACGGTGATACCGCCAATCGTTGGATGAACAGTTGTAACCATGTGATGATATTGGGTGATCTATTGACTTGGTATTTCCGTGATTTAGCCGGATTTAATCCGGCACAGCCCGCTTACAAACAAATCATCTTTAAACCGGATTTTTCCATCCAAGAGTTGAGTTATGTCAAAGCTTCGCACAACACTTTATATGGTAAGATGATTAGTAATTGGAAGAAAACTCTTACGCATCTGGAATGGGATATCACGATTCCTTGTAATACTACTGCATTGGTTTATCTTCCTACCTTGGACGAGAAGGCGGTAAAGGATAAGGACGTTACCTTTGTACGTCGGGAAGGCAACTCTACCGTATGGAGTGTTCCTTCGGGAAACTATCATTTTTCGGTTAGTATGGATCCATCTTTAGGTAAAAACCGTGCAGGTATCGTGGAAGATCAGTTTTTATACGAGCAAGCTTCTTTTCCCGAATGTCATGGCGCTACTATTGTGGAATTGAAGAACGGAGACCTGGTAGCTTCTTTCTTTGGAGGTACTAAAGAGCGTAATCCGGATTGTTGTATCTGGGTATGTCGCAAGCCGAAGGGTGCGACGGAATGGAGCGCACCTTATCTGGCTGCCGACGGGGTGTTTAGTCTGGATGATCCGCAGGCTGTTTTGGCGGGCATTACAGCAGAATCCACTCCGGCGGATGCCGGCCCCGTGGCTTCTACGTTTAAAGGGGATAAATCCCGGGCACGCCGCAAGGCTTGTTGGAATCCTGTGCTTTTCCAAATACCCGGCGGAGATTTAATCCTGTTCTATAAAATAGGATTGAAAGTAGCCGATTGGAGTGGTTGGCTGGTACGTTCTAAAGATGGTGGAAAAACTTGGAGCCAACGTGAACCGTTGCCAAAAGGTTTCTTAGGTCCTATTAAAAATAAGCCGGAGTATGTGGATGGCCGTATTATTTGTCCTTCCAGTACAGAAGGTGATGGAGGATGGCGTATTCATTTTGAAATTTCGGATGATAAAGGAAAGACTTGGAAGATGGTAGGTCCTGTAGAGGCGGAAATGAGTGTGCCTACTGCTTTGCGTAAGGCAAATGCAGCCAATGTAGACGATCAGGAAGGCGGTGAAGCCATAAAAGGAGAAGGCGAGAAGCCTATTTATGCTATCCAGCCCAGCATTTTGCGTCATAAGGATGGGCGTTTGCAGGTGCTTTGCCGTACACGTAACGCACAGATTGCTACTTCATGGAGCAGTGACAACGGTGAAACATGGAGTAAAGTTACCTTGCTTGATGTTCCCAATAATAATTCGGGTACGGATGCCGTAACAATGAAAGATGGTCGTCACGTATTGATTTATAATGATTTCAGTACATTGCCGGGCACTCCGAAAGGGCCGCGTACACCGTTGTGTGTGGCGGTTTCGGATGATGGTATTCACTGGAAGAATGTAATGACATTGGAAGACAGCCCTATCAGCCAATATTCTTATCCGTCCATCATTCAGGGCAAGGATGGCAAACTCCATGCCGTATATACCTGGCGCCGTCAGCGTGTGGCTTATAAAGAGTTGGATTTGAGCAAACTGAAATAATACGATTGTGGATAAAGGAGTTCTTTGATAGAAAGTATTGGAGAACTTGAAAAAAACGGGTGTCTGAAATAAAAATCAGAAACCCGTTTTTTGAAAACAGACTTTCATTATCTGCCAATGAAAGCTCTTTCTAAAGATACAGAATATGAAATAATTATAAATAGAGTACAAACGTTTCTTATTATCGTCCTCTCTTTATAAAGAAAAGAATAAGTGACAGATTATTATGAAGAGCATTAGACTACTACTTTTACTGGCTTCCGGAGTAACTACGGGAGCATTTGCCCAATCGGGCGGGCTGACGGATATGAGCCAAAGTCGTTTTGCCAAGATGGCCAATACGGAATTAGGTGCTGTGCATTGGACAGATGGCTTTTGGGGCGACCGTTTCAATGTATATAGCCATACCTCCTTGCAAAGTATGTGGGATACATGGAACAATCCCGATGTTTCGCATGGTTTCCGTAACTTTGAAATAGCTGCCGGTGTTTGCGAAGGCGAACATTGGGGACCTCCCTTTCATGATGGTGATATGTATAAATGGATGGAGGGAGTGGCTTCCGTGTATGCCGTCACGAAAGATCCCGAATTGGATAAACTGATGGACCACTTCATTGAACATGTGGTGAAAGCCCAGCGTGCGGACGGTTACATCCATACCCCTGTCATCATTGAGGAAAAGAATAAGGGGATTGACACTCATTCGGAAAAACAGCAACAGACGGTAATTGGTACCAAAGTAGGCGGTGAGGACGAGAAAGGTGCATTTGCCAATCGTCTGAATTTTGAAACCTACAATTTGGGACATCTGATGATGGCAGGTATTATTCATCGCCGTGCCACCGGAAAGACTACTTTATTCGATGCTGCCGTAAAAGCGACAGACTTCCTCTGTCATTTCTATGAAACCGCTTCTGCGGAACTGGCAAGAAATGCTATTTGTCCCTCCCATTATATGGGCGTGGTGGAAATGTACCGTGCTACAGGGAATCCCCGTTATCTGGAACTTTCCAAGAATCTGATTGATATCCGTGGAATGGTGGAAAATGGCACCGATGATAATCAGGACCGTATTCCGTTCCGTCAGCAATACAATGCGATGGGACATGCCGTGCGTTCCAATTACCTGTATGCCGGTGTGACCGATGTGTATGCCGAAACAGGAGAAGACCAACTGATGAAAAACCTGACCAGCATCTGGAAAGACATTGTGACCCGCAAGATGTATGTTACAGGAGCGTGCGGTGCGCTGTATGACGGTACTTCGCCGGATGGTACCTGCTATGAGCCGGACAGTATTCAGAAAGTACACCAAAGCTATGGCCGTCCTTATCAGTTGCCTAATAGTACGGCGCATAACGAGACCTGCGCCAATATCGGCAATATGCTTTTCAACTGGCGTATGCTGGAAGTGACGGGCGATGCCAAATATGCGGATATTGTGGAAACTGCCCTCTATAACAGTGTGTTGAGTGGTGTCAGTCTGGATGGAAAGAAATATTTCTATACCAACCCGTTGCGCATCAGTGCGGATTTGCCATACACACTTCGCTGGCCTAAAGAACGTACCGAGTATATCAGTTGCTTCTGTTGTCCGCCTAATACGCTGCGCACCGTTTGTCAAGCCCAGAACTATGCTTATACGGTGACTCCGAATGCGGTATATTGCAATTTATATGGAGCGAATACACTGACGACAGCTTTGAAGGAAGTGGGAAAGATCGGGCTGATGCAAGAAACGGAGTATCCGTGGGAAGGTGCTGTGAAGCTGACTGTTACCGAAGCTCCGAAACCATCAAAAAAGAAAGCATTCTCTTTGTTCCTCCGTGTTCCGGACTGGTGCGAGAAAGCAACTTTGAAGGTAAATGGTGAACCGGTGCAAGGAACTTGGAAAGCGAATACATACGCTGAGGTAAACCGCATCTGGAAGAAAGGGGACTGTGTGGAATGGGTGATGGATATGCCTGTAAAATTGCTGGAAGCAAATCCGTTGGCCGAAGAAATCCGTAACCAGGTAGTGGTAAAACGTGGCCCGTTGGTATATTGTTTGGAAAGTATGGATATAGAAGGCGGACATAAGATAGATAATGTGCTGATACCTGCCGATATCCGGTTGACCCCGAAAAAAATAATCATTGAAGGCAGTCCGATTGTCGCGTTGGATGGTACTGCCCGTCTGGTTGATGAGGTATCGTGGAAAGATACATTGTACCGCGAGGTAGGAAAGGCCGACAAACCGGTCAATATCCGTCTGATTCCTTATTATGCATGGGGAAATCGCGGAAAGGCTGAAATGACGGTATGGATGCCTTTGGCGCGGACTAATCACTAACCACTTACTCCTAATGATTTACAAATGAAAAAAATATTCATAACCACTACTGCGCTGCTGATAGCTTGTACACTATCAGCAGCCGATTTGTTCGTATCTCCGAAAGGTAATGACCGGAATCCGGGTACCAAAGACTCTCCGAAGGCCACCCTTACAGCCGCATTGCGTCAGGCAAGGGAACTTCGTCGTCTTAATGATGAGAGTGTAAAAGGTGGCATCACCATTCATATGGAGGCAGGTGATTACCATCTGTACGAACCCGTCTTTATTCGTCCCGAGGACAGCGGGACGGAAGCTTCACCTACAGTCATCACTTCGGATGGAAATGCCATTCTGAATGGTGGGGTGGAAATCAGAAACTGGAAGAAGCAAGGAAAGTTGTGGGTAGCCGATGTCCCTATGTTTAACGGACGTCCGCTGGATTTCCGGCAACTGTGGATCAATGGACAAAAGGCTGTTCGTGCAAGGGATGTGGCAGACTTTGAAAAGATGTATCGCATCATCAACAACGATCCCCAAAACGAAATACTGTGGGTACCTGCCGCTGCTGTAAAGAAAATACAGAAGGCCCGATATGCCGAAATGGTCCTTCATGAAATGTGGTGTGTGGCAAATCTCCGTATCAAGTCGGTCGAAATACAGGGAGACAGTGCCGCCGTGCGTTTCCATAATCCTGAAAGCCGCATCCAGTTTGAACATCCGTGGCCGCGTCCTATGGTGACTAAGGATGGTCACAACTCGGCTTTCTATCTGACCAATGCCATGGAATTGCTGGATGAACCCGGCGAGTGGTATCATGACATTGAAAGCCGTAAAATATATTATTATCCTCGGAAAGGAGAGAAGATAAGCAAAGCCGTAGTTCCCGGCATCGAAACTTTAGTATGGGTGGAAGGAACTATAGACCGTCCGGTAAAGCACATTCGTTTTGACAATGTTACTTTCCAATATACCACCTGGATGCGTCCCTCTTTGCAAGGTCATGTTCCTCTTCAGGCAGGTATGTACATGACAGACGGGTATAAAATCCGTCCTTCTATGATTCGTAAGAACAATCATAAGCTGGATAATCAAGGTTGGTTGGGACGTCCGGCATCGGCAGTCGTAGTCAAGGCTGCCCAGGATATTGATTTCGAGAAGTGCCGTTTCCAGCATTTGGGCTCTACAGGTATTGATTATGAATGGGCCACCGGTGGAGGACGTATAAACGGTTGTCTTTTCCGTGATATTGCCGGAAACGGTATTGTAGCGGGTAGTTTCAGTCCTGCCGCTCACGAAACACATCTTCCATACGATCCTGCCGACCGTCGTGAGGTCTGTACCGGACTAACCATTTCCAACAATTATATCAATGATGTGACCAATGAAGACTGGGGTACCTTGGGCATTTGCGCCGGTTATGTAAGTGATATCAATATCGAACACAATGAAATCAGTGATGTATCCTATTCGGGCATCAGTTTGGGATGGGGATGGACACGTACAGTAAACTGTATGCGCAATAACCGCGTGCACGCCAATCTGATTCATCACTATGCCAAGCACATGTATGATGTAGCCGGTATTTATACATTAGGTTCACAACCTCATAGCTGGATTACGGAAAATTGCGTTTCTAACATTTTTTCACCCGGTTATGCACACGATCCCAATCATTGGTTCTATCTTTACACCGACGAAGGATCTTCATTTATCACCGTCAAGGACAACTGGACGGAAGGAGAGAAGTTTCTGAAGAACGCCAATGGTCCGGGTAATACATGGGAAAACAATGGTCCGATGGTGAACGACAGTATCAAGGCAAATGCCGGACTGACAAAGGAATATAGCTATTTGAAGGAAAAATAAAACGTGATACCATTATGAAAAACAGACTTGCCACTTTAGTCGGAGCACTTGCATTGAGTGCTGCCGCCTCCGCCCAGACCTGGATCTGGTATCCGGGTGATTATGAAATATGGCTGGGCAACCAGATGAACAACCGCCGTACGGAACGCGGTGCTTTTTTCCCTCCCTTCTGGAAAACAGACAGCCATTATGTGGTAGTGGAATTCAGCAAGAAATTGGACCTGGCGGAACCTGAAGAGATCTTCATTGCCGCCGAAGGAAAATACAATGTGAAATTGGATGGCAAACTGCAATTCGGTATGCCCTCCACCTTGAAACTCCCCGCAGGAAAACACAGTCTGAACATCAAAGTGTGGAATCAGTCCACTCCCCCCACTATTTATGTGAAAGGAAAAACCGTAAATACGGACAAAACTTGGAAAGTAACCTACGAGGATAAAGAATGGATAGACGAAAGCGGAAAAGCCAGTGATACTTCTGCTACCGTTTATATGGATGCAGGGTGTTGGAACTTTGACGGAGCCACCCAACTGCCTTCCAAGTTTTCATTGGTTAGAAAACCGATGAAAGCAGTTTCCTCCACTCCCCGGAAAGAGGGGGTATTGTACGACTTCGGAAAAGAAACCTTTGGTTATATCACTCTGAAAGATGTAAAGGGAAAAGGAACGATCCATATCTATTACGGTGAAAGTCCTGAAGAAGCCTTGGATACGGAATATTGCGAAACATTGGACAAATTGCTGGCAGAGCCGGGGCAAATAACCGATCTGGCCATCCGGAATACACGGAAACTATACGATGAATATACTTTAGACAATAGCAAGGCTTTCCGTTATGTCTATGTCACTTGCGATCCGGGAGTAACGATGCAGGACGTTTCCATGCAATACGAATACCTGCCCGAAGAGTACCGGGGCTCATTCAAATGTAATGACGAAGAGCTGAACCGCATTTGGGAAGTAGGAGCGTACACCATGCACCTTACTACCCGTGAATTCTTTATCGACGGCATCAAGCGCGACCGTTGGGTATGGAGTGGCGATGCCATCCAGAGTTATCTGATGAACTACTATCTGTTCTTCGATAATGAAACCGTGAAACGTACCATTTGGCTGCTTCGTGGAAAAGACCCTGTGACCAGCCACAGCAATACCATTATGGACTACACCTTCTATTGGTTTCTCAGTATTTACGATTATTATATGTATTCTGGTGACAAAGACTTTGTAACCCAACTCTATCCGCGTATGCAAAGCATGATGGACTATGTATTGGGACGTACCAACGCCAACGGTATGGTGGAAGGTATGACCGGTGACTGGGTATTCGTAGACTGGGCAGACGGTTATCTGGACAAGAAGGGCGAACTCTCCTTTGAGCAAGTCTTGTTCTGCAAAAGTTTGGAAACCATGGCGCTTTGTGCCAGTCTGGCCGGCAATACGGCAGACAAAACCAAGTATGAGAAACTGGCTTCCGCTTTACGTTCCAAGCTGGAACCCGCTTTCTGGAATGAGCAGAAACAAGCGATGGTACACAACCGTATTCAGGGAAAGCAGAGTGAGTCCGTTACCCGTTACGCCAATATGTTCTCTGTCTTCTTCAATTATCTGAATGCCGATAAACAGCAGGCCATCAAACACTCCGTATTGCAGAATGACAGTATTTTGAAAATCACCACTCCTTATATGCGTTTCTATGAACTGGAAGCGCTGTGCGCCTTGGGCGAACAAGAATCGGTAATGAAAGAAATGAAAGCCTATTGGGGCGGTATGTTGAAAGAAGGAGCTACCAGTTTTTGGGAGAAATACAATCCCGAAGAAACAGGTACCCAGCATTTGGCCATGTACGGACGTCCATACGGCAAGAGCCTCTGCCATGCATGGGGAGCCAGCCCCATCTATTTGTTGGGCAAATACTATCTGGGAGTAAAACCCACCAAACCCGGTTACGAGGAATACTCCGTCACCCCTTGTCTGGGCGGGTTGAAATGGATGGAAGGAACAGTACCTACTCCATACGGCAATATCCATATCTATATGGATAAGAAAGTAATCCGTATCAAGTCCGACGGCGGAAAGGGAATACTGAACATTCCAACCCGGAAAGGAATGAAAGCCATGACCATAGAACCCGGAAAAGAACAAGTATTCAAATACTAATGGTATAGATCAAAAAAAGGTGATACCTACCTTCCCAGGCGGGTATCACCAACACTACTTCGTAAGTTTCCGTTATCCGCTGATAACAGTACTTACCTCTGATCTAACATTAGTTTTCTTATGGGCTTCCCCCTGTATCACTACATTCGGAAGCGGGGATTCTACATTTTGGAAAAAAGTATCTTCCAAAAGCTTCGCTTTTTATTCTCTTCTTTATTATCTGAACTTTGATAAATATCTTCGTATCCCCATTTGTCATGGATCATTCTGTAAATCATCCCCCATTCGGGCAGTCCTCCCAGATTGCGGTCATCAATAAACAAATCCGCCTTCAGTTTTCTGGAATAATGATCACTTTCCAGGGTTTCTTCCGCATAATTGCTGTTTACGGCATAAAATTCCAATCCACGCTCCCGGCAGAAATCCACGGCCTCCTGTAATAATTTACCTTCCCGTACACTCCACAGAATAAGGCGGTGTCGTTCCTGTTGTAGTTTTTTCAGCGTTTCTATGGCAAAGGGTAGTTCCCTGCCTATTTCGGGATATTTATGCTCCACTATTGTGCCGTCAAAATCAACTGCTATAATCATTCCTTATGCTTTCGAAAATTCTTTAATACGCTGCTCCTCTGCCAGTTTGCATATCAGCAGGGTTCCCTCTTTCTCGGCTATGATATATCCGTCCAGTCCTTGTATTACCGCTTGTTTTAAATGCGGTGTGTGTACAATGCAGTTATTACATTCATACAATCGGATATTTTCGCCTACGATGGCATTGTTCCGGTTATCTTTGGGCAGCAAGGAATGTAATGAGCCCCAACTGCCCAGATCAGACCATCCGAACTCTGCCGGCAATACATAAATCCGTTCCGCTTTTTCCATTACGGCATAATCTATGGATATACTTTCACAAGTAGGGAACAGCTCTTCTATGGTTTCTTTTTCCCTTTCGGTATAGAACTCCGGATAAATCCTGTCGAACACCTCGGCGATGCCCGGTGCATAACGGCGTATAGCCTCTTCTATGGTTTTTACATTCCATACAAAAATCCCTGCATTCCAGAAATAATTCCCGGCGTCCACATATTGCTGTGCCGTTTTCAAATCCGGTTTCTCTTTGAATTCATCCACTTTCCTTATATCCTGATCCACCTCTTCTCCTGCGGCTATATATCCGTATCCCGTTTCCGGACGGCAAGGTTTGATACCTATGGTTACAATGGCCTTGCTTTGATCTGTCATCAGCAGTGCCTTGGCTATCGCCCGGCGGAATTCATCCGTATTGATAACCAATGCATCCGCAGGAGTCACTACAATATTGGCGTCAGGGTGGTGTTTTTTGATTTTCCAGCAAGCGTATGTGATGCAGGGTGCCGTGTTACGTGCAACCGGCTCCGTCAGTATATGATGAGGCGGCACAGATGGCAATTGTTTCCTTACTGTCTCCTTATACTTTTCCGAAGTCACTATCCATGTATTATCCGGAATGCACAACCCTTGAAAGCGTTCCACTGTCAGTTGGATCAGGCTTTTGCCACATCCCGTCACATCAATGAACTGTTTGGGACATTCCGGCGTACTCATGGGCCAGAAGCGGCTTCCTATGCCGCCTGCCATGATAACGATATGAGTTTCCATAACGCGTATGTTCTTTATTTCTTTTTATATTCCAGATACCATTGGTACATCTTGTGCACCCCTTCCTCTATGTCTATTTTGTGATGCCATCCCAATTCGTGCAATTTGGTCACATCAGTCAGTTTGCGCATGGTGCCGTCCGGTTTCTCCGGATTGAATGTAATGTTGCCTTTATATCCCGTCTCCTTTACTATCAGATGAGCCAGGCCGGCGATGGAGATTTCTTTTCCCGTACCGATGTTGATGTGGCAGTTGCGTATCTCTTTTGTGCCGGGACGGTAAGTATCTTTAAAGTCCACATGCTCCATGATGAAAACACTGGCATCCGCCATCTCCTCACTCCATAAGAATTCGCGCAGTGGCGTGCCTGTTCCCCACAGTTCCACCCCGTCCTTGCTGATACCGTAGCTTTTCAGGATAGCCAGTATCTCCTCTGTTCTGCTCTCTCCGTTTATACCTTCCACCGGACGCATGTCCAGATCATAGCGTATGTTCTCCCAGTTATCTTCGTTCAAGCATTTGGCAAGATGTATTTTCCGGATCATGGCAGGCAGCACATGGCTGCGTTCCAGATTGAAATTATCATTGGGACCATACAGGTTCGTAGGCATAACAGCGATATAGTTAGTACCATATTGCAAGTTGAAACTCTCGCACATTTTCAGACCCGCTATTTTGGCGATGGCGTATGGCTCATTCGTATATTCCAGCGGGGAGGTGAGGAGAGCATCCTCCTTCATAGGCTGTTGTGCGTCTCTGGGATAAATGCAGGTACTTCCCAGAAACAATAATTTCTTCACTCCGTGACGGAAGCTTTCTCCTATCACGTTCTGTTGTATTTGCAGGTTCTTATAGATAAAGTCCGCCCTGTATGTACTGTTTGCCATGATACCTCCCACGTGGGCGGCGGCAAGGATTACATAGTCCGGTCTTTCTTGGTCAAAGAAGTCCTTTACGGCAACCCCGTCCAGTAAGTCCAGTTCCTTGTGACTTTTGCCGGTCAGGTTGGTGTAGCCTTTTTCTTGCAGGTTACGCCAAATAGCGGAGCCCACGAGTCCGTGGTGCCCTGCTATATAAATTTTGGCTGATTTCTCCATTGAAATTTTAACTAATGATTTAACAGCTTGCTTTAAGATGGAGTTTCTTCACGAATTTCATATCGTGTTTCACCATGATTCCCACCAGTTCCTCAAATGAAGTCTTGCGGGGATTCCATCCCAGTAACGTTTTGGCTTTGGTAGGATCTCCCAGTAATTGTTCCACCTCTGCCGGGCGGAAATATTTGGGATCCACCTCTACCAGCACCTTGCCTGTAGCTGTGTCAATACCCTTCTCGTTCACACCTTCACCTTCCCAGTGCAAGTCGATGCCCACTTCCTTGAAAGCAAGGGTGGCAAATTCGCGTACAGTGTGATATTCTCCGGTGGCGATAACAAAGTCTTCGGGCGTATCGTGTTGCAGAATCAGCCACATACATTCCACATAGTCTTTGGCGTATCCCCAGTCGCGCAGGGAATTCAGATTTCCCAAGTACAGTTTATCTTGGAATCCTTGTGCGATGCGTGCTGCCGCCAGGGTAATTTTCCGGGTAACAAAAGTTTCGCCCCGGCGTTCACTTTCGTGATTGAACAAAATGCCGTTTACGGCAAACATGCCATAGCTTTCGCGGTAATTCTTGGTTATCCAGAAACCATATTGCTTGGCTACTCCGTATGGAGAACGGGGATAGAAAGGAGTTGTCTCTTTCTGAGGAACTTCCTGTACCAGTCCGAAAAGTTCCGAAGTAGATGCCTGATAAATCTTGGTTTTCTTTTCCAGTCCCAATATACGTACCGCCTCCAGCATACGCAGCGTACCTACCGCATCCGCTTCCGCTGTGTATTCGGGCACATCGAAGCTTACTTTTACATGGCTTTGTGCGGCCAGATTATAAATCTCGTCAGGTTGTACAGACTGTATGATGCGTATCAGTGAGCTGCTGTCCGTCATATCCCCCCAATGCAGGTTCACCAGTCGGTTCTGCTTCATATCCCGCACCCATTCGTCCAGATACAGATGTTCTATACGTGCGGTGTTGAATGAAGAAGAACGTCTCAGAATACCATGTACTTCGTATCCTTTTTCTATCAGGAACTCGGCCAGGAACGAACCGTCCTGACCTGTGATACCTGAAATCAATGCTACTTTTTTACTCATATTTTGTATTAATTGAAAAGACTGTTTTAGCCTATAGAGCCACCACCATGCATACTTGAGCTTTGGTTGGTATAAACAAATTCCACTCCCAGATAATGTTTAACTTTTACAGTAACCTTTTTACCGGCAATAGAGAAAGTGTACTCTTTTTCTACATATTTGGCTTTGCAAGAGAAATACAGAATATAGTCACCGCTTACGTGGGCTGTAAAGGTCTTGTTTACGGTGTATACACCTTCCGATCCACCTTCTTGTGCGGCTATGGCAGCTTTCACCAATGAAAGAGCGCCTTCATCCAGTCCGGATGCAGAGATTTCCCATCCTAATTTGGCAGTATAAGGAATATCATAAGTAGTAGCGCTCATATTTCCTGCGTTACTGTAGCTGTCTTCTTTCAATATTTCATCGTTCTTGGTTTCGCTGACATTCTTTTCACTCTTTACACGGATAGAATAATCCTTATTCAGTGAACTTCCCTTTTTGATGGCAGCTATGTAGCTGTTGGTCGCTTTATCAAAAGCAGCGTCGGCATATTTCTTCCAGTCACCGATAGCACGTGCGTTAGTCTTTTCGTATACCTCTACTTCGTCAAAATAATAATCGCTGGAACTAGCATTGGCTACAGACAAGGTAACATCCTGATTTAGGGCTGCATCCTGGCTGGAACTGATAGCAATATTAGTCATGGGAATCGCTTCTTCCTTGCTGCCCGGAGTCACATCGGTTGCAACAGCTTCCAGATACGGAGTAAGAGTTACATCGGTAGCGGTTGATACGGCACCGGCGGGAATAGTCAAGATGGTCAGGGCATCTTCTGTTTTCCCTTCTCCTTTTTCTGTAATCACTTTATCACTTTCAGTATCAACAGCTACAGCCACGCCTTCCTTGCTCATAGTCACATTCAGTGCTACTAGACTTCTGTTGGTAGCGTTGTTAGCTATTTCTACTGATGCGTCAGAAACAGTTCTATATCCCTCCTTGGCAAAGCTCACCGTATAAGTTTTCTTATCTTTTACCGTCAATGAATATTGACCGTTTTCGTCTGTGGTTGCGGTAGCCTCTCCCGCTGTTACGCTGACTCCTTCCAGTGCGGCATTATCCGCTACTACTTTACCTTCAATGTAATATTCCACATTTTCGCTTACAGGGTCAACTACAATTTCCGGTTCTTTGTCGTCATCCCCGCAGCTTATTAATCCCAAACTTGCTACAAACAGCAGCAAACCTGTTTTAAAAAACTTGCTTGTTCTCATTTTTCTTCGTTTTTAAAAATTAGTAATCTATTTATTTGCTTCCTTTATCAGGAAATAGCGTATATATTCCGGTTGGAAAAACCGGTTGCTCCGATTCTCGTCAGGTCGGGTACGGTAAGTTTCCCCCATTTTTTCATCCGCATATCTGCCCCAGGATTCCATACTGTATTCCATGGCAAAATAATCCGCTTGCCTGACACGTATCCCCCGGTTACGGCTCCACTTCTTGCCCGGCAGCGGGATGGCAAAATGGAATCCACCGTTTATTTCCCCGTCGGTATACATTCCATACACGCCGATGGCATATTCTCCGAAATGGCGGGTGCAGTCGCCTCTTACTCCATAATCTCCATATAGATAACGTGCAGCTTGCAAATCAAATTGCAAATTGAAGCGAGGTTCATACACAGATGCTTTCAGTGCGGCATTCATCCGCAGTTTCCGGCTGATATACCATCCTTCATCGTCGGTCAGCACAGATTGCACGGTACCTCCTGCCACAGCTCCCAGTTCCAGTCTGCCATTCGCTGTACGGTATTTCATTTCCGCTTGTGCCCCCATGCGGTTGTTGGTAAAGTTTCCTGCTGTTACTCGCCCCAAAAATCCTTTGCCTAAGCAAAACTCTTGCGACAGTGCAATCACTCCGGGGCGTATCTTCTTATACTGTCCTTTTAGGTTGGTTGCTACCGGGAATACCACTTGCGCCGTCAGTTCCGCCCCTTTCCATAAAGCCATCTCTACGGCAGGAGCCAGGTTGACATAGTAAGTATAAAGTCGGTCAAAGCTGGAGTTCTCCAGTTTTACTTCCGGATAGACCACAATGTCTACTTTCCCTGCCGATGAATTGAGTGTCCGGTGTCTCTTTTTCAGTACTTCCATCGCTTCATCGGTATCATAGCTGATTCCCATCTGCCGGTACACTTCCCCTATGGTAATCTGTTTCTCTTTATATTCGGTTATCACCTTCTCGGTCAGCGTAATGCATAGCTGGGGGATACTGTGTTCCAACACCACCATTTGCAGATTTCCCCCGTGCATTCCTTCCATGGCAGCTTCGATGGCTTTGCCTATACCCCGGTAAGTGCCTCTATATACATTGTCCTCAAAAGCAATCGTCGTGTTGCCGTTCACCTCCGTTACCGTTTGTATGTTCTCCATTCCCAGTTGCTGTAGTTTCTCGGCCACTTGTGCCCGGAGGGAGATGCTCCATGCCGAAAGGAGGATTGCTATTAAATATCTGCTCATTGCGTCAATGTATTAGGGTACACTCATAGCGTATACCACCCGATACGCAAGTAAAATCGTGGGTAAAAGCATGCATGGACAAATGTTTCCACAGCCTGACAGCTGCTCCCACATTCACCCCGTCCGAGTCATATTCGGCCATCATTTTCAACTCTTTGCAGAAAGCGGGTATATAGCTTATCCCTCCGAATACACCTTTGTATTTATTGCCGAACCATTTGGTATTACTGTTCTTCCCGCCTTCCAGATAATATCCCAAAGAAGCCGAGAGATAATGCTCTCCTCCCAGATGGAATCCTTTCGTTATCACCCCATAGTAAGATTGAAAAGTATTGGCTCCTTTATCCGCTATCGGGTCATTGGCTCCCAGTGCTATTCCCGGCAGAAACTTTCCTTCTTTCCACACACACAGCCGGATGGAGTAGGAACGATCCTGCTGATTGTATTTAGGCTTGGATGATACATAGTCCCCCTTTATTAAAGTTTCCCGATAGGCAAGCTCCAGAAAGGAAAAGAAACTGATGCTCACAAAGTAATTTCCTGTGTTGTAGTCGAATCGTGCAGGCATCATCTGTTTGGGCAGATAATTTCCTCCCAACATCACTGTTCCCGGCTTCTGCCTGTCGGCGGTAGGAATATTCATCATACCGGTAGTTCCCAACATATATTGTGCTTGTATATGCTGATGAACTCCGATAATCAGCAAGGTTAGAACTAGTAAACGTATTTTCATTCTTTTTTATTTGTGGCGGCAGGTTGTATCAGGCTTTCTTCCTCTGCTTCCGGTATTTCACTCCACGGCAGTCTGGCTTCAATGAACTGTGGAATCTTTGAAAGAATTTTGCCTTTCAGCGCCGAGATGGGTTTTATTCCGTGACTTTTATACATTCTCAAGTCCTCCGCCCATTTCAGTTTGCTTTTTCCTGCATCAGTAGAAAGTCCCCCCATTCTCATTTTCACGATGTATTTGTTCAGGTAATATACTTTCAGGTTGGCTTCATACAGATAGCGCACCAGCAAATCCGAGTCGGCGGCTATCTTATAACTTTCGTCGTAAAGTCCCCATTTATCCATGCACTCCTTCTTTATATAGACAGTGGGGTGGAGTGGGAGCCATCCGTTTTTTACATTCTCTTTACTGTACCGTCCGCTTATCCAGTTTCGTATCATCTGGTTGGTGTCGTCATAATCTACAAAGACTCCGTTGCCGTATATCATATCCGCATCTTGTTCCTCGAATGTTTTCACTATGTCGGAGATGGTGTGAGATGAGAACAGGAAATCGTCGGAGTGAATCAGACCGATAATATCTCCTGTTGCTGCACGTATTCCTTTGTTAATTGCTTCATACATACCTTTATCCGGTTCGGAAATAATTGTATCTATCCCGTTTTTATATTCATTGATGACAGCCAGCGAGTTATCTTTCGATGCTCCGTCTACCACTATGTATTCTATGTAGGGATAATCCTGTTCCAGTACACTTTCTATTGCTCCACGGATGGTGGCTTCCCGGTTGTAGCAGGAAGTAATGATTGAAACTTTCATAGTGCTTGATGATTTTTTATCTTGTAATATTCCTTGTTCGAATTTTTTGTGCAGGATTCCCCTGATAAATTCCGTATGCTTCCATTGTTCTGGTAGCAGTGGATCCAACCGTTAGTATAGCATGTGATTCTACTTTTACTCCAGGACATACCACTGTTTTTGCGCCAATCCATGCACCATCTTCTATTATGATAGGGGCATTCCGGTAATCGAAAGTGGACAGCGTATAGTCATGATTTCCTGTAAGTAATAATGCCCCTTGTGAAATGCATACGTTATTTCCTATTATGACTTCATCAAGATTGTCAATCCATGCATTTTCTCCTAGCCATACATGGTTTCCTAATGTTAGTTTCCAAGGGAATTTTATATTTACATTATTTTTAATCACTAATCCTTTTCCTATTTTTGCACCGAAAAGCTTTAAGAAGAATATTTTTATTCCCATAAAGGGGTTCCAAGACGCACGGACAAATAGTGCGTTGATAAAATACCAAATGGTTTGCTTTAGGAAACCTGCTCCTTTAGTGAATTTTTTATTAGAAAAGGAAGACAATTGTGTAGTTCTCATGTAAAACTAATCCATTTTTATGAATAATGGTAATTCTTTTTGATTGCCTAAAAGCCATTGATATAGTTCTTCAGTTTGTTTTGCAATAATATCCCATGAAAAATGTTTTTTAACTAGTTCTAGTCCATTTTTTCCATATTGAGCAATATGGTCATTATCCATGTTAAGAAAAATAGTTAGTTGTGTAGCCATGTTGGATGGGTCAGTAGTAATCTCAAAAATAGAATGTGTTTTGAACCCTTCTGGTATGTTAGAGTATTGAGTTGTGATAACTGGTAATCCATAGGCCCAAGCTTCTAATATTGCCATAGGTAGTCCTTCACTATAAGTAGGTAGGATGAAAGCATCTGACTCTTTTAATAGCTGTTCTTTTTCTTTGCCATAAACAGAACCAATAAATTGAAAATATGGTGAAAGTTGATTGTTAACAACTATTTGTTCTAATTCTTCTATATAAGCTTTTTCTCCCCATCCTCCAATTTTAAAAATCCAGTTAGTTAATAATTGTGGAGATGTTTCTTTGATAATTTTTACAGCAATAATAAGTTCTTTGACACCTTTTTTGGGATGTAAACGGCTTAAAAATAATATGCTTTTTTTCTTTTTTTTATCTATTAAATCATAATTTCGCTTCCATTGTGGAATTGTAGTTCCGTTAGGTATTATTGCTACGGGATTCTTTAGCCCATATTCTCTAATACTATTGTATTCAGATACACATAATGCATGGATACATTCTGCTTTCCTTAAATTTTGGTTTTCAAACCATATTTTTGCTATATATTTTTTTATAGGAGAACGTTTTATAATCCAGGGATCTAACATTCCTCTAGGAGATATTACAACTTTGCAATTAGGCTTTTTCTTTTTATATTTTGATGTATAAAGTGAATGGAACAGCCATATACCTTGTTGATGTATAATTTGAGGTTCCTCTTTTTTTAAGATATTTAATGCGTCATAAGATAGTGCAAATTTTTGAACAATACTTGGACATTTATATTCTATAACGTCTACAGGTGAATATATATCAATATCTTTGGGAGTATATTGATCAAAATATCCCAAAACTTTCACATCATATTTATCTAATTTTTTTATTGATTTTGATAAATTAGAAACAGAATAGTATAGTCCACCAGCTTTATGTGAACATACATCAGTAAAAAAAATAATTTTCATTGTTTTTTTATTTGTTCATTACTTTTTGTGTTAAACGATTTTATTGATATGAATCGTTGTGCTTGAATAAAGTAGATTTATTTTTTTGTAAATAGCGTTGATACTTTCTATTAAAAAGAAAGTTTTGGCTTTTTATTATAGCTAATAATTGGAAATCTTTTGAATGAATATTTGATTGTGTTTTTTTTATATGTGCAATTTTTTGTAGTATTACAATAGGTAGATATAAAAATGCAAACAAAGTAAGTATAGATGGCATATATCCTCTATTAATTACATTAATTAAAGCACCTACAAAAATAGTATAACTTATAAGTTTAAAGATATTATTACTATAATAATATCTAGTCCATTTTCTAGCTATTATTCCTAATAGCAATGAATATAAAAAGACGCCTAAAAATCCCAAGTCAATGTAATAATCTGCTAAATTAGGCATGGCTAAAGCGTGTTTTGTTATAGCTTCTTTTTTTACAGATCTTTGAATCGCAGTTGTTGTTGTATATTCAGCACCGGTAGGTTTTGATGGCCATATGATCCTAGGAATCCACATGATTAAAGGATCAGTAATCATAGCTGTATATATCGTATAAGGATCTTTATTGGGATAAGTATTTGTCACTCCATAGAATGGTTTATATATTTGGAAGTTTGATTCAAATAACCATAGAATTTGTTCTTTTGTAAAAAGTTCAGTATTTTCAAAACTTTTTCCTTGTCTCATATTCCTTCTTGCATTACCCATAAAGATACTAAATGTTAATATTCCTAGAAATACGATACTTATAATTTTTAAATTAGGAGTTTTGTTGTTGATTCTATAATAGCTTATTATAAATGCTACAATACTTAAGTAAAATAAGAAACGAGAACCACGTAAAAATAGGATTGATATAAGCAGATATGTGAGGATTATTTTTAGTATTTTATTCTTGCCTATGAAAAAATAAATAAGCCAAGGAGCTATCATTGAGTAGTTTAGTGAGGTTAAAAATAAACGTGGGTCTTTTGAATTTTCTATATCGACAACATCATTAGTTCCAAAAGATAATAGAAATGTTAAATTAAGACCTCTGCTTATTTGATAATATGCGCTAACAATAAAAGAGAAAAAGAATAAATATAAAGAGACTCTTATGATTTTATTTTTTATATTAGTTGGTATTTTGTTGATTGTTATACGAGGTAATCTCTTTTTTGTTTCTTTTAGTGGCATGAATCCTAACATAAAAGCACATACTGATAATGAAGCGGCTAGTGTGCCTCTATAACATCCGCCCATGATGTTTACTCCATAACAATCCTCTTTTCCATTTGCTATAAGAACAAATGGGGCAATTGTAAAAATAAAAGTATAAAATATGAAATAAATATGAGTTGGATAATAATATTTTAACCCATTTTTGTTTATATGCAGCAAGTAAAAGAAACAGGAAATAAGATAATTTATAAAAATAAAAAATAACTCATTATTGTATAATGGATGATTATAAATTAGACAATAATACAGGATGGGAATACAAAGTATAATTATTAATATAATCTTTATTCTCATATCATTTTATTTGTTTGTTATTATTCTGATGAGATTATTATTATATCTTTTTCCATATTCACTCCAACTAACTTTGTCAAGTAAATGACTTGCGTAATTTCGTATTCCTACTTGTGAATTTACAAATGGCGTGATTTGTAAAATTGCATTTTTTAATGCATCTGTTGTGATATCTTTCATGATGCAAATCCCTTCTGTGTCATTTAATAAATGTTTTAAAGTGGGTCCTCCTGTGTTTGGACTGCAAACAATAGGAAGTCCACAAGCTACAGCTTGGATTAAGACTAAACCAAATCCATCTTCTTGAGATGGAAATACGAATAGTTTACATTTTTGATAATATTCTATAAGCTTTTTCTCGAATTGAGGTTCTATATGTGTAAATAAATTGTTTTTAGGAAATTCTACATCAACAATACTTCCAACATGTAATACAGATAGATTTAGTTCTTGAGCAACACTGATAACCATGTCTGATCCCTTTCTTTTGCTCCATTGTCCCACAATGATTAAGTCATAAGTGTCTTTTTTATCTAGTTCGGTAGGATGGAAATTACTAATATCTACTCCATATGGATTAAATAGTAATTTTGAGCTATTAACACCTTCTTGTATAAAACCTTTTTGGACAAATTCACTTGCTACAGAGATATAGTCTGCATATTTATATCCATTAATGTATCTTTGATAATCTAGGTAATTTTCTTTATATGCTCCTATTTTTGATAATATAGAACTATATATTTTTATATGAGAAATACCTGTGTCTGATATTGTGATGGCATTAAATCTTTTTTTTGCCATTTTCAAACTAAAAACATGCATTGGTACTTGTCCTATGAAAATATCACATTTCCTCATATATAGACCTAATATAATATCATAAATGCATCTATAATAATAAAGTAATTTATGTGATTTACCATATATTTTAAATAGAAGTATGAATGGTAATGTCAATATCCAAAAATTACTGTTATTATGTTTTTTTAGGCCAAACTTCATGGCAAATGATGTTGGTACATAGGAGTAAAATTTTACATTATGTCCCATTTTTTCTAATTCTCGAGCTAGGTCGAGCATATGAGCTCTTCCTCCAAAAGACCCTATATTGATTCTCATTGTATGTTAAATTTGAATTTATTTTTACAAAAGATATTTTATTTGTTATTTATATGTTTAAATAGTATATGCGTTTCTCTTAAGGCATAAAATGATAATGGAATATGTACAATTAGTAAACAGATTTCTACCATCGGTAGTGATTGGCATGATTCTCCTATTAACATTGCAATAATTATTGCTATACATGATAGAATGAGGTATGCAATACCTAAACGTGAATGTTTGTTTGTTGAAACTAAAACTACGTAACTACTACTCCATATGTTGTAGAAAAGTAAAACAATGATGAAAGAAATAGCTAATGGATAGTTGAAGTCTATACTTCCTGCAGTCCATATTCGATAAATCCATGGGCCAAAACTTAGTATAAATGTACATAAAATTATTCCACTACTATTTGCTATGATCATTACTTTTTTAAATAATGATTTCATGCGCATTATATTTTTTTTGCTATAAGCAATCGTGAATTCCGGCCATACAGCTTGTAAAATAGTTGTAATCATTGTTTTGACAAAATTACAAAGCGTGCGAATTGTATTGAATAATACTAAAGCATCAGCTCCGAAAATTTTGTTAACAACTAAGGTGAATCCTTGATATATAATTGCATTCCCTATAGGAAATGACATAAAAGTAATTGAAGGCACTATAATCTGTTTTAGTAGTAGTATATTTGTGCTTTTTAAGGAAAATCTATAGTCAAAATATTTCTTTGTGTTGTTTATTCTATAAATTAAAGATATTATTCGTGGGGCTAAATATAATAGGACCATCCATAAAATAGGTATTTTCAAAATAAGAGACAATAGGATGATAATACATTCACATAATCTTGCTATTTGACCAATATAAATAGCTTTATAAGTTAGAGATTGTGACCTATAGATTGAGTCTAAAACGGTACTTCCCATTCCGATAAAGATATGCATTAGTAGTAAAATAAAGATTATGCTTGCCTCTATTCGAGATAAATAGTGTAGATTTAATATTTGAATTATATTAAAGCTTGTGACGAATATAATACTTCCTAATGTCATAAGTATTCCCATACAGAAAACCAATATATAGTTATTGGTTAATAGGGATTCACATTCTTGTAATCTATTTTGATTATATGAAATCGAAAATTGATTTTGTGTGACGCTGTTAAGTCCCATATCTGACATGGAAAAAAAAGCACTTAATGCCGTGATGACAATCCAGTCGCTATATAAATCTATAGGCCAATAAATAAGGTATAGTGGTATTAAGATGACTTGGTTAATTAATTGTATTCCAACTCCAAATATATTAGCTATAAGATTCTTGCTGATTGTAGAATTGTATAAATTCTTCATTTTTGTTTGCGGGCATAAATATAACTTTTAAAATCTCCAGAAAGCTCAGATTCTGTTACTAATTCATGATGTGTTTCTTTCCTTTTCCGTATTTCCTTTGCAGGATTTCCACTCATTATAGAAAATTCAGGAACATCTTTTGTGACTACAGCATTGGCTCCTATAACAGCTCCCTTTCCTATATGGCTACATGAAGGTAAAATAACACTATCGGGACATATCCATACATAGTCTTCAATGATTAGTGGAGGGGAATTACGACAATGTTCAAAATGAGGTGAATCAATATTATGGCCTCCTAAGACAAGTTTTGCGTTTTTTCCAATAATAACATTGTCTTTAATTGTTATTGGATATCGAAATGATGAAAAATTACTAGTTGATATAATGCTATGCTTACCAATGACTAAATTTTTATTTGCTTTTTTGGCTAGGGAAAAGGGAATAATAGAATATTCACCTATTTGAGCTCCTTTTGATATAGCTATTTTTTTAATGAAAGAATATTTTAAATATTTAATAGTGCGTGGAATTAATCCAAGTATAAAGCGTGATAAACTTCTAGAAGTTATTCCATTTATATATTGAGATGGTAGTTTCATAATGTGTACTATTTAGTAAGCAAATGATTGAAACCATTTTATAAAATTGGTTATTCCTTCGTGTAAAGAGATACTAGGTTTGTATCCAACTTCTTTTTCTAGTTTGGAAGTATCCGCATAAGTTTGATAGACATCTCCTTGTTGCATAGGTAAATAATGCTTTTCTGCTTTTTTTCCTAAAGCGGTTTCTATTTCGCTGATGAAATCCATTAGTTTAACAGGGTGTCCAGCACCGATATTATATATTTTATAAGGAATATTATTAGGGCATTTTTCTGCTATAGGACAATTGTCTATTACGCGAATTGTACCATTAACAATATCATCTATATATGTAAAATCTCTACTTAAGTTTCCATTGTTGAAAACTTTGATTGGTTCTCCATGAGAGATTGCTTTAGCAAAAATCATAGGTGCCATATCTGGACGTCCCCAAGGACCATAGACTGTAAAGTATCGTAGTCCAGTAGTCGGTAAACCGTATAATTTACTATAACTATGTGCCATTAACTCATTGCTTTTTTTACTGGCTGCATATAAACTTACAGGAGTTGTAACGATATCATTTTCACTAAAAGGTGTCTTCTCATTCATGCCATAAACGGAACTGGAGGATGCGTATATTAATTGTTTTATTTCAAAATTACGGCATGACTCTAATATATTCAGAAATCCGATAATATTACTTTCTAGGTAAGCATAAGGATTAGTAATAGAATAGCGCACACCAGCTTGTGCAGCTAAATTAATAACCTTATCAAATTTTTCAGTTTTAAATAAAACATCAAGAGCTGTTTTATCCGTAATGTCCATCCTGAGGAATTTGTAGTTGGGAAATAAGGTACTTGTTTGGAACTCTTTCCAAGGCATATCGTAGTCATTGTTGCAATGAATGCCACCTTCAGATAAACGACCATATTTTAAGCGTATGTCGTAATAATCATTTATATTATCAATGCCAATAACATTATCACCACGTTGGGCTAAAAAATAGCATAATTTTGAACCTATAAATCCGGCAGCGCCAGTTACGAGTATTTTCATTTTTAATGTAATTTGTTTAACGTCCAATACAACTATATTTTATGTTTAAATCAATCATATCTTTAGGGTCATAGATATTACGTCCATCAATAACTATCGCTTCTCTCATAGATTTGACCACGACACCCCAACTGGGAAGTCGGAATTGTTTCCATTCTGTTAAAAGTATTAAAGCATCAGCCTCTAGTGTTGCATCATACATATCATTGGCATATGTTACAACGTTTCCAATACGGCGTCTGCACTCATCCATAGCTACAGGGTCATATACACGAACTTTACAACCAGCTTTTAATAATGAATCTATAATAACTAAAGCTGGAGCTTCACGCATATCATCTGTTTCAGGTTTAAATGCTAGTCCCCATAGTGCAACAGTTTTATTTTCTAATTGACCTTTATATAATTTATTTAGTTTATTAAATAATATATGCTTTTGGTTTTCATTGACTTGCTCTACAGCTTTTAAAACTTGCATCTCATATCCTTTTTTTTCAGCTGTTTTTATTAGAGCTTTTACGTCTTTAGGGAAACAACTTCCACCATATCCACATCCAGGATATAGAAATTTATTTCCTATGCGTGAGTCAGCACCAATTCCTTTGCGTACCATATTGACATCTGCACCTACTAATTCGCAAAGGTTAGCAATGTCATTCATAAAACTAATTCTTGTTGCAAGCATTGAATTAGCTGCATATTTTATCATTTCTGCACTTGGAATATCGGTAAATATGACTCTGAAATTATTAAGCATTAGAGGACGATATAATTTAGTCATTAAGGCTTTGGCTTTTTCGGACTCTACTCCAATAATGACTCTGTCTGGACTCATAAAATCGTTAATAGCCGCTCCTTCTTTTAGAAATTCAGGGTTTGATGCAACATCAAATTCTATATTTACATTACGTTTGTCCAACTCTTCCTGTATTGTGGCTTTTACTTTTTGGGCTGTTCCTACAGGAACAGTACTTTTAGTTACTAGTATTAAATACTTGTTCATATAACGCCCTATAGTACGTGCTACTTCTAATACATATTTCAAATCTGCACTGCCATCTTCATCAGGTGGAGTACCTACTGCACTAAAAACAATTTCTACGTTATCTAAACAATCTCGCAAATTTGTTGTAAATACCAAACGCTTTTCACGCTGATTACGTAAAACTATTTCATCTAACCCTGGCTCGTAAATTGGTATTTCACCGTTTGATAATTTTTTGATTTTGTCTTCGTTAACATCGATACATGTTACATGTGCTCCCATTTCAGCAAAACAAGCTCCTGAAACTAATCCTACATAACCGGTTCCTACAATTGCAATATTCATAATGATTAATTGATATGAGTTTTTATATTGTGAAAATATGATGATTATCAATCTTAAAGTTTTTAAGTTGATGTTAGTAGCATTATGGAAAATGAGATAGAAATGCTAGGGTAGATGCAAGTAATTTATGCAGTATAGTTTTTTGATTTTATAAAAAGTAATATTTTATTTATTGAACTCTCCCTAGGCGATACTGTGTCTTTTTATGAGATGAAAAGATTGAATAATTGTGAAACTTTGGATAACTAAACGTGATTTATGGAAGGTAGGAGGGGATTTTATTATGAAGCTTTTATATTGATTTAAATATAATCTTTTCCACAAACCCCACCGGCATATCAACCCCCGCACATCCCAACAAATCCAGTCTCACCACCACTTTCGCCTTTCCATCCACTTCCACCAGTTCTCCTTCCAGTCCCTTTAGCGGACCTTTGACCACTCGTATTAATTCTCCCGGAACCAATGGTGCGGCACACATCTCCACCGCCTCGTCCGAATAATCCAGCATAAATTTGAACCGTTCCATTTGCTCGTCCGGAATCACCGCCGGAGTATGTTCGCCATGCAGCACCATATACCGGCTGATGGCCGACAGTGTGAGCACCTGCGAACGTTCCGCCGCATCCACATGGACAAAAATCATCATAGGGATAACCACCCGTTCTATTTTCTTTTTCCGGTAAGTCCATTGGCGGATTTCTTCTTGTACAGGCAGGAAGTTTTCTATATTCATTGCAGTCAGCCGTTCGGCCGTCTTCTTTTCGTGGTGAAGGCGGACATACGCCACTAGCCATTTTTTCATATTCGGAGGAAGGAAAAGTAATGTTAGATGTTCTAAAAATTGAAAGAAATGATGCCTCTTAAGCACGCTACGCTGTTACCTGTGTCATTCCCAGGTAAGCTTGTCGTTAAATTCTGATGCAAATATAGACAATATTTTACGATAACAAGCTATTTGTTCGCAAAAAATGAAAAAATTAACAAGAATAATACATTTATTCCTACTTTTGTACTTTTTATATTTTAAATCATATTAACATCATGGAAAAATCAAGATTTATAAGAAAAATAATGGCAGATTGCAGTTCTTTCAGGAACTGGAGATAGTAATGGTGAAATATCGCCTGTCCGGTGAAGGATACACCGATGAGGAAATGAGGGTTTTGAAACACATGTGTAAGGATACACTGGCTGATATAAACGAGTTTATGCGGAAAAAGGAGGAAAAGAAGAAGAAAGAACGGAAAGAGAAGAAAAAGAGGAAAGAAAGGAAATAAGGAATAAAATGTAAAAAAACACTAAAAGGAAGTCTCCCGGTTATTTGTACACTTGTGTAATGAATGGGGGTTGTAAATCAATACTTTATGTTTGGTTAGTGTACAATTTTAACTTTTGATTGTATGGGTTTGCAATATACTTTTGTTTTCATGGTGGAGGGAAATGCCCTCCTTTTGATAATTTAAATTCATACATGAATGGTTTATACCGATTTATGCTCTTTCTATTTCTCGGTGTTCGATGAACATGCCGTGGATATGACATTGAAAGAGTTTGTGGAACTTCTGCGTGGCGAACGTTGGAAAGCGCAAGTGGAAGAGTATCAGCGCCTGAAGGCTTCGGGCCGGGAGACAGAGGCCAAGAAATTAAAGAGAAAACTGGCTGCGCTGGTGATAGCCGGGCGTTGCGAAGGGAGCCATGCCGAAACTAATCTGAAGCAGTGGAGCGGGGACGCCATGCTGGATGTGGATAAATGTAACGGCCGTGTGTCTGAGTTCTTGCAAGTCTTGAAGGACACTCCTTGGGTGAAGGCGGCATGGCGCAGCGTTTCGTACGACGGGCTGAAGCTGGTGGTGCGTGTGGAAGCAGAGAGTGTGGACGAGTATCGTCTGGCATACGCGTTGGTGGCATGGCACGTGGCGCAGCTTCTTGCCTTTCCCTGTGACATGAGTTGCAAAAATCCCACCCGTCCTTGCTTTGCGTCGTATGATCCGGAAGCTTTTTTTCGTCCGGATACCGAAGTTTTTCCCTGGCGCCGCTTTGTGACGGAGCATCCCGACAGGGTGGGGGAGATTCTGGCAGAGTTGAAAGTGAAGACCCCGGCAAGTGCATCCAAGCCTCTCGTTGCGGCTTCGGGCATGCTGCACACATTCTTCAACGAGTTCCTGGCGCAGAATCCTTTTGTGGATGGCAAAAAGAATGAGTTTTTGTTGAAGCTGGGACGTATCGCCCGCTATAAAGGAGTGGGGGAAGAAGAGTTGGTCCGGCTGAAAACGCTGGCGGTGGAAAGGCTGGCGGGTATGGGGTGTGCCGCCGGGGATATACCTCCGCGCATAGACTCCGGATACCGGTATGCCGACATGAACAAGGGTTCCGAAACACCTGCTTCCAGGGCTCACAAGGCTCAAGGCTCACTTAGGCGGTATTCTGATTCCGGCGAAGAGGGTGAAGAGGCTGAAATAGAGAAACTTGAGGCTGACAAATTGCGCCGCAATGTTCCGTGTCTTCCGGATGAACTGTTCGACCGTTTGCCCGACTTTTTGAAGCGTGGTTTGACACACGTCCGTAACAAGCGCGAGAGGGATATTCTGTTGCTCTCCATGATTACCAACATCAGCGGTTGTCTGCCGGGGGTGAGGATGAATTATGGAGGAATGGTTTATTCCGCCGATCTCTACCTGGTGGCTTTAGCCGGTTCGGGCAGAGGAAAAGGGGTGATGCAACTGGCGGCAATTCTGCCCGCAGCCATTCAGGAGTATTACGATGAATTGAACAGGAAGGATGAGCGTGAGTACCGGCAGAAATTGCTGAAGTGGAATCTGGAGGAACGGCTTGCCGCTCAGGAAAAGAGGGTTCCCGATTTGGACCAATGCCCGGAGATGCCGGTAGAACGCATCCTGAAGGTGGCTCCCAATATTTCGAAAAGCCAGTTGATACTGGCTTTGGAGGCGGGTGGATCGGTCGGCTTGGTGATGAATGCCTCCGAGCTGGATATGATAAGTTCTGCCATGCACCAGGAGTATGGAAAACATGATGATGTGATGCGTGCCGCCTCCCAGCACGAGGAGGTGTCTTCTTATTTCAAGACGGATCACCGGCTTGTTATTGTGAGTGATCCTCATCTGGCATTATGTGCTTCGGGTACTCCCGCCCAGTTGCATAAATTTATTTCTTCGCTGGAGAATGGGATGTACAGCCGTGTGGCTTTCTATGTGGGACAGGCCCCCTGGGAGTATAAGTCTGCCAATCCCGGCAAAGTCCGGCTGGATATGCGCGCTTATTTCAAAGGGATGGGCGAGGAGCTGCTGCGTATGTTTATCTTTCTCTCCGGATCGTCTACCGAGGTGATTTTCACCGAGGAACAATGGAAAGAGCATACGGAGCGTTTCAGAACGTATCTGCGTGAGGTAGTGGCGGAAGATGATGATTCTCCGGGTGCTATTGTGCTGCGCCACGGACTGATGATGTCTCGTATTGCCATGGTGCTGACTGCATTGCGTAAGTGCGAGCCGCAATGGAATACATCGGAGTGGAAATGTTCGGATGAGGATTTCCGTACGGCCATGCAGATAGTGGATGTGTTGCTGGAACACAGTTTGCTGCTTTCCACTTCCATGGATGATACTGCCGGAAGAATCAGGCCGGTAAAGGCTTTTTTCAAACTGCGTCCCATCTTGAGAACAATGCCGCGTGAGTTTACATATTCGGAGCTGATGGCGGCTGCCAATGAAGCAGGGTTGCCTACAGCATCCGTGAAACGTTATTTGTTGCGTTTGGTGTATTATCAAATCGTTGAGAAAGAGGATGGTAAGTATAGAAAGACCGGTAAGTCTTGGCCTAAATTACCGCCTAAGTGAGCCCTGAGCCTTGTGAGCCTAAAATACTGGTAAAAAAGGTCCTGTTGTTTTCAAAAAACAACAGGATCTTTCCGGTAAAACAACAGGGGATTTAAAAAAAACAACAAGGTCTTTCGAAGTAAACAACAGGTCCTTTGGGAAGCGTATGTCCTAAGGTTCTCCCAGATGCCTCACTATGATTGCCACTTCATGCTTCAGAAAGCTGTGGCGGAATTTGTTGTAGCCCGCTTCGTTTAATTCTTCCTGCAGCAGCATATTTCTCCGCATCCAGCGATATAGGGTTTGCAGGGCTGCCGCAGCGGTCCGTCCGGGGCTATATAATTCTGCCAGTTCCGCTTTGTCATACGCTCTGATAATGAATGCTTTTTCTTCTTGGTTCATGTTCTTTTATCTGTTTTGATTATAGAGTAAAGATACACAAAATGTCCTTGTTTTCCTACTCTGCCTGTAAGTTATTCTCGACATTTCTCGACAATGTTCTACGGCTCTCTACCAATGTCGACACAGGGCTTCCGCTTCATCGTATCTTTGTAGTGTAATCAAAAGTCAATCATAGCCGGCTTAGTGATTAATAGTTGATTGTCAGTGTGTTTCTTAATTTAAAAGTTTTAATTTTTAATTTTAAAAGTATGGGAAGAACAGTTTCTTATTCGGTAGTAAAGCGTAATAATCCGCTTGATCAGGATGCGGTGCCTAAGTTTTATGCACAAGCTCAGGCCAATGGCCATGTAGAGATTCGCGAAATGGCGGATCGTATTCAGAAGACCTGTACGGTGACGCGTGCGGATGTAATGGCTGTGCTTGTTGCTTTGGAGGATGTGATTATGGAGGCTCTGGAAGGGGGTGAGATTGTAAGGCTTGCCGATCTGGGCACTTTCCAGATAGGTCTGAGCGGAAGAGGTGCGGAAACGGAGGATACGTATGATGTGTCGATGATTAGAAAAGCGCGTATCAATTTCCGTCCGGGTATTGCGCTAAGCGGTATTCTGGCAGCACTGAAATATACGAAAGTGGATAAATTGCCGGTGAAAACGAAGGAGGAGCAAAAACCTGCTTAAGTAGGTGGCGGACAAGTGTTTAATTAAAAAAAACTGTAGAATGAAAGGTAAATCTGTTTGGAGCACTATTTTGAAAGTGGTGATTGCAGTAGCTACGGCTATTGCGGGTGTAGTAGGAATCAGCTCGTGCATAGGGGGATGAGAGTGATTAATCTGATTGTTGTCCACTGTTCCGCCACAAAGGCGGACAGGGACTTTACCGAACAGGATTTGGAGGTGTGCCACCGCAGGCGTGGAATGAACGGACCCGGATATCATTTTTATATCCGTAAGAACGGGGATATAAAAACAACCCGTCCCATAGAGAAAATCGGGGCGCATGCGCGTGGGTATAATGCGCAGAGTATCGGGATATGCTATGAGGGGGGAGTCAGCGAGCGGGGCAGGCCGGCGGATACGCGGACGGTGTGGCAGAAACATTCATTGCGTGTACTGGTCAGGGCGTTGCTGGTGGATTATCCCGGTTGCAAGGTTTGCGGTCATCGGGATTTAAGTCCGGATTTGAACGGAAATGGTGAGATAGAGCCTGAGGAATGGGTGAAACAGTGTCCCTGTTTTGATGTTTCAAAAGAAAAGTATAGTAAATAATATTTATATATTAAAACATAATAAGACTAATTCTCTTCTGAATTTGTTAAAATATTAACGTTCTAGAAAGAGGATTAGTCTTATTTTATTATGTAATTAATTTTGAAATTACTTTTTATTTACATTTTCTGCGCCGTATCCATAGCCGTAACCGTATTTTTTACCATATCCGTAATACTTGCCATACTTGCCGTATCCATAGTAATATCCGTATTTTTTTTTCTTCATGTCCAGTCCGTTGATAATGGTACATAAGTTGGGCAGTTTTTTCTGTTCGCCCAGTTCGTTGATTAAAGTATAATCTGTCTTGTGGGTGTAGTCTGCCCGGCACACATAGATGCTGGCATTGGCTACTCGCGAAATCAGTTGGGTATCGGTCACCATGCCGATGGGGGCGGTATCCAGAATGATATAGTCAAAATGCTTTTTCAGTATGTCGATAGCCTGAGGCAAAGATTCACGTGCCACCAATTCGGTCGGGTTGGGAGGGATAGGACCTCCGGGCAGAATGGACAAGTTAGGATTGATGTTTGAAACTTGTACCAGCGACATCAGGTCGGTATGTTCCGGATTAGCGAGGAACTGGCTGATGCCTTGTTCCTTGCGTGACAATTGGAAAGCTTTGTTCAGACCCGGCTTGCGGATGTCAAGCCCCACAATCACGATTTTCTTTCCTAATAAAGCCAGACTGACAGCCAGATTGGAAGCGATAAAGGTTTTGCCTTCTCCTGTAGTGGTGGAGGTAACCAATATAACTTTCTCGTTACTCTTCATCATATAAAGTACATTGGTGCGTACATTACGGAAAGTTTCGGCCATCAGGTCGTTTTGGTTTTCGTGTACTACGATGGCTCCCTCCGAAGATTTATTTTCAGAGAAAGGTACGTCACCGACTATAGGAAGGGATGTGATTTTTTCCACATCGGCACGTCCTTCTATCTTGTATTTAAAAAGCTCGATGATATAGATCACGGCAACCGGCAGAGCGACGCCTAGAATCAGTGCTACCAGATAAATCATCTTTCCTTTGGGAGATACGGGGATGGCATCTGCCAGCGCTTCGTCTACTATGCGGGCATTGTTGGCGGTAGATGCCAGAGTGATGGCATTTTCTTCACGCTTTTGCAGCAGCATCAGGTAAAGTCCTGCTTTGATTTCCTGTTGGCGCGAGATGCTGACTAGCTGGCGTTCCTGTCCCGGAGCATTGGTGATGCGTCCGGCATATTTGCCTGCCTGGCGTTCCAGATCCGCCTGGGTGATGGCCAAGCCTCTTTGCACGCTGTTGATGGTGGTCAGTACATTGCTGCGCATGGCGCGGATGCTGGCATCCAGATTGACTACCACCGGGTTGTTTTCCTGAGAGGAGCGGAGCAGGCGCTTGCGTTCCAGCAGCATCTCATTGTAGCGGTTGATCAGTTCGGTCAGTCCGGTATCTGTCAGGCCTACATTGACAGGAAGTACTTCGTAGGCATGATCCGGATTGTTGGCATAGCTGGCCAGGAATTGTACCAGCCGGAGCTGGGTGCTGTTTTCAGCACGTTTTTTTTCGTATTCCGAGTTTTCACTCAATGCCAGTTGGGCGTCGCTTTTCAAGTCGGTCAGCCCGGCATCGCGCTTGAAGGTTTCCAGTTCTTGTTCCGTAGTTCCCAGTTCACCGTTGATGATATTAATACGTTCATCAATAAATTCTGCGGTCTTGGTAGCCACTTCGTTTTTATCGTCGTTGGCATCCCGATTATAGATTTCCACCAGTTTGTTGATGAAATCCATACCACGCTGCCTATGCGTACTCTTTACAGAGATCTGTGCGATAGTGGTGGATTGGGAAGTAGGCTCTATGTTCAATGCTTTTCTGTAATCATTAGCTACGTTATAGGGAGATGAAACGGTGACTATTATTTTTTGTTCACTCTTTATATCTATGGAGTCTTTAGGGGTGAAGCTGAAAGTACCTGATGGGGTGGTCAATAAGGCAGGCAATTTATCGAACTGCTTAATGTATTCTTGTTCACCGATTGATACCTTTACATTCAACTTATTGCCCGGTTGAATACTTAGATTAAGGTAAGCCGGCATAGATAATTTTTGAGCTTCTTCAGGAGTAATCCATACTTTGATGGGAGAACTTTTGTAAAGCTCTATGTTATGGAAACTACCTTCTGCCGCATAGTTAATGTAGAGATCTAGTTCTTCTATCACTTTTCTGATAAGGGTACGTGAATGTAGAATTTCCACTTCATTATCAAAATTGTTTATGGAGGAGTAAAAGCCTAAATCTTCTAAATCTACTATTCCCGTATTTGATTTACTATTTTTGTCATTGTCTTTGATAATAACGGAGGCTGAAATATTGTAAACCGGTGCGGTATAGCGTAGATAAAGCCATGCCCCTGCCAGACACAGCAGAATGCATGCTACAAACCAAGGCCAATGGATAGTATATTTAAAAAGGACCGCTTTGAAATCAGTCTTTTCTTCTTTTTCTTCTAAGTATAAGTCGTCGTATAAATCTTCTTTCATAATTCTGTTTATTTGGCAATAGTTACTATCAGGCTGACAAGTGAAACCAATGTCCCCACTACAGAGAACCAGATGGTAGTACTGTTGCTGATTCCTGCATTTTTAGCTTTGGTCTTATTGGGAGTGACATAAACTACATCATTCTGTTGGAGGTAGTAATAAGGAGATACAATGATATCGGCATCATTCAGATTCAGTGGGATTACTTGCCGATTGCCCTGTGCATCTTCACGAATTAGTTTTACTTTATCTCGTTGCCCATATACGGTCATGTCTCCTGCCATGGCCAAGGCTTCCATAATATTTACTTTTTCATTAGTGATGGTAAATGTACCAGGTTTTGTGACTTCTCCCATCACCGAGATTTTATAATTGGCCATACGTACATTTACTATCGGAGTTTCTTTAATATAGATTTTCAGTTTTTCTTTTATTATATTTTCCGCTTGACTTTTGGTAAGCCCTCCAATATGCAATGTACCTAAAACGGGGAAATCAATGTTTCCATTATTGTCTACTAAATATTCTTGAAGAACAGGCTGACTTGTTACGCTTAGTCTTTTGCCTTGATCTCCTAATGCGCTTGCTACCGTCAGATTAAAGGGAATGGCGGCATCGGGATCGCTGGTATTCACCGTGATAGTCAGCAAATCTTTAGGCATGATGTGTGCATCATACAAGGGTGTTTTGACATTTGCCATGTCCAGATACTCGGACCCTTGCAGGTAAGGTACTTTTTTGTAGGCGCTGCAACTACATAGTAGTAGTGAAACCAGCGCGAATAGGGTAAGTTTCAATCTTCTCATTTTTTGGCTCTCTATTAATTTTAATTCTCTATTTTGAACTTAATAAGCTTGCTTGTCTTTGCGTAGCACATTTGCCACGGTTTTGTACATGATATAAAGGTCGAGCAGGAAAGACCAGTGCTCCATATACCATATATCGGCTTTCACACGTCCTTCCATGTCTTCCAGCTCACGGGTTTCGCCACGGAAACCGGTCACTTGCGCCCATCCCGTGATACCGGGTTTGATGAAATGGCGGACCATGTATTTATTGATTATCTTGGAATATTCTTCCGTGTGTTTCAACATGTGAGGGCGTGGTCCCACAATGGACATATCTCCCAGCAATACATTGATGAATTGCGGAAGTTCGTCAATATTGGTCCGGCGCATGAAATCGCCGAATTTGGTTTTTCTAGGATCATTGAGGGTAGCCTGTAAGGTGTCCGATTCCTTGTTCACTTTCATAGAACGGAATTTATAACACCAGAATTCTTTATTATTCAATCCATTACGTTTCTGACGGAAGAATATGGGGCCCGGAGAAGTGATTTTAATGGTCACTCCTACAATAAGGAATATAATGGGGAACAATGTGCATAAAAAGAGTGATGAGAAGGCTACATCGAATATACGTTTTATCAGCCTGTTTTCTATTTTTCCCAAAGGTTCCTTGCGGATGCTGAGAATGGGGACACTGCCTATCATTTCAAAGTACATACGGTGGCGCAGGTAGTTGCGCACATTGGGCACACTGTAGAAATGTATCAGGTTGTTTTCGCAATAATTAATGACCGGCACGATACATTCGCTTAATGTTGAGGGCAGGCAACAATAAAGTTGGTTCACTTTGTTTTTTGTCAGGTAATCAATGGCTTGCTCCGGCTTTCCCAAATAAGTACAACTGGCAGGGAACTTGGCATTGGGGGTTGTGTCGAAGTATCCCAGTACCCGGTATCCGGTAGTGGCGTCGGAGGTCATTTCATGATAAAGTTCGGCTATATTTTCGGTGCTTCCCAAATAAAGGACGGTACGGAAATTACCTCCGCGGCTTCTGTATAGCTGTATGCAGAAACGGAAAAGCAGACGATAGAAAGTGATGCAGAGGAAAAGTAGAATGAAATAATAGACAAAAAAGCGATTGGAGTATATTTCAAGTTCTGATAGTACAATTAAGCTTGTTGACAATAGGGAGAAATAAAAAACGTTACGGAGTGCCCGGAATACAATTTGATCGGCACGGGCTCCTCGTCGATGTAATATGACACCTCCTGAGATAGTGCACGCAAAATAGCATACGCTGAATAGAGTTAGAATTTGGGGTAAAGTGCCACTGTAGGCCCTCTCCCCAAACAACTCGTTCCATATTGAATTAAATGAGATGAAAAGTACATTCAGAATGACTAAATCTCCTAGAATGACTGCTAATTTAAGTGCTTTATTAAATCTCTGAACTTGTATCATAGGTTAAATTTTTTAGATGTCAGATCTATATTATGTTTTTAAAAGGTGTGTTTTAAATATGTCACTTTTTTTCTTTTTAATATCCTTCTGTTACTTCGTAAGTAACAGATCTTATTTGGAGGGCAAAAATAGACAATTAACTGATAGCAAACAAATAAAGGCACAGCTTTTTTCTAGATTTTAATTAAAAAGGTTATATAATAGATAAAAAGTAATAATAATATGAACAATTATCAAATCGAAGGAGAACAAAGAAATACAACAACACACATTGCGCTTTTTACTATTAACGCAATGCAATAAATTCACTATATTTCACATAGTTATCTCTTATATATATTTATAAAACGACAGAATATTAATTATACAACTAATCCATTAATTCACGTTCTGTTACTTACGAAGTAACACAATATAAATCTATTGATAATTAGAATTTTATCTATTTATACTCTCTTTTTCCCATTATTTGAAACGTATAGAATTATCGCATCATTAGCTTTCTTTATCTCTTCATTCTTGAAATTTTTCAAATATGTTTCTGTAACTTTCACTGACGAGTGTCCAAAAGCCTCACATATTAATTGTTCGGAGAAATTACAATATTTGGCAAGGGTGGCCCAGGTATGGCGCGTAGTGTATGAACTGACCTTGGTTGCCACTCCGCATTTTTTCGCCAATCTGCCTAAATTGTAATTCATGGTTCGTAGTGCCTGCTGATACTCTGTATATAGATCCTCTCCGGTTTTTGTTCCACTGAGGATGGGAAAAAGGTAGGGAGAGTCCTGATTGGTATTTTGATATTTGTTTATCAGCTTCATTGCTGTTATCGGAATATCAACAATCATTTGCCCACCTGTTTTATATCGGCGATAAGAAAGTGTGTTGCCTTTCAAGTCGCTTTTGTGAAGATGGGCCAGATCAACAAAGGGCATTCCGCGTAATTGAAACATTAAATTAGCCCAAACTCTGCATCGTATCAAATCTTCCGGTAGTTTCTTTAGAGGAACCTCGTTTAGTAACTTGTTTATCTCTTCTACTTCTAATGCGCGTTTTATATCGTTTTTCACGCCGGTGTAGACATGATGAAATAAACGGGAATTCTCGGTTATTATTTTTTTATCCACTGCTTTGTTATAAGTTGCACGCAATGTCCGCATATAGGTGGAAACAGTATTCCAACTTAGTTGCTTGTCACGCAGGTAGGTTTCAAATTCTTTCAGATTGGCTCTGTTGAGCTGGTGAAAGTAAATAACCTCACATCCACAAAATTCACTGAATGCGTTCAAGGTGCTTTGATAAATGTGAGCCGTACCATAACGTTTCTCGTCTTTCAGTTCATCAATCGTTTTGTTCATAAACTCGTTGAATTTTTTTTTATTTCTCATAATGTTCCGTTTTATAGATTTTACAAAATAAGTTGTTTTCTTAACGGAATCGAATATAGGTTGAAATGTTCGAATTAGAAAGGTTATTTATCTAATTCTGCATTATTTATACGTATCATCCATCCGTTTACTTTCATTTGTAAACATATATAAGGTTGCTGCGGATCATTTGTTGAGTCAAGAAAAAATATCAGATTATAGCGGTCTTGCCTGTCAAGATATTCTTGTGGAGGCATATAGGTTGTCTCGACATTACGTGACAGGAGCAGATATTGTGTAAGCGGAATATCGAAAATCTCTTTTCCACTAGGTTGATAGATTAACCGTAGACGGGTATCGTCATTTTCCATCAGTCTCAATGTATTCATTCCGGCATGTACTACCTGTATGTCTTCCAAATTGGCGCTTTCTTGCATAAAGGGGAGATAACAGGTGGAAACGGAGTCTATCGGAGTGTTCCAATGATCCATGCATCCGTTGCCGGCAGTCAGTTCCAGACGGAAATCATCTGTATCCAGCGGGACGGCCGACTGACTTTGCAATATGCAGCTCAGAATATTCGTGTTTTTAGTAAGAGAGAGAGCCAAAACCTGATATTCGCCGCTGATATGCACGTTGTCCAGCCGCCCGTGGAATAGAGATGAAAGTTTTTCGGATTGTTCTCCCGCCTCATTGCGTAATAGTGTCAGTGAAGTGGGAGTATGTTGATAATGCGAGTCCGACAAACCTGCCCAAACCAGAAAGGTGTAATCTCCCTGAGGCAGGGAGGGGACTTGGATTATACATTCATTTTGATGGAATGTAAGACTGTCTACTTCCTCCCGGTCTATATAGTTTCCTTCCTGATCGAGAATAAATAGCGTGACATCTTTTACCTGGGTGGTCACGGCATCTACATTCAGCATATTATAGGTATAGGATAACTTTAACCAACAGCCTGTGGGACAATCGGATTGGTCATCGTCTACCCAGGAACATGCACTACAGAAAAGAGTACATAGGGCGAAGAGGATAGTAGCAGTTTTACTCATTGTTTTTCTATTTTGAGACTGTTTTATTCAAGGTCGGCATCTTGGTCACGGACAATCCACGGATATACTCCGAATTCTACGTCCAAGTATGCTTTGTATTCGTCCGGATCGGGTTTGGTATCCGGAGTGCCGGGACCCAGGTTCTTGATGCTGGTAATATTGACAGAATAAATATTGTTACGTACAATACCGAATTCCATTACGCCCATTGTGGTAGGATCGCCGTTATCAAGATGTTTGATCCAATAGTTGTAGAAGGTGGAGAAATTACCTTCATTCTTGGTGAAACGGGTAATCTGCTTGGCTGCCAGGTCTGCATCGCTGGATGCTTCTGTCAAACCATCAATATTGGCATCACCATGTTCACCCACAGCCGCCAGCGTGGTGTAGAATTTATAGTTGAAATAATACAGTGTCTTGAATACGAGCGGGTCTTCTACCGGCTGGCCGTCAGTGCCGATGGTCTGTGAGGCTTCCGGAGTGAATGTACCTTTCAGCATGATGCCGGTGGTGTACACCGTGTTCTGTGCCGGACGGAACATACAGTTTTCAAGACAATACATGGAAACGTACTTTCCTGCATCGGCCAGACCGGACCAATTGCTGTCTGTTTGTTTTGACAGGTGGTTAGTGTAGAATGAACCGCCTGTGAAACTGGTAGTAGCTCCTGCTACGGTCTTGTCGAAGAAATAGGGATCGATAAGATAACCGTTGTTGTCGGCTATGTTACCGAAATTTCCTGCTTCCACGCTGTAAGATGACGGAGCGGAAGGAGTTTCAGATGCGGCATCCAGTGTAGCGACATGACGGAAAGTGTAGAACTTGTTTGCCAGATTGATGAATTTGTAGTTGTTCAGCCGGACTGTGGCGTAAGTCACTCCCTTAGGATTCTTCAACGTGTAGATTTCCTTGCTGTCATTTCTAACCATCAGTTTGGCAACGGCACGTTCCAAATTGATTCTGACGTGTGCTCTGGTGTCGCTCTTTTCGGGAGATTCTACGGCAATGTTCAGATTGGCCGAACCACGGTTGGACATGATGAATCCCTTTCCGGGTACGCTGGTTATCATACCGTTTCCATAAGTGGTGGCGTCAATCTGTCCCAATAATGTTGATTCCTGGCCTATTTCTTTTTCGATGTCAAGGTTTTGTGTACCGTTTGCTACGGCAAGGATGTCATAGTTGCCCGGTTCCAATATGATTTCCTTGTTGCAAGAATAGATGATGGTTTGTCCTTCTTGGCTGTTTTCTTTGCTGGAGATACCCAATTCATTTTGATCTACGTCAAGGGTAGTAACCAAATTCTTGCTGGAAGAATCAAACAGATAGAGTTTCACATTGCTCACTTTGTATTCTTCGGCAGTACCGTCTTCATAGACTCCAGAGTCTTCGGCGGAAGCGGCACGGCTGCCGTTAGAAGAGTTAGGGACTACAAATGAAATCTCCATGTTGCCTCCTTTGGCTCCGGGAATCGGATTGTCTCCATTTCCTGAGGGGACATCTGCATCATTAATACATCCTGCCATTGCAGCTGCAAGAGCGAAGGATAATAATAATTTTTTGTTCATAATGTAAAAATGTTTTTAGTAAAAAAATGTGATTAGTAAATCTCATGTAATATCTTCAGGTTTTCATCTGCTTGGGGCAGTCCTGCTTCTTTCGCTTTGCGCAGCAGGTTTTCTGCTTCGGTATAATTCCCATTCAGCATTTGCATGATACCTTGCAAAAGGGTCTTTTCGGGAGTCTCACCGGCTTTGTCCAAATAGAGTGAGGCGCCTTTTGTATCTCCCTGTGAGAGCAGGATGCAAGCTGCATTGAGATTGGCAACGGGATGTTCCGGATTAAGCAGAACGGCCGTCATGAAAATCTTATTGTATTCCGGACTGCCGGCAGGGTAGGTCTGGGCTATGCGGAACATCTCTTCAATACTCAGATTCTTGGGGTTGCTTTCGAAAACCTGCTTGGCCTGCTCTACCGTAAACGGACGTACCACATAGTGGATGGTGTAGTCTGAATGACGGAGACCCGGGAACCAGTGTTGCAGGATGAAACGGAACTCTTCGGGATAACGTTTCCGTATTTTCCGTTCTTTCTCATCGGGGCTGTTTTTGCTCTCCGCAATATGTAACAGTTCCTCGCGATGGGAAATAACGGTATCGGTCAGCAACTTGATAAATCCGTCCCAGTCTTCGGGGGTGTAATGGGTGGTAAACAATGTATCATTGAAAGAATATTGGCTGCATACATAGTCTTTCAGGGTCTGGGTCCGTTCCCGTGCCAGACGCTCGTTGTTTGAGTAGGGACCTTCGGGAGAGGCGTATCCATGAATGTCAATATGTGAAATGACTACATTGGTATCGTTTTTTATCAAGTCGATACTGCGTTTTATCTTTGCCAGTTCGGCCGGATTGTTTCTGTATTCGGGATAGATAATTGTTTCGTTGAGCGGGAAGTCCAGATAGGCACGTCCGCTTTCTTCACGCAATTTCCTTTCTTCCATCTGCGGGGTGATAAACGCTACGTGCGGATGGATATCGGGAAGCATATTCAGGCGGGTCAGATAGGTGGAGTCTGTATGGCGGGGGACTCCGCATCCGCATTCTTTTTCGATGAGATGCAAGGAGGCATGTTTCATCCAGTGAGTGAAGGGGATGCTGCGTAAGTAGTGTACGCTTTGTTTCCGGTCATTACGGCGGCGTAACTCTTCATAGTCTTTTTCCTGCCGGCCGGTTTCACGTTGGAAGAAAATATGTTGTTTACGACCGTTCACATAGATGGCGGGAAGCTGGATGAAGTTGTCCAGGCTGTCGCTGAGCTGGGGAACCAGTATGACTGATTCGTTAGAGGGAATCTGTCTGGTAATGTCTACTTGCATGGACACTACCAGACTTTCTCCCATCCGGTAGAGCTGGGAGGAGGCGATGTAAATCGAACTGTCCCGTTCTGCCGGCTGCGCTGATGAGCAAAGCGTAGGAAAAATAAATGATATAAAATAGAATAAATATTTCATGGCTCTTTAGTTAAATATGTAAACTATACTCAGGGATGCTTTGGAGGGGCCGAAATAGTGATAATGGCCTTTTTCCAGTAATTCGGCACACACGTCAGGGCATTTATATTTCTTATAATCGATATATTCATACCCTACACCGACGGAAATTTCTATATTCCAGTGGCGGTTGAGCATGATGTGGTATCCATAACTTATGCCTCCACCGGCCAGCCAGCCTGCATATCGGTGCTCTTTCAGCCAGGGGAAGAGTCCGAAAGGCATCTTTTTCCCTCCTACGTTGAACTGCGCTCCGTTGAGATAGGCTCCCCAAAAACTGCCGTTGAATTTCTGGCAAGTCCAGTAGCGGTATTCAGGTTGTATGAGCCAATATTTGTTGACATATCCTTCCGAGCGTTTCCACGGACGTATGCTGCCGGACAAATCGAATGTGGATTTGGAGCCGAAGGCATATTCCACACCGGCATTCAGCGCACCGTTGGCGGCGGAAAGCAGGTTGCTTTTGACAGCCATTTTCTGTGCGGAAACGGAAAGGGCGCCGCCGAGCAGAAGACAAGAAAGGATATACCGGGTTTTCATATTTTATTGTATATTGGTTTGATTGGATTCAAAGAATATTTTCAGGTTATAGGTGGCTTCTTCCGAGCCTTCGGCTTTGGCTGCTTTCAGCAGGCGGATGCCTTCGTAGGTGTTGTTGCACAACAGTTCGTAGGCGCCACGGCAGTTCTTGTAGGCAAGCGTTTCATGGGAAGCCATTTGCAGATAGCGGCCGGCTGCCTGTGTGTTGCCCCGTTCGATGGCGGCAGCAGCGGCGTTGAGGTTGGCAACGGGGCTTGCCGGATATATCTTGACACTAATATCTATGATTTTGTAGAACTGTTCCGGAATGTTCTTGTAGCTGATGGCTACGGTGTAAAGCTCGCGTAACGAAAGCATCTGCGGATTGATTTCGGCTATGACACGCGCTTCGTCCAGACTGAAGTTCAGCTCTTTCTGGTTGCGTTCATCGGTTGCGTCGCTTTCGGGAGATACATAGCTTCCTTTGAAATATGGTTTGGCAGATGGTGCAGACGGGGCAGGGGAAACAGGACGGTGTTCCGGAACAACGGGGGCAGAGGGTGAGGCTGCTGCCATAGGAGCTTCCCGGTTCCTGTCCTGTTGGGGAACGAAATTATCTGTTACTTTTGCTATATGGGTTGCTTTGTCCGGAATGGGGATATTTTCACTTTGTACTTTCTCTCCGTTGCCGTTGATGACTTCCTTCTTGAGGTTCAATGTGGCGAACTGTACCCAGTCGGCTGCCGGGAGGGAAGCACGGTAGTGGATAGTCTGATCGCTGTCTGTCAGGGGGATAGCGGTAAATACGGGAGTTACATTCGCTTTGCCTCTTCGTTTGTTGAGCGCCAGGGTGCGGCGGTATAGCCGATGTGCACGTTCTCCGTTGAGCAGAATTTGAGGTAATTCTGCAGTGTGGGTTCCGTCTGTGAGGACAGGGGTGATACGGATATGGCTTTTGGTGTCCATCTGGGGAACATTGAGAGTCATTTTCATGGACACTATGGCAGAGTCCTGTCCGAGAGTAACGGAGGGAGGCAGGATATCAAGTTTCAGGTTTTGTGCAGTGGCAAAGGTGCCGCATAATAAAAGACTGAATAGTATGTTTGTCTTGAGTTTCATGACTGATAGGGTATATTTGCTTTTATATTTATTGAATGAAATAAATGAATGATATGCCTAGCTGGGTAGGTCCGACATAGTTGGAGTGGGATTTCTTAATAAGTGCGTCTCCTTTGGCGGGACCGTATTTATCATAGGTGAGATGGGCGTATCCGACAGATATGCTTGCTTCAAGACTCCAGAATGTGCTGAGCAACCATTGGTGTCCATAGGTAATGCCGCAACCTATCAGATTACCCTGATAACGGTTGTTCTTTACTGTTGTAAAAGGAGTGGTTCCACCGAAATTGTATTGGGCGAAATGGGCTTGCACCCCGAAAAAACTTCCTATGAATGTTTCATTGAGCCACCAACGATATTCGGGCTGGATCAGAATATGTTTCATTTTTTTGTTTTCTCCCAGATTCCAGGGATTATAGTTGACGCTCAGATTGAATGAATGGGTGTCATCACACCTTATTTCTCCTCCCAGGTTGAAAGTGCCGGTAAGGTCATAAAGAACATTGCTTTTTACAGCGATACTTTGAGCCGAGGCTATACGCGGAGTTATAACTGCTAGCATGATTGCTATTATAAATAAGTAAGAATGTCGCATTGTCAATATTTTTGTTTTGTTTTTTTTCTGTTACTTTAGAAGTAACGGAAGGGAAGGAGGGAGGGAAAAAAACATGAAAACAGCAGTAAAATAAAGATTTAGTGGCTGTTAGAGAAGATAAAAGACTGGGAATGTAGCTTAACTCATATTGACGATCAGAGTATGGGCAGGGAGGGCTATATGCGGAATAAAAAAATTTTTTGAAATAAAAACGAAAAAAAAGTGTAGAAATCTTGCACTGTATCTAAAGTTTGTATACTTTTGCTTCCAAAATCTGTTCCGTTACTTCTAAAGTAACAGTCTTGTAATTTACTGTTTTATAATGTAATGTGAAGTTTTAAAATTGATTATATAGAAATGTTAATGTGATTAATTATTACTTTATTTGCTTTGTCTAATTCATCGTTTTTAAAACTTTTCAAATAGGTTTCGGTCACCTTTGTGGAGGAGTGCCCTAGGGCATCACAAATCAATTGTTCCGAAAAGTGGCAGTATTTAGCCAAAGTGGCCCAAGTGTGGCGGCTGGTGTAGGAACTGACATTGAGTTTGATTCCGCAGTATACCGCCAGTTGTTTCAGGTCATAGTTCAGTTTCCGCAAGGCATGTTGGTATTCTGCATATTCTTCTTCGCTTTTCCGGTTTCCACTGAGAATGGGAAGCAGGTAGGGGGAGTTGGAATCTGTATTTTGATACCGTTTGATAAGGTTCATGGCAGCGGGAGGAATCTCTACGGTGAGCAGGGTTCCTGTTTTGTGGCGGCGGTAGGAGATAACGGAATCTTGCAGGTCTGTTTTGCGCAGGTGTGCCAGATCCACAAAGGGCATCCCGCGTAACAGGAACATTAGGGTAATCCATGCCCGGCTCTCTTCCATACTTTGCGGCAAGGGGCGTGGAAGGGAGGCACTTAATAATTTGCTCATGTCTTTGGCATCGAGGGCGCGTTTGGTATTGGCTTTTACACCAGTATATACGTGACGGAAAAGACGGGGCTTTTCTTCTGTCAGACCATCGTCCACGGCTTTGTTGTAGATGCTTCGCAAGGTACGCATATAAGTGGAAACAGTGTTCCAGGTGCATCCCTTGTTACGCAGGTGGTTCTCAAATTGTTTCAGGTATGAACGTTCCATCTGGTTGAACCGGATGGTGTCGGTCTTGCAGAAGAGCATGAAGGCGTTCAATGTGCTTTGGTAGATGTGGGCGGTACTGAAACGCTCTTCTTCTTTTAGCGACCGGATAAGTTGTTCCATAAATAGGGTCAGGTTAGATTTTTCTTTCATTGTTCTTTCATTTTTAAAATTTAGATACTGTATATTTCTCAGTTTAAATGCGCATTCTCTGAGTTAATCTTAAAAGTCCGGATGAGTTTATTTGTTCATCGTTTTATTTCTTTTTGTGATAGCTTGTGCTTTTTCCTCGCTTTTTGACGATTGGCGGAGGTCTTGTGAGTACGTCTTGTTGTTTTTTTCGTCTAACTGTAAATAATTTATATGAAAAGAATGAAAAATATCAGGCTAGGAACACTTGTCGCATGTATGTGCGTGTTATGGGGGTGCGAGAAACCCAATGTGAATATTGTGATGCCGCAGGAAGCGTCGAACCGGGTGCTGTTTGCTGGAGAACATTTGAAAAAAGCGCTGGAAGATGCGGGGTATTCGTCTGTTATGTTGTCGGATACTGCCGGTATAGATAAAGATGAGGTCTGCATCCGTCTGGAACAGGCTACTGATACAGCCGGACTGAAAAAGGAGGGATTTACCATTTCTACCCGTGGAAACATGACTACAGTGACAGGAAACGACGGAAACGGTGTGATTTACGGCTGTCGTGAATTGATAGATCATGTAGGACAATACAAGGATTTGAAGTTTCCGGCACAACTGACGGATGCTCCTGAAATGGTGCTTCGCGGAGGTTGTGTAGGGATTCAGAAAATGGAATACCTGCCCGGAAGAGGGGTGTATGAGTATCCCTATACGCCGGAGAGCTTCCCTTGGTTTTATGATAAGGAACAATGGATAAAATATCTGGATATGCTGGTGGAAAACCGTATGAATTCCTTGTATCTGTGGAACGGGCATCCGTTTGCTTCCTTGGTGAAGCTGGAAGAGTATCCTTTTGCCGTAGAAGTGGATGAGGAAACTTTCAAGAAAAATGAGGAAATGTTCTCGTTCCTGACTGCCGAAGCGGACAAGAGAGGTATCTTTGTGATCCAGATGTTTTATAATATATTGTTAAGCAAGCCTTTTGCCGAGCATTACGGGTTGAAAACACAGGATCGTAACCGTCCTATTACTCCGCTGATCAGTGATTATACACGTAAGTCGGTGGCCGCGTTTATAGAAAAATATCCCAATGTGGGTTTGCTGGTATGCTTGGGGGAAGCGATGGATACCTACGAGGATGATGTGGAGTGGTTTACCAAAACCATTATTCCGGGAGTGAAGGACGGGTTGAAGGCACTGGGGCGTACGGATGAGCCGCCCATCTTGCTGCGTGCGCACGATACGGACTGCAAGATGGTGATGGATGCCGCGCTGCCGTTATACAAGAACCTCTATACCATGCATAAATACAATGGTGAGTCACTGACTACTTACGAACCGCGAGGTCCTTGGTCCAAGATACATTCGGATCTGAGTGCTTTGGGAAGTATTCATATCAGTAATGTGCATATTCTGGCAAACTTGGAACCGTGGCGTTGGGGATCTCCCGACTTTGTACAGAAAGCGGTGAATGCCATGCACAATGTACATGGAGCCAATGCCCTGCATCTGTATCCGCAGGCTTCTTATTGGGACTGGCCGTACACGGCTGATAAGTTGCCGGATGGCAAACGGGAGTATCAGCTGGACCGTGACTGGATATGGTACAAAACCTGGGGACGCTATGCATGGAACTGTCATCGGGACCGTTCATCCGAAGTGGAATATTGGGACAAGCAGTTGGGCGATTTTTATGGTACGACTCCTGCCGAAGCCGGAGATATTCTGGAGGCATACGAGCAGAGTGGAGAGATTGCTCCGAAGTTGCTCCGCCGTTTCGGCATCACGGAAGGGAACCGGCAGACTTTGTTGCTGGGTATGTTTATGAGTCAGTTGGTGAATCCTTATAAATATACTATCTATCCGGGATTTTATGAGAGTTGCGGGCCGGAAGGTGAGAAGCTGATAGAATATGTGGAGAAAGAATGGAAGAAACAGCCGCATGTGGGCGAATTGCCGCTGGATATTGTGGCGCAGGTGGTGGAACACGGTGACAAGGCGGTGGCGGCCATTGACAAGGCTGCCGCAGCGGTGACTCGTAATAAAGAGGAGTTCGGACGTTTGCGGAATGACATGCATTGCTATCGTGAATTTGCTTATGCCTTTAACCTGAAAGTGAAAGCTGCGCAGCGTGTCTTAAACTACCAGTGGGGAAAGGATCTGAACGAATTGGATGCTGCTATTCCATTGATGGAACAAAGTCTGGATCATTACCGCAAGCTGGTGGCATTGACGGATAGTACTTATTATTATGCCAACAGTATGCAGACCGCGCAACGCCGTATTCCTATCGGTGGTGACGGTGGCAAGAACAAGACCTGGAAAGAGATGCTGGTGCATTATGAAAATGAACTGGCTAATTTCAAGGCGAACTTGCAGTTGCTGAAAGATAAGGCGGCAGGTAAGGTGACGGAAAGTGCAGCTGAGATAAAACCTTTGTCCGCCGCAAATGTGAAGATTCTGAACGGACTGACTCCGGTGAAACTGGCGACGGGTGCAAGCCTGTTTTCCAATGTGCCGGGCAAGGTAGATGCGTTGGCCGCCGAGCTGGAAGGGCTGACTGCTTATAGAATGAACGGGGATGTGCAGCGCAAGGAAGGTACGACAATAGAGTTTGAAGCGGCTGCTCCGGTGAACTTGTTGGTAGGTTATTTCCGTGATGACCAGAAGAAGTATGCGAAAGCTCCGAAACTGGAAACGGACGCTTCTGCCAATGATTACGGTCAGGCGGAACCGAAACTGACCAATGCCGTACGCATAGCGGGTATGCCGCTGGCAAATGTACATGCTTATCATTTTGAGGCTGGAAAGCATACCTTGTTGCTGCCGAAAGGATATACGATGGTGCTGGGATTTACAGACGCGCAGGTAACTCCGCGTAATGCGGGACTGGCCGGTGCGGAGGAAACGATGGACTGGATGTTCTATTAGTAGCCGTAGTTCCAGAGGCTGGAATCGTAGTATAGCGTAAAATTTTCAAGTATATCTTGAGAATTTTACGCTATTTTTGTACATAGTTCTAAGATTTTTATAAGGAAAAGTTGCTTAACTGATAAACTTTTTTTTATTTTTGTCGTATGAGCAGAAAGATAATAGCATACGAAAACTACTATTAAAGATTTTTTTGATGCTCTGGATAAAGGTACGCAAGAAAAAGTCCTATATGGATTACTCTTATTAAAGACTCAAGATGGACTACCGGCAAAGTATGTGAAGTTTCTTAAAGAGGGTCTGTATGAGTTAAGAATAGAGTGGCAAGGTAATATCTATAGGATTTTCTTCTGTTATGATGAAGGGCATATTGTTATATTGTTCAATGAATGCTTTCTTTACCGAGCAAATAATTGAAGAGGCAAGGAAGAAAGCAAATATGACACAGGCGAAACTTGCCGAAAAGATAGGGACTAATAAGTCTTATATTTCCCGTGTGGAAACAGGAAAAACAGAGCCTAAGGTTTCTACTTTTTATCGTATTGCTTCTGCTTTGGGATTGAATGTTGAGCTGACCCCTGCTATGTGATGGTAAAAATAGAGAATGAGATAAAAGTTTTCTGAATGGGTACATTTTCTTCTTTTGTCCGTCTTGCCAATAGATAAAAAGATAATTATGAAGAAGATATTGATACTGGCATTTTCACTGTTGTCATTGGGAACATACGCCCAACGTGAAGTTCCGCAATCGCGCATGGAGCAGATTTATGAGGAAGCCAAGACTCCTTATAAATATGGGCTGGCTGTAGCTCCGGCCGACAACAAGCATAAAATAGACTGCCCTACCGTGTTCCGCGAAGGGGATAAGTGGTATATGACCTACGTGGTTTATAATGGTAAGAGCGGACTGGACGGACGTGGATACGAGACATGGATAGCCGAAAGTGATAATCTGTTGGAATGGCGTACATTGGGACGTGTCTTGTCTTATCGTGACGGATTCTGGGATTGCAACCAGCGTGGTGGTTTCCCTGCATTGCCGGATATGGAGTGGGGAGGAAGCTATGCCCTGCAGACGTATAAAGGCAAGCATTGGATGACTTATCTGGGTGGGGAAGGGACCGGATATGAATCGGTGAACAAGCCGCTGTATATTGGTTTGGCCTGGACAGACCGGCCTTTGGGTTCCGCCCATGAATGGCAGGCACAGGACCAGCCCGTGATGAGTATCCATGATAAAGACGCGCAATGGTGGGAAAAGCTGACTCAATATAAGAGTGTGGTCTATTGGGATAAGGAGAAAACATTGGGCGCACCTTTCGTCATGTTCTATAACGCGGCAGGACGGCATCCGGAAACGGATTTGAAAGCGGAACGGGTGGGTATCGCCTTGTCCAAAGATATGAAGAAATGGAAACGATATCCGGGCAATCCGGTCTTTGCACACGAAGCGGACGGAACCATTACGGGGGATGCGCATATCCAGAAAATGGGCGATGTGTATGTCATGTTCTATTTCTCGGCTTTTGAACCGAGCCGCAAATACAAGGCATTTAATACATTTGCTGCCAGTTATGACCTAGTACATTGGACGGATTGGAAAGGGGCGGATTTGATTATCCCTTCTAAAGACTATGATGAATTGTTCGCTCATAAGAGTTATGTGGTGAAATACAATGGGGTGGTGTATCATTTCTATTGTGCCGTGAATGACGCGGAACAACGTGGTATAGCCATTGCTACCAGCAAACCGATGGGACGTTCACAAGTGCATTTCCCGGAACGGGAGGTGAAGAATCGCCGGATGGTGATGGAATTGGATAAAGGATGGAAAACATGGCTGACGGAAGCAACTCATCTGAAAGGGTTGTTTGCTCAAAAGGCAATAGAAGTAAATATTCCTCATAACTGGGATGATTATTATGGCTACCGCCAACTGACACATGGTAATTTGCACGGTACTGCCATATACGAAAAGACCTTCACATTGGATGATTCTCAATTTCTAATTTCCAACTCTTCATTCGGAAAACGTTATTTTCTTCGTTTTGAGGGAGTGGGGACGTATGCCACTATAACGTTGAATGGAAAGGATTTCGGCCGTCATCCCGTAGGGCGTACTACGCTGACATTGGATGTGACGGATGCGTTGAAGCTGGGAGAGAATAAGCTGGTAGTGAAAGCGGAACATCCTGAAATGATAGCCGACATGCCTTGGGTGTGCGGTGGCTGTTCCTCGGAATGGGGATTCAGCGAAGGTTCCCAGCCTTTGGGAATTTTCCGTCCCGTGGTGCTGGAGGCTACGGATGAGATCCGCATTGAGCCTTTCGGAGTGCATATCTGGAATGATGATAAGGCGGGAACTGTCTTTGTGGAAACGGAGGTGAAAAATTACGGAAAGACTGCTGAGACGGTGGAAGTGGTTAATAAATTCAGTAATGCGGATGGCAAGCAGGTGTTCCGCCTGACGGAGAAGGTGACTTTGCAGCCGGGTGAAAGGAAGGTGGTGAAGCAACAATCGCCAGTGCAGAATCCTGTTTTATGGAGTACGGAGAATCCTTATTTGTATAAACTGGCCAGTATGATAAAGCGTGGTAAGAGTACTACGGATGAGATTAGTACACCCTTTGGTATCCGTACCATCAGTTGGCCGGTGAAACGGGAGGATGGTGACGGACGGTTCTATCTGAACGGACAGCCTGTCTTTATCAATGGAGTGTGTGAATATGAACATCAGTTCGGACAAAGCCATGCTTTCAGCCGTGAGCAGGTGGCAGCCCGTGTGAAACAGATCCGTGCGGCGGGCTTCAACGCTTTCCGTGACGCTCACCAGCCCCATCACCTGGATTATCAGAAATATTGGGACAAGGAAGGGGTCTTGTGGTGGACTCAGTTTTCGGCCCACGTGTGGTATGATACTCCGGAGTTTCGTGAGAATTTCAAGAAACTGCTCCGCCAGTGGGTGAAAGAGCGTCGTAACTCGCCCAGTGTGGTGATGTGGGGATTGCAGAACGAAAGCACGCTGCCTAAGGAGTTTGCCGAGGAGTGTAGTGAGATTATCCGGGAAATGGATCCTACGGCCCGTACCATGCGTGTGATTACTACGTGTAACGGTGGTGATGGGACAGATTGGAATGTTATTCAGAACTGGAGTGGAACCTATGGTGGTGATGTGAATAAGTATGGCCGTGAATTGTCACAGAAGAATCAGTTGTTGAACGGTGAATATGGGGCATGGCGCAGCATCGGATTGCATACGGAACCGGCAGCTTTTGATGTGAATGGTGTATGGAGCGAGGAGCGTATGTGCCAGCTGATGGAAACCAAGATACGACTGGCGGAACAGGCAAAGGACAGTGTGTGCGGACAATTCCAATGGATATTCAGCAGTCATGATAATCCGGGACGTCGCCAGCCGGATGAAGCGTATCGCCGGATAGATAAGGTGGGACCATTTAATTATAAAGGATTGGTGACTCCGTGGGAGGAGCCGCTGGATGTATATTATATGTATCGCGCGAACTATGTGCCGGCTTCCGAAGATCCGATGGTTTATCTGGCATCTCATACATGGGAGGACCGTTTTGCGACAGGCCGCAGACGGGCTACCATTGAGGCGTACAGCAATTGTGACAGTGTGTTGCTGTACAATGATGCGGTGGATGCTGAATACTTGGGACGGAAATTGAATCATGGGGTGGGGACTCATTTCATGTGGGAAAACCGCGATATCCGTTACAATGTGCTTCGTGCTGTGGGGTACTTTAAAGGAAAACCGGCAGCGGAAGATGTGCTGGTGCTGAACGGTCTGGAAAAAGCTCCTCATTTTGAAGCTCTTTACTGTGGTTCTGCTATAGTGCCTGTTGCTGCCGACCGGTTGAACGGAACTGATTTGTTGAAAGGAGCTGAGGGATATACGTATCTTTATCGTTTGAATTGCGGAGGAGACGCTTATACGGATACGTATGGTCAGGTCTGGGCGCAGGATAACAGCCGTTATTCTCATTCGTGGGCGGAATCATTTGTTCATCCGTCGGATAGTGTACAGTTGTTGAGCCCTTATCAGGCGAGCCAGCGTACCACGAATGATCCCATTCATGGCACTAGGGACTGGGAACTGTTCCAGACTTTCCGCTTCGGACGCCATAAGCTGAACTTCCGCTTTCCCGTTCCGGATGGCGAGTATCGTGTGGAACTTTATTTTACAGAACCCTGGCATGGTACAGGAGGCGGCGTACAGACGGATTGTGAAGGCTTGCGTATTTTTGATGTAGCGGTAAATGATAAAGTACTTCTGGACGACTTGGATGTATGGGCTGAAGCGGGTCATGACGGCGCTTGCAAAAAGGTGGTGAATGCTATCGTGAAAGGGGGAGTCTTGAAGATTAATTTTCCGGAGGTGAAAGCGGGGCAAGCTTTGATTTGTGGCATTGCGATAGCTTGTAAAGGCGACTTGGATTCCGTTCGCTCTTTTTCTGCCCATAGCTTCAGCTGGGCTGCACAAGACAAGGAGGTGATGGAAAAGACTCCCAAAGAATTACTGCCTGAAGATAAAAACGCCCGTGCCAATGTGACTTATCAAGCGGAGGATGCTGTGCTGAAAGGTAAGTTCATAAAGAAAGAGGTTAAGAAACAAACCGGGGTTTTCTTTGGTAAAGGTACACAAAGCAGTATTACTTGGAACATTTCTACCGGTCTGGCACAAGTCTATGCTCTTCGTTTTAAATACATGAATGTTACAGGGAAGCCTATGAAGGTGCGTATGCAGTTCATTGATTCCAAAGGGGTGGTACTGAAGGAAGATAATCTGACTTTTGCCGAAACTCCCGGAAAGTGGCGTATGCTGAGTACAACGACGGGTACGTATATCAATGCAGGCTATTATAAGGTGGTGCTTTCCGCACCGGATATGGAGGGACTGGCATTGGATGCGCTGGATGTGCAATAAAGTATTTTTTTATTTGCCGGTAGGAATAAATAGTTTATCTTTGTTCTCTTAAAAAGTTTGAATTCGTCAGAACAGAGTTTATGCCAAAATTTATAATAGATAAGATAGGTCCGATAGAGCATGTTGATTTTACTTTGAATAAAGTGAACATGCTGATTGGTCCGCAAAGCAGTGGGAAAAGTACAATAGCTAAGGTTATCAGTTTCTGTCTATGGTTGGAAAAGGATGTGCTGATGCGTCGTAACACTGATTATGTAAGTTGGAGCTTTGTGGAAAAACAGTTGCTAGAGTTTCATAAATTGAAAAACTATCTGAATGAAGGATATGCTATATTCTTTGTGGGTGATGCTATTGATTTTTGTTATACAAAAGATATGTGCTTCGCTAAATTAAAAGACGGGTTTGAAAGGTGCAAAATTGGCAAAGTCGCTTATATACCCGCTGAAAGAAATGCTGTTACGTTACCCAATATTGCGTCATTGAAGATGCCTGAATATAATACAAGAAGCTTTATTTTTGACTGGTTGGAAGTTCATCAAAAGTTCCAAAAGAAAAATGCTGTCGATTTGCTGAAACTGAAATTGAAGTATTATTATGACGAATCATCCCAAAAGGATATGATTGTGCTGGAAGATGGAAAAGAAATAGGATTGGAGGAGGCTTCCAGCGGGTTGCAGTCGGTTGTGCCGTTGTATGTTTATGTATATTATTTAACCCATTGGATATATGATCATCAGGAAGATATTTCTTTTGAAAAGAAAGACAGAATAGAAGGGGCATTGTCCAGGGAGTATATTAAAATGTTTTCCAAACAAATGAATGTTGTTATGGATGAGGAATTCTTGAATCAGGCAGTAAAAGAAGCAAAGCTTTCTCCAGGGTTCAAAAAGATATTAGGAACAGCAAAGACCTTGAAAAAAGCGGGTAATGATTCTTTGGATAATTTGTTGGAAACCGTTTTGGAACTTGAAGAGAATATTTCTCATCCTCATTACTCCAACATTATAGTGGAAGAGCCGGAGTTGAATTTGTTTCCCGAAACTCAAAAAGATCTTATCTATGATCTGTTGGAGATGATCAATAGCGGACGGGATCATTTACTGATGACTACCCACAGCCCTTATCTGCTTTATGCACTGAATAATTGCATGCTGGGGGCTTTGGTACAAGAAAATATACCGGAAGAAGAGGAGGGATTACAAAAGATGAAGGATTCGTTTGTCAAGCCGGAGGATGTTTCTGTATGGGAGATTAAAAATGGAAAATTTTTTCCTTATAAAGAGAATCCGAACTATACTATTCAAGATGAAAGAGGATTGATTCGCAATAACTATTTTGATCGGATAATGAAGAATATCATGACAGACTTTGCTGCCTTAATGGATTATTGTGATGAGGATTGAAGCTTTTACAAGATATAATGAGATGACAGGTGACGCCTATGTCATGGATTATACACAAGCGACAGCCGGTAAACGGAAAGTATGTATAAAGGAAGAAGATCCTGATGATATAGCTTCTTTTCATTTGATTAATCCAAGAAAAACGACTTATTGGGCAGTGAATTTTGAGGAGAATCCGGCTGTGTTGAAAGGTTCTGATCAGTGTGAATGTATGTTTGTTTCCAGTAGGGCAAGCAGTAAGGGATGGGTTTGCTTGGTTGAACTTAAATATTGTTTGGAAAAGAACATAGAGAGGAATGCAGGAGATGCTTTTAAACAATTGTATGAAACATTGAACAAATTGGTGGAATTGAATATTGTAGATTATAAATCACATCGGATTTACTTAAATATATCTATACCTGAACATTCCCATAGGGCACCGTTTACTGCTTTTCAGAATACCCAAGATGATTTGTTGGAATGTTTATATACTCATAAGGTTAAAGTATTGGGATATAATGAAGTTCTGATATTAAATGAATGTTTTATCAGACCACCGAAAGAGGAGATCTGAAATCTATATGTATCATTAAATGGGCGATCTGAAAATATAAAATGGAATCATAAGGGGAAGGTTTCAGCATTTGGCATTTTTTACTATCTTTGTGCTCTGAAACTAACCTCTTAAAAATATGTTAATTGATTTACTGCATTCTTCTTATTTCTCGCTCTTTCTTATTGTAGCGTTGGGCTTTATGCTAGGGAGGATTAAGATAAAGGGCTTGTCGCTGGATGTGTCGGCCGTTATCTTCATTGCCTTGCTTTTCGGACATTTCGGTGTGATCATTCCTAAAGAATTGGGGAACTTCGGTTTGGTGCTCTTTATCTTTACCATCGGTATTCAGGCCGGTCCCGGATTTTTTGATTCTTTCAGGAGTAAAGGAAAGACACTGATTCTTATTACTATGCTTATTATTTGCTCTGCCTGTCTGACGGCGGTAGGACTGAAGTATGCTTTCGACATTGATACGCCCAGTGTGGTGGGATTGATAGCAGGGGCATTGACCAGTACGCCTGGTCTGGCGGTAGCTATAGACAGTACAAATTCACCGTTGGCTTCCATTGCATACGGTATTGCTTACCCGTTTGGAGTGATAGGGGTGATTTTGTTTGTGAAGCTGTTACCCAAGATTATGCGGGTGGATCTGGATAAAGAAGCGCGCAGGTTGGAACTGGAACGGCGCAGCGGTTTTCCGGAACTGACAACTTGCATTTTCAGAGTGACCAATCAAGCGGTATTCGGACGTACTTTGGCGCAAATAAATGCGCGTGCCATGACGGGAGCCGTTATTTCGCGGGTAAAGCATGAGGATTCTATATTGATGCCTAAAGCGAATACCATGTTGCTGGAAGGGGACTATGTGCAGGCGGTGGGAAGTGAGGAAGCGCTGAATCAGTTTGCCGTATTGGTTGGAGAACGGGAGGAAGGCGAATTGCCTCTGGACCAGACACAGGAGATTGAATCTTTATTGCTGACAAAGAAAGATATGATAAACAAGCAATTGGGAGATCTGAATTTACAACGTAACTTTGGTTGTACGGTAACCCGTATCCGTCGAAGCGGCATAGACTTGTCACCTTCTCCGGATTTGGCCTTGAAATTCGGTGATAAGTTGATGGTGGTCGGTGAACGGGAAGGACTCAGAGGCGTTGCTCGTTTGTTGGGGAATAATGCCAAACAGTTGTCTGATACTGATTTCTTCCCGATAGCTATGGGGATTGTATTAGGTGTATTGTTCGGTAAAATAAATATTTCATTTTCAGACAGCGTTTCATTTTCACCCGGATTGACCGGAGGAGTATTGATGGTGGCATTGTTGCTGAGTGCCGTGGGAAAGACAGGACCCATATTGTGGTCTATGTCCGGTCCTGCCAATCAGTTGTTACGTCAGTTGGGCTTATTGCTGTTTTTGGCTGAGGTCGGTACTTCTGCCGGTAAGAATCTGGTGGCTACTTTTCAGGAGAGCGGATTGTTATTGTTCGGAGTGGGGGCGGCCATTACTGTTGTGCCTATGCTGGTTGCTGTTGTGGTTGGCAGGTTGGTCTTTAAAATCAGTTTGTTGGATTTGCTGGGCACCATCACTGGTGGTATGACCAGTACGCCCGGTCTTGCGGCAGCCGATTCCATGGTAGATAGTAATATTCCGAGTGTTGCATACGCTACGGTGTATCCGATTGCAATGGTGTTCCTTATTTTGTTTATACAAGTGATCGCTTCGGCAGTTTATTGATATATCAAACAGCCGGGTGGGTATGTGCCAAAGGTAGTAAATACTTTTGGCACATTTTTTATTTGGATGAATGTTGTATTTTTATTTATCGATATGAGGAGAAAAAAATATTCATTTTGTTTCTTTTATAGATTTTAATTTATATATTTGTCACAACCTTAATATAATACGGAGAAAGATTAGGCTTATTCGGTGACAGAATGACGATTGGAATATGTATGAATAAGCTGAACTCATATATGGTATTTATAAATATACTCAATTTTATGAGGAATAAAGACACACACACTCGAATTACAGACAAATGCAGATGTTTGTTTGTAGTTGCCTATTCGGCAATGTCTATTACAGGATTGAGCTCCGTGCTCGCAGTGGAAAACCATGCACTATCTTCTCCGGTTTCAGATCGTGTGGAAAGCGTACAGCAGAAAAAACATGTTTCAGGTAATGTGCAGGATGCTAACGGAATGCCTTTAATCGGGGCGTCCGTAATTATCAAGGGAACCAATACCGGTATGATTACCGATATTGAAGGTAATTTCGCTCTTGATGCTAAACAGGGTGATATTATCGTAATCAGTTACATCGGTATGAAATCGGCGGAGGTGAAAGTGCCTGCTAACGGGCAAATAAGAGTGATGCTGAAGGAGGATTCTCAGTTGATGGATGAAGTGGTAGTGACTGGTTATGGTGATTTTAAGAAGGCTACTTATACGGGGTCTGCTTCTGTTTTGAATACGGATAAATTGGAGTCATTGCCTGTTGTGTCTGTAGCACAGATGATGGAGGCTAATATTCCGGGGTTAAGTTCAGTAGCCAGTTCTTCCCAGCCGGGTTCTAAAGCTACAGTGCGGGTGCGTGGAATTGCTTCTATGAATGCTTCTACAGAACCTCTTTATGTATTGGACGGTGTGCCGGTAGCGTCTAGGGATATGAGTGGTCTAAGTGCCAATGCCAGCGCGGGAGGACTTGGTTTGATCGAGACATTAAATCCTGCGGATATTGAAAGTATAACCGTATTGAAAGATGCCGCTTCTGCTTCATTATATGGAGCAAAAGGATCTAACGGTGTAATCCTTATTACTACTAAAAAAGGTAAGGAAGGTAAAATGAGAGTGAGTATGCAGGCTACTTACGGTATTACGGATATTGCTTACAATTATCGTCCGATAATGGGTGGTGAAGAGCGTAGGGAATTGATTTATGAGGGATTTGTTAATTATCGTTTGAATCAGGGGGACTCGGAAGCCGAGGCAAAGGCTTATGCGGATGGACAAATTGACAATTATGCGGCACGCCCGGTCAACGGATATGCTGATTGGGAAGATGCTTTATTGAAAAAAGGACATCAGCAAGACTATAGTTTGTCTGTAAGCGGAGGTAATGAAAAGTCGAATTTTATTGGTACGTTAGGATATACCAATCAGACAGGTATAAGCATAAATTCAGGAATGGAACGTTTTACCGGTCGTATTGATGCAAACAGTAAATGGAATAAATTTGAGTATGGAATGAATGCTACCTTTTCATGGACTCGTAATAAACATACGCCGGAGGGACAGTATTATGCCAGTGCGCTTTATTCTTCAAAATATCAATTGACCCCTTCTATACCTATTTATAATGAGGATGGCAGCTATCATACGGGTTTCCAGAATAATGGAGGCATTAACCCGCTGTATGAGAATTCTGTAGATTCAAATTATGCACGTCTGGCACGTACAATGGCATCTGCCAAGGCTGCCTATCATATCTTGGATGGGTTGAAGTTATCTACTATCTTTACAGTAGACTATTCTTTAAATAAAGACTTTTTCTTTTACTCGCCTGACGGTAAAGATGGGGAAGCTACACAGGGATCCGGACAGATGATGATGATTGAGAGAATGAGTTATACTTCACAAACGAATCTGGCATATAATAAAACGTTTGGTAAACATAACATTAATGCGGTCTTAGCGTATGAGGTTATGAAGTACGATTATGAGGATATGTATGGTGAGAAACAGGTTTACGGGCAAACACTTAATCCGTCGTTGGATAATGGTGCCAAACCTGCTGATCTTACTAATACAAGGCAGGAAGATGCTATGGTGTCGTATGTGGGAAGCTTGAATTATGGATATAATGATAAATATTATGCAGGTTTCAGTTTCCGTCGTGATGGCTCTTCCCGATTGGCACCTGATACCCGTTGGGGAAACTTTTGGGCTGTTTCCGCTTCATGGAGACTCTCTCAGGAAAACTTCATGAAACCGTGGGAGAATGTTGTGTCGGATATGAAATTAAGAGCATCGTATGGTGTGAACGGTAATCTGCCGACCGGTTATTATGGTTATCATGGAACTTATACTACCGGAGCATTTTATAATGGGAAACCTGCTCCGTGGGAAGATGCTATTGCTAATCCTGATTTGACTTGGGAAAAGAACTATGCATTGAATCTGGGGGTTGATTTAAGTCTGTTCAGACGGGTTAATTTGACTTTCGATTGGTATACCAGAACGACTAAGGATTTATTGATGAGTAAGCAATTAAATTCTATTAGTGGTTTTGGCAGTATTCTTACGAATGTGGGTGAAATGAAAAATACCGGTTTTGAAATAGAAGTACGCTCAAGTAATATTCAAACCAAAGATTTTAGTTGGACAACTTCTTTAAACTTGTCACATAATAAAAATAAGATTGTAAAACTGGCGGATCTTCCGGAATTTATAGATGGAAATTATATCAGAAAGGAAGGCTGTTCGTATGCGACAATTTATTTGAGAGAATATGCCGGAGTGGATCCTAATGACGGACGCCCGATGTATTATGACAATAAAGAAGACGAAAATGGCAATAGAAGCAGGAATATTGTGTATGATCCCAATGATGCCGACCGTGTGGAGTTGAAAGATATATATCCTAAATTAACCGGTGGATTGATGAATACGTTTAATTATAAGTTTATTGATTTATCTTTTAATTTGTCGTTTCATTTAGGTGGATATTCTTACGATGGTGCCATGTATGCTTTGCAAGATGACGGCTATACGGCACAATACAATAAGAGTACAGAGTTACGCCGCCGTTGGAAACAGCCGGGAGATATAACAGATGTTCCCCGATATGTGTATGGACAAGAGTATGGTGGCTGGTGGAACTCATCACGTGGTATTCATAGTACAGATCATTTGCGCTTGAAAAGTTTGATTGTTGGCGTTTCTGCTCCTCAGTCTTGGTTAAGAACCATAGGTATTAATTCTGCTCGTATTTATTTTTCGGGTACCAACTTGTTGACATGGGCTGCATACGATCAATATGATCCGGAGTTGAATGGAATTGTAAGTTATTTTACTCCTCCTCTTAAAACATTCGCATTTGGACTTGAACTTAAATTCTAATCAATTAACACCGAACTGTTTATGAAAAAAAATATAATTATATTAGGCTTGATTTCTTTATTGGCCGTATCGTGCGGGGATGATTTTTTAACCACTCATCCTGGTGATAGCGTTTCTACGGATTTGGCACTGAGTACAGAGCAGGATATAGATAATGCTGTGAATGGATTGTATGATTTGATGTCCAGCTATGGCTATTATGGCGGAACCATGTTTTTTTATGGGGATATGAAAGGGGATGATATGCAGAGTTCTTATAATAGCGGGAGAACTTGTAACAGGTGTTATTTATATGATCATCGCTCTACAAGCTTAAATGCCGGATATTTATGGGGACGTCCTTTTTATATTATCCGTAATGCATGGAATGTGATCAATGCGATTGATGATGGAAAAGTGCAAGGTTCAGAGCAAAGATTAAAGGAATTAAAAGGTGAGGCGATGACTATCATGGCACTTTGCCAGTTTGACTTGACCCGTTGTTTCGGTTATCCTTATACTAAGGATAAAGGGGCCGGTTGGGGAGCTCCAATTGTAGATCATGCAATTACATTAGATGAAAATCCGCCACGCAGCACTGTAGCAAAGGATTATGAGTTCATAATCAATACATTGGAGGAGGCTATACCTTTAATGAGTACTTCTAAAAATAACAGCCGGATGAATGCGTATGCTGCAAGAGCATTGCTGTCTCGTATTTATCTGTATCATGATGATAACGAGAAGGCGTTTCAAATGGCAAGCAACTTGATTGAAGAAGTGGAAGGAAATGGAATGTACCGTCTTTATACACGTGATGAATATATTCCGGCATGGGATCTGAAAAATACGTTTGGTACGGAATCATTATTTGAAATTGCTAATAGTACAGATGATAATGGAGGACGAAGTTCATTGGCATATCTAATGCATTGGAATGGGTATCGTGAGATTTTTGCTACTCAGAAATTTGTGGATGAGTTATTGAGTGATCCGGATGATATTCGCTGTCTGTTGCTGGAAAAGAATGTTTATAATAAAAATGATGTATGGTGGTTGAAAAAATGGCCGGGAACAGATGCTACGACTCCATCTTTTGAAAATAATTATGTTATTTTCCGTTTGTCTGAAGTCTATTTGAATGCGGCGGAAGCCGGAGTGAAAATAGGTGGGGCATCTGCCGTAAAAGGTTTGAATTATCTGAATGCAATTGTGCAGCGTGCTAATCCTGTAAAAGAAGTAACGGCGGCTGAATATACATTGGATAGGGTGTTGGAAGAAAGAAGTAAAGAATTGATAGGTGAGGGGCATCGTTTCTTTGATATGTTGAGAAATGGAAAGACCATTGTTCGTAAGGGAGGATATCATTTACCGGGTATCGTGGAGGAAATAGACTGGGATTATTATAAATGTGTTTTACCGATTCCAACAGACCAGTTTACATTTAGTCCTGATATGGAGCAGAATCCGGGATATACTAAAAATTAATTTTAAATAATTATTAAATGAGAGGGTGTGGTATCACACCCTTTTTTTGTGTGGACAAATTCTACATTCATGTGGATTTATTCTACAGTTTTACAGATGTTCTGTTTGCTTATTTAGTTAATATACAGTGATTTGACGGGCGGTTATTGTTGTTGGCATATCTTTTGACCGGAACATGATAAATTATTATATAATTATATAAATATAAATCATGAATAAATCTAGGTATGTTTTTTTCATTTTGGCTTGTTTATTCGGTTTGTACGTGCAAGCTCAGAATAGAACAGTGAAAGGACGTGTTCTCTCAGCAGAGGATAAAGAACCATTAATTGGAGCTACTGTCAAAATACCCGGTACATCTATCGGTGTGGTGACAGATATAGATGGCAATTTCTCTCTGGAAGTTCCCAACAAAGACAAAACATTAGTGATTGAGTTTTTAGGTATGAGTACACTAACGGCGAAGATACCTGCCAATGGGGTACTGAATGTATCTTTACGTCCGGATACACAACGATTGGACGAGGTTGTGGTGACAGGCTATGGTAATTTTTCCAAATCCTCATTTACCGGTTCGGCAAATACATTACGGGGGGACTTGTTGAAGAACGTTCCGGTTGTATCGGTAGAACAGAAGTTGCAGGGTATGACTCCGGGTGTGTCCATTTCGGGAAATTCCGGTCAGCCGGGTGCTAATCAAAGTATACGTATTCGCGGTATGGGGTCATTCAATGCATCGAAAGAACCTTTGTTTGTCATTGACGGAGTACCGGTGACTTCCGGAAGCTTGAGTGGTGGCTCGGCAGATGCCGCTTACATGAATAATTCTAAAACGAATATAATGAGTACGCTGAACCCTTCGGATATTGAAAATATAACAGTCATAAAGGATGCGGCGGCGGCTTCTTTATATGGTTCACGTGCGGCAAACGGTGTGATTCTGATAACCACTAAAAAAGGTACAAAGGGACGTGCTAAGGCTACATTAAAAATTGATGGTGGCTTTTCTAATGCTGCTGTGGAATTCCGTCCAACGTTGAATGGGGAGCAGCGTAGAGAGCTAATTTATGAAGGTTTGATGAACTTTCAGCAAGATGAGATAGCCAAGAATCCGGAGGCGGGATTGGCGTCGCCCACAGAGTATGCTGATTTACATATCAATGATTATGCCTCCATTCCGGAACTGGGATATACTGACTGGAGAAAGGAATTAATGCGTACGGCACATCATCAAAGTTATGAAGCGTCCGTATCGGGAGGTAATGACAAGACTACGTTCTATTCTTCATTGGGTTTTAACCGTCAGGAGGGTTTGGTGGAAAATTCTAATCTAGATAGATATACAGCGCGTTTGAATGTAACCCAGAAGGTAGGTTCCCGTGGGGAAGTGGGTGCCAATGTGATGTTCTCTCAATTGAATCAGGAAATGAATGAGGAGCGTGGATCATCTATTAATCCTTTCCTTTGTGTGGCTTTGAACACCACTCCGTCTTTTCCGGTACGTGACGCTGAAGGGAATTATGTAGGGTCATATCCCAGTAGCAATGTGAATCCGTTGCGTGATATCCGTACAGATTATAACCGTACCCGCATGACACGTATGTTTTCTACAGGCTATGCTTCGATAGATATTATCAAAGGGTTGAAATTAAAAGAAACGCTTAGCTATGATTATAATATTCAGAAAGATTCCCGTTATTGGAATCCGTTGAGTGGAGCCGGAGCTAAAAGTGGTAGTGATGCACAGACGGCAAAGGGATTTATAGAATATAGTAAATTGATTTCTTCCACTTCATTGGGATACAATACGACTATAGCACAGTTGCACCATGTGGACGCATTGATAGCTTATGAAATTGAAAATTATCAGACTGACAAAGCAATGGGGGATAAATCCAAACTTCCTTCAGATTATTTGGTGGAACCGGATAATGCAGCATCATTGAACAGCTTTGTGTCTTCTACTCAGGATTCAAGAATGATTTCTTATGTATCCCGTATCAACTATGATTATGATGACCGTTACTATATTGCTGGTAGCTTTCGTCGTGACGGCAGTTCACGCCTGTCACCCGAGAACCGTTGGGGAAATTTTTGGTCTGTATCCGGTATGTGGAATGTAGGTGCGGAAAAATTTATGCAATCTATAAAGAGTGTGCTGAGTGATTTAAAGATACGTGCCTCGTATGGTGTGAATGGTAATCAACCGGGTGCTCTTTACGGATATATGGGACTTTATTCCTACGGGCAGAATTATATGGGAGGCGGTGGATCTTATGAATCGGCATTACCGAACCCGAACCTTAAATGGGAAAAGAACTATAACTTGAATTTGGGACTCGACCTGGCATTTATCAATCGTATTTTTGTCAGCTTGGAATATTATAATCGCGATACGAAAGATTTGCTTTACAATCGTCCTATCAGTAGCACTACCGGTTTCCAAAATTATTTGGGGAACTTGGGACAACTGAATAATAGAGGTTGGGAACTGGAACTGCGTACCATAAACTTTGCCGGTAGCAACTTTAATTGGACTTCTGTTTTGAATATGACCCACAATAAAAATAAGATTGTATCATTGGATGGTAAATTGGAACAGTCTATCGAGGGAAGCTGGTTTATCCATAAAGTGGGGTTGCCGTATTCTACCTTCTATGTGAAAGAATATGCGGGGGTTGATCCTCAAACAGGAAAAGCTTTGTACTATATGAATACACAGGATGCAAATGGCAATTATGACAAAACAGTTACTACTGACGCTTCTGCAGCACAGGCAATTCCTTATAAGTCTGTGGATCCGAAAATTTCAGGAGGTTTTACCAATATCGTGAATTACAAATGGTTTGATTTAGCATTGACATTGACTTATTCTTTAGGAGGATATTCTTTTGACAAAACCGGAACTTATAATGAAACCGACGGTGCAAAAGAGCAGAACTATAACTTGCCCATTTATGAATTGGATCGTTGGCAAAAGCCGGGTGATGTGACAGATGTACCCCGATTTGTACTTGGCCAAGCAGCAGGACCGCAGAATTCATCCCGTTATGTACATAGCACGGATCATTTACGTGTAAAGAACTTGACTTTGGGCTTTACATTGCCAGATCAGTGGTTGACCAAACTGGGTGTCAGTAAAGCAAGATTGTATTTCTCAGGCAGTAACTTGTTGACGTGGGCAAAGTGGGACCAGTATGATCCGGAAGTGCCTGTTTCCGGTGAAGTATTTTGTGAAACACCTCCTATGCGTACTTACAGTTTTGGAATAGAAGTCTCTTTTTAATGAATTTCCTTTAAATTAGAACGAAATGAAAAAAATATATTTATCGATTGTTGCGGCTGTATCATTGATGTTTGTTTCGTGTACTGCTGATTGGCTGAATACAGATCCTTCTACGGCAGTTCCTAGTGATGATGCCATTAAAAATATAGATGATGCACAGGTGGCATTGAATGGTATATACCGATTAGCATCCGCACATAGTTATTATGGTGATAATTATCTTTATTATGCTGATTGTCGTGGAGAAGATGTGCAGGCACGTATTAATAAAGGAGCAGGCCGCAGGGTTTCTCCTTACTATTTCTTTGATGTTACGGCGGATGATAATTTTAATATAACCCTTGTCTGGAACCAACCCTATAAAGTGATCCATCAGGCTAACAGTCTGATAGAAAAGTTGGATGCGGGGAATGCGGGGAATGCCAAGCCGGAAGAAGTGGCACGGATTAAATCGGAGGCACTGGCAATGAGAGGACTGGCTTTATTTGATCTGACCCGTTTATTTGGTATGCCTTATACTTTGGATAATGGGGCTTCTTTGGGAGTTCCTATTGAGATTCAGACCACCTTGGAGGATCATGTTCCGGAACGTAACACAGTGGCACAATGTTACGAACAAGTGCTAAAGGACTTGAACGATGCGTTGGGAGGACTGACAAAAGAAAAACATGATGCCTATATGAATTATTGGAGTGTGAAAGCTTTACTTTCCCGGGTGTATCTGTATATGAATGACAATGAAAATGCATTGAAATGTGCAGAAGAAGTAATCAATGACAATGGGGGAATTTACCGGCTTTTTACTCATGATGAATATCCTTCTGTATGGGGAAAAGACTTCAACTCAGAGTCTTTGTTTGAATTCTATTTTACGATGTCTGAACCTTCAGGCGGTTCGGGAGGAGAAGGGGCGCCGATGGTGTATGCCGATAATGTGAAAGATTGGAATAACCTGATTCTGACAAAGGCTTATTTGGATTTGCTGAATGAAGACCCTGAAGATGTGCGCCATGTATTTCCTCATTTGCCGGAAAATGCAGTTGCAGATACATTGCCCGTAGCTGCCAAAGGTCAACCGAAATATCTGATTAAATATCCGGGGAAATCGGGCAGTGTGACCGATGCTGTTTCTACAGTCAATCCACAGGATAATGATCTTTGTATTCTCCGTTTATCCGAGGTCTATTTGAATGCTGCGGAAGCTGCTTTTAAAATCGGCAATACGGAAAAAGCATTGACATATCTGAATGCGATAGTTACCCGTGCCAATCCAGCGAAATCCGTAACATCTGCTGATCTCAGCTTGGAGCGCATTTTGAAAGAAAGACGTAAAGAACTGGTAGGTGAAGGTCATGCTTTCTTTGATTATATGCGTAATGGCAAGTCAGTGGACCGTTCAGGAGGCTGGCATCTGACTATGCCTGAAGATGCTCGTGTCATTACTCCTTCAGACCCTAGGGTGGCACTTCCTATTCCACAAACTGAAATTGATGCTAATCCGAATATAGTTCAAAATCCTAGATAATTGTTTTGTCCATGTTAAGTTTGCCCTTCTTTTCGATGATGATATCGGAGAGAAGGGTTTTCTTTTTACAATTTATATGGTACAAAATCATATTTCGTCCGTCTTCATTTGAAAAGAAAGAGCAAAAATATGAGAATATATGGATTGTTACTGTGCGGATGGATGACGGTATCCTTACAGGCCCAACAAATACATGATTGGGAGAATCATCATGTATTACAGATTAATCGGGAACCGGCAAGGGCTGCTTTTGTGCCTTTTGCCAAGCAGAAGGGGGATTGTTCGATGAGTCTGGACGGGATGTGGAAATTCCGGTGGACTCCTGTGCCTTCCGAACGGATAGCGGATTTCTACCGTACGGACTTTAATGACGAGGATTGGAAAAGTTTTCCGGTTCCTGCCAATTGGGAAATCAACGGATACGGAACACCTATTTATGTATCGGCAGGATATCCGTTTAAAATAGATCCTCCACGGGTAATGGGGGAGCCTAAAGCTTCGTATACCACCTACAAGGAACGTAATCCGGTGGGACAATACCGGCGTACTTTTATTTTACCGGCTGGGTGGAAAGCGGATGGGCAGACTTTTCTTCGTTTTGAAGGAGTGATGAGCGCTTTTTATGTATGGATAAACGGTGAACGTATAGGGTATAGCCAGGGAAGTATGGAACCTAGTGAGTTCAATATCACCCGTTGGTTGAAACCGGGAGAGAACCAAATAGCTTTAGAGGTTTATCGGTATAGTGACGGATCTTATTTGGAAGATCAGGATTTTTGGCGTTTTGGAGGTATTCATCGCAGTATTCATTTGGTGCATACTCCAGATATCCGTATCCGTGACTATGTAGTGCGTACCCTCCCTGCTGTTCAGGGGAATTATCAAGATTTCAGACTGCTGATTGATCCGCAGTTCAGCGTTTATCAGGGAATGGACGGTAAAGGCTATACGTTGCAGGCAGTGCTGAAGGATGCGGATGGAAGAGAAATAGTGAATATGGTTGGCAATGTGGAAGATATCTTGGATTTGGAGCATAAGGCGGCACGGATGAATGAATGGTATCCGCAACGTGGTCCACGTAAGATGGGACGTATGTCCGCCGTTATAAAATCTCCACAACGTTGGACAGCCGAAACTCCTTATTTATATAAGTTGGAGCTTCGTTTACAGAATGTAAACGGACAGACCATAGAGCAAGTGGAACAGCCGGTAGGTTTTCGTTGTATTGAAATAAAAGACGGACAAATGTTGGTTAACGGTAATTCTGTCCGCTTTCGTGGGGTAAACCGTCATGAACACGATCCGTATACGGCACGCGTGATGAGTGAGGAGAGAATGTTGCAGGATATATTATTGATGAAACAAGCCAATGTGAATGCAGTCCGTACCAGTCACTATCCCAATGTGAGCCGTTGGTACGAACTGTGTGACAGCTTGGGACTGTATGTGATGGATGAGGCGGATATAGAAGAGCACGGATTGCGTGGAACATTGGCCAGTACACCCGATTGGTACGCCGCTTTTCTGGATCGTGCGGTACGTATGGCGGAACGCGATAAAAATCATCCTTCGGTAGTGATGTGGAGCATGGGAAATGAAAGTGGTTACGGACCTAATTTTGCTGCTATTTCGGCTTGGCTACATGATTTTGATCCTACACGTCCCGTACACTATGAAGGAGCTCAGGGAGTGAACGGAGAACCCGATCCGAAAACGGTGGATGTAATCAGCCGTTTCTATACCCGTGTGAAACAGGAGTATCTGAATCCCGGCATTCCCGAAGGGGAAGACAAGGAACGGGCGGAGAACGCACGTTGGGAACGCCTGTTGGAAATAGCGGAACGCACGAATGATAACCGTCCTGTGATGACCAGCGAATATGCACATTGCATGGGAAATGCTTTAGGTAATTTCAAGGAATATTGGGATGAGATTTATAGTAACTCACGTATGCTGGGCGGCTTTATATGGGACTGGGTGGATCAAGGTATTTATAAGATATTGCCGGATGGCCGCCAGATGGTGGCGTATGGCGGTGATTTTGGTGATCAGCCTAATTTAAAGGCTTTTTGTTTTAATGGTGTGGTGATGAGTGACCGCGAAACTACGCCCAAATATTGGGAGGTGAAGAAAGTATATGCCCCGGTTAAATTGGAAATGGAAAAAGATCTTCAGGTTTTTCCAAAAGAACAAGATCTTTTAGTAAAAGAACAAGATGTTTTGCCCAAAGGATTAAGAGTTACGAACCGCAATCACCACATTGGTCTGGAAGGATATCGCTGTCTGTGGACTTTGATAGAGAATGGGAAGAAGATGGAACAAGGGGAACTGGCGCTTCCATTGGTGGCACCCGGTGAAACGGGAACGATGGCTTTGCCCGATGTCAAGATTAATAAGCAGGCTGATGTTCGATTGAATGTAAGTATAGTATTGAAAGAAGATGCTTTATGGGCGAAAGCCGGGCATGAGATTTTAAAGGAACAGTTTGCCTTGAATGATCATTTGATGGCGGTGGCTAACGGTGTACAACCGGGTAAACGTAAAAATAAGTTTTCTGTTTTGGATTTATGGAAAGATAGTTATTTTCAGGCTTTCCGTGCTCCGACGGATAATGATAAAAGTTTCGGTAACTGGTTGGCCAAGGATTGGAAGAATCAGAGATTGGATGCTCCTCAAGTAGAGGTGATTACTCCCGAAACGGAAACTCAGGAAACGAATGGCACCGTATCGAGGAAATCGGTTGTGAAATATCGTTATGCCAAAGGTAGCATCCGTGTCTCTTCCCATTATAAAATATATGTGGATGGAACGGTGGATTTGGAACAGACTTATCTGCCACAAGGAGAATTGCCGGAATTGCCTCGTCTGGGTAGTGCATTTGTATTGGGAGAAGAATACGAGAATCTTTCCTGGTACGGTCGTGGCCCGTGGGAAAATTATCCCGACCGTAAGACGTCCTGTCTGATAGGCAGATGGAGCAGCAAGGTGAGCAGTCAATATACACATTACCCCCGTCCTCAGGACAGTGGCAATCACGAGGATGTCACAGAGGTGACCCTTACCAATAAAGAAGGGAAAGGTATCCGTGTGACAGCCATAGACCGGCCATTTTCATTTTCGGCCTTATATTATACTGTGGATGATATTTATAAAGCAACTCATGATTGTGACTTGAAACCACGAAAGGAGATTATTCTCAGCCTGGATGCTGCGGTTTTAGGTTTAGGAAACAGTAGTTGTGGTCCGGGAGTGCTGAAGAAGTATGCCATTGATAAGCAGAAACCTCATACTTTGCGGGTACGTTTCAGTCTTATTAAATGACATATGGCAAAAGGTGTGAATGAGCGACACATCTTTTCGGGAAGCAGTCGGAAAAATAGAATTAAATTAAAAATCAAATATCAAAATGAAAAGAACAACAACTTTTTTATCACTCCTTGCTTTATCGGCAGGTTTGTTGGCGCAATCTTCCGTAAAAACAGAACGCCAATACTTGTCAGGACGTGGCTGTGATGATATGGTACAATGGGATTTCATGTGTACCGGTGGTAATAATTCCGGAAAATGGACGAAAATCGGAGTACCTTCTTGTTGGGAGCTGCAAGGATTCGGTACTTATCAGTATGGCATGAAATTCTATGGTAAGGCTTTTCCTGAAGGAGTAGCTGATGAACAAGGTTTGTATAAATATGAATTTGAGTTGCCTGCCGAATGGAATGGTAAACAGATAGAGCTGGTATTTGAAGGCTCTATGACTGATACGCAGGTAAAGATAAATGGTCGTAAAGCTGGCTCCATGCATCAGGGAGCTTTTTACCGCTTTATTTATAATGTGAGTGACCGGGTATTCTTCGGATCGAAAAAAAAGAATGTACTTGAAGTAACTGTAAGCAAGGAAAGTGCGAATGCAGGGGTTAATTTGGCAGAACGCCGTGCTGATTATTGGAATTTTGGAGGTATTTTCCGTCCTGTGTTTATCGTGGCGAAACCAGCTCAAAATATCGATCGTCTGGCAATAGATGCGAAGGCGGATGGGAATTTCTATGCTGATTGTTTTCTGAATATGGCAGTAGAAGGTGCTAGGATACATACTGTCATAACAGATGTTAAAGGGAAAAAAGTGGCCGAAAATACTTCGGATGTCCGTACAGGTAGCGATCATGCTTCGATTAATTTCACTGTAAAATCTCCTGAATTATGGACAGCTGAAACTCCGACTATGTATCAGGCTACGTTTACTTTGCTTGATAAAGCCGGTAAAACCCTGCATGTTGAAAATCAGAAATTTGGTTTCCGTACGATTGAAACACGTGAAAGTGACGGATTGTATATCAATGGTCAGCGTGTGATGATTAAAGGAGTGAACCGGCATAGCTTCCGTCCTGAAAGCGGACGTACACTGAGCAAGGCAAAGAATATTGAAGATGTATTGCTTATCAAAAGCATGAACATGAATGCTGTTCGTCTAAGTCATTATCCTGCTGATCCCGAATTCTTTGAAGCTTGTGACTCTTTGGGACTTTATGTAATGGATGAATTGAGTGGCTGGCATGGCAAGCACGAAACTATCAACGGGCAGAAGCTGGTAAAAGAAATGATTACCCGTGATGTAAACCATCCGTGTATTATCTGGTGGAGCAATGGTAATGAAAAAGGCTGGAATACTGAATTGGATGGTGAATTTCATAAATATGATCCTCAGAAACGTCCGGTGCTTCATCCGCAAGGCAACTTCAGCGGATATGAAACTATGCACTATCGTTCTTATGGAGAAAGCCAGAACTATATGCGTCTGCCAGAAATATTTATGCCGACCGAATTCTTGCACGGGTTGTATGATGGGGGCCATGGAGCAGGATTGTATGATTATTGGGAAATGATGCGTAAACATCCTCGTTGTGCCGGAGGTTTTCTTTGGGTGCTGGCTGACGAGGGCGTGAAGCGTGTGGATATGAATGGATTCATTGACAACTGCGGCAATTATGGAGCTGATGGTATTGTAGGACCGCACCACGAAAAAGAGGGAAGTTATTTTACCATCAAGCAGGTGTGGTGTCCTATTCAAATCAGGGTTGATAGCCTTGACAGTCAGTTTGACGGCAAACTGAGAATAGAGAACCGGTACGATTTTTTGAATGCGAATACTTGCCGTTTCACCTATAAATATGTACAATTGCCTTCTGTGACCGATAAGGGGGGAATGAAAGTGATGAAACAGGGAGAGGTGAACTGTCCCGACATTCCTGCTCACGGTGTGGGTACACTGACTATTCCTGCGGCTATGAAGGGAGCCAATGCTCTACTGCTGACCGTTACGGATAAAAATGGGAATGACCTTTTTACATGGAGCTATAAACTGGAAGACATTGCCGGATTGCAACAGGTTTCTGCCGGAAACAAGCCTTCTTATAAAGAAACTGCCGATGCATTGACGGTTGATGCTGGAGGACGTACATTTACTTTCTCTCAGAAAGACGGACAACTGAAAGGGGTGAAGATTGGAAGCCGTACCATCAGCCTGACAAATGGACCTCGTTTTATTGCTGCGAAGCGTTCGGACCGTTCTATGGACCAGTTTTACAACCATGATGACAAAGAGGCTGAAAAGAAGAAAACCCAATATACAACATTTGAGGATGCTGGTTGTTTCACGGGCTTTAGCGTGCGTGAAGAAGGCAATAACGTAGTAGTTACTGCTAACTACAAACTGGGATGTTTTGATCAGGCTGTATGGACTATCTCCCCTGACGGTACCGCTGCTATAGACTTTACATACAACTTTAGTGGTGTTGTGGATTTGATGGGGGTGATGTTTGATTATCCGGAAGATAAAGTGTTGAGCAAGCGTTGGGTAGGTGACGGCCCTTACCGTGTATGGCAGAACCGTCTGCATGGCCCGCAGTTGGGCGTATGGGAAAATGAGTATAATGATCCCATTCCTGCTGAAAGCTTTACTTATCCCGAATTTAAAGGGTACTTCGCTAATGTGCAATGGATGACTTTGGAAACACAGGAAGGAATGATAAGTATTTGTAACCGTACTCCTCAGAATTATGTAGGGGTTTATCAGCCTCGCGACGGTCGTGACGGCTTGCTTTATACTTTCCCTGTTACCGGTATCAGTCTGATGAAAGTAATTCCTCCGGTTCGTAATAAAGTGAATACGACAGATTTGATAGGTCCGTCTTCACAAGCATTTTGGGCTGATGGAGAATATGGAGGAGGTATCACGTTAAAATTTGAATAACAGTGAAAAAATAGATTGTAAAGGGAAGAGAAACTTTGTTTATTCTTCCCTTTTCTTTTTTTATTTGACTTGAACTCTCTATATTTGAGAAATTGAGTACAAATTACAACTTTGTTCGTTTATTATTAAATATAGAATAAATAACTTATGAAGATAAAACATCTGTTTGTATCCATATTGCTGGTAACCGGATTCCAACCGATGATAGCACAATCCGCTTTACGGCAACAGTTTGTAAATTCACCCGTACAGGAAGCTCGTCCTTGGACTTTCTGGTATTGGATGTTTGGCGCTGTAACTCCCGAAGGGATTACTGCAGATTTGGAGGCCATGCATCGTATAGGTTTGGGTGGGGCCTATCTGATGCCTATTAAGGGAGTAGAGCAAGGACCTCAATACGAGGGAAAAGCCCAGCAACTTACCCCTGAATGGTGGCGTATGGTCTCTCATAGTATGAGAGAGGCTGATAGGCTAGGCATGCAGTTGGGAATGCATATCTGTGATGGCTTTGCCTTGGCGGGAGGTCCTTGGATAACTTCCGAAGAGTCGATGCAAAAAGTGGTATGGAGTGATACTATAGTGAACGGTGGGAATATTCGTAATTTGACTTTGCCCATGCCCGAAGCACTGGATGGCTATTATGAAGATATCGTTACCTACGCCATTCCATTGGAGCGTCAGCCTGAGGATACTTCATTGAAGCCGAAGGTAACTTTCGGCAATTTGAAATCGGCCGTTATTAAAGATGAATCCAAAGCTGTGAACAGAGATGAAAAAGGAGTTTTCTGTTCCTCTTATCCTTGTTGGATTCAGTATGAATATGCAGAACCTGTGACTTGCAGTAATGTGGAAATTATTTTGGGAGGAAATAACTACCAGGCACATCGCCTGAAAGTATTGGCCAGTGAGGATGGACGGACATTCAAAACAGTGAAGCAACTGGTTCCTGCCCGGCAGGGATGGCAGAATACGGATTTCCAGTCCACTCATGCTATCCCTCCTGTTACCGCCCGTTACTTCCGTTTTGAGTGGACTCCCGTGGGAAGTGAACCGGGTAGTGAAGATTTGGATGCAGCCAAATGGAAACCGAATTTGAAAATCAATGATATAGTCCTTCATACGGCTCCACGTATTCATCAATGGGAGGGAAAAGCAGGACTGGTGTGGCGTGTAGCTACTGCTACTACTTCGACGGAAATACCTGATGCGGCATGTGTGCAGCCGGATGAATTGATCAATCTCCCTTTGTATCAGGGCAGGCTGACCGCCCGTTTACCCGAAGGTAAATGGCGTATTCTCCGCATGGGACATACGGCAACCGGACATGTAAATGCTACTGCCGGAGGTGGTAAAGGATTGGAATGCGACAAGTTCAGTACCAAGGCTGTTCAGAAACAGTTCTCGAACTGGTTTGCGGAAATGTTCAAAAAGACGGATGAAGCCGTGGCACGCCGTGTGTTGAAATATATGCACGTAGACAGTTGGGAGTGTGGCAGTCAGAACTGGAGTGATAACTTCGCGGCGGAATTTAAGAAACGTCGTGGATATGATTTGATGCCTTATCTTCCTTTGCTGGCAGGTATTCCGATGGAAAGCGCCGCTCGCAGTGAGCAGATATTGCGGGATGTCCGTACCACCATCGGAGAACTGGTGACTGATGTGTTCTACACCGTATTGGCTGATTGTGCCCGTCAATATGATTGTCGTTTTTCTGCCGAGTGCGTAGCTCCTACTATGGTCAGTGACGGATTGATGCATTATCAGAAAGTGGATTTGCCTATGGGGGAATTTTGGTTGAACAGTCCTACGCATGATAAACCCAATGATATGCTGGATGCCATCAGCGGTGCGCATATTTATGGAAAGAATATTATCCAGGCCGAAGGCTTTACTGAAATTCGTGGCGTATGGGATGAAGACCCTGCCATGCTGAAACCTTTGCTGGACCGTAACTATGCACTGGGTATCAATAAGCTCTTTTTTCATGTCTATACCCATAATCCCTGGATGAACCACCGGCCTGGTATGACATTGGACGGCATCGGACTCTTCTTCCAGCGCGACCAGACCTGGTGGGAGGAAGGAAAATCTTTTGTAGATTACATCACCCGTTGCCAGACTTTGTTGCAATACGGTCATCCGGTGGCTGATATCGCCGTCTTTACCGGTGAAGAAATGCCACGACGTTCCATTTTACCCGAACGGTTAGTTTCGATGCTTCCCGGTATCTATGGAGCCGAACGGGTGGAAAGCGAACGGATTCGGCTGGCTAATGAAGGTCAACCTACCCGTGTGCGTCCTGTCGGTGTTACCCATTCGGCAAACATGGCCGATCCCGAAGACTGGGTGAACCCGATGCGTGGCTATGCCTACGATTCTTTCAACAAAGATGCTCTGTTACGTTTGGCAAAAGCGGAGAAGGGAAGAATGGTACTTCCGGGAGGAGCTTCTTATAAAGTATTGGTGCTTCCTACAGCCCGTCCTATGAATCCTGATAACCTGCCGTTGTCTCCTGAGGCACAGGCAAAAGTAGAGGAACTCCGTGTGGCAGGTGTCATTATTCCGAAATTGCCTTATCGGGAAGATGATTTTTCTTCTTTCGGTGTGGAACGGGATGTACTTCTTCCTGCTGATGTGGCATATACTCATCGGAGTGGGGAAGAGTATGAGATTTATTTTGTAGCCAATCAGGTGGACAGTTTGCGTACATTCAATGCTTCTTTCCGCATTGCGGGACGCACGCCTGAATTGTGGAATGCGGTAACAGGAACCATAACTCGTCCAGCACAATGGAAAGAAGCGAACGGTCGTACCGAAGTCGCTTTGTCTTTGCCTGCCAATGGATCTGTATTTGTAGTATTCCCCAAAGAATATTCAGAAGTTTCTCCGGAACGGACCGAAAGGGAACCTGTATCCATATTGATCAAGGAATGGACAGTAACATTCCCCTCTGTGCGTAAGACTGTCACTCGTCCGGCATTATTTGAGTAAGGAAGAGGATGAAAAAATAAGATATTATGCCGGACATGCTACTTACAGAGGGTTATTCAGATGGAAGAATGAACAGGACGGAAGAATCATTCTTCGCTTGGGAAAAGTGGCCAATGTGGCGACTGTACGTGTCAACAGCATTGCATGCGGTACAGCTTGGACAGCTCCCTATGAAGTGGATATTACCGATGCGCTTCGTAACGGAACCAATGTATTGGAAGTGGAGGTAGTGAATACTTGGGCGAATGCGCTCCGTGGGGCTGATTTGGATAAAGCGCCTTTTGAGGGGATATGGACGAATGCAAAATTCCGTCTGCCCGGAGATGATTTGTTGCCTGCCGGATGGATGGGACCTTGCGAGTTTTTTAAAACTAAAGAATAATGGTAATCACACATAATATGAAAAATAAGAAACTACTACTGGGAATTGCTTGGGCATGGTTGATTTGCCTGTCGGCAAATGCGGAAGTGAAATTGCCCGCTTTCTTTTCAGATGGCATGGTGATGCAGCAGCAGACTCGTGCCAATTTATGGGGAACAGCTACTCCCAATGCATCGGTGAAAATTACAACAAGTTGGGATAAACAAACCTATAAAATTACTGCCGATGCAAAAGGCGCGTGGAAACTTGCTTTATCCACCCCCTCTGCCGGAGGTCCTTACACGATTACTTTTGATGATGGAAAGTTGACTGAAATACGTGATATCCTGATGGGGGAATTATGGTTATGCTCCGGTCAAAGTAATATGGAAATGCCCATGAAAGGTTTTAAAAACCAGCCGGTGGAGAATAGCAATACAGATGTGATGAACAGCCGTAATCCGCAACTCCGCCTGTTCACCGTAAAGCGGGCTTCCTCTTTTACTCCGAAAACAGATGTGGTAGGAACCTGGCAGGAAGCTGTTCCGGCAACCGTGCGTGAATTTAGTGCTACTGCTTATTACTTCGGTCGGATGATACAACAGCAGTTGAATATACCTGTGGGTTTGATTGTGGCTTCTTGGGGAGGCTCTGCCTGTGAAGCCTGGATGCATCCGGATTGGTTGAAGGCATTTCCCGAAGCAAAGATTCCCCAATCGGAAGCCGATATCAAGTCAAAGAACCGTACTCCGACTGTACTCTATAACGGTATGCTTCATCCGCTCATCGGATTAGCCATGCGTGGAGTTATCTGGTATCAGGGGGAAGATAACTATAACCGGGCTTCTACTTATGCCGATATGTTCAGTGCACTGATACGCGGGTGGCGCGAAGAATGGCAGCAAGGGGAATTTCCCTTCTATTATTGTCAAATTGCACCTTATGATTATGGAATTATTACTGAGCCTGGCAAGAATGTGATAAATTCTGCTTATCTTCGCGAACAACAAGCTATGGTAGAACACCGGGTGGGCAATAGTGGTATGGCTGTATTGTTGGACGCAGGAATGAAAACGGGGATTCATCCGGGTAAAAAGAGGGTAGCAGGAGAACGTCTGGGGCGTTTGGCATTAGTAAAAACTTACGGAATGAAAGGTGTTACGGCCGAAAGTCCTTACTATGCAGGAATGGAAGTAAAGAATGATACGGTAATAGTCAGTTTTGATCGGGCGCCGATGTGGATAAATTGTAAAGACCGTTTTGAATCATATAACTTTCAGGTTGCAGGCAAAGATCGGGTTTTTTATCCTGCTAAAGCGTGGATACAGAGAAGTAAAATGCTTGTAAAGAGCGAAAGAGTACCTCATCCGGTGGCAGTTCGTTATGGTTTCGAAAATTATGTGGAAGGAGATTTGTTTGGTGAAGATTTACCTGTGTCGTCTTTCCGTTCCGATGACTGGTAAAAACAGAAAAAAATGAAGAATATCTTTACGTTTTTATTATTAGTATTTATTGGCGGGCAGTTTCTGTGGGGACAGCCTGCCAATTTGGTTTGGAATACTCAAAGCCGGAATGCTTCGGAGTCCATGCCTTGCGGAGGTGGGGATATCGGTATGAATGTATGGGTAGAGAATGATGATGTTCTGTTCTACCTTAGTCGTAGCGGTTCTTTTGACGAGAATAACTGTCTGTTGAAGCAGGGACGGTTTCGTGTGAGGCTCACTCCGAACCCTTTTGCCGGAACGGCTTCTTTTCGGCAGACTCTGCATCTTAATGATGGTTATGTCAGCGTAAGTAGTGATAATGCTACTCTTATTATTTGGGTGGATGTGTTTCATCCTGTGGTACATGTTGAAGTGAAGACGAAGGAACTGACTTCTATGCGTGTAAACTTTGAAAGCTGGCGTTATGAAGATCGTCCGGTGCGTAAAGGGGAAGGGCAGCAATGCTCTTACAAATGGGCCATTCCTGATGGATTGATGACTAAGCGTGACTCTGTCTGTGTGGAAGAAGATAATTTTACTTTCTTTCATCGGAATCCTGATCGGACTATTTTTGATGTGGTAGTAGACCAACAAGGTATGAATGAGGTTAAGGAACAATTATATAATCCTCTGAAAAATCTAATATTTGGCGGTCGGTTATCCGGTGATAATCTGGTTTATACCGGTACACGTCGTGGGCATTATGCGGGAACTGAATATCTGGCATGGATGTATAAAAGTAAAAAACCTGTATATAAGCAATCTGTGCACATTGCCTTGAATACGGAACAAGGTACGGTTCCTGCATGGGAAGCATCATTGGCCCGTACTGAGAAGGAAATAAATGTATCCAAAGACAAACAGGCTACCCGTCGTTGGTGGAATGATTTTTGGAAACGTAGCTTTATTGAGGGGGAAGGTGAAGCGGGAGATGCTATCCGTAACTATACACTGTTCCGTTATATGTTGGGATGTAACGCCTATAGCCAGTGGCCTACAAAGTTTAACGGGGGACTGTTTACTTTTGATCCTATGTATGTGGATCAGATAATGGAATTCACCCCTGATTTTCGGAAATGGGGAGGAGGAACCATGACTGCACAGAATCAGCGTTTGGTTTATTGGCCTATGTTGAAAAGCGGTGACTTTGACTTGATGAAATCACAATTTGACTTTTATCTGCGTTTGTTGCCGACAGCCGAAGCGCGTACTCGTGCCTATTGGGGACATGCTGGCGCTTGTTTCACTGAGCAAATGGAGAACTTTGGTCTTCCTAACCCTGCAGAGTATGGTTTTAAGCGTCCTGCGAGTTTTGATAAAGGCTTGGAATATAATGCATGGTTAGAATACGAATGGGATACCGTTCTTGAGTTCTGTCAGATGATATTGGAAACAGCACGTTATGACAGTTTGGATATCAGCTGTTATACTCCTTTAATAGAAAGTTCGCTTAGTTTCTTTGATGAACATTATCGTCAGCTTGCGTTACAACGTGGCCGTAAGGATTTGGATGGTAGCGGTAAACTAGTGATTTATCCAGGATCGGCTTGTGAAACTTATAAGATGGCCTACAATCCATCCTCAACCATTGCTGCACTGCGCTCTGTTTTACAAACTTATAGGCGTAAACCGGATATGCTGGCACGTATTCCTGAGATTCCTTTGCGCATAGTGGATGGGAAGGAAATGATTGCTCCGGCACAGGTTTGGGAACGGGTGAATAATATTGAAACCCCTCAACTTTATCCCGTGTTTCCCTGGCGTATTTACGGAGTGGGCAGGGAAGGTCTGGAAATAGCTCGTAATACCTATTTATATGATCCTGATGCCCAGAAATTCCGTTCCCATACCGGGTGGAAGCAAGATAATATTTGGGCAGCCTGTCTGGGAATGACAGAGGAGGCTGCACAACTTACCTTAGAGAAAATGGCAAACGGCCCTCATCGTTTTCCCGCTTTTTGGGGACCAGGCTATGACTGGACGCCTGATCATAACTGGGGAGGCAGTGGCATGATAGGTATGCAGGAAATGCTGTTGCAGGAAGCCGATGGAAAGATTTTATTGTTTCCTGCGTGGCCAAAAGATTGGAATGTGCATTTCAAATTGCATGCTACAGGGCAAACCACTGTAGAAGCTACTCTGAAAGAGGGTGCAGTGGTTAGCTTGACCGTACAACCTAAAGAACGGGAAAAAGATGTGGTAAATTGTTTACTGAATAAATAATTTAGGGTTAAGGAGATGAGTTTCTTTTAGATTCATCTCCTTTTTCTTTAAATATAACCAAATTCAGAACTTGTCACTCCTTTCGTTTTTCCATTCTTGTCTATTTGTATGGCAATCAGTGTCGGAACATTGTTTGACGGCTTTGATTGCCTTTGTTGCGTAAAACAAGAACCAAAATATCCGATGTTTTGTTCTTAATATCATAAATAGATTCAAAATGGTTATGAAAAAGATTTTAATAGCTTTGGCCTTGTTGCTGACTGGCATTGCAAGCGGATCGGCATGTACCGGTATTTCGTTCCTGGCCGAAGATGGTGGATATGTGCAGGCACGTACCATAGAGTGGGGGAATAGTTACCTTCCGAGTGAGTATGTTGTTGTTCCCAGAGGACAAGAATTGGTATCTTATACTCCAACGGGTGTAAATGGCTTGAGATTTCGGGCTAAATATGGTATGGTAGGACTGGCTATCATTCAGAAAGACTTTGTGGCTGAAGGACTGAATGAAGTAGGACTTTCGGCTGGATTGTTTTATTTTCCTCATTATGGGAAGTATGAAGAATATGATGAGGCTCAAAATGCAACTACTTTGTCGGATTTGCAGGTGGTGAACTGGATGCTTTCCCAGTTTGCTACTATAGACGAAGTGAAAGCAGCTATAGAAGGGGTGAAGGTGGTGTCTCTTGATAAACCTGGTAAAAGTTCTACGGTACATTGGCGCATTGGCGATGCTAAAGGAAATCAAGTGGTATTGGAGTTTGTGGATGGTGTTCCTCATTTTTATGAAAACAGGGTAGGAGTACTCACCAATTCTCCCGATTTTCCATGGCAGGTGACTAACTTGAATAATTATGTAAATTTGTATCCGGGGGCTGTCACTCCACAGCAATGGGGTGGGGTGACTATTTTCCCTTTTGGCGCAGGTGCTGGATTCCATGGCATTCCGGGGGATGTGACTCCTCCATCCCGTTTTGTTCGTGTAGCGTTTTATAAGGCAACAGCTTCGGCGTGCCCTACAGCGTATGACGCTATATTACAAAGTTTTCATATTCTGAATAATTTTGATATTCCTGTCGGTATAGAACATGCGTCAGGAAAAGCACCTGATATTCCCAGTGCTACACAATGGACTTCGGCTATTGATTTGACAAACAGGAAAGTGTATTATAAAACGGCATATAATAACAATATTCGTTGTATTAATATGAAGAAGATTGATTTTGATAAAGTGAAATATCAGTCGTATCCATTGGATAAGGAGTTGAAACAACCTATAGAAGAGATTATTGTGAAATAGTGTGGGGGGGAAGCTGTTGACGGAAGTACATGGAAATTTTAATCGCAATGAATGAAAAATGGATAAAATGTATTTTTTTAGAAAAAAGTTCTAGAAATGTTTGCAAATACAAAAATAAACCATACCTTTGCACTCGCAATTCGGAAGAATAGCAATAAC
>ENA-OOXT01000057-OOXT01000057.1-human-gut-metagenome-genome-assembly--contig:-NODE-57-length-79204-cov-6.755499_pt1 | contig 79204 bp, 78 predicted proteins | sample MGYA00241590_ERZ501349 | MGnify/ENA primary metagenome ERZ501349 (study PRJEB25962, sample SAMEA2042838) | human gut metagenome | biome: human gut; feature: human-associated habitat; material: faeces...
TCTCTTTTTAATAACCCTCTTTTTTATTAATGTCTACTATTTGGGGTTCACATCACGTAGTTATTCTTTTATTTTGTTTGTTGTTTGAAAGTTTAATTTTACATAATTATTTAGAATATCTATACCTTGTTCTTTTACTAATTTTTGAGTAAATTCTATTACACTTGGACCTGCACCTTTTGGTACTTCTTGATTTAGTTCTTTACTCATTTTATACATTTCTTGTAAGAAAATATATCTACTTATGATTGATGCACATGCAACACTTAGACATTGATCTTCAGCTTTTGGTGTAAATGTTATATCTGTTACTTTATTTGGAACATTTATTAAATAATTATAATAACTTTTTGGTGTAGTAAATTGATCAACTACGATTAAGTCATATGGATAATTTTTATTCTTTAGACTAGTTAATACTTTGTTATGTAGTATTGCTTTTATTTTGTTCATATTTACTTCATCATGATTTAATGTATTATATTCTTTATTTGTTAATATGTATGCTTGGTAGGGAATTTCTTTCATTATAATAGGTGCGATTTTCTTTATTTTATCATCAGTTATTTTTTTAGAGTCCATTACTTTTAAATCTTGAAGTAGGGCTTGTTTATCAGTTGATACGTATGTTGCACAAACTACGATTGGTCCAAAGTAGTCACCAGTACCAACTTCATCAGAACCAATGGTGTTATATTTGTTATAATTTTTCTTTGAGGTATCACTCTTTTTTTTACTTTTTTCTTTACCGGTTTTTATGTCTATGTCTCTATCATTATATTTTTTTTCCATTTCAATCCATATTCTTGCATCAATATCAGCAGATATTCCTTGAAACATAATTTTACCAGATTCATACATAGTTACAATTGTTCCAGCTTCTTCAGCTTGAAATATAGCATAGGGAGGTGTTTTATCCCTTTTTAAATTTTCATAATACTTAATTATTTTAGGTTTTATATTGTCACTTACTTTGAATACTATTGTCATAATTTTTTTCCTTTCTAATTTATTTTAACACAAGTTTTAGTAAATTGTCTATAAATTAGTAATTTTAACTTTATTTTTGGGAATATTTATAATATAATTAATATAAGGAGTAGATAAAAATGAGTATGTTTAGTGCGATATTAATATTAATAGTATTATTTTATGGGGTTTATGGTTTTAAAAGAGGAGTTATTAAAACCGGAGTATCTTTGGTTGGTACAATAGCTATTTTAGTTATTTCGTATGTTTTTAAGGATTATTTGGCTAGTATTTTAATGGAACATTTACCATTCTTTAATTTTGGAGGAATATTCAATGGTATATCATCAATTAATATATTAATGTATGAAATGATATCATTTATATTTATATTTATAATTTTATATTGTATATTAAATATATTACTTTCTTTATCAGGTTTAATTGAAAAAATATTAAAGATGACTATTATTTTAGCTATACCATCAAAGATATTAGGAGCTATACTTGGTTTAATTGAAGGTATAATTGTTGCTTATTTAGTTTCTTTTATATTTATTCATATACCTGCTACAGAAGAATATGTTATGAATAGTAAAACATCTATAGTGCTTTTAGAAAGAACTCCGTTTATTGGAGAAATGGCTTTAAAAACTACACTTGCTTTAGAAGAGATAAATAATGATTTAAAAGAAGTTAAGACTGAAGATGATATAGAAAAAGCAAATTTAAAAGTTTTACATACATTAATATATTATAAATTAATTGATCAGAAAGATGCACAAAAACTTATAGATGATAAAAAGATTGTATTTAAAAATAATGTTGAAGTAGGAGGTTAGTATGGTTAAATATTTAGAAAATGAAAGTGAATTTGATGAATTAATAAAGGGAAGAGTGTTAGTTGATTTTTATGCTGATTGGTGTGGTCCTTGTAAAAGACTTATGCCAATTTTAGAAGATATCAAAGATATTGATATATTAAAGGTTAATGTTGATTCTTTTGGAGATTTATCAAGAAGCTTTGGTATTATGAGTATACCAACGTTAATTTTATTTGATAATAAAAAAGAAATAAAGAAATCTATTGGATTTAAAACAAAAGAAGAAATACTTGATATGATAAAATAAAATGGAGTAGACTAATGAAACTAGATGGAAATAATAATAAAAATAAGTTATATATTATTATAATAGTGGGCCTTCTTTTTCTTTTTGTTGTGGGAATAAGTTTTGCATATTTTCAAACACAGTATGGTAATGGTGGAAAAGTTGATTTAAAAGCTAAGACTTATTCTGTTGATGAGTTATCTTTTAATATAGGTGAAGATATAACGATTAATCCAAATCAATTTAATTTTGCTCAAGGTAAAGGTAATTTAGAAGGGTCTACAAATGCATCAGCAATTCTAAAAGCAAATAACAAGACTCATTTAGCTAAAATGAATTATTATGCATATGTAGTAGTAACTAAAAATGAATTTAAATATACAACTAGTGATAAAAAAGCAGAATTAGTTTTATCTGTAGAAGGACCAGATGGGGTTGTAACAACACTTCCTGATTTAGGTAATGCAATTGATGTAACAGATAATGCTGGTAATACTTTTAAAGCTTTTGATATAACAGAATTTAGTGGAGTTATTACTTTAGCGGATAATAAAGAAATTGAAGTTGCATCAAGTGATAATGGAAAGAAGCAAGAAAACTGGAAAATAAAAGTAACATTTATTAATTTAGATGAAGATCAATCAAATAATAGTGATAAGAATTTTAATGCTAATATGATGATACAAAAAGATGAATATGTACCAACAGTTGCAGATGTTTGTGCAGGTAAAACATTAAGTGATTGTGTTATTGCTCAATATACTATGTTAAATGGACATAATAATATTTATTATCATGATTCAAATTTAGCAAATGGAGCAGGAGATAATTCATATAGATTTGCCGGAGCAAATCCAAATAATTATGTATGCTTTGGTTCAGATGATACAATATGTCCAAGTGAGGATCTATATAGAATAATTGGAGTATTTGGGGATAAAGTAAAATTAATTCATGCATATGGGGCAACAACAGATATGCTTGGAACAGATGAAGGATATGCAAAAACATATCAAGAAGCATGGGGAAGTTCTTCTTCATATTACAAAGGAAACGGAGACTTAACAAAAATCGGTTCATATAAATGGAATAAAACAAGAGATAATACATGGAGTACAAGCACAACTAATACAATAAATTTAAATACAAATTACTTAACATATTTAGATAGTAAAAATACAAAATGGAAAACAATGATAGCAGATACAACATGGTATGTAGGTGGAATGACTGGAGAAAACGGAGCACTCTCAAATGCAAAAACAGCATACACTTATGAAGTTGGAGCAAATAAAGATGCAACAACAACAGTAACATCAAAAATAGGATTAATGTATGTAAGTGACTATGGATTTGCAGCAGCACCAAGTGCATGGACAACAAAACTTAATAATTATGATGATGCAACCATAAAAAATGAAAATTGGTTATATATAGGTTTATACGAATGGACAATTTCGCGTTATTCCGATGATTTTGGCATTGCGTTCGGTGTGTATGATGATGGCAGTGTCGGCGACAACCTTGTTGACTCTTCGCGTGGGGGTGTGCTGCGCCCGTCTTTCAGTCTTTCATCTTCGATAAAATTTACATCGGGTGAAGGCACAGCCGTAAACCCGATCCGAATAAAATTGTGATGAGGTGATTATGCATGTCTAGGACGTAAGGGCTAGGCATGCGGGGTGCAAAAATAAAAAACAATGCTGATATTAGTTTAATACACTAATACCAGCATTTTTATATGCTCTTGTGAGTGGTCCTGCTCCTAGTTTTGTTCCTCCAAAATATCTTACTACAACTAGTAAGGTGTTTTCTTTGTTGTTTAGTTCTAGTATATTATAAAGTGGTAATCCTGCTGTTCCTCTTGGTTCTTTGTCATCACTTTTTCCTGCAGTGTTTGGTAATTTATATGCATAAACTATGTGTCTTGCTTTTTTGTGTTCATCTTTTAAATTTTGTAAAATTTCTTTTACTTCATCTTGTGATGTAATAGTGTAGTTGTAGGCTAAAAATTTTGATTTTTTAATTTCTATTGTATTTGTTTTAATTAACTTCATGGTATATTTCCTCTTTTCTTATTTATTATAACATAGTATAATATAGTTTATAAAGGAGAAATAATTATGCTTAGAGAAAAATTAAAAACTATACCTCATTTACCTGGTTCTTATCAAATGAGAAATATTAATAATACAGTTATATATGTTGGCAAAGCCAAGGACTTATATAAAAGAGTTAATAGTTATTTTAAAGGTAATGTTACTGGGAAAACTGCTAAAATGGTTAGTGAAGTTGTTGATTTTACTTATATAACTACTTCCACAGAGCAAGAGGCTTTTATACTTGAAATTAATTTAATTAAACAATATGATCCTAAGTATAATATATTACTTAAAGATGATAAGAGTTATCCTTATATTGAATATATTAGTAAACCATATCCTAGAGTTAAAGTATCTAGGTATTTAAGTGTTAAGAAAAAAGATAAGAAGATGTTATTTGGTCCTTATCCGAATGCATATGCTGCTAGAAAGATCGTTAATTTAATAAATAGGTTGTATCCTTTGAAAAAGTGTGAAGGAATGCCTAAGAATGTGTGTTTATATTATCATATAGGGGAATGTTTAGGGTTTTGTGAAAAACATGTAGATAAAGATAAGTTAAATAAAATGGAGGCTGACATCTTAGAATTTCTAAGGGGTAATGATAAGATATTAATTGATAAGTTAGTAGGAAAGATTAATATGTATAGTAATAGTTTAAATTTTGAAAATGCTTTAGAGTTAAAAAAAGAATTAGATTATATAAAGATAGTGTTAGATAAGCAAAAAGTTGAATTACACGATTATGTTAATAGAGATGTAATTGGGTATTATTTTGATGAAGGTATTGTTAGTGTTGAAGTATTATTTGTTAGAAATGGTAAGATTGTTGGAGGCAATAATGATAAGTTTTATTTGATGAGTGATTTATCAGATGAAGTAACTTCATATATTCTTAAGTTTTATGAGCGTCATGAAATACCAAAAGAGTTACTTGTGTTAAATTTAGATAGTGATAAAATGAATATAGTTAGTGAACTGCTTGCTCTAAAGGTAGTTATGCCTGTTAAAGGTATTAAGAAAAAACTCGCTGATATGGCTTATAATAATGCTAAGATTGCTTTAGAGCAAGAGCTTGAAATTATTAGAAATGATGAAAAAAGAAGTATTATTGCTAATGATGAGTTAAGAAAATTAGTTGGGTTAGAAGTCTTAGATAGAATTGAATCATATGATAATAGTAATTTATTTGGGACATATGCTGTATCAGGCATGGTAGTATTTAAAAATGGTAAACCATCAAAGAAGGATTATCGTAAATATAAAGTAAGTGTAGATATGAATGATGATTATAATACGATGAAAGAAATTATTTATAGAAGGTTTTATCGTGGTTTAGTTGAAAAAACTGAGATGCCTGATTTAATTCTTGTTGATGGAGGTATTACTCAGATTGGAGCTTGTAAAAGTGTATTAGATGAACTTCATTTAAATATTAAAGTATGTGGTTTAAGAAAAGATGATCATCATAGAACTAATGAATTAGTTGATGGTGATACATTAAAAGTATATGATATACCAAAGGGTAGTGATATATTTCATTATTTAACAAGAATACAAGATGAAGTACATAGATTTACTATAACTTATCATAAAACATTAAGAGATAAAGGTAGTATTGGAAGTATTTTAGATAATATTGATGGTATTGGAAGTGTTAGAAAAAAAGAACTTATTAAAAGATTTGGAAGTATAAAGAAAATGAAGGAAGCTTCCATAGAAGAGTTATCTGGAATAATTCCAGAGACTGTTGCAATTGAATTAAAAAAATATTTAACAATGAGGGATATGGATGGAAAAGAATAAAAATATAATGGTTAATAAAGATATGGAGTACTTTTTAAATCCTGATTATATAAATATTAGATGTAATAAAGTATATGTTAGTAAAGATGAATATGTATATAAAAATCAAGTAATTGGGGATAATTTAGTATCTAGTGTATCTGGTTATGTTATGGATATAGCTGGTGGAGTTGTAATAATTAAAAATGATTATAGAGAGTACAGTAAAGGTAGTAAAATACATAAAGATAATATAAGTATAGAAAGTATACTTAAGTCTTGTGTTAATAAAAGAGGTTTATTTGATAAGTTTAAAAGTAAGAGTAAGTTTAATAATTTAGTTGTTAATTCTTTGAATGATTCATTATATGTATATAATAAAGTATACTTGTTAAAAGAAAATATGAGTGATGTTTTAAGACTTATGAATCAGTTAAGACTTCTTTATAAAATAGATAATAGTGTTTTAGTAATAAAGAATAATGAATGTAATACGTTAGATAGTTGTTTTAATCAACTGGGAAGTTACCCAGAGACTAATGTGTGCTTAGTTAATGATGAATATTTATTAGAAAATAAAGATATACTTTTAAAAAAATTAAAAATAGATGGAGATACATTGTATTTAGATGTTGAAGAATTGTTAGAGTTAAATGACTTACTTACAGGTAATGTTAGAAGCACAAAAGTTATAACAATATCAGGGGATGGTATTGACAAGAGCTTAGTAATGAGAGTTAAAAAGTATTCCTTGTTAAAAGAGATACTTCTTAAGTTTTTTGTTTTAGATAAAGATACAGATATAATTATTAATGGTTTAATGACTGGATATAAGGTAAGTAATATAGATAATGTTATTATTGATGATAATGTTGAAAGTATTAATATCATGAAACATGTAGAATATTCTACGAGTAAATGTATTAAATGTGGTAAATGTATTAGAGTTTGTCCTTTTGGTGTTAATATATTAAGTGGGAAAAATTTGAAAAAATGCATTAATTGTGGTCTTTGTTCATATGTGTGTCCGAGTCACATTAATTTAAGGAGAAAATAATGGAAGTATATGTTCATAGTAAAAATGATTTAAAGAAAAATGTTATTTATTTTTTATATTCTTTGATACCACTTTATTTGTATGGAATTTATAAGAATGGTTATTTGTTATATCAAAGAAATTTAATTGGATTCTTAGGTATGTTTAAGCTTGTTATCTTGCTTGGTATTGGATTACTTATTTATTTTGGTATAAAAAAGAAGGTTACTTTTGATTTATTATTTGCAAGTATATTTGTTATACCTTTGTTTATGAGTGTTAATGTGAATTTTTTGGTGTATGCTGGTGGTATTCTTTTATATATTTTGCTTAGTAAATATTATGAAAATGTAAGTATTGTGATACTTGTGTTATCTTTGTTTGGAAGTTTTGCAAATAAAATGGAGGCATTAAATATATTTGATTATAGTGTATTAGATATGTTATTTGGTAGAAATATAAGTGGTATTGGAACATCTAATATTATTTTAGGACTTGTTTTAATGATTGTATTTTGTTTTTTTAATATATATAAAAAAGATGTAAGTATTAGTGCTTTAGGAGTCTTCTTGCTACTTGCAAGCATCTTTGATAGAAGCATGTTACTTGTTGGTAATACTTATTTTAGTTGTATTATTATAGCATCATGGAGTTTGATTAGTCCGATTTTAAAAAATGGACAGATAGTGTATGGAATACTTATTGGTGTTTTAGGTTTTATATTTATGAAATATATTAATATGTATTATGGAATGGTTTTAGCAATAAGTATTGTTAGTGGTATACTTAGTTTGGTGGATAAATTTAGTAAGAAAATTATATAGGTTAAATAGACTTCTTGCAACATACGCAAGGGACTTTTTTCTTGTAAAACTAGAAAAGAGTGATATTTTGATAAAAATATGTTAAAATAGTTTGCAAAATGGCGAAAAAAGTGTTATAATAACAACGATTTTTAACAAGGGGATAAAGGGGAATGTTATGGCGTATATAAAAAATGATGAATTAAATGAAATACTTAGCCGAGCTGATATTGTTGATATTATCTCAAGTTATTTAAAAGTTACTCCGAAGGGTAAAAATTATGTGAGCCTTTGTCCTTTTCATAATGATCATTCTCCGAGTTTAATTATTTCAAGGGAAAAGCAGATATTTAATTGTTTTACTTGTAGAACCGGTGGAAATGTATTTAGCTTTGTAATGAAATATGAAAATGTTTCATTTTATGAAGCTGTTAGTATAGTTGCTAAAAAAATTGGTTATACTTTAAGTGGTAATTTTGATAATAGTGAAGTTGTTAGTAAAAATAAAGAAGATTATAAAGTATATGATTATGCGATGAAGTATTATCACAATAATATTTTTACTGAAGATGGAACAAAAGCCAGAAAGTATTTAATAGATAGAGGTATAACAACAGATATTATTAAAGAATTTAATTTAGGGCTTGCAGGTAGTGGGAAAGATACATTTTACAAAATTGCAAGTCATAATAATATGAGTGTTGATATACTTGATAAACTTGGGTTAATAAATAAAATAAATGAAAGTATATATGATACATTTATAAATAGAATAGTTATACCTATTAAAAATTTGCAAGGTGATGTTGTTGGTTTTACAGGAAGAATATTTAATGGTGAAGATAATACTGCAAAATATTTAAATACGAAGGAAACCGAAATATTTAAAAAAGGTAATATGTTGTTTAACTATCATAATGCCAAAAATTATATTAGAGATAAAGGCTGTGTTATTGTAGTTGAAGGTAATATGGATGCCATTAAGATGAGTGCAAAAGGATTTAAAAATGTTATTGCCTTGATGGGGGTTGCATTATCTAGTTATCAAGTTGATGTTTTAAAAAGGCTTAAGGTACCCGTTGTGCTTATGCTTGATAATGATAATGCTGGATTAGAAGCAACTGTTAAAAATGGTGAAATATTAGAGAGTGCTGGGATTGATACTAAAGTAATTCGTTTAAGCGGAGCAAAAGATCCGGATGAATACATTGAAAAATTTGGTGTTGATGCCATGCAAAATAATGTTGATCATGCCATTAAATATATCGATTTTAAATTGGAATATTTAAAGAAAGATAAGAATTTAGATAATATAGAAGATTTAATTGCTTATGTAAAAGAAGTAATATCTAGTTTAAATAATCAAGATGACTTGACAAAAGAGGTAATCATATCTAAAATAAGTAATGATTATAAAATTGATGCTGAAGTTTTAAAAAGTGGTATAAAAGAACAACCTAAGGAAAGGGTTGTAAAAAATGATGTTAAGAATGAACCTGTTAAAACTTCGAAATATCATAAAGCAAGTAGTAAATTATTATATTATATGTTGATGGATGATAAATATATTAATATGTATAAAAATAATTTAGGTTATTTGAAGGAAAGGATGGAACGAGTTTTAGCTAGTGAAATTATATATTTTAGTGAAATAAATGGTGGTATTAATGTTTCTTTATTTACTACATACTTAATGGATAAACCTGATTTATATGAATATTTAGAGTTAATACTTAGCGAAAATAGTTTAGTGGAAGTTGATGATAATGAATTTGATTCATTAATTAAAGCCATATTAAAAATATATAAGAAAGATAAAATAAATGAATTGAAGGAAAAAATAGCAATTGAGCTTGATCAAGAAAAAAAAGAAAGATTAATTGAAAAGTTAATCGAAGTTAAAAGGAAGTGTGAATAATGGAACAAATTAAAACATTAGAAGAAAGAGAAAATAGTTTAATAGAAAAAGGTAAAGTTAAAGGTTTTATTACTTATGAGGAATTAGCTTTTGAATTAAAAGGGCTTGATATTGATAATGATGCATTAGATAATTTATATAATAAATTAGTTGAAAATAATATTTCAGTTGTAGCTGAAGCTGATGTTGATGCAGATTCTGGGGAAGCAAAGATTCCTGAGAAAGAATTAGAAGAACCAGTATTGTTAAGTGATGAAGATATTACTAAAGATATTAATATTAATGATCCAGTTAGAATGTATTTAAAAGAAATTGGGAGGATATCTTTGTTATCTAGTGAAGAAGAAATGGAGATTTCTAAAAGAGTTGCTTTAGATGATAAAGAAGCTAAAAGAATACTTGCAGAATCTAACTTGCGTTTAGTTGTATCTATTGCAAAAAGATATGTAGGTCGTGGACTTTTATTCTTAGATTTAATTCAAGAAGGTAATATTGGATTAATGAAAGCAGTAGAAAAGTTTGATTATGATAAAGGTTATAAATTTTCGACATATGCAACTTGGTGGATAAGACAAGCTATTACTAGAGCCCTTGCAGATCAAGCTAGAACAATTAGAGTTCCTGTTCATATGGTTGAAACTATTAATAAGATGAGTAGAGTTCAAAGACAATTAACACTAGAGTTAAACCGTGAACCTAGTGAAGAAGAAATTGCTAAGAAAATGGGTGTAGGAGTAGATAAGGTAAGAGAAGTATTAAAGATTAGTCAAGAACCAGTTTCTTTGGAAACTCCGATTGGAGAAGAAGATGACTCACACTTAGGTGATTTTTTGAAAGATGAATCTAGTTTGAGTCCAGAAGAATATACAGAAAATGAAATATTAAAAGAAGAAATAAAAGAAGTTTTAATGTCTCTTCAAGCAAGAGAACAAGAAGTTTTAGAACTTAGATTTGGTCTTATTGATGGAACTTGTCATACTTTAGAAGAAGTTGGTAAAAAGTTTAATGTGACAAGAGAACGTATTAGACAAATTGAAGCTAAAGCTTTAAGAAAATTAAGACATCCATCACGTGCTAAAAAGTTAAAGGATTTTCTAGAAGAATAATGAGAATAGAAAAAATAGCATCTTTAGTTGATAAGGATGCTTCTTTGATAGATATAGGTACAGATCATGCATATTTACCTATTTATCTTTATAAGAGTGGTATTACTAAAAGTGTTGATGGATCTGATGTATCTGAAGAAATATTAAAATTTGGTAGAAAAAATTTAATTAAAAATAATTTAGATGATAAAATTAATCTAATAGTTAGTGATGGTTTTAAAAATTTAAAAAAGAATTATGATGTAGCAGTTATTAGTGGAATGGGTACAGAAACTATTAAACATATTTTAAAGTATGAAAAGTTACCTAAAACTTTAATTTTATCTAGTCATAAAAATGTATATGATTTAAGAGTTTTTATGAATAACTTAGGTTATAAAATAGATAAAGAGATTGTAGTGTGTGAAAATAAAATATATTATGATATAATTAAGTATGTGTTAGGTAAAGAAAATTTATGCGAATATGATTTATTAGTTGGTAAAAGTAATGATGTTGATTATATAAATTATATAAAAAATAAATATAATAAGTTGTATAGTTTAAGTAAAGATGAAAAGTTTAAAAAGTATCTAGATATTATTGAAAAAAGATAGGGTTATTAGTGGAAGTAACATGATTTGTTACTTCTTTTTTTGGGGTTATATCAATTGTTTTAGTACTTCCAATATTTTTAAATTCTTTTGCTAAAGTAAAGAAGTTTTTCATATTATTAACTATTGGTTTTATTTCTTTATAAATAGGGATAGCTTGATTAGCAATTCCTAATCCTTTGGAAATACCTGATAAAATTTTAGGTAGTGTAAGAGTTGTCCTTATAGTATTTGGTCCGAACATAATTAAATCACCTATATAATTATATGAAAAATAATAATTATTGATTGTAAATTTGCGTAATTTTTGGTATACTTAATATAGAGTAAAGGAATTGGTTACTATGGATATATTAAAAAGTCCTTTTGTGGTGTTAGGTAATATTTTTAAATATGCATTTATGGGAATAAAATATATGCTTTATGATTTATGGGCTGATTTATATGCCGGAGCGAGTTATTCTGTAGATAAAACTTATCGAACTACGAAGCAAGCTTTTTTATCTGAAGAAGATAAGTTGTATGAAAGAACTAAGAAAAAGCCTAAGAAAGAAAAAGTTTATAAATATAGTGAGAAAACCTTAGCTAAATTAGAAGAAGAGAAAAAAGCGTTGTTAGTTGATTTGCAAACAGCAGGTGCAACAAGAAGTAAAGAACCTCATGTATATAAATATAAAGTTAGAGATGCAACTGGTAGAATTATAACTGGTACGATGAATGGATTAAGTAAGCTTGATATTAATGCTTATTTACTTAATGAGGGTTATGATGTTTATAAAATTGAAACTAGTGCATGGATAGATTTTGTTTATAGAGAATCTAGTTTTATGGGTAAGAAGATGTCTACGAAAGATTTAATATTTTGGCTTACTCAGTTATCTACATATGTTAAAGCTGGTTTAACTTTGAATGAAGCTATAAAAATTTTAACAACTCAGATGAAAGGTAATAAAGCAAGAACTACAGCTTTTAAAGCTATTTCTTATGAACTTACTTTAGGGGAATCTTTCTCAAGTGCTTTGGAAAAACAAGGAGATATGTTTCCTGCATTATTAATTAATATGATTAAGGCAGCTGAAGCAAGTGGTACTTTAGTTGAAACTTTAGATGATATGTCTGCATATTATACTGAAATAAATGAAACACATAAACAAATGGTTAGTGCGATGACTTATCCAACAATTGTAGCTTTCTTTTCATTTGCAGTTATAATATTTATAATGGTTTATGTTGTGCCTCAGTTTATTGATATTTATGAACAACAAGGTACACAAATTAAAGGAATAACCTTATTAGTTATTAATTTAAGTAGTTTTATTAAAAAAGATTGGTATATTTTATTTGGTAGTATTGCTTTAGTTATTATAGTGATTGTTATTTGTTATAAAAAGATTAAAGCTTTTAGGGCATCAATGCAAATATTTTTAATGCACGTTCCTTTGATTAAAGATATTATTATTTATAATGAACTTACAATATTTAGTAAAACTTTTGCTTCGCTTTTAAGAAATAACGTATTTATTACTGATAGTATGGATATTTTAAGTAAGATAACTAATAATGAAATTTATAAAGCAATATTATATAAGACAATTAATAATATAGTTAAGGGTGAAAAAATTAGTGAGGCTTTTAAAGATCATTGGGCTGTTCCAGATGTAGCATATTATATGATTGTTACTGGGGAATCAACTGGAGACCTTGCTGAAATGATGCAAAAGGTAAGTGATTATTATCAACTTTTACATAAGAATTTGATTAATAATTTAAAAGCTTTTATTGAACCAATTATGATTGCTTTCTTGGCAGTAGTAGTTGGGGGTATAATTATTGCAGTAATTGTGCCAATGTTTGATATGTATTCTCAAATACAAAATTCTTAAAGTAGGTGATGTTATGGCGTTGTTTTGGTTTATCTTAGGTACTGTTTTGGGTTCGTTTTATTTAGTTTATGCAACTAGAGTACCTAATGGGGAAAATTTTATAAATTCTAGAAGTAAGTGTGATCATTGTGGTTATATTCTTAAGTGGTATAATTTAATACCTCTTTTTTCTTTTATTATTCAAAGAGGAAAATGTTGTAAGTGTGGTAAAAAAATAAGTAGTGAACACTTCTTTGTTGAGTTATTTACGGGTTTATTATTTTTACTTAGTTACATTTATTTTGGAAGCGGATTTAATTTTTATGTTGCTTTAGTGGTAGTGTCTCTCATGATAGTCATATTTATAAGTGATTTTAAATATATGGTTATACTTGATTCAAGTTTAGTTACTTCATGTATTTTGGTGCTTATTTTGATGATTATATATAAGTTTAGTTTTAAAGCAATATGTGTTCAGATACTTTCTGGTTTAATATTATTTTTAGTAATGTTTCTTGTTGAAAGAGTTGGGACATTTACTTTAAAAAAAGATTCTTTGGGAGGCGGAGATATTAAGCTTACTTTTGTTCTTGGTTTTATATTAGGTATTAAAGCTGGTATTGTTGCTTTGGTTTTATCATCATTTTTAGCTTTGCCGTATGCTGTTGCAACTCTTTATTTAAAAGATAATCATGAATTTGCATATGGACCATTTATAGCTGGTGCTTTATTTATAGTATTTTTTCACTTAGATAAATTTAATATGTTAATAGATTACTTATTTGTTTTATAAATTCTTTCTGTTTAATGCAGAAGGATTTTTTTATAAGTGATAATTAAAAAATGTTTATCTGTATACATACAGATAAACATTACCAATAATAAAAAGTAGCATTAACACAACGTGCTTCCTTTTCTGTATTAATATTAGCACATTTTTTACTAAAAATCAATATTTTTCTTAAAAGTTTACATTATAAGAATATAGTTTATGAGGTATTTTAATATGATTTTCTTAAAATGTAATTATCTTTATTGTACGTTTTGAAAGTTTATGCTATAATCTTATTATCGTATAAGGAGTGGTAAGTTATGGGTAAGTTAGATGAAGCTGCCTTGAATAGTATTAAAGTTTTAGGACTTGATATGATTGATAAAGCAAAGAGTGGACATCCGGGTATAGTTTTGGGTGCTGCTGCAATTATGTATGCTTTATATAAAGATCATTTGGATGTTATTCCAAGTAATCCGAATTGGATAAATAGAGATAGATTTGTTATGTCTAGTGGACATGGATCTGCTTTATTTTATTCAACATTATATCATTTTGGATATGATATTGATGTTGAAGAGTTAAAACATTTTAGAGATTTAAATTCTTTGACACCTGGGCATCCAGAGTATAGGGTTACACCTGGTGTTGATGTTTCTACTGGTCCACTTGGTCAAGGAATTGGTATGGCTGTAGGTATGGCTTTAGCGGAAAGATATCTTCGTTCAATTGTAAATATCGAGGATAAAAAATCATCATTAATTGATTACTATACATATTGTTTATGTGGTGATGGTGACTTGATGGAAGGAATAAGTTATGAAGCTTTGAGTTTTGCAAGTCGTCAAAATTTAAATAAGTTAATATTGTTATATGATAAAAATGATGTATCACTAGATAGTAAAACTGATGTTACTTTTGATGAAGATATTGAAATACGTTTTGAAGCATTAAATTTTAATATAATTAATGTTAAATATGGTGATGATTATAAAGAAATATCTAGAGCTATTAAGAATGCTAAGAAAAGTGATCGACCATCAATTATTATTTGTCACACAATTATTGGAGAAGATTCTAAGCTAGAAGGCACTAATAAAGTACATGGAAAGCCTTTAGATAGTGATGATTTAGCAAATATTAAAAAAGAATATAAGATTACTAATGATCCTTTTGTAGTTGATAAAGACATACTTAATTATTTGAGGAATGATATTAATAAGAGAGTATCAAAGAAGTATTTAGAATGGCAAGAAGAATATGCAAATATAAAGAGTGAAAATGAAAATTTACATGCTTTAATTAATTTGCTTGAAAGAAATGCTTTTGTAATTGATTTTGATGATACAAAATTTAAAATAAGTGATGAATATAAGGAAGCTTTAAGAGATTCTAATCATAAGATTATGAATTTTATATCACCGAAGAGTCCATTTTTCTTGGGTGGTTCTGCGGATCTTTCATCGTCATGTAAAACTAATTTAGATAAATCAACTATTCAAAGTGAAGATAATCCGGTTGGCAAAAATATTTATTTTGGAGTTAGAGAACATGCAATGGGGGCAATCCTTAATGGTATGGCTTTATCAAATTTAAAAGTTTTTGGCTCTACATTCTTAGCATTTTCGGATTATTTAAAACCGGCGATTAGAATGTCTGCTTTAATGAATTTACCTGTTACATATATTTTTACACACGATTCAATATATGTCGGTGAAGATGGACCAACACATGAACCAGTTGAACAACTAACTATGCTAAGAGCAATACCTAATTTTATTACATTTAGACCTGCAGATATAAATGAGATAATGGGTTCTTGGGAATATATTCTTAAAAATAATTGCCCAACAGCATTAGTTATTAGTAAAGAAGAGCGAAGTAAACAAAAAAATACAAACGCTAAGTTTGTTAAATATGGTGCTTATATGGTTAGAAAAGAAAAGTATCATTTAGATGGAATAATTATTGCAACTGGTCAAGAATTAGAAATGGCAATGGATATATCTCGTGAATTATTTACATTAGGTATTGATACGAGAGTGGTATCTATGCCAAGTATGGAGTTATTTTTGAAACAAAATCCTAAGTATGAAGAACAGTTACTTCCAAAAGATGTTCCAACATTTGTAATTGAGGCAGGTTCAAGTTTAATATGGAATAGATTTGCCACTAGACCTGATTATATTTTCGGAGTAAATAAGTTTGGAATGAGTGGAAAAACTAGTGATGTTGTTAAGTATTTAAAGGTGGATAAAAATACAATTTTGGAACATATTCAAAATATTTTAAAAAAAGATGATGTTATCGACATAATCTGACAAATTATTTAAAGTCCTTGTGGTATCATTATTGTGGGTGATGAAAGATGAGGACTTTTTATATTTTTAAAATTAATAGGGAAATGGGAATACTTCTTAAAGATAGTCCGTATAATTTATTTAAATCTTTAGAAGATATTTATTTACTTGATAAAAGTAATATTTCTTTAGGAAAGGATTTGTTGGATCAATTAATTGTACCAATTGATAAGTTAAAGTATAATAAAATTATTTATGATATGAATAAAGATAATGATTTTTATATGAAAAGTGGTGACATGCATAAAATTGTTAATAAATATCGTAAGGAAGAAACTGCGATTATAGTTAAAAATAGTCATATCTTGCTTAAAACAAACATAATAAGTAGAGATATTAAGAAATATTTACCAATTGAGGCAATGTTTGCATGTGATTTTTACAATAAAGATTACTTTTGGCTTGAACAATTGATACATTTATAATAAAATATAAGTATGAAGGAGATAAAATTATGGGTAAATTAATATTATATTTAGTTATAGGTATTATTATTGGTTTAATTATAGGTTTTTTCTTAGCAAGATTCTTTATGAAAAAAACTTTAGAAAAGAATCCGCCGATTAATGAAAAGATGATTGAAGCAATGATGTCATCAATGGGAAGAAAACCTAGTCAAAAACAAGTTAAACAAGTAATGGCACAAATGAATAGATTTAAATAATCTATTTTTTTGACAAATAATGTAGAAAATAGAATAAATTTTAAAAAAATATTTACTTTTGTTGCATAATTTGGTAAGATTTAAATATAGAGTAAAGAGGAGTGTATATTTTATGATGGATTTTATATATGAATTGTATAAAAGTGATAATTTTGTAATGATACTAAGTATAGTGTTAGGTGTTTTAGTTCTTTTATTTGTTCTTGTCTTTATTTTTGGTAAAAAGGATCAAAAGTTAGAAGAAACTAAAAGGTTACAAAAGTTAGAAATGGATACTTTTAAGCAAGAAAAGAAAAATGATGATGTAAAATTAGAAGTTCCAGTAAGTGAAAGTGTTGTACCAGTTGCACCGGTTGAAGTGAGAACAGAACCAACACCAATAGAAGAAGAAAAACCAATTAGTAATGAAGATGCTAATATGGTTGTATTTGAACCAGAAGAAAAACCAAGTATTATTCCTTTTGAAGATGAAGTTGAGAATAAAATACCAGTTATGCCAAAACCTTTATTTTCTGATAATGAAGAAGAAGAAAGCCCAATAAGTATTAATGATTTACCAGTGTTAAATGAAGAAGATAAAAAAATGGAATCTGGTCTTAATACACTTGAAAGTATTAAAAATGAATTTGATAAAATTGAAATACCTGAAGTTAAAGATGAACCATTAATTAAGGAAGAGACGAGTGAGAAAGTATTTAAACCTAGTCCACAAATATTTAGTTCGGTTTACGTAAATAAAAATGAAGAAAGTGTTACTAAATTAGATGATGAAGTTGTGAAACCTAAGAATAATGATGAAGTAAGAACGAGCATTCCTGAAGTTAATGAAGAAGAAAGTAATAAATTATTTACAATTGAAGATGATGATGATATTGAACTTCCTACATTAAAGAGTGATGATAAACCAATATTATCTGATAATTTAGGTGAAACATACGAATTAAAATAGAGGTAAAACTCTATTTTTTCTTTTAAAAATGTAAATATTGTTGTATAATTTATTTGAGGGTGGATTATGAAAAATGATTTTAAAATTTATTTAGTTATATTAGCTATTAGTATATTACTTTTGTTACTTGAAGTATTTATTTTAAAAATATCTGGAGTAATAGGTTTAACAATTTGTATTTTATCTGTTTATTTTATTGTGGGTTCAATTATTAGGTTAGTTAAATTATCTGGTTTTTTTAGTGATGAAGTTATGGAAAGGTTAGATATATTGTTTTTTATATGAAATTTAAGAAAATTTATATTGAGATAACTAATGATTGTAATTTAAATTGTTATTTTTGTATTCATAATAAAAGAGAAGTTAAGTATATGAGTATGGATGAATTTAAGATTGTTTTAGATAGGATAAAAGGATATACTAAATATATTTATTTACACGTAATGGGTGAGCCTTTGATGCATCCGTTTATAAATGAATTTATTGATTATGCTAGTAAAGATTTTTTTGGTAATATTACAACGAATGGATATATGTTAGAAAAAGTAGTAAATAATAAAAATATTAGGCAAATTAATATATCTTTACATAGTGGTGTTAATATAGATAAAGTGTTTGAGTGTGTAGATATTTTAAGGAAAAATACAATAATTAACTATAGAATTTGGGTTAAAAATGATGGATTAATAGATAAACTTAAAAGTAAATATAATACAGATATTCGTGATGGTGTTAAGTTATGTGATAATGTTTATGTTAGTATGAAGGAAGAATTTATATGGCCTGATTTAAATAATAATATAAATAATTCGTATGATGTGTGTTATGGGCTTAAGACTCATTTAGGAATACTTGTTGATGGCACAGTAGTTCCATGTTGCTTAGATAGTAAAGGTGATATTAATTTAGGCAATATATTTTCATCTAATTTGAGTGATATAATGAATTCTTTTAAGTATCAGAGTATAGAGAATGGTTTTAAAAATAATAAAAGAATAGAAGAGTTATGTAAACATTGTGGTTTTAATAAAGGGAGGTAACAATGAATTTAGCGTGTAAAGATAGTGATGCAATTTATTTGAATGTAGAAGAAGAAAGAGATTTTAGAACACCTTTTTTTAGGGATATAGATAGAATACTATATAGTTTATCTTTTCAAAGGTATATGGATAAGACACAGGTTTTTTCTTTTAAAGATAATGATCATTTAACAAAGAGAATGATTCATGTTTTGTATGTAAGTAAGATTGCTAGAACAATTGGAAGAGAACTTGGTTTAAATGAAGATTTAATTGAAGCAGGAGCTTTAGGTCATGATTTAGGCCATACTCCGTTTGGGCATGTTGGTGAGGCAATATTAAATGAGATAAGTGTTAGGGCTGGATGTGGATACTTTAATCATAATGTTCATAGTGTTAGACTTTTAATGAGTATTGAAAATCATGGTAGGGGTAAAAATATTACTTTACAGACATTAGATGCTATTCTTTGTCATAATGGTGAACTTGTAATGGGTAAGTATGAACCAAGATGGAATAAAACTAAGGAAGAATTTTTAAGTGATTATGAAAAAACATATAAAGATAGAAGAGTATCTTTAGAGTTAATTCCAATGACTTTAGAAGGTTGTGTTGTTAGAATTAGTGATTTAATAGCTTACTTAGGTAGAGATATAGATGATGCTATTAGAATGAATCTACTTAAATGGAGTGATGTACCTAAGTCTATAACTAGTGTACTTGGGTTTAGCAATAGAGAAATTGTTAATACTATAATTAATGATGTAATAAATAATAGTAAAGGTAAAAAATATATTAAGTTAAGTGATGATGTTTATAAAGCAATAAGTGATTTAAAAGATTTTAATTATAAGAATATATATGCAAAAGCTTATACTGTGGAAGAAAAGTGTATGTTAAAGACTATGTTAAATACATTATATGTAACATATATGAGTGACTTAGAAAATAATAATCAAGATAGTAATATAATTAAATCTTATTTAAATAATATGAGTTTAGAATATAAGAAAAATAGTAATGAGAGAATAGTAATTGATTATATTGCAGGTATGACTGATGATTATACATTAAAAGAATATAATAAAATAATTAAAAGTAAACATACTAATATAGAGGTGGAAAATGAAATATAAAGAATATAAATGTAATTCATATAATGTTTATACTGTTAAAACAAACAGGTTTAAAACTAGTCATATTGAATTAATTTTTAGGGGTGAAGTAAAAAAGAATTTATTACCTGAGTTGGTATTTTTAGCAGATGTATTAAGTGAGTCAAGTAAGAATTATCCCAGTAAAAGAAGCTTGATGATTAGATTTGAAGAACTTTATAAAATATCTTGTTATGCTACATCTTTAAGAATAGGAAGTACAATGGATTTTCATGTTTCTTTAGATTTAATTAATCCAAAATATATAAATGATGTAGATTATTTAGAAAATGCCATTAAGACTTTGTTTGAAATAGTTCTTAATCCAAATGTAGAAAATGAAGAATTTGATACCGTTATTTTTAATAATGTAAAAACAAGGCTATATAGAGAAATAAAGTCTTTGGAAGAAAATGATATGAAACAAAGTATAAAGAAAGCTTTTAAGTTAATGGATAGTGATTCTATTACAAGTTATGATTTACTTGGTACTAAAGAACAACTTGATGAAATTACACCAGCTAGTTTATATAAAACTTATAAAAATTTACTTAAAAATTTTTCATCTGATATATTTGCTATCGGTGATATGGATATGGATAGTTTAGTTAAATTAATTAAGAAGTATTATAAAAATAGATATATTAATGAATTTACTTATAATTATTATGTAGATAATAAGGTACGTAATTCTGTTAAAAAAGGTGAAGAAATAGGAAGTAGTGTTCAAGCTAATTTAGTAATGTTATTTAATTTAGATAATTTAGAAAAACGTGAAAGAGATATTACTATGCATGTATTTAATTATTTATTTGGTAGTGGTGGTTTAACATCAAAGTTATATCGAAGTATCAGAGAAAAATATAGTTTATGTTACAATATAAATAGTTTATATTTAAAATATGATAAGTTATTATTAGTACATACTTCGCTAGAAAATGAAAATGTTTTAAAAGCAATTAATTTAGCAAAGAAGGATTTTAAAAGTATGCAACATGGAGAATTTACAACAGAAGAATTAAATGATGCAATAAGTAATATGCTTGTATCAATAGATATGTCTAGTGATAATAATATATCAATAATAAATAATTATGTTTTTAAAGTTTATGATAATCTTCCTGATTTAGATGAAAGAAAGAAACTCTTTAAGGAAGTAACTAAAAGCGATGTAATAAATGTTGCAAAGAAAATAAAATTAAATACAATATTTGTTTTAAAAGGAAAAGGGGAGTAGTATGGAAGAAATTGAATTAATTGGTATAGATGAAAAAATATATTATTATAAAACCAGTAGTGGTTTAAGAATTTATATGTGGGTTAATAAAAATGTTAAAAGTATGGAATCTTGTTTATGTGTTAAATATGGCTCAATACATACGAAGTTTAAAGTGGGTAAGAAAACTTATGAAGTGCCAAATGGAATTGCTCACTTTTTAGAGCATGTTAAGTTTAATGTAAGCGATGGTGTTACTGCTCATGATATTTTTTATAAGCTCGGAGCTGATTCAAATGCTTTTACTACTTTTGAATATACAAATTATTACTGTTTTACTACTGAAAATAAAAGTAAGGTAGTTTGTGAATTACTTAATTTTGTATATAATCCTTTTTTTACAAAGAAATTAATTGAAAAAGAAAAAGGTATTATTGTGGAAGAAGCAAAAATGGGGATTGATAACTCAAATACATTAATGTATTTTAATTCATTAAAAAGTGCTTTAGTTAAATCAAAATATAGAAATACCATAACTGGTACACCAGATGATGTTTTAAAAATTAGTTTAGATGATGTGTGTCTTGTTTATGATACATTTTATCATCCAGAAAATATGTTTATGGTAGTAACTGGTTCTTTTAATCCATATGAAATTGCTAATGTTGTTGAAGAAAATTTAAATGAAAAAGAATTTCTAGAATATAAAAATCCTTTGGTTATTATGAATCAAGAACCTAAAAAAGTTGCAAAAAAATATAGTGAAGATGCTATAAATATAGGTAGTACTTGTATAAAAATGTTTATAAAGATGGATTTGAAACGTTTTAAAGATTATAATTTGTTAGAACTTTCGTATATTACTGATATTATATTTGCTATAAACATTGGTAAGACTTCAGAATTTAGAGAAAAATTAATTAATGATGGTGTTGTTACAACACTTGGGTTTGATGTAAATTATTATGGTGATGTATTTTCCGTTATTATAAGTGCAAATACTAACTTCAAAAATGAATTTATTAAAAGAATAAATGATAAGTTAAATAATTTATATGTTGATGAAATAGATTTTTTAAGAAAGAAAAATGCTAATTTAGCAACTTATATACTTGAATATGAGGATATTGATAATATTTCATTAAAGATTCAAGATAATATAATTAATTTTAATAAGCTTATTACTAATGAAAAAGAGATAATTGAAAAATTATCTATAGATGATGCAAATAGAGTATTAGAATTATTTGATTTTTCTAATATTTCAGTTAATGTATTTAAACCAAAGAAAAACCAAGATTAATAAAGTCTTGGTTTTAATATTATCTGTTATAGAATTCAACGATTAATTGTTCATTGATTTCTGGGTTAAGTTCACTTCTTTCAGGAAGTCTAACAAATTTACCAGATAATTTCTTTGTATCCATTTCTACGAATGCTGGAACTGTTCTTTTTTGTTCGATTGCATCAAGGATAGCTGGATGATTCATTGAAGTTTCTTTAACAGAAATTATATCACCAACTTTAGTGGTGTAAGAAGGAATGTTTACCTTTTTACCATTTACTAAGATATGTCCATGATTAACAATTTGACGAGCACTTCTTCTAGTTCTTGCCATTCCAAGACGATAAACCATGTTATCAAGTCTTGATTCTAGTAGGATAAGTAAGTTTTCCCCAGCAATACCATTCATTTTTGAAGCTTTTAAAAATACTTTGTGGAATTGTTTTTCATTTAATCCATAAAGAATTCTTACCTTTTGTTTTTCTTGCATTTGGATACCATATTCACTTAACTTACGACGACGATCTTGTCCGTGTTGTCCGGGTGCATAAGGTCTTTTTGCTAACTCTTTACCATTTTCAAGAGTAGAAAAACCAAGTCTTCTTGATTTCTTATAAGCTGGTCCCGTATATCTTGCCATAAAATCTCCTTTCATTTTATTTGCAAAATATTTATTTTGTTATATCTATCAAGTAGGGAGTTTAAATTAATTTTTCTAAGGCAGTCTTAGATACTTTATTCCATATAGGTTTAAACACATTATTTGTAGATATAACTCTGCCTAAATAACTTGCAATGGTATTATATAATAAAAATCTATGTTTTGTCAATCAAAAAAGTACTTATTTTTTCAATAAGCACTTTTTTCAATCTTTACATACACATAAGTATATAAAGAAGTCATCATTTTCTTCATCACAGGGCAATAAATGTATATTGTGTAGTCACTAGACTTGTAACAATAAAAATATATTGCTTTGATAAAGTAGGGACAATATAAATATAACATATTTTTTTTGTTTTGTCACTATATTTCTCTCATTTTGTTTTTATTTTTGAAAGGATCTTTTTTATCAATCTTATCTACGAATAAAATTCCATTTAGATGGTCTATTTCATGTTGAAAAGCAACTGCTAAATCTTCACGTGCCCTCATTTTCTTTTTATTTCCTTCATAATCATAATATTCAATAGTAATTCTTGCATGTCTTGGAACAATTCCTTCAACTTCACGATTAACACTTAAACAGCCTTCACCTTCACCAACATATATTAATTCTTCACTTTCACTAATAATTTTGGGATTTATTATAATGTATTCTTCAAATGTTCCTTTTTCTTCGAGTTCATTTGCTATAACAAAAATTCTTTTTTTATGTCCCATTTGAACAAAAGCCATTCCCATTCCTGCACGAAGATTATATTTTTCAGCTATTTTTTCATCTTGACTCATTTCTAAATACTTTATTGTGTCTTCAGCAAGCTTTCTATCTTCCTTGCTAATTGGAAATGTTGCTTCTTTACTTACTTCATGTAGTATTTTATGTTTTTCATCTAGTATCTTTATTTTTGGTAATTCCATATTTCTTCACCCGACCTAGATTATATCAAATTTTTATCAAAAATGCAAAATTTCTCTATTTTTTTCTAAAAATATATTAAAATTAATACTTATTTAAAATTTATTGTTTTTATAAGTTGCTCAGTAGTTATTTGTTTATATGATATAATAGTCGAGTTAAAAATAAAATGATATGTTAAAAACATATCACCTTATTATATTAGATATTGTTTTATTTAATTGTTATTATTATTCCAGCTCCAGCCAGCACCTAAAATGATTACTAAAAGAATAAATAATACAATCCATATAGCAGCGCCTATACCATAACCACTTGTATATCCAGCATATTGTGGGCAACATTGATTTTGATTATATCCAGCACCATAATAGCCATTGTTTCCGTAATAATACATAAATTTACCTCCTTTACTATCTATTATAATTTATTAGAAAAGACATCTTTTTGACATTAAAATAACCCAAGTTTTGAAAAATTATTTTATTTTATAACAAATAATGGTACAATTTTGTTAGGAGTAGAGCGGATATGAAAAAAATATTATCTAAAATTGATATACAACTTTTTATAATGGTTATCCTTTATATATTGCTTGGTCTTGTTATGATTTATAGTGCATCAAGTGTAACTGCAGTTGTTCGCTATGGGTATCAGCCTTATCACTTTTTTATAAGACAAGCAATATTTGTTTTAGTGGCATTCTTTATAGGTTTTTTTGTGATACTTAGGTTTCCTACAAGAAATTATGCTTTATTTACGTGGCCACTTATATTTTTACTTATTGGTTCTTTGGCACTATTATTTGTTAAAGGTAAAATAGCAGGTGGTGCCATTAGTTGGTTTGATTTAAAATATTTTAAAGTTCAACCTAGTGAATTTGCTAAATCTATACTTATTGTTTTTATGGCAATATATTATAATAAGCTTCATTATAAAAAGGTTAAAAACATGTTTGCTTATTTTATACCTCTTTTGTTTGCAGGGATAATTATTAGTTTAATATTTATGCAACCGGATTTAGGTAGTGCAGCAATTATTGCAGGTATTGTATTTTTAACATTTATAAGTATACCTGTTGTTAAAGGTAATATTATGAAATATATTAAAGTTATAGCCATTGGTGTTGTTATATTTGCTATTTTTTTCTTGTATTCTGGTAATAGTTTTTTAAGTAGTGTTCAAAAGGGAAGATTAAATTTTAAAAATCCGTGTTCTAGATATACGGAAACAACTGGTTATCAAGTTTGTAATGGGTTTATTGCTATTAATAATGGTGGTTTGTTTGGAGTTGGTCTTGGTAATTCAACTCAGAAGTATTTGTATTTACCTGAGGCACATACCGATTTTATATTTCCAATTATAGTTGAAGAATTGGGGTTAGTAGTAGGTATTTTAATTGTACTCGGTTATGCTTATATGTTATCAAGAATTTTAAAGATTGCAAAAAGGTCTGAAAACTTAAGATGCTCAATTTTAGCTTATGGGACATTTTGGTATTTTGCTTTACATATATTAGTTAACTTACTTGGGGTTTTAGCACTTATTCCTTTGACTGGAGTACCACTTCCATTTTTAAGTTATGGTGGTTCATTTACTTTAAATGCAATTATTATGTTTTTTGTAGTTGAAAGGGTAAATGTTGAAAATAATATTAATAAGACTAAAAGAGAAATAAAATCTTTATAGTCTTTTTATTTTATTTGATTTGCTCCAGATAATGCAGTAAAATTGATATTAAGTGGAGAAAATATGACAAAAATAACTAGAAATTAGTCAAAAAACCTTGATTTTCTCCAAATAATGCAGTAAAATTGATATTAAGTGGAGGAAATATGATAGTAACAGATAAGATGCTTAAAGAAAAGTATCATAATTATGTAAATGTTTATAGTAAAATAAATAGTGAAATTAAAAAGGGAAATTTAATTAGAGTAGTTCGAGGAATATATGAAACTAATCCGAATGTATCTAATTATTTGCTTGCATCAAGTGTTTGTAGTCCTTCTTATATATCGTTTGATTTTGCTTTGTATTTATATGGGCTTATTCCTGAAAGAGCTGTTAATTGTACAAGTGCAACTTATGATAAGAGAAAGAAAAAGGTATATCATACGTCTTTTGGTGATTATATTTTCTATGATGTACCTAAGAATGTTTATCAATACGGTATTAAAATTATGGAAGAAGGGGAATATGGTTTTTGGATTGCTACTCCAGAGAAGGCTTTATGTGATAAGTTATATACTTTATCCCCGTTAAAAAATTTACACGAGATGGAAGTTATGATATTTGATGATTTAAGAATATATGAAGATGAGTTATATAAGTTTGATATGAATCTTTTAAAGGAGATTGAAGAAAATTATCATTCAACTAATGTAACATTGTTTTATAAATTTATGAGGAGGTTAAAAGATGAACAAGACACTAAGTGAAATGTTAGAAAAATATGAAATTAAAACCGATAAGGATGAAATTAATGCACTAAAAGAAATTATTCAAGAACTAGTTATAAGTGGATTATCAAAGAGTGATTTTTTTAATCGAGCTGCTTTTTATGGCGGAACTGCACTTAGAATATTTTATGATTTGGATAGATTTTCTGAAGATTTGGATTTTGCTTTAGTAAGCCCAGATAAAAATTTTGATTTAAGTGCTTACTTTCCATTTATAGAAAAAGAAGTTTCTTTATATGGGTTAAATTTAAAGGTTGATACAAAGATTAAAACTAAAGAATCTAATATATCATCTGCTTTTTTAAAAGGCGATACTATGGAACATATTTTAATTTTCTTTAGTGAAAGCAATTTGCAAAATAATTCTAAATTACTTAGGGATATTAAAATTAAATTTGAAATTGATATTAATCCACCGAGTGGTGCGGAATATGAAATAAAATATAAATTATTGCCAACGCCTCATTCAGTAAGACTTTATAATAAGGAATCTTTATTTGCTGGTAAGATTCATGCTATATTATGTAGAAATTGGTCCCATAGAACTAAAGGAAGAGATTTATATGATTATGCATTTTTCTTATCAAAGAATATTAAAGTTAATATGAATCTTGTAAAATCTAAACTGGTTGAGTCTAATGTTTTAAAAGATGATGATAACTTTGATATAAATATTTTAAAAAATATGTTAAATGAAAAGTTTAAATTAATAGATTATGATGCTGCTAAAAATGATGTTGCACCGTTTTTAGATGATTCAACTAAATTGAATATTTGGTCAATGGAATTCTTTCAATCTATTACTGATAACTTACATGAGGAACAATAAACTAAAATAGGACTCTTTTTTGTGGTCTTATTTGTTTGGAAAGTTTCTGTAAAATCATGCAAATTATTGTTAAAATAGTGCTTTTTTGTCAAAATTTAGTCAATAATTTAAAAAAAATAAAAAAAATTAATAGAAATTGTTAATTTCTTATTGATTTTATGGGGTTTTTTTGATAATCTTAATATGTAAGGCTAGTGGCTTTACAAAATATTTTAGATAATGGGAGGTAAAGAAATATGTCTAAAACAGAATTAGTAGAATTAATTGCAAAAGAAGCTGGACTTTCTAAAGCTGATGCTGCTCGTGCTCTTGATGCTACAATCGCAGGAATTACTGCTGGATTAAAGAAAGATGGAAAGGTATCTTTAGTAGGATTTGGTACATTTAGTGCTAAAACTAGAGCTGCTAGAGAAGGAATTAATCCTTTAACTAAAGAACCAATCAAAATTGCTGCTAAGACAGTTGCTTCATTTAAAGCCGGAAGCAAATTAAAAGACGCTTTAAATTAGTTTAAAACGAAAAGTTGACTTTGTTCAACTTTTTTTGGTTCGAGGAGGAGGATTAGATATGAAAAAAAGATTAATAATTTTATTAGGAGTAGGCATAAGTTTTTTGATACTTCCCTTTTTAATAAATGTATATGGTTTATGGAGACTTATTATATTACTTATTGGTATTTTATTAATTACCATATGTACTGCGATTAAATTTAAAAACAATATTATAGTAATTATTCTTGTTAATTTAATACTTTTATCTAGTACTTATGGAATAGATTATTTGTTATGTTATAAATTAAATAGATTACCTATATATGCATTTAGTTTAGAAAGTAATGATAGTTTTAGAACATTAAATAGTTTCTTTTATAGAGTTTATGATTGTAATTCTAATTTAGTAATGGATTATGGATATAGAAAAAGTTATATATGTGATGAAGATTTACTTGATACAGTTGATGTAAATAGTTTGTTACAAGATCCTCGTGTAAGTTATAAAAAATATAAAAATAAATTTATTAAAGTAAGTGGTAAGATCAGTAAGATAGTGGGTAGTGAAGTATTAGAACTTGGTAAATATACAAAAACAGATGATGTATTAAATGGTTATGTTTTATTTAGTGATAGTGAAGCCTTAGTTGTTAATACAACTGAAGTACTTAGTAAATATAGAATATATGATGAAATAACTGTTATTGGTAGAGTGGATAGTACTGATGGTAAGAAAATAACTTTAAAAGATACACTATTAATACCAAGTAATATATATGATAGTTTTACATATGAAGTTATAAATAATGATAGTAAGTTAACTAATTTAGTTAAAGATAAAAATTATTATTACTACGGTATTAATAGTATAAATATAAAGTATGATAGTAATAATATTTATGAACTTAGTTATTCTTTAACTGATAATAGATTTAGTGTATTAGATATAATTGGTAATAGTACTTATGAAGTATTAAAAAAAGATGATGAAGAAATAGGTAAGTTATATAAGTTAGATAAATTTAATGTAGTATTATGTAATAATGATAATGTTATATTTGCTAGTTTAAAAAAGAATATTAATTATGAAGTATGTAGTTATGTAGTGGATGAATAATTATGTTTACTTTTATAAATTATATTAGTATAATATTTTTACAAATGTTTATATTGATGAAAAAATACATTATGGCTATTCTTATGAAGACAAGAAAGATTTGTTAAAAATTGGGCTTTATGAGTAGGATTCTTCAAAAAGATACTACTAAAACTTATTTGGCTAAATATTGGTTTATCGTAATGGACTATTATGCCAGATTTTTATGACGGCAATACTATTTTTGCTATTATTCATTCTACTATTGTTAGTGGAACAATGAGTTTTAATTATCATATGGTAGCGCGAGCGCGATCTACATTTTATCTTTTATCTTCAGTTCAATATGACTCTGGTACTGGTAGTGCAAGTGATCCGATTTGCTTGAAAATTTAAAATATTATAAAAAGTTGATGAAAATATATACAAAATTGCATGAAGTGATTGACGGAGTGCAATTTTTTTGATACAATTATTTTATATCGAGAAAAGGGGACAGTGCCTTTGGAACATTATTTTACAAACAACGATAATTTAAAAAGTGAGATAAGAGAGTTGTCTTATATATACAATGGTAAACCATTTATTTTTTTGAGTGATAATGGTGTTTTTGCTAAGAACAAAATAGATTATGCATCTAGGTTGTTGGTGGAAAGTTTTTTGAAACTGGTTAACACCAGAGAAGAGGATTGCAATTTGCTTGATGTAGGTTGTGGTTATGGATATATGGGGATTGTTATTGGTGGAGTACTTGGTTGTTTCGTTGACTTAGTTGATGTTAATAAAAGAGCGGTTCATTTAAGTGAAAGAAATATAAAGCTTAACAATGTTAAGGGACGTGCATTTATAAGTAATGCGTATGAAAGTGTAAAAAATAAATATAAATATATAATTACTAATCCTCCGATTAGGGCTGGTAAAGATGTTGTATTAGACATCTTAGCTAATGCAAAGGGACATCTTGAAGATGACGGTGAGCTTTGGTTTGTTATTAATAAAGATCAAGGTGCTAAATCTATTAAAAAGATAATGGATGAGTGTTATAAAGTAGAAGTTGTAGCTAAAAGTAAAGGTTTTTTTGTTTTTTGTGCAAAAATTGATTGACAAATCTTTAATTTGGCTTTACAATTTTAAATTGGTGACGTATTTATTTTTTAAATAAAAAAAGCGAAGAAATAGTCTTAAAAAAATTGTGTATGGGGTGATATCATGGCTTATAAAGTAAAAAAATTTGGTGACTATCGTGAAAGAAGATGTTTTTCAAAGACGAAAAACGTTTTAGAATTGAATGATTTATTGGAAGTTCAAAAGAAATCATACCAAGAATTCTTAGATACTGGTATCAAAGAAATATTTGATGACTTATTTCCAGTTGAAAGCTTTACTGGTAATATATCTTTAGAATTTGGTGATTATTATTTTGATGAACCAAGATATTCAGTTAAGGAAGCTAAGGAAAGAATGGTTAACTATGCTGCTCCATTAAAGGTTGAAGCACGTCTTTACATTCACGAAACTGGTGAAGTAAAAGAACAAACTATATTTCTTGGAGACATGCCACTTATGACTGAAGCTGGAACATTCATTATTAATGGGGCAGAACGTGTAATTGTTTCCCAATTAGTAAGAAGTCCAAGTGTATATTTCAAAAAAGAAATCGATAAGAATGGACGTCATATCTTAAGTGGTGAATTAATACCTAATAAAGGTACATGGCTTGAATATGAAACAGATGCTAGAGATGTTTTATATGTAAGAATTGATAGAACTAGAAAAGTTACAGTTACTACATTCTTAAGAGCTTTAGGTTTATCTAGTGATGATGATATTATTAGTCTTTTTGGTGATAATGATTATATTAATAATACATTAGAAAAAGATAGTACTAATAATACAGATGAAGCATTAATTGAAATTTATGAAAAACTAAGACCTGGTGAACCAGCAACATTAGATTCTTCAAAGAACCAATTAATTACAAGATTCTTTGATAGATTCCGTTATGATTTAGCTAAAGTTGGACGTTATAAATTTAATAAGAAATTAAATATCTTAGATAGATTAGAAGGTTTAACACTCGCTGAACCATTAATTGATGGTGATAATGTTTTAGCTAATGCTGGTGATAAACTTACTAGTGAAGTTTTAGAAAATTTAAGACCATATTTTGAAAAAGGATTAAATGTTAAAGAACTTTTAATTAATGAAGAATTGGATGACTATAAGACTGCTCAAGTAGTTAAAGTAGTAGATCCAGAAGATAGTAAAAAAACTATTAATATTATTGGAATTGACCCAAGCATTGATGTTAGACGTCTAACTATTCCTGATGTTTATGCATCATTAAGTTATTATATTGGACTTCATGAAAATATTGGTAGCGATGATGAAATTGATAACTTAGGAAACCGTCGTGTTCGTCAAGTTGGTGAACTTATTCAAAATCAATTTAGAATTGGTATGGCAAGAATGGAAAGAGTTATTCGTGAAAGAATGACTACTCAAGAATTAGATACTGTTACACCTAAAACATTAATTAATATTAGACCAGTAACTGCAGCGTTAAAAGAATTCTTTGGTTCTTCACAATTATCTAAATTCATGGATCAAATTAACCCAATAGCAGAACTTACTGATAAGAGACGTTTATCAAGTTTAGGACCTGGAGGTTTATCTCGTGAACGTGCTGGTATGGATGTTCGTGACGTTAATGCATCTCACTATGGTCGTATTTGTCCGATTGAATCACCAGAAGGACAAAACATTGGTCTTATTACATCACTTGCTGGTTATGCTAAGATTAATGATTATGGTTTCATTATGACTCCATATCATAAAGTTGTTAATGGTGTTGTAACTAATGAAGTAGTTTATTTAACTGCTGATGAAGAAAAAGGACATGCTATTAGTCAAGCTGCTGTTAAGTTAGATGATGATAATAGAATTGTTGATAAGGAAGTAGTTGCAAGATATAATGGTGATACAATCTATGTAAAAAGAGAAAAAATTGATTATGTCGATGTTGCTCCAAGTCAAGTTGTTGCTATTACAACAAGTTGTATTCCATTCCTTGAATTCGATGATGCCCACAGAACTTTGATGGGTGCAAACATGCAACGTCAAGCAGTACCTTTACTTACTTGTGAAGCTCCAATTGTTGGAACAGGTGTAGAATGTATTGCTGCAAGAGATTCTGGTTCAACTATTGTTGCTAAAGCAGATGGTGTAGTTGAATATGCTGATGGTTTAAAGATTATAGTTAAAACTGCTGGTGGTAAAGATACATATCATTTAGCAAATTATGAAAGAAGTAATGCATCAAGTTGTATTAATCATCATCCAATTGTTAAAGCTGGAGATGCTATATGCCGCGGACAAGTTATTGCTGATGGTCCATCAACTGACATGGGTGAACTTGCTTTAGGTAAAAACTTAACTGTAGCATTCATGACATTTGAAGGCTATAATTACGAAGATGCAGTAATCTTAAATGAAAGATTAGTAAAAGATGATGTTTATACATCACTTCATATATCACATTACGATATTGATTGTCGTGATACAAAACTTGGACCTGAAGAAATTACAAGAGATATTCCAAATGTTGGGGAAGATGCTCGTAAGAATCTTGATGCTGATGGTATTGTAAGAATTGGTACTGAAGTAAGAGATGGTGATATTCTAGTAGGTAAAGTTACACCAAAAGGTATGCAAGAACTTACTAGTGAAGAAAAATTATTACATGCTATATTTGGTGAAAAGACTCGTGAAGTAAGAGATACATCACTACGTGTAGAACATGGTGCTGGTGGTATCGTTCATGATGTTAAAGTTTATACAAAAGAAAATAGTGATGAACTTCCTGCAGGTGTATCTAAGATAATAAGAGTATATATTATTCAAAAACGTAAGATACAAGTAGGGGATAAGATGTCTGGTCGTCACGGTAATAAAGGGGTTATTTCTTTAGTACTTCCTGAAGAAGATATGCCTTATTTACCAGATGGTAGACCTGTAGATGTTATGCTTAACCCATTAGGTGTTCCATCACGTATGAATATTGGACAAATCTTAGAATTACACTTAGGTATGGCTGGTAAAAAGTTAGGTGTTCATTATGCTACTCCAGTATTTGATAGTGCAACATGGGAAGATATTTCTGAAGAAATGAAAGAAGCAGGAATGGAGCCAGATGGAAAAGTAGTACTTCATGATGGTAGAACTGGAGAACCATTTGATCATAGAATCAATGTTGGGGTTATGTATATGGTTAAACTACATCACATGGTTGATGATAAACTACATGCTAGAGCAACAGGACCTTATTCACTTGTTACTCAACAACCTCTAGGTGGTAAAGCTCAATTCGGTGGACAACGTTTCGGAGAAATGGAAGTTTGGGCATTATATGCTTATGGTGCATCACATGTATTACAAGAAATCTTAACTGTTAAAGCTGATGATATCGTAGGTCGTGTAAAGGTTTATGAATCTTTAGTTAAAGGTAAAGTTATTGATCAAGCTGGTGTTCCTGAATCATTTAGAGTACTAGTTAAGGAATTCCAAGCACTTGGTTTAGATGTTCAAGTAATTGATAATGATGATAATGTATTAGAATTCAAAGACATCGAAGAAGATGAAGATGATAATGATGCATTTAGAATTGATGAAATAGATGTAACTACAAAAGAATTAAATAAAGATAATGTAGTTAATGAAGAATTGGATAGTTATGATGACTATGATGATGATTTGGATGATGAAGAAGATTCATTAGATGATTTAGAATTTCCAGGAGATATTGAAGAAGAAGATGTCTTAGATGAAGGGGAAGGTGAAGAATAATGATAGATGTTAGTAAATTTAAAGGTATTAAGGTAAGTATTGCATCACCAGAAAAGATACGTTCTTGGTCTTATGGTGAAGTTAAAAAACCTGAAACAATCAATTATCGTACCCTAAAACCTGAAAGAGATGGATTATTCTGTGAAAAGATTTTTGGACCAACTAAGGATTTTGAATGTTCTTGTGGTAAGTACAAAAGATTAAGATATAAAAATATCGTATGTGACCGTTGTGGTGTTGAAGTAACACGTTCAAAGGTAAGAAGAGAAAGAATGGGGCACATTGAACTTGCTGCTCCTTGCTCTCACATATGGTTCTTTAAAGGTGTTCCTTCTAAAATGGGACTTGTCCTAGATATGTCTCCAAGAGATTTGGAAGAAGTATTATATTTCGTAAGTTATGTAGTAATTGATCCTGGTAAAGCTCCTTTAGAAGTTAAACAAACTTTATCTGATAAAGAATATCGTGCTTATTATGAAAAGTATGGAAATACTTTCAAAGTAGGTATGGGTGCTGAAGCTATTAAAGAATTATTAAAACAAGTTGATATTGATAAAGAAGTTGAAGATTTACGAAAAGAACTTGAAAATACAACTGGGCAAAAAAGAATTCGTCTTGTTAAAAGACTTGATTGTTTAGTTGCATTCCAAGAATCTGGAAATAAACCTGAATGGATGGTACTTGATGTGTTACCAGTTATTCCACCTGAACTAAGACCAATGATTCAACTTGATGGTGGTAGATTTGCAACTAGCGATTTAAATGATTTATATCGTAGAATTATTAATAGAAATAATCGTTTAAAGAAATTACTAGAACTTGGTGCTCCAACTATTATTGTACAAAATGAAAAACGTATGCTTCAAGAAGCTGTTGACTCATTATTTGATAACGGTAGAAGAGGAAGAAGTATTACTGCTGCAAGTAATAGACCACTAAAGAGTTTATCTAGTATGTTAAAAGGTAAACAAGGACGTTTCCGTCAAAACTTATTAGGTAAGAGAGTTGACTATTCTGGTCGTTCTGTTATCGTTGTTGGACCAAATTTAAAGATGCATCAATGTGGTTTACCAAAAGAGATGGCTATTGAACTATTCAAGCCACATGTAATAAATGGTATCGTTGAAAGAGGTTTAGCTCACAATATTAAAGGTGCTAAGAAATTAATTGAATCAAGAGATGAATCAATCTGGGATATTGTTGAAGATGTAATTACTGAACATCCAGTATTATTAAACAGAGCTCCGACATTACATAGACTTGGTATTCAAGCATTTGAACCAGTTTTAGTTGGAGGAAAAGCTATTAGATTACACCCACTAGTTTGTGCAGGATTTAATGCAGACTTCGATGGTGACCAAATGGCTATCCATATTCCTCTTTCTGAAGAAGCAAAAGCTGAAGCTAGAATATTAATGCTTAGTGCTAATAATATTTTGAATCCAAAAGATGGAAAACCAATCGTTACACCAAGTCAAGATATGGTACTTGGTAACTGTTATTTAACTATTGAATATGCAGGGGAAGCTAACGAAGGTCACGTTTATAAAGACCCCAATGAAGCATTAATGGCATATGAAAGAAAAGAAATAACTCTACATACAAGAATTGCTATTCCAGTTAATTCATTTAAATATAAATTATTTACTGATGAACAAAGAGGAAAATATTTAGTTACAACTGTTGGTAAGTTAAAATTCAATGAAATATTACCTGATACATATCCATATGTAGAAGAAGGAACTAAAGCAAATATAGAAGGAGTTACTCCGGATAAATATTTCTTACCAATGGGTGCTAATATTCCTGAAGAAATTGCTAAAATGGAACTAGTTACTCCATTTGTTCAAAAAACTTTAGGTCAATTAATTGCTCAAGTATTTAAAAGATATAAAACAACTGAAACATCTATTATGCTTGATAAATTAAAGAATTTAGGTTTCAAATATTCCACTATTGCTGGTATTACAGTATCTATTGCTGATGTTGTAAGAAGTAAACATAAAGAAGAAATAATTGATGCCGCTAAAGCTAAAGTAGATAAAATTAATAAACAATATCAAAGAGGTTTAATTACTGATCAAGAAAGATATCAAAGTGTTATTGAAGTTTGGACAAAAGCTACTGATGATGTTAAGAACGAACTTAAAGAAATCAGTGAAAATGACTTCGATAATCCATTATTCATGATGATGAACTCAGGTGCTCGTGGTAAGATTTCAAACTTTACCCAACTTGCTGGTATGCGTGGGTTAATGGCTAAACCTGATGGTTCAACTGTAGAAATCCCAATTACATCATCATTTATTGAAGGCTTGTCTGTGTCTGAATTCTTCTTATCAACTCATGGTTCTCGTAAGGGAGATGCCGATACAGCGTTAAGAACTGCAGACTCAGGATACTTAACAAGAAGACTTGTTGATGTTGCTCAAGATATAATTGTTAAAGATTATGATTGCGGTACTCATCAAGGACTTGTAGTATACGACTTACTTAATGAAAAAGATAACTCAGTTATTGAACCACTTGCTGAACGTATTTTAGGTAGATTTGCATCTAAGAGAATAGTTAATCCAGAAACAAAAGAAGTTATTGTTGAAGCTGGAGAATTAATTAACGAAAATGCTGTTATCAAAATTACTAAAGCTGGTATTAAAAAGGTTGAAATTAGAAGCGTTCTAACATGTAAGGCACAAAATGGTGTTTGTCAAAAATGTTATGGACGTAACCTTGCAACTGGTAACTTGGTTGAAAAGGGTGAAGCTGTTGGTATTATGGCTGCTCAATCAATTGGTGAACCAGGTACCCAACTTACAATGCGTACATTCCACACCGGTGGTGTTGCATCAGGTGATGATATTACTCAAGGTCTTCCAAGAGTTGAAGAATTATTTGAAGCACGTATTCCAAAAGGAAAAGCTACTATTGCGGAAGTATCTGGTAAAGTTATAGGTATTGAAGAAAACAATGGTAAACATACAATTACTATTGAAAACGAAGCAGGTTGTAGAGAACACGTTACAAATTACAACATGAAAGTTAGAGTATCTATCGGAGATGTTGTTGAAGCTGGTGATAAATTAACTGAAGGTGTTATTTCACCTAAGGAATTACTTGCTGTAACAGATCCACTTACTGCTCAAGAATATATTTTGAAAGAAGTTCAAAAAGTTTATAAATTACAAGGTGTTGATATTTCAGATAAACACATTGAAATTATTTGTAAACGTATGATAAATAAGGTAAGAATTACTGATGCTGGAGATACAGACTTTGTCGAAGGTCTTGCAGTATCACTAAGAGAATTTACTGAAGGAAATAAACCTGTCATTATGGCTGGTGGAACTCCTGCAAAAGGTAATCCAATAATGCTTGGTATTACTAAGTCATCACTAGAAACTGATTCATTCTTATCTGCTGCATCATTCCAAGAAACAACTAGAGTTTTAACTGATGCTGCAATTCATGGAAAAGTTGATAAATTACAAGGTTTAAAAGAAAATGTTATTATTGGTAAGTTAATACCTGCTGGTACAGGATATAGTCAATATAATAATATTGGAATTGAACTTGAAAAGGATTTATTAAGTGATGATGCTCAAGAAGTTCTTGAAGAGAAATTGATGGATAATGATGATTTAGCTGATGATGTTGATATTGAAACTAAAGAAGTTATTGAAGAAGATGCTGAATAAGCATCTTTTTGTATGTAAAAAAATGTACACTTTACATTCATTGTGTAAAGTGTTTTTTGAAACTTTTGTCGACGTTTGTCGAACTGCTTGCATATTTAGAAAATAACTATATAATAGCGTCTTTGAAGGGAGGTGATTAGCTTGGAAGTCTATAAGCTTGCTAATGGCCTAAGGTATAGAAACATAGAAATTGTTTATAGAATCTTCTCTGATAAGAAGTTACTGACTTTGTTTATCAATGATTTTTTTGATTTCATTGGTAGAGATATTCACGTGTCTTTAAATGATGTTTTAAAAATTGAATTACCAAGAAATTGTCATGAAGTTCAAGAATTATGCAATATAATTTTAACTTTTGATGGAGTTGATCGTATAACTTTGACCATGGCAGGAAGATATCGCTTTGATATGAGAAATGTCAAAATTAAGCATTTGGTTTGAAAGGAATGGTGATGAATGTGGACATAACTACAATCAGAAATGTTATCACTTTCGAAAGAGCGTCTGAATTATATGAAAAATTCAAAGATAAGTATTACTTTATTGATTTTTTAAACAAAGAATTAATACGAAGTAAAGTAGGTTTTATTATAACAGATGGCATAATAAGGTGTCACAAAGATTTAAATTTAAACAAAACAAGTGAACTTGGAGATGTTTCTTATTATGTTGATGAAAGTTTCTTTGGATTTGAATTCTTTGATTCTTTCAGAGTAGCAATAACTGATTTAAAATACGAAGCATACTAAATAAAGGTTTAATGCCTTTATTTATACAGAAAGGATGAGTAAAATGATTATATATAAAGCATACAAATTTAGAATGGACCCAACTTTAGAACAAAAGCGTTTAATTAATCAAAATCTTGGTTCAGTTAGATTTATTCATAACCACTTTTTAGAAGAAAAAATCAAAACTTATGAAACTTATAAAAGAGTAGTTAGTCCATATTTGCAAATGAAGTCTCTAAGGAAACTTAAAGATGAATATCCTTGGCTTAAAGAAGTTGATCATTGCTCTTTGATGACTACAATCTTTAATCTAGATGATACATTTAAATCTATGATTAAAGAAGGCAAATATCCTAATTATAAAAGTAAGTACAATAAAGAATCATACACAACTAATAATGAACTAAAAACGTGGGGTAATATAAAATATTATAGTGTTCGTCTTAATTTGAAAGACAGAATAGTCATTTTACCAAGGCTTAAAAGTGTGACAATTCGCGGATATAAAAAACTTTCCAGCATCAACGGAAAAATAAAGTCTGCAACTGTGTCTAAGGTTGCTAATAAATTTTATGTCAGTTTGCTCGTAGAAATGTCCATCGAAGTTCCTGAAAACAAATGTGAAAAAATCTTAGGTATAGACTTAGGTATAAAAAATTATATAGTAACAAGTGATGGTAAAAAATATAAAAATGAAATCAACATTAATGAACAACGATTAAAAGGATTGCACCGTGCCTTATCTAGATCTACCAAAGGAAGTAGAAATCGTGAAAAAGTTATTATTAAGATTCAAAAGTTTTACCGAAGCTTAAAAAACAAACGAAAAACTCAAATTTGTGAGATTGTTAAAAGAATCTTACAAGAGAATGATGTCGTTGTAACTGAGGACTTGGATGTAAAAAAAATGTATCAAACCAAGAGTATTGCAGTCAAGCTTAGGGATGTTCCATTTACTAATTTTATAGAAACTATGTCATATAAGGCTAAGTGGCAAGGAAAGAAAGTTATTAAAATTGATAGATATTTTCCAAGTAGCCAAGTTTGTAGTGATTGTGGATATCAAAATAAAACACTCAAAGATTTAAGTGTTCGTGAATGGATTTGCCCGAAGTGTTACGCACATCATGATAGAGATATAAACGCAAGTATAAACATAAAAAACGAAGGAATTAAAATTTTATTAAAGCAGTTGAACTTATATTAAATTGAAAAATAATAAATTAATTAAACAAAAAATAAGTAGGGTTGGCAGAATCCGAATCTGGTCTGTGGAGGGAGAAATCCCTATGAAACAGAAAAGCTCTTTCGTGAGAAAGAGCAACATTATTTAAGGTAGGGGGGCTATATTTAGTTCCGTTCCCATACTAGTAAGAACTTTAGAATATTTCTCATACAATCGTCTATAGTCTTTTAAATATCTATCGTCATTCATCATTGAGAACGGAATTACAGTATGGTCATAATGAACTGCAGTGGTTGTGGGATTTCCAGTATATTTAGTAAAAATAAGTTCGCCCCCAAGGTTTGAAATTTCTATTTTGCTACTATTATCTGGATTTACAGTTTTAGTTATATCAAGAGTGGCCATAAAGCCAATTAATTTGTTCCAATCACCATTTGAACCACCATATTGGTTTGAAATAAAGTTTCCTAAAGAGTACATAACTATTGTATTATTGATTTTTGTGATTGGTTGTAATATGTGTGGGTGATTTCCAATTATAATATCCACGCCTAGACTTGATAGATAATTCGCAATTTCGGTTTGTTCTTTATTCGGAGTATTTTGATACTCGACTCCCCAGTGCATGGCGACTATAAGTATATCGACTTTATCTCGTACAGCCTCAATATCTTTCTTAACTTGTTCTTTATCATAAAGGTTAAGAAGATAACTTTTGCCAGATGGAACATGAAGTCCGTTTGTTAAGGTTGTATAAGATAACATAGTGTAAGTTATATTATTTTTCTCTTTAATGATAAAATTATTTCTATTATCTTCTGAATCACTCATTCCGTTGTATAATAGGTTAGTTCCTTTAAAATACTTTACGGTATTAAGTATACCTTTTTCACCCTTATCAAGAGAATGGTTCGAAGCAAGAGATACGGTATTAAAGCCTGCATCCTTCATAGCGTCGACATAAGCACTTGGGGTGTAAAACATTGGGTACCCAGAATATGCAATTGATGCATCTCCTGTTGGTGTTTCTTGATTATAATATGCTATATCATATTTTTTAACAATATCCTTAACATATTTCAAAGCATCGGTAAAATCATAAACACCATAACCTTTATCGTAAGAACGGTATATTACACTATGTATTAGCCCATCGCCAGTTGCAAGGAGACTAATCTTATATTCTTCAGGAACTTTTTCCTTTGGTTCTTTTAAATTCTTATTATTAAATACTTTATTAATTGGTGAATCTTTAATACTTCCTTTGTTGCCGAAGTGTTTGTATCCTTCATATCCAGCTAAAGCTATCATACCAATCAATAGCAAACATATAATTTTGCGAATAATTTTTTTCTTAACTTTTCTTCTTGCCATAACTAATCCTTATTTAATAAATCATATACTTCATCTTTGGATAGTCTGTGCACTTTGTGCATGAAATCCGGTAACAAGTGTAAGTGTATATGTTTTATTGCTTGGGCATCTCCGTAATTTATGAGAAATGTTAAAGCATTTTTATCTAGTTTCGTCATTAGTTTTTTAGTAATTACTTTTCCTACATTAAACATTTTATCTAAAATATCACTTGGTACTTCATAAATATCATCATAGTGTTTTTTAGGTATGACAAGTACATGTCCATCAGTATCTGGAAAAGCATCTAGCATTGCTAATATATCATCATCTTCGTACACAATTTTTGCAGGTACTTCCTTTCTTACAATTTTACAAAATAAACATTCATCCTTCATTTATATCACCACTTTAAGTATATCAAATTCTATGTACTTTTGCAAAATATTTTGCATATACTTAATTAGGAGTGTGATAAATATGTCTAGTTTCAAAGAAATCGTTACAAAAGCAGTCATTGGCAAAGCTAAAAAAACAAACAATGCAAATTTTTTGTTAACCCCTGAAGAAAAACCAAACACAATCTTGGGTTGCTGGGTTATAAATCATTCATTTAACGGATTAAAAGGACAAAATGGTCAAGTCGTAGTAAATGGTTCATTTGATGTTAATGTTTGGTACTCATTTGATGATGATAAAAAAACTGCAGTTACAACAAAAAACTTTTCGTATAGTGACAAGATGAATGTACCTCTTAGAAATGATGGAAACATGAATAATGCTAGTGAAATTATTGTTCGTTGCCTAAAACAGCCTACGGTATCTAACGTGTTTATTGAAAATGACCAAGTAAAGCTTGATATTGAAAAAGAAATGGGTGTTGAAATTGTAGGGGATGCAAAAGTTAAAGTAAGTGTAGAAGATGATTATGATGATTATGATGAAATAGTGGATGATGAAGTTGATAATGTTGATGATGTAATAGATAATATCGATGATAATTACTTAAACAACAATTAAAGTCACCTTTATGGTGATTTTTTTAAAATTAAAATAGAAAGGGATGTAATATGACAAAGAAAAAAATAACAAATCATGCGAAATATACAATAAGACAAAGACTTGGAATTATTAAAAATCACAACGGATTAATTCAAAACGTTGAAAAATATGGGAAAAACATCACATATTATCAAGGTGACTTTCGTAAATATTTAAATCATAAACTTCGTAAGAAAAACATCAAAATTAAAGTATACAACGAAAGTATTTATATTTTTAACAAAACCAACAAAAAATTAATTACTGTTTATCCCGTTTTGCCAAAGTATTTTCCATCAACAAATTATGAAGTAACAAGTTCATTTATTGATTCTTTTGACTCTCAAGATTATTCTGTTCATTGTTAATTTGCTAATTTCTATTTACTTTTAATAATAAATAATTTATAATTGAGTAAAGTGGAGGAAAAAATGAAAGACAAGAAAAAAATATTTCTTATAGGTGGGGTTATATTAGGTGTAGTTATTTTAGTAGTAGCAGCGATACTTCTTACAAGTGGAAGCAATAAAACAAAATCCAATGATGCAATTAAAACTAACTATTAGCTTAAAAATGGATATGATAAGTAGACACTATGTTTAGGTATTAACATTTACTTACAAATATGTAATTTTAAAAAATTACACTTTAATACCTATCACAGATACGTTTATAAATCACAACAAAAAGTATATTATATACAATTATAAAGATTGTTTTGAAGAAGACTTAATAATTTAGTTGAATAAATTAAAAGGAGAGTATAAACTTACTTTCCTTTTTCCTTGTTTTTGTAAAAATTTTGATTAAGTACTAGTAATATTTAATGTTTTTTGGTAAAATTATGATTATAGGAAAGTGGTGAATAAAATGTTTTTAGGTGAAAATCCAATACACATTGAAGTTAAAGACAAAAGTGATATAGCACAATTAGTGTTGATGCCAGGGGACCCATTAAGGGCAAAATATATTGCAGAAAATTTCTTGGATGATGTAAAATGCGTAACAAGTGTTAGAAATATGCTTGGATTTACTGGCTTTTATAAAGGAAAAAAGGTTACAGTAATGGGTTCTGGTATGGGTATGCCAAGTATGGGTATCTATGCTTTTGAATTATTCCATTATTTTAATGTTGAAAAAATTATTAGAATTGGTACATGTGGTGCAGTAAGTCCGAAGGCAAATATTAATGATATGATTTTAAGTGATAAAGTTTATAGTGAATCAAATTTTGCTTATACTTTTAATAATTATCGCGAAAGAATTGTTGTCGCTGATCCTTCACTAAACAAAAGTGTAATGGAAGCTGCAAATGAACTTAGTTTAAATGGTAATCTTCATGTTGGAATGCTTACAACTATGGATGTTTTTGGTCCATATATTGATTTTGAAAGAGTTCTTGGAAGAATTCCCAAAAATTTAGATATTCTTGGTGAAGAAATGGAGGCTTTTGGTTTAATTCATATAGCAAATAGTATGGGAAGAAAAGCAACTGCAATTGCAACAGTAGTTGATTCTAAATATAGCAATGTTGTTTTAACAATTGAACAAAGACAAACATCATTAAATAATATGATTAAGCTTGCCCTTGAAGCAATAATAAAGGAATGATTTTATGAATAATTTAAATGAAGAAATATTTAGAGCATATGATATTCGCGGAGTATATCCAACAGAAATAAATGAACAAACTGCTTTTACAATTGGAAAAAGTTATGGCTCTTATTTACAAGAAAAATATAACAAAGATACGTGTATTGTTTCTCATGATAATAGGTTATCAAGTGAGTCTTTGACTCAAAATCTAATTAAGGGTTTAATTTCTAGTGGTATTAATATCATTAGCCTTGGTTTTACAACAACTCCGATGAATTATTATGCAAGATATATAAATGGAATGCCAGGTATTATGGTAACTGCAAGTCATAATCCAAAAGATGATAATGGATTTAAGTTTTCATTTGATGGAATGATTAATGCTCGCGGAGAAATGATTGATGATTTCAAAGCTTATACTTTAAAAGGTGAATTTAAAAATGGTCAAGGTAAAATAACCAATACCAATATTACTGATAAATACATAGAATATCTAAAGTATTCAATAAAGTATGGTAAAAATAAAAGAAAGATTGTAATTGATCCAGGCAATGGTGCAACATCATATATTGTTAGAAAAGTATTTGACACATCTTTTTGTAGTCCGGTGTATATTAATGATATACCAGATGGTAATTTTCCAAATCATCATCCAGATCCAGCAGTTTTAGAAAATATGAAAATGCTTCAAGCTGCTGTAAAACAACATAGGGCAGATTTTGGTGTAGCTTTTGATGGTGATGGTGATAGAATTGGTGTAGTTATGGAAAATGGCGAAGTACTTCCAATTGAATATTTGATGCTTATATATATTAAGGATATGTTACCGAGAGTTCAAAATAAAACTTTCTTATATGACATTAAATGTTCAAAATCATTAGATGATATGATTACATCTTGGGGTGGAAAATCTTTATGCTATAGAACTGGGGCTTCATATACTGAATTTAAAACTCATCAAGATAATTTGCCATTTGGTGGAGAATACTCAGGACACTTATATTTCAGGGATAAAGATGCTGATTGTGCCAGTGCTATTTATGCAGCTTTAAGGCTTTTAGAAATCTTGAGTAAAACTAGTGAAAAATTAAGTAAGATTATAAAAGAGTTTCCGAAGTATTATTCTACACCAGAAATAAAAATACCATGTAGTGATAATAAGAAATTTATGGTTGTGGAAGAAATTAAAAAATATGCAAAGGAACATAATTACCCATTTAATGATATAGATGGAGTAAGAATAACATATACTAATGGCTGGGCTTTAGTTCGTGCAAGTAATACAGGACCAAACCTAACCTTTAGAGGTGAAGCAACTACTGAAGAAGGAGTAAAAATTCTTGAAAATATTTATTTACCAATGATTCAAGAAAAACAAAAGAATATTGATACATTATAATATAGGTGGGATTTAAAGTGGATTTAAAGGATGAATTTTTTAATTGTTTTGTGGGTGTAGATAAAGATGTAATTTTGTATGTCGTAAATAATTTAACACCAGAACAAAAAAGAATGTTAAATGAAGTATATGGCAAAACTAGTGAAGTTATAAATAATTCAACTAGAAAATATATAATGAACATAATATTTAAAGATTTATACAAGAAGCCTTTGAAAGATTATATTGCAACATCTGGTGTAAATATTGTCTCTTTAGTTAACACTTTAAAACCTTTAGAAAGAGAATTACTTTTAAAAGAATATACCATTGATAAAATGGAACCAATTGAAGTATTAACTTCTGAAGAACTTGACAGAAATAAAAAAACTATTAGAAAATTAAAAGATTCAGTTAGGATAAGAAGATTTAATTTAAGTAGAAAGAAAAGTTTAGATACATATAAATTATTCTTTGATTGTTTTTCTGAAGATAAACAATTAGTTACTAGAGTGGTAAAAACTTTATCTAATGAAGATATAGATATTTTACAAAAAAGATTTGGTAGTGATTACACATCACTTTATATGGTTGATGATGAAACACAAGAAATAATTAGAAATAGTATAATGCGAAAACTAAAAAGAGAACTTAATATATTAAAAAATGGTGGAAAGTTTGTAACAATATTTGATTTTGTTAAAGATACGAGAGATATTGAAGTTATAAAAATGCGTATTAATTCAATGGATGTGTTCGGACAATCTTATATCTATAATTTATTTGGAAGTGATTTATCTAAGGAATATATTGTTGCAAAGACAAGACAAAACGGTGTTATTAGAAAAGTTTATCTAGATATATTAAATGGTTCAAAAGAAAATAAAAAACATAAGTCTTTAGTTGAAATTTTTGCAAAATATAAAGGGGATCAAGAAAATGATGAAGAATTCTTACAAAGAATTAATTCTGCTTTAAAAGGATTAGATAAATATGATAGATATTTATTTACAAGAAAGTATGTTTATAATGAAAAATTATTAAGAATTGAAGCAAAACACTTAAAGTATGTTGTTCAAACAAGAATAAAAAGATTTTTAGTATCTGATGTTTTAGATGTTCCAACTTGTAAGGGTTTATTTGAGCGATTTAATGAAGGAGAAAAAACTGCAATTTTATATTATATAGATAAACTATTTAATGATGAAGAAAAGGCTTTGTTTAGGAAAAAATTTGGTTATGATTTTTCTGGTGTTAGTTATTTATATGATGATATAGATAATAAAGCAGTTCGGGTTTTACTTAATAGATTGGAACGTCAATTGCTTAAAGATTATAAAGCTAAACTTAATACAGGCGTTAAAACTGATGTTATTAAAGCAGTAAGAATTACTGCAAGAAGTGAAGAATATAATGATTTACGATATATTTATGGTGATGTTTTAGCTTTAGCTATTGTTTTATATGTTAGATATGGTAATAGAATAAGTTTTGATGAAATTGAAAAGATTACTGGTATTAAAGAAGCTGATGTTATAAAATATAGTGAAGAATATTTAAATAATGGAAGAGGAAGATAAAGTTGACTTATATAGTTGACTTTTATTTTTGTTTGTGTTTTAATAGAACTTGGGTGGTAAAAATGATGAAAATACTTGAAGATTTAGAAAGAAAAATAGCACTAGGTAATATAACTGGTAATTTAGGTAAAGCTATAGAATATGATAATACGATAGTTTGTTATGTAAGTAAAAAAAGTTTAAATAAAGATTTATTTTTGTTTAATTATAATAGTGGTAAAAATACTAGAATTGCAAAAAAATACGATTTAGATAAAGAAATATTTTATGTATTTGATGGATTAGAAATTGCTCATGATATATATGGTTTTGACAATGTTTCTGTTTTATTTAGAAATTGTAAGTTTTTTGCAAATAGATTTGTTAAAGTAGATGGTTATTTAAAGATTAAAAACTCTAATATTGAAACAGTATTATCAATGTTTTTAGTTGCTGATAATATTTTAATAGATGGATTAGATATTCCAAATCTTGGTATTAGAAAAATAAGTTTTGGTGCTCGTGATGTTTTGAATATTAATGATTTAACTATCGGAGATAAATTTAACTTTTTAAAAAATAGTAATGTTTCTTTTAGTGGCAAGAATGTATCTTTAAATAATACTAATGTAAATGCATTAGATATATCTATAAATGGTGATAATTTATCTATTAGTAATTCTAAGTTAGATGGTAATGCTGTTTTAGTTAAAGGTAATTTAATAAATAATGTAAGTAATATTGAAGAAAAAATATTTGATGAATCTATATTAACTTGTGATGATGAGCTTATAAATAAAAGAAAAGAATTGGTTAAAATATTAGGTCAAATAAATAATGTTTGTCAAGATATGAGTTTAAAAAGAATATTAAAGTAGATAATTTGACAAAATGTTTCCTTTATGGTAGAATAAAATCTCATTTTAAATGAGGTTATGGAGTGGTACATATGAAAAAACAAGATGAACAAAAATTTTTCTTAGCATTAATGGCAAGAGTTGGTGATTACTCATTTATAGATATTAGAAAGTTAGATATATCTTTTGGATATAGTCCGAATTCTTTAGCGGATATAGATTCTTTTACAATGCATTTTAGTAAATATGAAATAATTAATTCAATTAAAAGAGGCAATTTAACTAGTGAAAAATATTTAAATGGTAAGTTGGTTATTGAAGATAATCAAAAACATAAACCTTTAGAAGTTATAGATAAAGAATATTATAATAATTTTAGAATAGATTTGTATTTGAAAGAAAAAATAGAAAATAAGCAAGAAGCTAATAATATAATTAATAAGTTTAGAAGTATATGTAAAGATGAAAGTATTTGGAATAGTTTTACTTTTGCAATTAAAAATAAAAACTTAGATTTAATCGTAGATATATTATTTAATTTACCATATTTAAGTTTAAGAAAGTATATGATTTATTTGTTAGATGAAAGAAATAAAGAGTTAAACAAAGAAAGATATCAAGAATTAATTAGAGATAAAGCAGCATAAATTGTTGCTTTTTACACTTTTTAAAAAGTTTTTTCCATAAATTAGAAAAAATGTATTATAATATATATAAGGAGTGATTAAAATGTTTAAGAAAAAAAATGAATTAGACACAAATGGATTAAATGAAGTAATTTATTTAAGTAAAAATATTCTTAAGCTAAGTTTTGTAATATTAATTATTGGAATAGTTTTAGCATCATTTATTCTTTTAAAAGAAGTTGGTGTATTTAAATTTATTGGAAGCTTACTTAATGTGTTGTCGCCTTTGTTTATTGGTTTTGTTGTAGCTTGGTTATTTGCACCATTAGTTGATAAACTTACTAAAAAAGGTATGTCAAGAATAATTGCATCATTAATTGTATATGTTGTGTTTATTGTATTTTTAATAGTATTCTTTAGAATATTTATACCAATTATATATAATGAATTAAATGAACTTATTAAAACGTTACCTAGTATTACTGATAAGTTAACTGGTTTTATTAATAATACTTTTGATAAATTTGATGGAAGTAGTTTTGATATCGAAGGAATTAAGAATAATATATTAGATGCTATTAGTACATATGGTGATAGTATTTCAAGTAATTTACCAACTACAATTGTTAGTGCTATGTCTAATTTAGTTAGTGGGTTAGGCACAATATTCTTTGGCTTAATTATTGGTTTATATATGTTATTTGATTTTGATAATGTAACTAATTTATTACTTAAAGTATTTCCTAAGAAACATCAAATGGAAGTTGCTTCATTAGTTGAAAAAATAGGATCTGAAGTAAGAAAATGTGTTAATGGAACTTTGTTAGTTGCATGTATGGTATTTGTTTGTGATACGATTGGATTTAGTATTATTGGTTTAAAATCAGCATTATTATTTGGTTTGTTCTGTGGTATAACAGATTTGATTCCATATATTGGTCCTTATCTAGGTACTGCAGTTGCAACAGTTGTTGGGCTTACTCAAAGTCCATTGATTGGTCTTGGAGTTTTCATTATTGCATGTATTGTTCAATTAATTGAGTCTTATGTACTTCAACCAATAGTTATGAGTAAAGCAACTAATTTACATCCAATTGTTATAATTTGTGGTTTATTACTTTTTGGACATTTCTTTGGAATAGTTGGTATGATTTTAGCTTCACCAATTATGTCAATATTAAAAGTTATCTGGGAATTTATTGTTACGAAGTTTTCATTATTTCAGGATAATGATGGTGAAAGTATACAAAATTTAAGTGAAAATTCTTGATGTATAAAAGATTTTGTGATATATTTATTAAGTAATCGTTGATGTTTGATGTTATTTAAGTTATTTTTTAGAGAGTTAGTGGTTGGTGAAAACTAATAAGTGATTTAAGTAATTGCTACTTACGGAGATTAATCGGGTAATTGCGTTATAAATAATTAAGTAAATTAAAGGATGGTACCGTCATTTATATGACTCCTTTTGGTATCATTCTTTTTATTTTGAAGGAGGATTTATGAAAATATTTGTTGTTGGGGGTAAAAGTGGTAGTGGCAAAAATGAAGTTGCTAAGATGATTGAAGAATATTACATTTATAAGTTAAAGAAATGTGTTATTACAGAGTTTAGTAAGTATTTAAAAGTTTTTGCTAAAGAATTAACTGATTGGGATGGAGTAAGTCAAGCAAAGCCTAGAGATTTCTTACAAGAATTTGGTGAGGTAATTAGAAACTATGATAAGAGATTCTTTACTAAGAGAATGATTGAAGATATTGAAATTTATAAAAATGTAGTTGATGTAGTTGTTATAAGTGATGCAAGACTTCCTTTGGAATTTGAAGATATGAAAAATAATTTTGATGATGTAACTAGTATTTTAGTGGTTAATCAATTTTCTCCATCTAAGCTTACTATTAAACAACAAAGTGATATAACAGAAACTGCATTAGAAAATTATGATGAATTTGATTATATAATTGCTAATGATAAATTAGAAGAAACAAAAAATAAAGTATTTAAAATATTGGAGGGTTTAGAATGAATATAAAAGATTTATTTATAGATTATTTTGTTAGTTTAGATCATAAACAAATCCCAAGTGCACCAGTTGTGCCTGAAAATGATCCATCAGTTTTATTTAATACAGCGGGAATGCAACCGTTGATTCCATATTTAATGGGGGAAGCTCATCCATATGGAAAAAGATTATGTGATTATCAAAAATGTATTAGAACTAATGACTTGGATTCTATTGGAGATACTACTCATCATACATTTTTTGAAATGCTTGGTAATTGGTCTTTAGGAGATTACTTTAAAGATGAAAGTATTACATGGAGTTTTAATTTTTTAACTAAAGTTTTAAATATTCCAGTTGAAAGACTTGCTGTTACTGTTTATGCAGGGGATGGTAGTATTCCTTTTGATCAAGTAAGCTATGATAAATGGACTCAATTAGGTATAGATAAGGGACATATTGCAAAGACAGTAGAAGATAATTTTTGGATAGCTGGAGCTAGTGGACCTTGTGGACCTGATACAGAAATATTTTATTTTAGAAGTGATGATGAAATACCTTGTACTTTTGATCCAGAAGATAATAGATGGGTTGAAATATGGAATAATGTATTTATGCAATATTATAAAGATGATGCTGGTAATGTAGTAGAGTTACCAAAGAAAAATGTTGATACAGGAATGGGTGTTGAGAGAATTACTGCAGTACTTGAAGGAGTAAAAGATAATTATCTATCAAGTATATGGAGTGATGTTATTGATTTAATTTGTGATATTACTAAACTTTCTTATGAAGGTAATGAAGAGTCTATGAGAATTATAGCAGATCACTTAAGAACTGCAGTATTTATTAGTGCAGACCCAGCAGGAATTAAACCAAGTAATACTGATCAAGGTTATATTTTAAGAAGATTAATAAGAAGAGCAATAAGGCATGCTAAGAAATTAAATATTGATATTAATAGTGACTGGGAACAAAAAATAGCTTTATTAATAATAAATAAATATAAGAAGTATTATAGTGAATTATCTTTGAATTCGGGTGTTGTTTTGGAAGTATTAAAAAATGAAAAAGATAAATTTAATAGAACTTTAGAAAAGGGATTGAGAGAATTTAATAAGATTTCAAATAAAGATATTGATGCTACGACTGCATTTCATTTATATGATACATATGGTTTTCCAATTGAATTAACTGTGGAACTTGCTAAAGATGCTGGTATTAATGTAGATACACAAGGTTTTAAGGAAAAATTTAAGGCTCATCAAGAATTATCAAGAACTGCATCTGCTGGTAAATTTAAAGGTGGACTTGCAGGTAATAGTGAAATTGAAACTAAGTATCATACTGCAACACATTTACTTAATGCAGCATTAAAAATAGTTGTTGGACCAGATGTTCATCAAAAGGGAAGTAATATTACTGATGAAAGGATGCGTTTTGACTTTAGTTGTGATCATAAATTGAGTGATGATGAAAAAAGAGGGGTTGAAGAATTAGTAAATAAGTGGATTAATGATGCATTGGATGTTCGTGCTCAGGAAATGAAAAAAGAAGATGCTATAAAAAGTGGAGCTGAATGTATGTTTATTGAAAAATATCCAGATATTGTTACAGTTTATACAATCGGAGATAATGTTTCAAAAGAATTGTGTGGAGGTCCACATGTTAAAAATACTAGTGAACTAGGTCATTTTAAAATAATAAAAGAAGAAGCATCATCTGCAGGTGTAAGAAGAATTAAAGCTATATTAGAATAATATTAGAACTGAGTTAATTGCTCAGTTTTTTTGTTAAAAAATTGATTAAAAGAAAGTAATTAGAATGATAGAAAATTTAGATAATATAATAAATAGTATTGATTTAGTTAAATAAGTTTTATTCTTTATAATTTACAATTTCCTGCTGTGTTTTTGGAAAAGCACTGATATAATTTAGTTAGCAATAGGAGGAATTATGGAATACTTGGGTGTTTATGATGAGAATAAAATAAATTTGGGTAAAAAAATAGCACGTGGAGATAAGTTACTTGATAATGAACATATTTTGATTGCTTTAGTTTTTATTGAAAATAGTGATGGGTTATTTTTGATTCAAAAAACATCAGTTGAAAAGGGAAGCAAATATAGTTCAACTGGTGGTCATGTTTTATATGGTGAAGATTCAAAATTTGCCATAACTAGAGAACTGCAAGAAGAACTTGGGTTAGATGTTTTAAGTGATGAACTAAAATTTATGGGAAGTATGTTACTTGGTATACCATTTTTTGATGTGTATTATTTAAAGAAAGACATTGATGTAAGTAAGTTAAATTTGCAAAAAGAAGAAGTTAGTGAAGTATCATTTATGAGTAAAAGTGAAATTAATGAATTAATTGATAATGATTTAATGATTAAGTCTCATGGAATAAGTTTTAGAAAATTCTTTAATTAAGGTTTGTTATGTATAGTGTTTTGTTAGGTAAAATAAATTTTAGTTTTCCTTATATAAAGGATGAATTAGAAGATGCTAAATGGGTAACTAAAGATGAATTAATAAAAATGTGTAACCAAGGTATATTTGATAAGAATACTTATTTTGATGAATTAGTAAATGGTAATTATAAAGGAGATTATAAGTAATATGGAAAAAGTAAATGCTAAAGATTATTTAGGTAAGATTGTTGAAATAAAGATTGATAGACCCTTAGGAAGTAGACATCCGAAGCATGATTTTATGTATAATTTAAATTATGGATATGTTCCAAATACTATAAGTGGTGATGGTGAAGAACTTGATGCTTATTATGTAGGTGAATTTGAACCTGCTAAAGAAGGTCGTGGGAAAGTTATTGCAATAATTCATAGAACTAATGATGATGATGATAAGTTAATTGTTTCTAAAGATGAATATAATTATTCAGATGATGCAATTAGAGCTTTAACTGAGTTTCAAGAAAAATATTTTGAATCTATTATTGAAAGATAATGTTTAATTTTGAAGAATGTGGTATATAATAATGATAATATAAGTAGTAAAGAAGTTACAGAACTTGTTGTAAGAGCTAAAGGGATTCTTATAAGTAATGGTTATCTTTTACTTGCTAATGAAGATGGAACACTACAATTTCCAGGGGGGCACTTAGAAGAAAACGAGACTTTGTAAGAATGTCTTCTGAGGAAATTACAAGAAGAAACGGGTATTAAACTGAAAGATATTAAATTAAAATCATTTATGAAAATAACTTATTATAATAAAAATTATCATAATAGTGTAAATAATAGAAAGAATGATATTTATTATTATGTTATTAGAACTGTTGAAAAAGTTAATTTAAATAATATTAATTTAACTGATGGAGATATCGATGGTAATTTTACTGTAAGAGTGATTCCTTTAGATAATGTAAAACAAGTTTTAATTGATAGTATAAAAGATAATCCAATTAATGAAGTTATTGTTAAAGAGATGAATGCTTAGTTATTCAAAAGAGTAAGAAGCAATTTATAAAGAAAGTTATTAAATAAATATTAAGAAAGAAGTGTGTTATGAAAGGTAATTTACAAGAAATATTTGAAAAAGAAAATCTAATTGTACCAGATTATAATAAATTAAATTTGGTTAATTTAGTACGTACTTTATATAATAGATATGATGCTAATTATGAAATAGATAAAAATATGAAGTATATTGATAAGTTAATACCAAAGAGTAAGCATACATTGTTTATTTTAATTGATGGAATGGGTAGTAATTTGGTTGCATCACTTGATGATGAGACAATAATAAAGAAAAATAAAATATGTGATATGTTAACTGTTAGTCCAAGTACTACTGGATGTGTTTTAACTTCTTTAGCAACTGGAGAATATCCGAATAAACATGGTATTATTGGTTGGTATAGTCATAATAGAGAAAACAATATTGATTATTATCCATTGTTATTTGCAGATAGAAAAAATGAAAAAAGCTTAGAGTGTTATGGTATTAAATCATCTGATATATTTAAATGTGAATCTATGTTAAATAAGTTAAAAAGGGTGTTATATCCAAAATATATTTGTGATAGTATTTATTCTAAGTTTGTTGCAGATGATTCAAAAAGAATTGGTTATGATGATTATGATGAAGTATCAATGATTATAAAAAAAATAACTAATAGTAATGAAGATACATTTACTTATCTTTATATACCTAATATAGATAATTTGGAACATGAAAATGGCGTTTATTCGGATATAGTTAAGGATGAAATGGGTAAGATTAATAATATGTTAAATAGTTTATCTGATATAAATGATTTAACTATTGTTATTACTGCAGATCATGGTCAAATTAATATAGACCATGATGTAATTATGGATTTTTCAAAGTATAAAAATTACTTTTATGGATTACCGGGTATTGATTTTGCTACAGCTATATATTATGTAAAGAGTGAAATGAAAGAAAGTTTTGAGTACGTATTTAATAAAGATTTTAAAGATAGAATGTATTTATTTAAAACCGAAGAATTTTTAGAAAATAATATATTTGGTTTAGGTGATGCATCAAGTTATTTTAAAATTAATATGGGTGAATATGTAAGCATTTGTAAAAATGGTTATTGTTTTATAAATTCAGAAAATACATATGAGTATCTAGGGACTATTTTAGGCAATCACTCTGGATTTAGTAAAGATGAAATGTTTATACCTTTAGTAGTTATTAATAATAAAAAGTAAAGAACGTTATTTATTCTTTACTTTTTCTATTTTTATTGTGTAACCAATTGGTCCAAGTATTTTAAGTAGACTTAATATTGATGGGGAAGATGTACCACATTCAATTCTAGCTATTTTTTCTCTAGATACTCCGGAATACTTGGAAAATAAATCTTGTGTTAAGTTATTTTCTTTTCTAAAACTTATGAATTCTTTTATAAATATTTCATTTAATTCTTCTGGGTTATAAGCTACTTCAATATAATTTTTATCATAATCCATATGTTCTCACCAACTATATTGTATCAAATATGATACTAAAAGTCAATGAAACTATTGTAAATTAGTACGAAATTTTGTATAATTTTACTTAGGTGAAGGAAATATGGAAAAATTTTATGATTATTATACGAAAGAAATCAAAGAAGATTCATTACCTGTTGGAAATGAATATGACTTTCTACTTGAAAGAAACAAAAATTATATGAATAATGTTGCATTATCTTTTGATGCAAAAAAAATCACTTATGAAGAATTACATGAAAGAATCGATGAATTTGCTCGTGCACTATACAAAAGAGGTATAAGAAAGGGTACTTGTGTTGGTGCTGTTTTAGTTAATACACCAGAATCTGTATATTTATTGTATGCATTAAAAAAACTTGAAGCTCAAGTAGTGGGGCTTAGTCCTTTGAATAATGAATACAAAATGCAAAGAGATATTGAAATGACTAAACCTGAATTTATTATTTCTGTTGATATGATGTATGGAAATTTTAAAAATCCTGCTAGGAATTTAAATATTACTCCAATACTTTATTCTCCGCTTGAGTCATTAAATAAAAATGGTTTGAAATTTCTTTATAATGCTAAACAATTTGTATCTGGAAATAAGATACTTAAAAAGAGTAGTAATTTAATGAATATTGTTAAAGATGGGAAAGATTTTGATGGAGTGGAATATCCTGAACATGTTAAAGGAAGTACTACAGATATTATGTTTACTGGTGGTTCTAGTGGTATTCATAAAGGTGTTGATTTAGATGGCGGTGCTTTAAATAGTGTTGTTAAAGCATTAGATTATGTTTTAGTATTAGAACCTGGTATGGTTCATTTAGGAAATATTCCTTTTGGCCATATGTGTTTTGGTAGATTAGTTCTTCATTACTGTTTATGTAAAAATTTGGAATATGCATTAACTTTAAAAGCTATGCCTGAAGATTTTTATAGTGAACTTGTTAGAACTCATGCTAATGGTGCTATGGGAGGTCCTGTTCATTGGGAAATTTTAAGTCAAGATAAAAATTTAAAACCTTGGACATTACATAATTTAATTCAACCTTTATCTGGAGGAGAAATGTTTAAGCCTCAAAAATTAATTGAAGCTAATAAAGCATTAGAATATGCTGGATGTATAACTCCAATTGGAAATGGTTTAGGTTTAACTGAAATGTGGGCACCTACTCATGTATGTATTGGAGGCAAAAATACTTCTGGTACTATAGGTTATCCAATTCCATTTGTTAATTCTAAAATTGTAGATCCTAAGACTTTTGAAGATTTACCTATTGAAACTCCAGGTGTATTACTTGTTAATGGTCCTGGAATGATGCTTAGATATCATGAAAACGAAGAAGAAACAAATGCTGTATTAGTATATGATGAAAATGGTGTTAAATGGTATAATACAAAAGATGTTGCTGTTAAACATGAAAATGGTGAATATGAATTTATTGGTCGTCTTAAGAGAAATTTTGTTTCTGGCGTAGATAATATTTATCCAGAACAAATTGAACAATTACTTCTTCAAATACCTGAAATCAGAGAAGTTTTAGTTACATCAATTCCTGATGATAAAGAACAATTCTTACCTAGTTATCATGTTAGTTTAAATGATTTTAATTGTGATAGAAAAGTATTAGAAAATAAAATATTTACATTAATTCAAAATACTTTAGGTACTAGTGCACTTCCTGGTTATATTGAATATTATGAAAATGCTTTACCAAGAACTGATAATGGTAAGTTAGATCCTAAGGCTATGGAAGAAAAAGATAAAGAAAGAATTGAAAATAATAATTTAGTTAGAACTAGAGTTAGATAAGCTGCTTAATAGTAGCTTTTCTTGCTCAAGTGAAATTTTAAATTGACCAAAACAGAAAAATTTAGTAGTATAGTGGTAATGAACGAGTAAATGGTCCAAAATAGTGTATTTATTTAACTTGTACACTATTAAAAATGTGGTAATTTTAGTTTTTCATTCCACGTCAAAAAGTGTCGAACACTATAATGTGAATGACTAAATGCACCATTTAAGATGCAATATTATGAATGATTAAATGTGCCATTTTACCCATTCGATAATAATAAATAATCTACGCCTAGGCTTTGTTATTTATTATTATCTTTATTGAATAAACTAGGTTTAAGTATGATATCTTCGGGTGAGATAAAGTAGAAACCTAGTTTTTTTATGTTTTCTTCTCTTATGTTTTCCTTCATTAGATTGTATGGTGTATTACCATTTAATTTTTCTCTTTTAGTATTATTAATATGATTCATCATTAAATAAATATCTTCTTTAGAATACTTATCTAAATCAGTACCTTGTTCAATATATCTTCTTATATATTCATGTGTTACTTCAATACTTCCTTTTTGGTCATTTCTTCTAGAATCACAGAAAAACACTTTAGTTTTAACCACATCCGGACCATTATCTTCGATTAAGTCAGGGCTTTTAAATTCTTTACCGTTGTCAGTTAATATAACTGGAAATATTTTGTGAAATGTTTCATATCCAAGTATTGCTTTAATTTCATTTATTTTTTGAGTAACCTCAGATATTGTTTGGCTTTCTAATTTACAAACAATCATAAAATTAAAAGGTATACAGTTTAAAGTTAGTAAAACAGAGTGTCCTTTTATACTCTCAACAGTATCCATTTCTACATAATACTTAATATTGTTAGCCATCTTATAGTTAAGAAAGTCTTGATATGTACGATTGATTCTGCATTCATTTTCTTTTTTTTCACTCTTATTTTTAGATACTTTTCTTTTTCTTTTGCGATATCTAACAATTCTAGGTAAATCAATATTTTTACAAGATAAATAACCTTTTTCTTGGTAGTAATATAAAGTTCTTTCGGTAATATTAAATTCTGGATGATCTGTTACAATCATATAGAATGAATGCCCTTTATCAATTTCTTCTTTGATAATTTTATCCATTTTTCTAAATTCGTCATTTTCAAAATCAATACCTTGTCTAGATTCAACTAAAGTTTTATGGTAGTCGTTGTTAGCATTTTCTGCATAATAAAAATAATGATTTTTTTTACACTTATTTTTATTGGGACAACCATTATAGACGAATGGAGCTTTCTCAGTTTTATTACATTTTACATTAAAATTATTAAATTGATTTCCTTTAATCAAAATTCTTCTTGATAATATTTCTATAGAAATAGTTGTATGAGGTTTACCAATAATTTCACCAATTTTTCTTAGACTATTATTCTCATCAAGATTGCTTTCTATAATTATTCTTTGACTCAAATTTAAATGTTTTTCCATTTTAAAAATCTTCTTTCATATAAATGGGTAAAACTGCGATTTATATTATATAATTTTTTACTAAAATTTCAAGTGTGATAATTGAAATACTAAATACTCCAGTATTAATTATTGCGGTTCATTTAAAATTTCATTTGAATTTTATCATTTTTTACTTAAAGGGTACTTGACAACTATAAAATTTATGGTAGAATTAGTATTAAATTATTTTTAAAGGAGAAAGCTATGGAATTAGTAAAAGATTATAATATTGTTACTAAATTAAAAAATAAAAAAAGACACTTTAATAGTGTGTTTTGTTCATGCTTTCATTGTGTTAAAAATATTGGGTTTAAAGCCGGTCAATAGAAACATTATGTTTTTGTGACCGGTTTTTGTTTGGGGAGGAGTTATGAATTTAGAAGATTTAATTGACTTAGTATCATCATATGATAAAGATAGTGTTGATATTATTGAAAAAGCTTATTATTATGCAGAAAATTTACATGATGGTCAATTTAGACAAAGTGGGGAAGCTTATATTAGTCATCCACTTAATGTAGCATATATATTAGCACAAATGCATGCTGATTGCGATACTATTTGTGCTGGACTTTTACACGATACATTAGAAGATACTAATATTACAAAAGAAGATATATCACATGAATTTAATCAAAGTATTGCTTTATTAGTTGATGGAGTAACAAAATTATCTAAAATGAATTTTTCATCTAAGCAAGATCAAAATTTTGCTAATACTAGAAAAATAATTACTGGTATTACTGAAGATGTAAGAATTATAATTATTAAACTTGCTGATAGACTTCATAATATGAGAACATTGGAGTTTAAATCAGAATTTAAACAAAAAGAGAATGCCTTAGAGACAATGGAAATATTTGTACCTCTTGCATATTATATTGGAGCTTATAGAATAAAATCAGAGTTAGAAGATCTGTCACTAAAATATTTGAAGCCTGATCAATATAAAGATTTAGAGAATAGAAAATTAAAAATTGAAGAAGATTGTAAAGATTGTTTATATGAAATGTATTATAAAATAAAGTCAATTTTAAATGAAAAAAACATTCCAAATGAGATGAAAATAAGAACTAAAAATATTTATGGAATTTATAAAAAGATTTTATTAGGTCAAAAGATATGTGATATTCATGATTTACTTGCTTTGAAAATAATGGTATCTGAAATAAATGAATGTTATTACGCTTTAGGTCTTATTCATAAAGAGTATCATCCGATTAATGATAAATTTAAAGATTATATTTGTAATCCTAAGACAAATATGTATCAAAGTTTACATACTACTGTTTTTGGCCCGAATGATAAAATTGTTCAAACACAAATTAGAACATTTGATATGGATAAAGTTGATTCTTTTGGATTAACTGCTTATTGGGATATCAAAAGAGGGAATGCAAGATTTGATATGCAAGATGATTTAAAGAAAAAGTATCAATTTTTTAAGTCATTAGTGGAAATAAATTCTATGTTTGGGGATAATCAAGAATTTGTTTCACAAGTAAAGCATGAGATATTCTCTGATAAGGTTTATGTATATACGCCGAAAGGAGATATTATAGAATTACCTAAAGGTTCAACACCAATAGATTTTGCTTATAAAATACATACTGATGTTGGAAATACTATGGTATATGCTGTGGTTAATGATGAATTTGTATCAGTGGATTATGTACTTAAAAATAAAGATAGAGTACGAATTATTACTGATAGTTTATCATTTGGACCTAGAAAGGAGTGGTTAGATGTAGCAAAGACAAGTTTAGCAAAAAAAAGAATAAAAGAGTTTGGGAAGGAAGGAAAATATTAGTATAATGATTAAAAATAAAATATATGAAAGTGTTAAAAACAACAATTTAATTATAAAAATAACTAATGATGAATATGTTCAAATTAATTTATTAATTAATAAATTGAAACATGAATATAATCTACAATTAGATTATATTCAAAAAAACAAAAAAAATTTTGATAAAATTTTATTACATAATCAATTAGTAAAAACAACAATTAAAGAAGTTATTGATCATTTTAGCGTAATAAAAAAATATAATGTTTGTGTTTTTGTTACTGGTAGTTTTGCAAGATGCACTAATAAGTTTAATAGTGATTTAGATTTGCATTTTTGCTATAAAAATATTTATAAAAATATTTTGTTTAAATATGAAGAAATGATATATTATATTTTATTTTCAATATTTAATATTAATAGAGAAAAAGTCCATAATATGATATTGTCTAGATATGAAAATAAAAAAATAGTTCGAATTATGTCTATTGTTGATAATAATGATTTGATGATTATTTTAAAAAATGATGATAATGAAATTTCTTATAAAATAAATGGTAAACAAAAAAGAAGAATATATTCTCAATATCTTAATAAGAAAGATATTAAAACAATGTATAAATATTTAAGAAATGAATTGTTAACTTATAATAGGGAATGGGTGCATACTTTTTATGTTTTCTCTAATGATTGGTTATTTACAAAATATTATAAGAAATTATTAATTATTGAAGATAAAAATAAGAGCATAGACAAAATTAATAAAAGAAAAGAAGATATAGTAACACAAATTGAATTTATAAATAGTATGATTAATACAATTGATAAAGAGAATATATGTGATTTTAAAAAAATGTTTCAAATGGAAGAATTTAAGTTATTATATAATTATATATCATATAGACGAGATTTATATTTATTATATAATAAAAAATGGGATATGATAGATTTTTCTAATATTGATAACTATTTAAATAATGATATTGTTTTCCCTTATATAAAGGATTATATGTATTCATTATTTAATTTAGTAGAGTCTTTTAAAAATGAATATAGTATTCATAAAAGCGGTTATATAAATAAGGAATGTTATGATTTACAAATTATTAAATTATTAAGATTAAACAGTTTAATAGGAGGTGTTTTATGAATAAGATGGTTATAACTTTACCAATTGCACCTTATAAAAATTTTTCTATAGGAAAATTAAGTACTCCTATATTAGCAGAAGCTTTGGCAAAAAAAATTGATGGCAAGTTTTATCTTGCAGTAAATTTACTAGATTCTTATAAAGAAAGAAATATTGATGGTTATAAAGAATTATTAGATATGTATGGAATTACTCCTGATGAATTTTGGATAGACAAAGAACATATAAATGATTTGCTTGATTCTATTTATTTTTTAATACAGAATGGTTATATTTACAAAATTAAAAAAGATATGTTATTGTGTAATTGTAAAAAAGTTGAGATAGCTAAAGATAATATTTCGTCGATTAATATGATTGATTCATGTTTTCAAATAATTGATGGAGAGTATTATTGTAAGAGTTGTAAAAAAAGGTGTTATATATATGAAAAAGAAGTGCTTGTTCTTGATGCAAGAGCTGTTTATAAGGAAAATATGTTGTTTTTCCCTGATTTTATTAATAAAGATGTGAAAACATTTCATAATAATATTGGCATAAATCAAGTAGTTATTAGTCGAGAAAGAAATACTGGTATAAATGTGATATATAATAATAAAAAATATAATATAGATATTGATTTTTTGTGGGAAATATATTTGTCATTATTTTCTAAAAGTGATAAAATAGTATTATGTTCTAATCATCAATTATTTCAACTCTATATGGTTTTGATGTTGGAAAATTGTTTTAATAAAGAGTCAAAGACAATTGGTCTTGCAACCCCTTATATAAATGTTGAAAATTTTGGTATAGAAAAAGAATTAGAAAATAGAATGTTATCATTAAAACTTTTTACGTTATTTAATTTTAAATGGAGTAAAAAAGAAAATTCGATTGATATTGGACTATTAAAATATTTGAATAGTATGAATGTTGAAAAAAAACAACAATTATATCATTTGACAATTAAAGAGAATGCTAATAATTCTATAGAAAATATAAAAGATATATTAATTAAAGATTTTAATTTTCAGTATGCTAATGCTGAATTAAAAAGAAGGAGAAAAAATGTATAGCATATTACTTTCAAAAATGGAAATTGGGTTTCCAATAGTTGAGAAAAGGTTAAAAAAAATTATTAAAAAAAATTCAAAAGTTATTATTATTCCTTGGAGTTTTCCAAATGAAACAGATAAAATTGGATTAAATGAGTATTATGATAAAAAGATTAAGCCAAAGTATGAAAAAATATTAATTGATTTTGGAATTGATAAAAAAAATATTAAGTATTTAAATTGTTATAATAAAAATATTAAAATGATGAAAAAATATATAAATGAATCTGATGTTTTAATTTTACCTGGAGGTAATCCTGAAATGTTTTTTTCTAAAATTGTACATGAAACTGAACTTCTTTATGTTATTAAACACTATAAAAAGATTATAATTGGTGTGTCTGCAGGAGCGTGCCTCCATTTTAAAAGATATTTTATAACAGCTAAAAATAATTATTACAATTATTTTGCATTTTACGATGGTTTTGGCATTTTAAATAATTCGTTTCTTATTGATGTTCATTCATCTAATAATAAACTGTATTTTAATAAACTAAGAAATATATCTAAAGAATATATGAAAGATGTTTATGCAATATATAATGATGGTGCTATCATTGTTAATAGAAAAAATAATAATATAGAAATGTTTGGAAATGTTTTAAAGATAGATAATAAATAATAAAATGTTTTGTGAAATTAAATAAATTAATTAATATATATATAATTAATAAAATTTGTCTTAAAATATTTTAAATGTTTGTTCAAAAAAATTTTTATTATATGGTGTGTAACAATGGATGGAACAAATTGTTTTAAATGACTAAACCTTAATTTATAATTTCTGTAGATATGATGTATGGCAATTTAAAAAAGCTAGCAGAAGCATTAAATGTTACACCGATTATTTATTCTCCATTAGAATCTATTAGTAATAATGGGTTAAAATTTTTATATAATACTAAGCAATTTTTTGCTGGTAATAAATTACTAAAAAAAGAAAATAATTTAATGAATATTGTTAAAGATGGGAAAGATTTTAATGATGTAGAATATCCTGAACATGTTAAAGGAAGTACTACTGATATTATGTTTACTGGTGGTTCTAGTGGTATTCATAAAGGTGTTGAACTTGATGGGGGAGCATTAAATAGTGTAGTTAAAGCATTAGATTATGTTTTGATATTAGAACCTGGTATGGTTCATTTAGGAAATATTCCTTTTGGTCATATGTGTTTTGGTAGATTAGTTCTTCATTATTGTTTATGTAAAAATTTGGAATATGCATTAACTTTAAAAGCTATGCCTAAAGATTTTTATAGTGAACTTGTTATAACTCATGCTAATGGTGCTATGGGAGGCAAAAATACTCCTGGTACTGTAGGTTATCCAATTCCATTTGTTAATTCTAAAATTGTAGATTCTAAGACTTTTAAAGAATTGCCTATAGAAACACCTGGTGTATTACTTGTTAATGGTCCTGGAATGATGCTTAGATATCATGAAAATGAAGAAGAAACAAATGCTGTATTTGTATATGATGAAAATGGTGTTAAATGGTATAATACAATGGATGTTGCTGTTAAACATGAAAATGGTGAATATGAATTTATTGGTCGTCTTAAGAGAAATTTTGTTTCTGGCGTAGATAATATTTATCCAGAACAAATTGAACAATTACTTCTTCAAATACCTGAAATCAGAGAAGTTTTAGTTACATCAATTCCTGATGATAAAGAACAATTCTTACCTAGTTATCATGTTAGTTTAAATGATTTTAATTGTGATAGAAAAGTATTAGAAAATAAAATATTTACATTAATTCAAAATACTTTAGGTACTAGTGCACTTCCTGGTTATATTGAATATTATGAAAATGCTTTACCAAGAACTGATAATGGTAAGTTAGATCCTAAGGCTATGGAAGAAAAAGATAAAGAAAGAATTGAAAATAATAATTTAGTTAGAACTAGAGTTAGATAAGCTGCTTAATAGTAGCTTTTCTTTTGCTTGAAAAAAGAGTGTATTTGTGATATTATTAAGTTAGAATTGGAAGTGGTAGACATGGGATTTTATTTCTCAATTAGTGCATTAATTATTATTTTATTATTTACTTATAATTTTTTGGCTAAAGAAAGGGTAAATAATATTGAAACTAAGATATACAAATATTTATTATTTTTAACTATATTTGGGTTATCTATGGATATTACTACTTGTATTTTATTTAAAGCTGGTGTAGATATAAATAGCTTTTGGTATTCAATGGGTTCAAAGTTAGTATTTGCTTATTTTGTTTTATGGTTACTACTTTTTGCTTATTATATTAAATGTATTAGTTTACCAAATCGTGGTAATTATAAAAGTAAAATGATGAGCACGTTTTATTATTTTGTATTGTGTTTAGCTTTTATTGTTCCTTTTATAATAATTTTACCTGTTAATTTTAAATTGGAGGGAGATGTTATAATTCCAAATGGAATTCCTGTTTTTATTACTTATATTGTTTCTTTTTTACTTATTTTATATTCTGTTTATATTGCTATAAGATATCGCAAGAATATTGAGGGAAAAAAATTAAGACCTTTATATATTTTCTGTATTTTAATGCTCTTAAATTTCATTATACAAAGTTTATTCCCTTCGGCTTTTTTAATTAATTATTTATTGTCTTTAGTTGTAGTTATAATGTATTTTACCATAGAAAATCCAGATGTAAAAATGATTCAACAATTGAATGCTGCAAAAGATGCTGCAGAGAAAGCTAATCAAGCAAAGACTGATTTTTTATCTAGTATGTCACATGAGATTAGAACACCTTTAAACGCTATAGTAGGGTTTAGTAATTTACTTTTAGATGATAAAAATTTACCTGATAGTGCTAATGATGAAGTTAATGATATAGTGATGGCTTCGGATAATTTGCTTGAAATAGTTAATGGTATTTTGGATATATCGAAGATTGAAGCAGGTAAACTTGAAATTATTAATACTGAATATGAAGTTAATAAGGTAATTAAAGAGTTAGTTTCTTTAACAAAAGGAAGACTCGGTGTTAAACCAATTGAACTTATTACTAAGTTTGATAAATCTATTCCACCGGTATTATATGGGGATGCAGCAAGATTAAAACAAATATGTGTAAATATTTTAACTAATGCTGTTAAATATACAAAAGAAGGAAGTATAACATTTACAATAAATAGTATTGTTAAAAATGGAATATGTAGATTAATTATTGCAGTTGAAGATACGGGTATTGGCATAAAACAAGAAAATATTGGTAAGTTATTTAATAAATTTGAAAGATTAGATTTAGAAGATAATGTAACAATAGAAGGTACTGGTTTAGGTCTTGCTATTACAAAGAGATTAGTTGATTTAATGAATGGTAATATTGTGGTACAAAGTGTATTTGGAAAAGGTTCTAAGTTTACAGTATCTATTGACCAAAGAATTGTGGAACATCCAACGATAAAGCTTGAAGAACAAGAGACATATGATAAAGTGAAAGTAAAAGATAAATTAGTTTTAGTTGTTGATGATAATAAGATTAACTTAAAAGTTGCAGAAAGATTACTTGAAACATATGGAGTTAAAACAGAATGTGTTGAAAGTGGATTTATTTGTATAGATAACTTGAAAAATGGTAAAAAATATGATTTAATATTAATGGATGATATGATGCCAAGAATGAGTGGGGTTGAAACATTAAAGAAAATTAAATCAGAGATTAAAGATTTTAATATACCAGTGATTGCTTTAACTGCGAATGCACTTACGGGTATGAAAGAAAAATATATTAATGATGGTTTTGATGATTATTTAGCTAAACCAATTAATAAAGATCAATTAAATAGAGTAATTAATGAATATTTAAACACGGAGGGATAAAAATGAAAGATGTAAATATTTTAATTAATAATGGTGCTAATGTTAAAAAAGCTTTAGAATTATTTGGAGATATGGAAACATATGATGCAACGCTAGAAACATTTTTACAAGAAGTACCTAGTAAGCTTGAAAAAATTAGAGCTTTAAAAGAAATTGGAGATATGGCTAATTATGCTATTTTAGTTCATTCATTAAAAAGTGATGCAAGATACTTTGGTTTTGAAGAACTTGGTGAAATAGCATATCAGCATGAATTAAAAAGTAAAGAAAATGATATGTATTATGTAACTGAACATTTTGATGAATTAATGGCTGAAGCAAATAGAGTTGTTAATGTTGTTAAAAAATATATGGGTGTTGGAGGTGTTGTAGATACACCAGAAGTTAAACACACAAATGGTAAAAAAATATTAGTAGTAGATGACTCAAATATTATTAGAAATTTTATATTAAAAATATTAGATGATTCATTTGAAGTAATAAGTGCTAATGATGGCAAAGAAGCTATTGATATATTAGATGATGAAAGAAAAAGAAATGATATTAAAGCAGTATTACTTGATTTAAATATGCCAAATGTTAATGGCTTTGAAGTATTAGATTTTTATAAAAATAAAGATTTATTTAGAAGTATACCTATTTCAATTATAACTGGGGTAGATGATAAAGAATCAATTAATAAAGCTTTTAAATATCCGATTGTTGATATATTACTTAAACCATTTAATGAAAGAGATGTAAAAAGAATACTTGAAAAAACTATAAACAGTAACATTTAAAAAAGAAGTGTTGATTACTTCTTTTTTCGTTTTAATAAAGCTAGTGATTCTTCATTTGCAAATATTCTATCTTGCATACGATGAAGATTAAAACTTATCCATTCATTCCATGCTTCATTATTAGGATTTAAGGCAATACTAGCAAGTAGTTCACGGTATTCTTTTCGATATGGAATATAATTTTTAGAAAAATATATTGCTGGTAGAGGTAATTCAAATAAATTATTAGATATTGTTTTATTTGTTAAGTCTTGAAGTGTTATATGTTGAAAACATCTAGCAAGTCTAGTGTTACCATCTTCGAATACTTGTAATACAGCGATTAAACCATGCATAATAAATGGTTTTATAAATAATTCTTCTTCATCTTTTATTGGTGTATTAAAATATTTACATAATAGAAGTGTTGATTCTTTGATATCATCATAAGATATTGGAAAATAATATATTACTGGTTTATTATCTTCAATATAGCCAACATAATGATGATTGTTTGTTCTAAAACCTTCATTTATCGTATTTCCATTACTTGTTCCACGCATTAATATTTCGTGAGCTTTTTTTATTATTGCATCATTTAATGGTGTATTTTCTTTTAAAAGTTTACGCACTAAATATCTGATTACAGTAGAGTGGTGTGTTTCATTATAGATTCTTAAAAAGTTTACATTTTCTCTTTCTAATACATGATTATCAATTATTTCTGAATTCATCAAAGCTTTAAGTATTGATTCTTGGGTTTCTTTACTATACTTTAATATGTCTTCGATGTATTCTATATATAATTCTTTAGTGAAATTCATTAACTTTTCAATATCACTTCTTAGTTTTAAATCATCAATATAGTCGAATAATCTAACATCGACGATTTTTTCACGTGCTTCTTTTAAATCTTTTACTTGGAAATATTCTAGGTCTTCCTTGGTATATGACATATAAATCTCCCCCTTTAAATTGGTTATTATTTTAGCACTATTTCTCCGTTTTGTCAACTTTATTAAAACATAAATTTGCATTTTTCTTTTAAATGTGGTATAATTGCTATAACTTGAGGGGGTTATTATTATGTATACAACTAAAAATATATTAGATGATTTATCCTTACTTGGTTTAAAAGAAGTAGAAAATGAAAAACAAATTAAATATTCTTGGAAAAAAACTTTAAAAAAGGTACATCCGGATATAGGTGGAGATACTTTAACTTCACAAAGGGTGAATGAAGCATATGAAAAACTTATGAATTTTGTTCATACACATGATCAAAAGTTTTTAGAATACTTTAATTTACTTATAAAATTAGTAATTGATTCATTAAATAATTATAAGTTAAATAGTTATTGTAGTGATATAATTATTTGTATTGATGAATATTTAACATATGGGTGTAACCCATTAGTTGGATATAATACTTGTTTAAATAAAATACATAACATATATAGAAACTTAGCAAGTGATTTGAATATATTGGGAAGTTTTCAGTTTAATCAAACATTAAGTAACTTTTATAGTAGTTTATTAAATAAAGATATACCTCATGATTATTATTCTTTTTTAGAAAAATATAAGAAAAATAAAGAATATGCTTCTTTAGAAAATCAAATTATTAAAATAATTAAAGAATCTTTAAATAGTAGTGATGCAAAAAGAGTTATAATAGCAGAAAAGAAAATAGATGCATTATTTAGTATTGATAGATTAATAAAAGCTAATTTACCTTATTTTAAAGATATGAAAAATAAAATAAATTGCAGAATTATATCAATGGAATATGAAGAAATATTAGATTGTTATTTAACAAAGAGATACGATAATATTGAATTTAAAGTAAATAGATTAATTCAAGATATAAAACTAAGCTTTTTGTTTCAAGGTAGTATTTATGATAAATTATTATGTGCTCGTGTTAAAGCATATAGATACTTTTATATAAATAAGGATATATCAATTATGATGTATGATGATATAGATGATTTTATTAATGGAACAAAAGATATATCTATTCTTGATAAAATAATAAATAATGATTTTGAGAGTAAGGATGAATATTTAAAAGTATCATCTTTAGATAGAAAAGGCAGTGTATTTTTATTAAATAGAAAAAGTGATGTACCAGATATAGCAGTTTTATATGCAGGTATAGTAAAGGATATAAATAATGATTCTGTTTATGTATCTGGGGTAAATTATTTAAGGAGTCAAGATGCAAATATCGAAAAAAATTTCTTTTTAAATAATTATGTGTCAATAGATGAATATTTATCTAATGCAAAATTTTTAGGGGTTAAATTATATGTTGCATCACCAGTTATTATTTTATATACTAATGGTTTAGTGGATATTTGTTTATCAAAAGAAATGCAAGTTTTTGTGGCACCAGCAAGAATGGTTGTAAGAAGTGTTAAAGAAAGTGATGAAAAATTAGCTAAATATCAAGATAAAGAATATTTAAAAGAAGAAGTTACTAAATACTTACAAGAACGTATTAGTAAAAGTAGAATGAGGGTAGGTAAAAATGGAATATGTTGAAGCTTTAGAAATACTTAAATTAAGTGAAGAATTTTGCGATGAAGATTTAAAGAAAGCTTATAAAAGTGCATCAAAAATATATCACCCAGATTTAGGTGGTTCAACAGAAATGATGCAAAAAGTTAATGAAGCATATGATTTATTGTTAAAAGAACCGAGATATATACATATAACTAAAAGTTATAATGCAATTAGTTATCATGAAGAATGGGTTATGCAATTAAAAGAAAAACTTGCAGATGCTAAAAAAAATGATCCAAACTACATTGAAATAATGAAAGTTATACAAGATTTTGAAAACATGAATATAACTGGTATGACTTTAATGGATATACATAGAGAATTTGTTAATGCAAATAGTAAGATACTTGATATATTCTATGAAATAAAAAGAAAATTTTTTAAAGAAAACTATATATCTAAAGATTTTAAGTATGAAATTGATTTTACTAGTTCATTAAATAAATTATATTATGATTTAGATAAGATTAAGTGTGAATTTGATCATTATGTTTATAGTAGTATTGTTATAAATGAAGTTGTTAAGAAGAATGTTGGTAATTTCTATTATAAATTTTTAGAAGATAAAGTAATGGAAATTTGTAATCAAGTATGTAAAGAGTATTTTGATAGTAAATCTATTTTAGATAAAATAAATATTATTAATAATAAAGTAAATGGATTATATGTTATATATGAAGATAGTTTAAATGTTATTGATAATTTAAAGTTAGTTACTAATAATAGTGATTTAATAAAAAGAGAAATAGATAAAATGAACAATGATTACTATAGTAATTATGGAAGACTTAATGAATTATTAGTTAGTGTATCTTCATCTAAGAAAAGCAAAGACATTAGAAAAAGTATTAAGATTAAGGAATATGTTACACGTAAGTACATGAATAACAACGAGTTGTTAAGAAGAATGTTACTTGATATTCATTATGTTAATATTGGTCTTATAAAAACAGAATGTTTAGATGTTATATTAGATAAGAATTATGATAGTGTTGATGAGTATAATGAAGCTATTTATAAGCATATTGGTAAGAGTGATATAATTTTTGTTAATAATAAACTTATTACTAATTATTCTCCATGCGTTGGAGTTTTACAATCTATATTTGATAATCAAGTATGTTTTGGTGGTAAGCTAATGAATAAAGAATATTTTTATAATCATTATGAATCATTATCTATGATGCTTAGAGATATAGAATTTATCGGAGAATTACTTAATACTGGTGAAATATTATTATACACGAATAACATAATTGCTATTTATAAAGGTAACGATGGAATTTATTTTAAGTTTTATGATAAGAAACGTGGTAAAAGAATAAATCATCCGGATATAGATAAGTATAAAGATAAGATACTTTTAAGAAATGAGATAATTGAATTTTTAAACAATGAGGTTATTTATGAAAATGATAGATTGTCAAAGTAAAACATATTATGAACCAGATTCTTTGGAAGTAATATATCAAAAAAAAATTCAGATAATTGTTGATGATGCTAATAGATATGCTTTAGTTAGTCCGAATTATTCTGGTATTGAATATAGATACTTTTATAAAATGATAAAAGATTTATATGCTGAATATGCGATTAGAGTATTAAATAAGTTTAAGTTACCTTTAGATAGTTTTAGTTATAAAGATGATTTTGATTTTGATAGATTAGTATTAGAATTAAATATGTTTGTTATATTAAATACTGGTAAATCTGAGCTATCTAGTGATTTAGTGGCATCTTACAAAAGTGTAAGAGACTATGATGTTGATTCACTTGAATATCAATATGCAGAAATGATTAATAGATATATTGAGTTTTGTGGTAATAAAAAAATGTATTCAATGGATTTAAGATATATTGAAGAATTTATTAATAAATCATATATGGCTTATGCTAAAAGTAAATTAGATGGTTTAAACATATATCCTGATTTAGATATATTCGTACCATTTGATGTATTTGTAATTAGACTTGATAATATAATAAATGAATATTGGTATAAAAAAGATATAATGGTTAAGTTAGAAAATATAGCAATGAGTTATTATGTTGAATCAGGAGTTGTGTATGATGGGAAAATAAATAAACTTATGCATGATGCATTTAACAATATAATTGAAAATAGAGATTTAGAAGAGTTTTATTTAAATAAATTTAAAAGAGATATAAGACTTGATAATACATTAGAAAGAAGGAAGTAAAATGAGTAGTATTAAATATTTGTTAAAAGAATTTAATGATATTAATAAAGCTAAGTTAAAGTTTGTTAACGAAACAATTGATGAGTTAAGAAGCAGTGATTTAATGGTACCAATAGGTATTGGAAAGTTTGCTATGGATGAGAGATTAATCAAAGTATTTAAGCAATATCAAATACCCCTTTTAGAAGAAAATGCATTTACTTATATAGAGTATATGGTATTTTATGAAGAATATATTAAAAGTTTAGAGAAAGTTATATTTACTACTGATTCAATGATCAGAGCTTTTGATAAAACTAAGTGTATTGGTAAAATAAATGATTTTTATTTATTAATAGTTTGTTTAAGTCTGGGTTATATGGCAAATAAGATTGAACTGGAATCTGTTATTAATATATTAGGTAGTGCAATTAAATTTAATTATACTAAGTATAGTAAAGAAAATTTATTACTTAAAGCTTTAAGTAATTACTTTGATAATAATGGTAATTTTGTTAAATATGGTAATGGTTTAGAATTAGTTGAATTATTAAAGAAATTATATAAAGAAAATATTGATGAAAATAGCATGGATAAAAAAGTTGATGTTATTTGTAATAGCTTAATTATTAATATTGGTGTTAGTTATGATGAGTTTTTAGAAAATATAAAAGAAGAATTTGTGGAAGATAAAAAGAAAATAAAGCGTGAAAAAGTTGAAGTAGAAGAACATTTTCCAGAGGAAGAGACTAGGGAAAAATATCCATTTTTAAGTAAAGAAGAAAAAGAAATATATGAGTATTGTTCAAATAATATAGAAAGTATTAGTTATAGAAGTGATTATCAATATTATTTAGAAGCTTGCAAAGATATTCAAAGTTTAGATCTGTTATATCAAGATTTAGAAAATAGTGAAGTGTTAGAAATTAAAAATGAGGTAATGGAAAAGTTGTATAGTTTAGTAAGACTTATTGGTCCATTACATTATAATAGAGAAAATGAAATTGTGTTTTTAAAAAATAGTAAGAGTAGTTTTTATGTAAGTGATGATATATTAAAAATAGATAAAGGGTTAAGAAAAAAGATTAATACACTTTTTGATAAGTTATTAAATAATGTTAATACTAGAACTGTTTTAAATAATAATATTAAAAGAGGTGAATTATTATTTGTAAATGATTCTAATTTAGTTTTGACTTATTGTAAGTTATGTAGTGATACTTCATTAGTAATAGGTATTCATCCGGTGAAGGAAGGAATGAATGAAGATATAAATAGATATTTACTTAATAAAAAGTATATTGAAAGTTTAAAGACATTAGTTAAAGATAATAATAGTCGTGAAGAATTAGTTAGTAGTAGTAGACTACTTGTTAAAACAAGAGACTAAGGAGGTTAATATGAGACTGGAAGAAGCTATTAAAATATTTGAAATTGGGAAAAGATTTACAAAAGAAGAATTAAAGAAAAGATATATTATGTTATCTAAAGCAAATCATCCGGATTTAGGTGGTAGTAAAAGTGATATGCAAAGAATTAATGAAGCATATGAATTGTTAAAAGAAATTACTATAAATAGTGGAGATTTATCATATTATAATACTTTACTTAATAAGTTATTTACTTATAAAAGTAATACTATATATAATACAGATACTATAGAATATAAATATGCTTTAAGGGTTAATAATTTAATATCTAGTTTTGCATATAGTAGTGAAAATAAAGATACATTAGATTTTAACTTTAAAAATATATTAGTTCAAATTAGAAATGCATTTAATGATTATTTAATGGAAGTATCAAAAAATATACCTAGTATTTATAAAAGCAAATTTAAAACGATAGAAAATGAATGTTCTTTTGATAAGTATGTTTTAAATGTAAAAAAAGTATTAAATGAATATAAGATGATTAATGATAGTTTAAGTGATGCAATTAATTCAATTGATTTAAGTGTTGATATCAATATATTGGAAGAAATATTAAAGATTAAAGAAGATGTATTTAAAGAAATTGTACTTAATAAAATAGATTTAAATACTGCATGTGGTAAACTTAGAACTCTTGCAATTACTTTGATTATGCAAAGAATGAATTTTGATAAAAAAATAAATGAAACATATAAAGTGATACTTGAAAAATTTTATAAAAGAATGATGGAGTTAGATTTTAAAGAAAGTGATGATATTAAATCAACTATTAATTTATTAAGTAGTGTATTAAATAAACTAAAATTTTTAGATGGACATCTAGATAAATCTAGTGACTTAGATGAATTATGTAATATAGATTTTGAAAATAAAATGAATGTTTTAGATAAAGGTATTGAACAAATATATATAAGTGTAAGTAATAAATCTAATCCATATGAATTTGTTATTAGAAAAGGTGAAAATGAAAAATTTGTTTATTTTGATAGAAAAGATAAAAATGGTAATGTTAAAGTTTATGTACGAGGTAAAAAAGGTTTTTATGAAAATTATATGAAGTTATCAGAGTTTTTAGATAAAGCTAATTATCTTTTTGTTAAATCTAATGGAGGAGTACTTATCTATATGTATGAAGATGTTGGTATTTATGTAGGAAGGGATGCATCAATATATGTAGATAAAATTAATTATGAATGGTATTCTGTAAATTTTAAAAGTGATAGATATGAAGATAAGTCTAAGTTAATGTTTGATATATATGAATCGTTTTATAAAGAAAAAGTTTATAAAGAAAATGAAAAGACAAAATCAAGATAAATTTAGTGAAACTTGTGGACAAATACTTAAAAAAGTGGTATAGTTTAGTTGTTAGTTTATTGACAAACCAGTAATTAATAGGATTTTTATAGAGAGCTAATGGGTGGTGGAAATTAGTAAATGAATATTAATGAAGATAGTGTCTTAAAAAAATAAACGGGTAAGCCCGATATAGCAGGTAATAAAGATGCATAGATTCTATGAATTAAGGTGGCACCGCGGATAATAATTCGTCCTTAAGCTAAATTAATTCATGGAGTTTTTTAATTAAAGGAGGAAGTTTTATGAAAGGAAATATGTACAGAGATATTTATTGTGGAGAAGTTGATTCTTCATATATAGGAAAGGAAATAAAGTTAGCTGGTTGGGTTAATAGTGTAAGAAATTTAGGTAATTTAGTATTTATTACTTTAAGAGATGAAACTGGTATTGTTCAGCTTATTACTGAATCTAGTGAATATAAAACTATTCATAAAGAAGCAACTGTTACTGTTAGTGGCAAAGTTTTAAGAAGAACACCAGATATGGTTAATAAAAATATGAAAACTGGTGAAGTTGAAGTAGAAATTAGTTCATTAGAAGTTTTAGGGGATTGTATTAATACATTACCTTTTGAAATTAATAAATCAAAAGAATCTAATGAAGATACAAGACTTAAGTATCGTTATTTAGATTTAAGAAATGAAGAAGTTCATAATAATATTATTTTTAGAAGTAAAGTAATTGATTTTATAAGAAGTGAAATGAAAGGAATGGATTTTTTAGAAGTTCAAACTCCGATTATTACAGCAACAAGTCCAGAAGGAGCTAGAGATTTTATTATTCCATCAAGAAAGTTTGCAGGTAAGTTTTATGCACTACCTCAATCACCACAAATATTTAAACAATTATTAATGGTTTCAGGATTTAATAAATATTTTCAAATAGCACCATGCTTTAGAGATGAAGATCCAAGAAGTGATAGATTATATGGAGAATTTTATCAACTTGACTTTGAAATGAGCTTTGCAACTGATGAAGATGTTTATAAAGTTGGTGAAAAAGTTTTTTATGATGTATTTACTAAGTTTAGTGATAAGTATGTAAGTCCAGCACCTTTTAGAAGAATAAAGTTTAAAGATGCAATACTTAAATATGGTAGTGATAAACCAGATTTAAGAAATCCTCTTATTATTGAAGACATAACTGAAGTGATGAATAAAACTGATTTTGCACCATTTAAAAATACAACTGTTAGATGTATCAAAGTAGAAAATATTGAAAAATCTAATTCTTGGTATAAATCTATGGAAGAATATGTAAAAGGTATTCATGGTAATTTAGGTTATATTCAAGTTAAAGATAATATGGAATTAAAATCATCACTTGCTAAATTTATGAGCGATGAAGTTAAAAATGAACTAATAGAAAAAATGAATTTACATGTCGGAGATGCTTTATTTATTGTAGCGGATAAAAATAGATGTGCTAGAATAATGGGTAATTTAAGAACTAAGTTAGGTAATGAGCTTAATTTAATTGATAAAGATAGATATGAATTTTGTATTGTAAATGATTTTCCATTCTATGAAGAAAATGAAGAAACTGGAGCAATTGAGTTTTCTCACAATCCATTTAGTATGCCAAAAGGTGGGCTTGATGCATTAAATAATAAGAATCCATTTGAAATTGAAGCTTATCAATATGACTTTGTTTGTAATGGTTATGAAATGGCTTCAGGTGGAGTAAGAAATCATTCACCAGAAGTTTTAAAGAAAGCATTTGCTTTGGTTGGCTATGATGAAGATGTTGTAAGAAGTAAATTCCCAAGTTTATATGAAGCATTTAAATATGGTGCTCCACCTCATGCAGGTATGGCACCTGGATTAGATAGAATTATAATGCTTTTAAAAAATGAAGAAAATATAAGAGAAATAGTACCATTCCCAATTGGTGCAAATGGTGCAGATGCTATGATGGGTTGTCCAGGGGAAGCTTTCCCAGAACAATTAAAAGAAGCACATATCAAAATAGATAATTAATTATTAGGACTGATTTAAAAATCAGTTCTTTTTCTTATTTACTAAAATAATTTAATGTTGTATAATTAATATATGGTAAGGTGATGCAAGTATGAAAAAGAAAATAATAATTATTTTAACAACAATAGTAGTTCTTACTAGTATAATTGTTATATATAATAAGGATAAAGAACTTGAAAATAATAAAATCTTAATAGAGAAAGGATTTCTAAATGAAAAAAATTATTGTAGTAATAATCATTAGTCTTTTTGGAGTATTTTTAATAACAAATAAGTATTATTATAAAGATAATGTTGATAAAGAACAACCTAATAAAATAAAAAATGATAAAAATATGTTGAGTTTAATGCTTGAAACTGATGTTGGTTCTGGCACATATTCTGTTAGTAGTTCTAGTGATTGGCCAAATGAAGAATATATTTATAATAGTGAATTATCTAAATGTGAAAATGGAAGTATACTTTCTTGGGATGAAAATAAGAATGTAGCAATTATGAAGGGAAATATTAGTGATAAATGTTACTTATATTTTGATAAAATTGATCCTAATTCTCCGAAACCTACTAATCCAACTTTATCTTTTGATAGTACTTATAATGTTGTAATTAGTGGTTCAACTTCAGAAAATGGTGGTGTTGAATATTATTATAGTTTTGATAATGTAAATTATACCAAAGGCTCAACTATTTCTGTTAATGAAACTTCAACTATTTATGCTTATAGTAAAGATATAAAAAAGAGAAAGTCTGATGTAGTAAGTAAAACTGTTACAATTAGTAATTCAACCAAAGGAACTGTATCTACTGCATATTATTGCTCTAAAAATGGTACTTACAAAACTAGTTCGTCATGTACTTATACATATAACGCAACCAGTAAAACAGAGTTTGTCTGTTCTGATGGAAGTTATAGTGCGAGTCTTGGACATTGTTATGATACAAATGGAATGTATAGTAACTGGGATTGGTCAACTTGTAATAGTACTTGTGGTTTGAAAACTTATAATCCTGAGGAATATTCTTTTGAATGTGTTGAAGATAATACTGGAAATTATTATTATTGTCAATTTAATACCGGAAGTCCGACTAAATCAACTTCTTATTCTTGTACTAGTGGTGATTCATTATCTGGATCAAAATGTACTAATTCTTACACGGGGACTTTAAAATATAAATGTGGTAATAAATATTACAACAATAATACTGATGCTACTACAGCTTGTGAAAATTATTGTGCAATGGGAACACATTATGATGGAAAGTGTTATAAAATTAGCTGAAAACTATTGCATAGTAAGGTTGTAAATGATAAAATTTTAATAGAATAGAGGTTTTTATATGAATAAGAAAAAGATTATTGTAATATTAATTACATTTTTGACTTTGAGTATTTTAAGTAATGTTTATCTTTTGTATAGTAACTATAGTTTGAGAAATATATTATTTCAAGAACAATCTTCGAGTACTCCAAAAAAGAAAGATTTGATGAGTTTGATGCTTGAAACTGAACAAGGTTCTGGAATGTATGAAGCAAGTAAAACTGGAGAGTGGCCTGATGGCGAATATGTTTTCAATAAAGAACTAAGTAAGTGTGAGAATGGTGGAGAATTATCTTGGGATAATGATAAAAATCAAGTTGTTATGGTCGGTAATTCAAGTGATAAATGTTATTTATATTTTAATATTGATACATCAGTAACTATCAATAGTTTTACTGTTACTAATACTGAGACAACTATTACAATTTCAATGGATGCTCAATCTACGAATGGTGCTATTGCTAAATATTATTATTCAATTGATGATGGAGAAAACTATGTAAGTAGTACATCTAATACTTATACATTTAGTATTACAGAAATTAGAACATATAAAATAAAAGCATATGCTGAAGATGGAATTGGAAGAAAGAGCGGTAAAAAATCTAAAGAACAAGTTGTTACTGCAAAACCTACGAATCCAACTATGGCTTTTGATAGTACTTATAATGTTGTGATTAGTGGTTCAACTTCAAGAAATGGTAATGTTGAATATTATTATAGTTTAGATAATAAATCATTTACAAGAGGTTCATCAGTTACAGTAAGTAGTACATCAACTGTCTATGCTTATGCTGTTGATACAAAAAATCAAAAATCTGATGTTGTAAGTAAGACTGTAACTATTGGTACACCACAAACTGGAACAGTTAGTACTACTTATTATTGTTCAAAAACTAATGCTTATCAATCAAGTAGTACATGTACATATAATTATACTGGTACTAGGTCAAGTTCTCCTGTTTGTAATTCTGCTATGTATCCAACATATCATAATGGAAAGTGTGGTAGTAGACAAATATATAATTATTCAAAATCTGAATGTGGTTCTTGGTGTAGTGATGTTGCTTATAGAGAAAAACCTGCTTCATATGCATGTGTTCAAGAGGGTACTGGTACTGAGTCTTGGTCTTGTTATTTTTATTCTGCTGAGGATCCGTTTCCATATACCTGCCCAAATGGTGGAAATTTATCCGGTTCTACATGTATTGGTGCAACGTATTCGGGCTCTTCAAGATATAAGTGTAGTGTGTCAGGAAAATATTATACTACTAAATCATCAGCTACCACTGGTTGTACAAACTACTGTGCTAATGGAAGTCTTTATAATAGTAAATGTTATTATATGAGTTAATTTAAAAGAGGCTAGGTGATGATGTGAACCCCAAATAGTAGACATTAATAAAAAAGAGGGTTATTAAAAAGAGA
>ENA-OOXT01000060-OOXT01000060.1-human-gut-metagenome-genome-assembly--contig:-NODE-60-length-77706-cov-3.013033_pt1 | contig 77706 bp, 127 predicted proteins | sample MGYA00241590_ERZ501349 | MGnify/ENA primary metagenome ERZ501349 (study PRJEB25962, sample SAMEA2042838) | human gut metagenome | biome: human gut; feature: human-associated habitat; material: faeces...
TATGTTTATAATGTAAACTATAGCTTATCTGGATAACCTGTCTTATAGTTATAAGACTCTATTTCCTCTTTTGTTTGTAATTTATAGATTGCCGAAATGTGTTGTTGGGTAGTATTATAGCAATTAAGTGCATATAACTCTAATGAATTTAGCATAGATATAGCATCTGTTATAGGTATAGTATATTTTATTGTATCAAACCATAAAACTGTATCTAGTTTACCAGTATGTTTCTCAATATTAATTGAGTTAACAAGCCCTACTCGGTCTTCTTTATCTAACCACATTTTTTTTCCTGAAAGATAAAATGAATTTACCGCATCTGATTTATCATAAGCATTAATGTCAGCTATTTTCATTTCTTTTAATTCATCAATAGTATACTGATAATCGACCAATATGGGATATCCAACTTCGTTTTCTTTTATTTCTTTTCCTGATGACTACCCGACTAATAGTTTCTGCCAATATTCTTCGGTTATTTCAACCGAACCTTCTTGAAATTCATCATAGAATCCCTATTTCCAATATTTCATAATAGTTAATTTTTTATTTCCATCTACCAACGGCTACCCAATAAAAATCATTGGTTCCCGCGCCAGTACCATTCGAATCTCCCACTGCGTATCTACTTCTTATTGTAAAATAACTATTTTGTACAAGTGTAACTAAGCCTATAACAATGTTCATGCCCTACCCTGGTTCACGATAAGTAATAATAGGACAATAAGTAGCATTATAAAAAGCTATAGGTGTATAAGTAGTATTAGTACCAGTAGAACTTGCTGTTTTATACCCCCATTGCATTAATAAACCATTGTCAAACTTTATGTAACCATTCTAACCTGCCTAATATCCTACTATCTCAGCCTTCTTTACTAACTATTCATATATTACTTTGTTCTGAACTGCATTTGTACTAGTAGAAGATAGAGCAGTATCAATAACTGGTTTATTACTTAGATCATTATATAATCCAGATGTGGCTACATCAGCAAGAGATGGAGTACCAGATATTTCTGAATATGAATAGGAAGGTTTACTTGAACCAATCCATGATGGCTTACTTGTGATTTCCGACCATGTATACGTTGGTTTGCTACTACCAATCCATGATGGTTTTCCAGTAATACCAGACCACGTTGTAGTACCAGCTGGACCTGTATCACCCTTATCTCCTTTATCACCCTTATCTCCTTTATCACCCTTCGCTCCAGTTGCTCCACGTAAACTAGTTGAATAAGTATATGATGTAGTACCTTCTTGTCTTACACCAAGAGTATAACCACTCCATACAAACTCTAACGATTTACCATTAGCTCCATCTGAACCAGCATATCCTCTAGGTCCTTGATCCCCAGTGTCACCTTTCAAACCCTACGGACCCTAATCACCTTTTTCGCCCTTAGCACCAGTATCACCTTTTGGTCCAGCAATAGTTGGTATATTCAAAGTAACTGCAGAAGAACCATCATAAGTACCAGTAACTGCTCCTGTAAACTTGATAGCATTAGGATTCTTTAATGAAGTAGGAATATCAGACATTACTGCAAATGTACCTGCCTTAGATGCAATTCTACCACTAGTCTAGAATTGGTAATCTACCCATCCATCATCAATAGCTGCTGTATCTGACGGTGTATCTTTAGTACCCAATGATAATACAGCTGGACCAAATGATCCATTTACATTTCGTATACCTAATGCAACTGCACTTATACAACCATTACCTGATTTACCTACATAGACTATTTTCTTTCTAGATACAGGTGTAGTACTAGCATTTACAGTTTGGTTAGTTGATGATGCTATTTCATCTAATCTATAAGTTGGTTTAGCAGTTCCTATCCATGTTGGCTTACCTGTTACATTTGCCCACGCTACTGAATCAGCTGTGCCACCTCCATTAGCAGATAACACTCCATTACTAATTGATAATCCTGCTCCTACTTTGATTCCACCTAAAGTAGTACTAGATGCGGTTGGTAATGTGTATGCAGAAGGAATGTTTAATGCTGATTTAAAGTTAGCAAAGGATACTCTTCTAATAATTTTATCTGTACTCTTTATATACACTGAAGATATAGATGTACCAGCTGCTTCATCTTCTTGTTCTGTGTAAAAATACTTACCATATACAATACCATCAGCATCTCTCTGTACCATAGTATTACCAGTTGTTCCTTTTGCCAACAGTACATGACCTCCACCACCAAGTAGTACGTATGAATCACTAGATCCTTCTTTCTTATAACCACTAGTTAGTATCTACTTATTAGCATCTCTAACTGGAATCTTGTTTGCTGTATTGGTAGTATCCATATCATAGGCATCTAAGAATCTAACCCATGGATTTTTAGTTACATTCCAACCAGTTCTATAGAATATTCCTCTCTAAGTAGAATTAGTTGACGAGTTATCAGAATACCATATATCAAATCTTCTCGAACCTGCAGGTAATGATATAGCGGCTCCATAATTAAACGGCGCATCTAGCTGATCTGGATTAGCTGAAGAATATTCTTTAATACCTATCTTATCCCATAGTGTATTATCATCATGCGTTGTTGTAGTACTTCTATATCTTAAATAAGCAGTATCCTATTGACCATCTAATGTATCTGCATTTAGTCCTGTACCTGATATTTGTGTTTTAAAGCTAGATAAAGTTCTTCGTCTTAACCAACCATCTCCATTGTCTACCCAGATAGCAGATATAGTTCCGTCATCATTTACTCTTTGTGTAGTCTAATAACTGATATTTATTATACTACCGTTACCATCTCTTTTTACAAGCGAATCTCCAGTAGCAGAAACATTCGTATCAGAAGTTTCAATCATAGTTCTTTTAAGAGTAGCATAGTCGGCATTTGTCATATCACTAGCTGCTTTAGGAGATATTGTTTGACCACTATCTGTATAATCTGAAGTTCTTAATACTGGTAAAGCATTCTTAGTAGTATAAAAAAAGTATCGTGCTCCTCCTCTAACGTATATTGCCTCTAACCCACCGTTTTCCATCTATGTTACCCTACCTATAGGGTACACTGCTTTATCTTTTGTCCAAGCATAATTAAAAGATAATATTCTTCTATGCGTAGTACTATTTACTCCCCAAGCAAAAGCATAAACCTCTTCTACAAAATGAACTGAGAAACCACTCTCATGTGTTGACCAACTTGGCTTTCTAGATACTCCTAATGAGGTATGCACTTCTATTCTATTATTGTACTTACTATCCATACGTATAGTAACAGGATAATAAGTATTTTCATCTAGAGTTCCAGTGTCTATAACCGTTTCTCTAAGTACATACAAATTGTTTAGATTTCCTACTTCATAATCTTTATATAAGAACTTATTTGCATTACCAGTACTATTAAGTATAAAGTTACCATCAGAATTAACTTGCATCCACCATTCCATATTATTGTTGAAATTAATGGAACCTTTATTAATTATCAGATTACCTGAACCGTCTCTCTATACTAACGAATCAGCAACTGGAGTTACAGATCTAGTAGGTAATGCTGACCATGCTGCATTCTTTCTAACGTATTCTTTACTATCAGATGGAGCATCATCAATTCCTCCTCCACTACCGCCTTCAATAACGATGTTACCAGCTCCTAGTAATGAACTACCATTAACAGTTTTTATAGTTTCACCACTAACTAGTCTTTCTTGTTTTGCAGCGTCTAATGCAAATATTTGTCCTGCTAATCTATTCTCTACATCTGTAGCTCTAATTTCTTCAGCTTCTATATCTGATTGTAGTTGTGTAACTGTATCAGTTATATCAGATGCTTTAGTATCTGTATATGCTTTAGCTGCACTAAGAGTTGCAGTATCTGCTGCTTTGTAATCAGTATCTAGTTTGTTAATAGCTGCTGCTACACCAGATAATTTGATGCCATTAGCTCCTACAGTTAAGTAAGAATCAGAAGTACTATCAATAGTAATGCTAAACTTATTATTCGCTAGACTTAAACCATTACCGGCAGTATATGTATCTACTAGATCGCTAATATCTACAGGTACAGTTTGTTCCCCGTCCTCAGTTACAAATATAAAAATAAGGCTCTTCTTCTGTGGATCATAATAAGCTTGCTTTAAGAATCTATCTTTAGGTATGCTTATCTCACCAGCATTAGTAGAGTCTACCATCAATGTATAATGTAACTCATTATCAGGATCCTATACTAAGTTAACAGTAGAAACTTTACTTGATTGTAGATTGCTAATTAAAGTATCTTGTGCATCATTACGATCCGCTTCTACTACTATAGCATCTGCATTTGTTTTCTCAGCTGCTTTAGCTCTAGTAATCTCATTATCTAATTTAGTATTAGTTGCAGTATCAGCAGCCTTATAAGCTGTATCCATTGCATTAATAAGATTCCTATTATTATCTTCAGCCTGAGTAGCTCTAGCAGTTTCATCAGCTATAGCTTGTGCATTAGCATTTATAGCATCAGTTAAAGAACCACCCTGTTCAGATACTTTAGCATCTACAGCCCATATTTCACCTTGTAACTGTTCTTCTGCTTCAATAGCTCTGTTCTGTTCTTCTACCATTCCTGAAGCAAGAGCTGTTTCAATTTCTATAGCACGCTTTGCCTCATCTTCTATTGCCTTAGCGTTAGCCTTTTCTGCAGCCTCTGCACGTGCAATTTCATTTATGATACGGTTGAAGTTATCTCTTTCTGCAATAAGAGCTCTATCTTTTTCTGCATCAATGTCTTTAGACAGTTGTTCCTCTGCAGCTAATGCTCTATTCTTCTCAGTAACCTCTGCTTGTGTTGCACGATTTACTTCTTGTTGCAGTTCTAGTTTAGTAGCGTAAGTATCAGCAGCTTCTACCTTAGTAAGATAAGGAGATAGATCTATATCGGCTTTATATTCGCCCAATAGTTCCCACTCTCCATCTACATAGATATACTCTTTATAAAGATTACCATGAGTACCTTCACTATCGACTACTAGATATATCTTAGTAGTATCAATATCTTCTGTAGGTAGTTCTGATACTATCTTATATAAAGTTAGATCCAGTACACATGATACTACATTATCAGTAATATCTATGCCTGAACCAGCAATAAGTTTATCCTACTTAGTTAGTTTTAATGTCTCTATATCCTGACTTATGATAGCAATCCTACCGTCAAATTGACGTATCTCTTCATTTAGATGCTCATCAAAGTTTTTTAATTGTTGTTCTACCCATTTCTTTATTCTGTTTTCAAATTCAGGTAGAGTTCCTTGAAGTACTTTTATAGTCTCCCAATATCCTTCTGCATTCCATACCTTTATACTACCACCAAGTGGATCAGTATTAAGGTCAACCCAGTACATTACTTCATCAGGATTGGGCTATATATCACTTGCTCTAAAATTAACAAATCTTACCATCTTTATTTACCAAGCTTTAATATTTGTTTTCTAAGTCTTCCTTCTCTATATGATACATGTATCCATGAGTAGTCATTCTCATTAATAAGTTGATCAAACTCAAAGTTATCTCTGATTAACTCAAATAACTTCTTATTCTCTTCTTTGCTACCTGCTGTTATATCAGCAGCTTCGCCTAATACATGTTGACTCGTCTTAGCCCCTTTAACTGCTTTATTTACTTCTGGACTGCGATAACCTGAATTAACTATAATAGGTTTACCATACAATTCTCTAAGTGGATCAAGTACCTTTTCTACTAGAGTAATTAGATTCTTCTCTGCCTACTCTGTAGGAGTATTATCTAATTTCTTAGCTGTAGCTGTAGTAGATTCTGTTAATTCTTTTATAGTAAAGTATTTCATTTTATATCTTTTTAATTTGCATATCTTGTAGTTCTTGGTTGAGCATCATATACTACACTACCTAATAAATTTGCAGCTAAGTTCATTCCGAATTGCTTATCGTCGTTATCTATCTCATTTACTTTGGATAGAATATGGATCTACAATAAGTAGATCCACTCTAACAATTCTCTATCAGTATATTTAGCAAGCTGCTTGTTCATCTTTAATCTCCTCTGCACTAGTTTCGATTTCTTCAGTGTTCATGATCTTATCAAAAATAGGGTTCAAAGATTCTTGTATAACTGCTAAGAAGTTACCAGCAATGATGCCTTTAAGTACTTCTACATTATCTTTAGTAACATCCATTTCACCATTATGATATAGTTCTCTAGATATTTCTAAACCTTCTTGACTTACTGCAGAATTATACAACAGATTTCCTAAATCTTTAGAAATATCAACTGTAGATTCTTCTCCCTCAATGTTCTTAATTGTAATGTTTCTAAAATCAATCAACATAATATTTAGTTTTAAAATTAATAATATTTATTAACGTTAAAAAGTGTTACATGTCTTACATGAATTACAAACTTTACAATCTATAATATTACACAGTGTTTCTAACTTTAACGGATTATCGGTATCAATCTATCTGCCACAACCACAAATCATAGATTGTAACATCTATCTGTCCTGTACGAAATCAGTTTGTGTTATTAGAAACTCTAATTCATTTATGCATATAGCTGCTACCACAGACCTATTGTCTATGATAGCACTATATCTTAATTTATTATCTACTTTGTTTGTCATTTTTAGAATGATTTATTAACAGCATATGTATAACTTCCTATTGTAGTCTTCACAAAATCTCCAGAATTTTTTACTACTCTTAATTCATTAGTCTAACTACCCATGGCGTATAACTCATTCTTAAAATATATAAAGTCTATAGTAACATTACCCCCATTGTATAGTCGAATAGTATCACAACTTCCAAAACCGCCCGAATTAGGTAATACAAAACCGGGATCTAGTCTACTAGGTCCTTTGTGTATATCTACATTATAACTAGTTAAGTTTACTATATTTAGCTAAGCCTATACCATTTGATCTGCCTAATATTCATCCGGGTAAAATTTAGGATCTGGAGTTGCAAAAGAAGATGTGTATAGGTCTATAGTATTATTGGTTACAGTTACATCGTCTCTCTATCTAACTATATATAAAGTTTTAAAAGAATAATCATTAGGTATAGTTAGAGAATGTGTAGTAGTAAATGAGGTAACCTTATGAATTACAGCATTAGTACTAAATCTTCCCTTTACTGTTGCTTTATTCATTGTTACTTCGCCAGTAATCCCATTTACCTAGAAATTTGGATTGAATTTATTAGGTAATAAAGTAACTATAACATTCTCACTTAAATAGGTACTTGCAAGATTTACTACCAACTATAAACCATACTTTAGAGTACCACTTTGTATAAAACTTTTAGGTAGAGCATAAACTCCATCGTAATCCATTCTTATAGATTCTCTTACTCCACCTTCTGTCATATAGTTATATAATAGATATATGTTGGAATTGTTAGAAACTCCTTTCACATTTATATTAAATTCTGGAAGATCTTTATGACTACTTTGAGTCCATATTAAATAATCCGTTGCGGAAGAAGACGATGTCTTACCAGTAATAGTTATAGTATCACTTGTTATAGTTCCATTGTAATTACTATTGCTACTTTTAAAATTATATGTCCATATAGATGTATCTGTAAATGAAAATGGTTTAACAGTACTATTAAAGTTCTGATAATCGGTCGAATCTTGCCCAAGTGCATCAGTACCTTGTTTACTAAACATGTACTCTTTATTGAACACGAAATCTCCAAGTGTACCATTATCTGCAATCAGTAACTTAGTATACACTGCTTCAAAGTCATCCATCAATATCCAAGTAGCATTTATTCCATTAGAATTCCAATCTTGTTCTGGAGTAACTCCTAGATTTTGACCATTCCATGTAGTAGTTTTATTCATTACATAGAATGCTTCACCTTGTAATACAAATGGTGCTTGAGTATCAGTAGCTTCGTATGTCTTATTATGGATATAAGTTCCTGCTGGATATACAAGTCTTCCTCTTAAACCATTAGTACCATTTACACCATCATTACCTACCCATTTAACCCATTCATAATCAGTATAACGAGTACTTTCTACTGAACTAGTTTGATTATAAGCTAAACCGATATACTTAGTGTACATATTAGGTTTATCATATATCTGTGAATCAGATGTAGGTTGATCATCCGAGTACTTAATCCAAGTATATAGACTAACACCCGGTTCACCTGCAGCTCCATCTTCACCACTAATTCTAACAGGTTGATCCCATACTCCAATCAGTTCATCATTAGCAGCTATCTCAGCATGTGACATCCACAAGTATTCGTAGCTATTAACTACTGGTACAGTAGTAGTCCAACCTGCCGGATTTCTAACAGTAGTGACAATACTAGGATTATGACCTTTAGTCATAGACATAAATCTAAACTCTGTATGTTTACCATCTAAAGCTTCCCCATTTTTACCATTCAACTGTATAACTTCAGACCACGTTTGTACTTCATCTTTAGGTCCATCTACCATACCAACACATTGCCACCATTGACCGTCTGAAGTAGTCGGATAATCTAACCATCCATCTATACCAGTAGTACCGGGTCTAGGATTCTTAAATGTTGGTTTAGCAGGTCTAGAATTAGATTTCTTATATACATAAGTACTCCAGTTAGGTACAGATCCAGATTCTCCGTCCTCACCATCTTTCAATACATATAGTGTCTCTTGGTCTACAAGTATACTGCTACTATTCCTTTGATCATATAATGAGAATGTAATATAAGCTACTATACCACTAGTATCAATAGTATTATTAGCATAGTATCTCATTTCACTAGCATTATCAATCTTATAAGCAAAGTAATAACCATATGGAGTACTATCTACAGTAGTAGTAGAATCTCCTTCGAATAACCTTATACCACATGATACATTAGCCACAGACGGAGTACCATTCTTATTTACATGAATAGCACTTACAGATGGAGCTAACTGATATATCTTAGGAGTTTGACCATCAGCACCGGGTTTAACTTTAGTAATTGTCAAGGTGACGTCTCTTATGTAAGTATTACCTTGATATACTGCTTTAACGGATACTGGTAGTCTTATTACTTCAGGAGCTGACTTATCAATAGCAGTTATAGTAATAGTACCTAATACAGACGACGTAGCCGTTACTCCCGCTACTTCACCCAATGTTGGGTTCTCATATAATGTAAGTTTGGTAGTTCCATAGTACATACTTACTGTAGATGTTACAGGTAATCCACTAACTACATTACCTTCAGAGTCACATGCTACAGCGATCATATCATTATCAAAGTCTGTAACCAAACCTCCTACACCATCTACTCCGTCTTTACCATCACTAATTTTATAGATAGTTTCTTTATCTACTAACTATCCACCATTAGTAAGCATAAAGATTATTTTCTTCTTAATTGAAGAAGTAGATATGTTTTGATCTATAGTATAGTTCTCGGCAAGCTCTTCATCAATTACATATTTAAATGCATAACCATTTGGTAATTGAGATAACTCTACTGTGTTAGCACCCTGTGTTTTCTTAATGCCGCAAGTAATAAATACTACATCGGATACACCTTTCTTATCTACATGAATAGCATCAACAGAAGGCATTAATGAATACAGAATAGCGTCTTCTCCATCAGCACCGGGTTTGATCTTATTAATAGTAAGATACGTAGTACGTTCCATCAATTCATTGTTATACACAGTACTAGCATCAATTGGTATACGTATTGTAGTATCTGTAGTATTAGCAATAGATGTAACAGTAATTATACCAGATTGTCTATCTGCAGTAGCTACAACTCCTTCTGGAGGACGTACAGTTAATGAACTTAGATTTAATTGTACAGTTCCATAGTACATACTTAGGGTTGCATTAAGTGGTAAACCACCTACTACATTACCCAAACTATCGGTAGCTACTGACTGTATTTCATTATCTAAGTCTAATACAATACTACCTAAACCATCAAGACCGTCTTTACCATACTTAGCCCACAATGATGGTCCAGTATATGCTCTCCATCTACCTCCTCTGAATTTTCTTTGACACACCCATTCATATGGATATTCTTTTGTTACTCCTATTGGATCATCTGACCAACCTCCCGGAATGTATTCTATACCTTCAAAGTCACCAGTTTCCTGATATGCATCTGAATTAGTATTGTTTGGAGTTGGATTATCTGGATCATTGTTAGTAGTAGTTCTATAGAATATATACTGTACACCATCTCCATCCTAACCATTAGCTCCCCATTTAGACCATAATGCAGGTTGACTGAATGGACCCCATTTACCATCTTTCTTACTTCTGGTACTGACCCATTCTCCTTGATAAGTAGTAGTTACTCCTCTAGGAGTATCAGTCCATCCTAAGTCAGTAGGTACGTAATCATCAATCTATTCACTAGTTGGAGTATCAGGTCTATCTAAGTCACCAGCAGTTGCTGTACGCTTATATATAAATTCATCTGCTTTTCCGTCTGCACCCGGTTTACCATCAGCACCAGATATCTTAATTGGAGTAGACCAATCCTCTACTATATCTGGATTAGAAGTAAATGTTCTATCTGACATCCATATTGGAGGAGTCAATTTCTGATCATTACCTTGCCATCCTTCTGGATATACTACTTCATTAGTTTCAGAATCCCATGATCCACCTACTGGTTTTTCAGGTTCTTCTTCACTAGATTTATATGCAAATACAGTCTTATAAGATACTCCGGGTAATCCTTCTCCCGGTTCTCCTTGAGGACCTGATTCACCTGTAATTCTAATAGGACCTACCCATTTATCAACAAGATCACCATTTTCGTCGATTAACGCATTAATCATCCACATGAATTCACCTTTGATCAATGTTGGTGGTTCATCTGTCCATCCTTCTGGAAATCTCACAGTTCTATCCAATGGAGGTGGAATAGTCTCAGCAGCACTCTTGGCATACTTGAAGTCCATATAACTATTAGTCTTACCGTCTTCACCTGTACATTGTACTGGATCCGTCCAAGTAGCTACTGTATCTGTACTACCATCTACTAAACCCATTGACATCCACCATCTACCAGTAGATCCCGGACCATCAAACCAACCATCAATACCTGCTGCTCCCGGAGTAGGTATAAAGAAGTTTGGTTTACTTGGTTGTAGTTCTGATTGTTTGAATACCCATGTATTCCAATTTGGTTTAACTGATTCTCCAGGTTTACCGTCTGTACCATCTTTACCGGGCTCACCTTTCTCTCCCGGAGGTCCTTGTATACCTCTTTCTCCCTGTATACCTTTTTCTCCTTGTGGTCCTTTAAATAATATCCAAGTATAATCTACAGGATTTGAACTAGGAGTTTCTACAGCTTGATTCTCAGCAATACCTATATGTGTAGTATCAGCTTGAGGTTGCATGGTCATGTTAAGACCACTAGCATTATTGGCATATCTAATCCAAGTATAATTACTTACTGCACCACCACTACCTGACCCTTTTTCTGATAGGTCTACTAACTTCTGTCCTATTACAGCAATGAGTTTATCCTAAGTAGAATCATAGTATATCTGACCATTCTGATAATTACCACTAATATTACATTTAATATTCTTAGCAATGTCTAAACACTGCGGTAATACTAAAGTATTATTCAGTACAATAGTACCATTAGATATACTACCTCCATCAAAGAACAATACGCAGTTTTCTGGTATCTGTATTGTTTGACCTTGTAGGTTATAATCATACTGTATTCTATAAATAGTACCAGCCCTATTTATATCTGACTGTTGAAGTAGATTGATATTATTAACAATACGTTTGCGTAATAACTTTCTACCCAAACCACTAAATTGATTTGGTACATATTCCTTATCTGCAAATTTAAGGTTGAAGTCATAATCAACCATTATGTCTTCACCATCAGCAGATGTTGCACTTACTGGTTGCCAATATGCCTTATTAGTAATACTAATGTTGACAGGTACTTCCTTTATAGATATAAAAGACTTATAATCATTATCATAGACCAAACAAAGTCTATCATACTATTTAGAAGAATCATGTTTACCGTCACATGTAAGTGTAACTTTACCTAATAATTTCGTATATTCCATTCTAAAAAATTAATTCTGTTTCTGGTTTAATAAAGTCTTTAACATCTGGTGCATCAAAAGTAATCTGATTATCTTTAGGATCCACATAAGCATTAGGATACTTAGCATAATCTGATATCACTACAATATTGCCATGGTAGTCCAATGCAATATATAGGAACTATTTTAATTCATCACATGTGCACATATTTTCACAATTTACATACTCCATTAACACATGTTCTACACCCTGTATTAACAGTTTTAGTATTAATATTAACGTTCAACAATTTGCATAAATCCAAGTAAAACTATAGTGCTTCTTTATTATGAGCAGTAGCAATAGCCTATTCTAATAATTGCCTCTTAAATACTATTAGCATTAAAAGTTGCATCTATCTATCGTCTAAACAAGTTTGACAATACTTACGCAACATCTTTATCTCTGCATTATATAAGATATTAGGATCATAGTATACACCATCTACATAGTCATTAGCGTAATACTCAGTAGTAACAAACATCTTGATATACTTCATATTAGTATCAAATTCTGATAATACATCAGACTCTACTGTTATTTCATATGCATATATTGTTGTTACTTCCTTTTCTTCACCTTCACGCACAATCTCTTTATAGGAGATTCTAGCATTATTATAGTTCAACACGTAATCATGATTGTCTGGATTCTCGCAATATATATTACTTATATTATGACATTCGTCAATGTATAATACTATATCATTAGTATTTACTATAGATATATTAGTATACACACTGAATACCATTAGATTATCCTTTATGGTTACATTAAATATTTTATTCATAATATTAAAATAAAAAAGTGGAGCGGGGAGATATACTCCACCAGCCCCACTTCATGATTGATTGAATTAATTCTATTAAGCAGCTTCTCCTGAGATGAAAGCTTCAATACCTTTAGCAACAATTGAATTTGTGAAACCTTCAGCTTTCTTAACATAAACCTCAGTTGTCAGAGGAGTAGTCTTGATATACTGATTATCATTACTAAGATATTTGTTGTCGTTTTCGATAGTGATATAGTTGTATTCTACACCTTCTTCTACCATTCTCGGCTGTTCTACAATAGGATAAGCACCTGTAAATACATGTCCCTGGTAACCCATGAAACGTACTTCAGCGTCTCTCACCTGCTTCCAGTAACCTTTGCCCGGTGTACCTTCAGTCTTAGTAATAGTTGCACCCGGAATAGCTTCTGGGTAATTGCTCAAGATAGCTCCCGGAATAGTAACATACAGACTAGCTTCCATGCTTACTGTAGAGTATTCAGACAGTGAATAAACTCCTTCATTATCATCTTTTTCCATTGCAGTCAAAGTGATAACAGAATCAGAAATAGTAGCGTTAATTCTACGATTTGCATGTTTGTTGATCTTCTTAACAAGGGCAGCAGCCAGAGCAGAAGCATCTGTGCTAGTAGCGTATACTTCATAAGTATGAGTAAACTGACCCGGAGCTTCATACATATCTTTGTAAACCATTCTCAGAACATATCTGTGACCAGCTACGATAGTTGCATCAGTCAAAGTAATAGTAATTTTATCCTGAACCGGAGCAACATATTCACCAATAACAGCACTAGGTTTTGAATCTTTCTTGATTTCATTACCAAATTTGATATTAGCTTTCTGAGCAACTGTACCATCAGGCATAGTTACGCTAACTTTATTCTGAGCTACACCTACATACAATGAAGTAGCACTAGCAGCCTCAGCAGCAGTTTTCAGGATAGCTCTATTCTGGTCGAACAAAGCAACATCACCTACAGCCAAAGCATCAGCAGTAGTATATGATGCAGGGATATTTTTACCGATTAATACGATATCTACGTGTTGAATCATAATTTAATTTTTATTTTTAGTTTAACATAAATGCGCGCTCATGTAAACTTAGTTCATCTTCTACTTTCCTTATTTCAGATTTCCACGTCAATGAACGCATTAGTTGTTGTCAGATTTACCTGACTATTGCATAGAAGCAGCTTGCTGTATATACATCATTACAGCTGCATCTACAATTTCTTGGTGAGTATCAACTGGTAATTCAGTGTACTCTTCTGTTAGTTTATTACCTAAATCTTTGGCATTTCTTAAGTAAGTTAACTGGTATTCGTTTATACCGTAATTACCATCTGTTATCAATACTATTTTGCCATCTGTATATAATCTAACTGGTCTAGCTTGATTGTGATGTAAGTGGTATTCTGATAGACTATTACTTAATATTCTATCAACTGTTTCAATAGTAGCTTCAATTACATCAGTGGAATTAGAAACCAAGGCAGGACATTTGTTGCTATAAATATTAATAGTCGCTTGCTCCCCTAAAGTATACATATATCCTTCTGGGTAGTCTGTTGACCATCTATTACCTGTTCTTGTAAAGTCAATGCTAACATATTTATCTGTTTTTACTAGAGTACGTAACTTATCAGATAATTCTTGATTAAGCTAAAACGCTCTATATAACTGTTTAACATATTCGTCTTTAGCTCTATTTATATAGTAGAATATAGTATCTGAGTTCAGTTTACTCATAATATTATAACCCGGTATAATATTATTCAACTATCTTTCAAATGCTATTTGGAATTGTCTCTCAGTCATATTATTCAGATAATTGGTTTAACTGTAATTTAGTAGATGTTCTTGGTGATTCAATATTTTCTAATGCTATTACTACAGCTCTATTGATAACTTCATTCATTACATCTTCAGGTAGATCTAATTCTTCGTCTAACTGTGTGTAATCAAACTGTTTAGGTCTCTTTATATAAGTAATATTAACCGCATACTTATTACTTGATGGTTTAAAACTATCTGATATCTGCATCACAGGATCTACGTAGATTTTCATTCTATTATCCTCTAATGTAGCTACAGGTACTTCAACCCAAGGTATATTGTTGTATGTCTGTTTAAATAGGTTAGCATTCTAATGATCTACTATTAAGCAATTAGTAGATGAACCTTTAAACATAATTACTGCAGATAATATAGTTACTCTTCTACCTCCATCATGAATGTCATCTATTACGAATTCATTATATGTAGAATTATTAGCAAAGATGTTCTCATCAGTACATACTAAAGCATCCAGTTCAGATATACTTTGGAGAGATCCTTCGAAACTCTGTCTTAATACATTGTTTCCACTTATCTTATTACTAATTATCTCATTTTGAGCCTAATTAAGAAAGATATCTATTTCCTCAGGTAAGAATGCAGGTGAGCCACCATAGGCAACTCCCTGAGCATTCTTATCTAGGATAACTTTAAACTAAATATGTGCAGTACGGTTATTCATTACTTGGACTTGATTTCATTTAAAATAGCCATCTTGATATCATTATTCTTCTTGTCCTTTAAATAAGCAATTACGTCTTCCAAACCATTACCAATAAGGTCTGTACCAAAGTAATATTGAGCTCTATTTTTTCTAATGATATTCTTAGCAATAGCTTCTTCAATCACAAAGTTAATTTCTTTATTAGGATTTTCTACCCATTTCATAATAAACTTCTTTGGTGATTCTTCAATCTGTTCTGTCAACTTAGCTTCAATCAGTTCATTTGACATAGTATCAGATTTAATACCATAAAGTCTAAGACATTTACGCATATCCTCAATAGACATCTTATCCATTTCTCTATATGCTTCACGTTTGATCTTGTTGATCTTGTTAGCTTCTTCAGCTTCACTGTCCCTATTAATCATTACATAATCAGTAGCCGGTGTGATCTTATTTAATCCATTTGCTACTCTCTTATGTCCTTTAAGGAACAAATATTTTAGTTCGTCTTCAGGTCTATCAGTATCTAGTATAACATCCTTTTTGCCAATCTTAACAGCAAAAGTATCCCAAAATGCACTATTGGGAGCTAGTTTACCTTGTTCGAAACCAATTTCTTTTTCTAATCTTTCTGCATCTTCTGCAGTTAATCCAGTATAAATGTTACCAGATCTAGTCCAGTATGAACTAACATAGTCATAACATGTAGACCATTTTGTAAGCCCAGTCCATGGGTTTGTTTTAATTATTCTAACGATTACTTCCATAATATCTTTAATTAGATTGTTCAGTTAGTTGTTCTTTATATTTCCAGATATACTTAAGGTTTGAGAAGGATCTAGGTGTTAATTTACCATATTCTCCTTTCAATTGTCTTTGTATTGATCTTCTATCACATCCTGTAGATCTACTAGCTTCTATAATGGAAGGAAATTCAGCAATTATTTCTCCAGTATGTTTGTTTATCTGACACACAGATTTTGCTACTTTCATTCCATTTTCTCTAGCTATCTCTAACATCTTACCAGTTAACTTGTCTCCAGCTTTAAATAGATGTTTTTCTGCAGCTTTTCTACATGCTTCTGATATAATATGCCCACCTTTATCCTTATTGTAACCTTTATCAGGATTAGTAGAATCATAGTAAGATATCCAATATCTTTCTCTCTTATCTATTTCTTTAGGATTACCTTCTATAGTTTCTATTAACTCTGGTATGAAGTTTTGAATTCCATGCTCTCTCATTGCTATATAGAGTACACAAGATAAATCATTGGGGCGTTTGGATACGAATGCATGAGATATGTGATCGGAATATCTTCTCATTATATCCCTTTTAGTTTGACCTATATAAACCTTATTGTTTGTTGTATCTGTAATTTTATAAATATTTCCAATCATAGTAGTATGTTTTTTTAATTTCACATACTACTATAACGGAATATTTTAGTTAAGGTTCCTCAATCGCGGCGAAATTATTCTGCCTCCATGATCAATTCTCCGCATGCTCTGGGGTCGCGGAGCATAATACCCATTTCACCAAGGAAGAATACAGTATAACCGTCCTTACCATTAGATCTAAGAGTACTCTTTGAGTTAGCGTAACCAGTTGGAGCAACAGCACCACCAGTGTACCAAGTTACAAACTCACGGTCTTTACGAACTACTTTTACAATGTTAGCTTCACCATCACGTCTACCAAGATCAAGGAATGTCATACGATATGATTCCAGAGGTTTCAGTGTGATAGGATGCAACATACGATTGTAAGTAGTATCATCATACAATGGGAAATACTTCAAAGTAAGTTCGATACCGTTAGTCATCTTGTAAGTCTTGAACTGACCACCAAAAGTAAGACTATCACCAGAACCTGTTACAAATACTGTATCAATCAGATTCATATTGATCATCTTTTCTTTCAATACTCTATCAAATTCTCTCATACCCATTTCACCAGTCAAGGCAATAAACTTACGTTCGTTAGTACCAAGTACATTGTAAGACAGGTCGAACAAGAAGTCTTCCAACAGTTCTGCACTCAATCTAGTGTAGTAACGTCTGTTAGATGGAGCAATCTGTTCCAACAGACCAGCACCAATAAATACTGGACGACCGTTAGTACCTTTCAAGTTACAAGAACCATCTTTGTTTACATTGTTTTTCATGTAAACCAGCATTCTTTCACATCTCTTATACCATTCTCTCATTGCAACCCATTCCTGATAGTCTGCCCACAGATATGATTTCTTACCTGTTTTAGGATCTTGCAGAGCGATTGCCATTACTGTTGAATATGCTGAACCAGTAATATCATAGTTAATACGAATTGTCGTCAGATAATTACGCATTTTGAAATGAGTATTATAGTTCAGGATATCACCTTCTTCACTGTATTCTTCTACAGCAGAAGCAAGACGAGATACCTGACATCCAGCTTTCAGATATTCAGAAGGGATGTAAGATGTAGGGTTACCATCTGCTACAAAGCAAGTGTATACCCAAAGATTGCCATCCTGATAAGGTGCGCCTGATACGCGTACTTGGAAATCTTTATTATCAAATTCCAGAATAGCAGTAGGTCCAAACCAGTTATCTTCCAACCACAACAGGATAGGTGTATTACCCAAACCAGCTGTAGAGTTATCAGTAATAGCAGCACCATTCCATTTTGCGTCTCTAATTGTTACAGCTCTATCAGCATCAATCATTACGCTCCATTCCCAGCTTGGCTGATCAATGGTCATTACATTACCAAGACCGCCAGTGAGCATATCCAGAGAAGTCTGGTAACCGTTATCCTTAGTACCAAATACATAAGACAATACGGTAGCAACCTGATATGGATTCTATTGTGAAGCTGCACTGATCTTAGCAGTGTCAATCAAGTCTGAAAACCATTTACCTTTGTATAAAACTAAGTTATTTAGAATATTATTATCCATAAAATACTAGTAATTTTAATTTAATTAGTTATTATTAATTTGCACGTAGCATTCGTGCAGCAGAACTCCAGATATCAGTATCATTCGAGATCTCTTGTTTTTTAGTCTTTCTACTTACTCCAGTTCTATTTAGACTTTCTTTAAATTTGTTAATAGCTTTGGTGGAACCTTCACTCTTAGCAGCCTTCAATAGTGTGTCTCCCTTCATAGTAAAGTAAGCAGACTCAAGTAAGTTCTTTACGCTTTTGGACCAATCCTTTTGGAATTTTGTCATGCCATCAGCGTCAGGCTTAAATATATATTCAAGTAATACCTGTTTATCTTTTTCAGGTATTTTAATACCACGAATATTATCCATGCCTTTTATTTCAGTGACAACGTTCTGGAAGTATTCCTGTTGACGCTTTGCAGCTGCCTTAGCTTGGTTTTCTTGATCTTTCAATAGCTGTTGTTTCTTTTGCTCTTTAATCTCTTTAAGAGCTTCTAAAGCATCTTCAGCTTCATCTTCAAGCAACCCAGCATCTTCATACTTAGTTAATTTCTTGTCTATTTGTTTAGTACTAAAACCCTTTTCTTTCAAAAACTCTTTCAATACCAATTTCTGATTAACTTCGTCATCTTCAATGCTAATCTCATTAAGGTCTAGTTCACCTTCAATTTCAAAGTAATCTCTAAGATTTCCACCATTTTTAACAAAGTTATCCAAAGCTTCAACTTCTTCACTTGCATATTGTGGTACTGAATTCTCTTCAATTACTGCTTGAAAGTAATCAACAAGTTCTTCTGGAGTAGAAGGAACTTCATCATCTTCGCCTAATTCCCAACCCATCTTTTCAGATATAGCTTCAAAGAATGTAGTTACTGTGTTATTATCAGTAGTATCATCAGTATCTGCATCATCGTCATCATCTACATCTTCTTCTTTCTTAGGTTCAGGTTCAGTTACTTCTTTTTCCTTCTTACCTTTTTTAGTCTTTGTAGGTTCTGGTTCAATGTCATCATCGTCATCATCTATATCATCGTTGTCTTCTGGTTTACGTAGTTTTTCCAGTTCTTCGTCTGTCAAAGGCTCACTAGCATCATTATCAATATCGGTTTTATCATCCTCTTTGCCAGTACTTGTTTCAGTTTTAAATACATTACCCCCTGGCATGAAATCTTCAAAGATTTCGAAACCGTTTAATGTTTCTTTTTCCATAATTATATATAATTAGATTATTTTTTCTTTCTTCCTTTATGTTTCCATTTCTTAGCATTCTAAGCAAAGATAGCTCTCTTGCGTGTCAATGGATTCTTACTATGAGTAAGTTCTTCTGTAGTTTTACCTGTTCTCTTCTTTAGAGCATTGAATTTCCCTCTATTCTTCTTCTTTATGTGTATCCCTCCGTCCTTGTGGTTCGGTATCGGATACTGTGGCATTATCATTGCCATGTCTATCAGATCGCTCATTTTTGATAAAGTATTTATTGATTAATTTATTCTTTCTAATTGTTGTTATACATAGCAGCTGCACCTAAACCAAGTAAAGGAATGGCATTGAACCATCTAGTATATTTGTTAATGTTATTAAACTGTCTACTAGCTCTAGCTACTTCTCTCATAGAATCTATATTTGATACTTCTTCTATTACTTTCTTCATCATTTTAGGAGACACTGCTTGTCCTCTTCTACTGATGTGACCGTTATTAAACATGTATTCTCTAAGTTGATTCATATGAGCTTTCTGTTCTGTTGGTTGAGTAAAATACCAATCTCTATGATCAATTCCGTTAATAATGTCTTTGCTCATCTAATAGAACATATTATTTCCTGCATCTGCACTAGGCAAATCTCCAGCTTTTAACATATCAGTATAATGACTCCACTCATGTTCTGTAAGATAATTTCCTAGCTTAGTTCTCTTAGGATTAATACCATAATAGAACTCTCCATTATTATCCATATCTTTATACATAGTACCTGTAGCAGAACTTAGCTTATCATTTATTTCAGCTAATTTAGGAAGTTTTGTAGGATCATCATTATACGCATTTATTATATCAGCATACGCGGTAGTATAATCATCTCCAAATTGTCTTTTAACCTAATTAGCTCTGGTAATATATTCTGGATCATCCATTAGTCTTTCAGCTGCATTGTAACTCTGATTAACTGCTTTAGTACGTTTTGCTAAATCTTCTGTACTAGTATTGACTATATTATCTAACTAATTATTAGTTATATTTTTATTTACAGAAGTATTAAAGCTATGACCATAACCTCCCTTGGATTTTGTTTTAGGAGTAATACCTTTATATTTACTTCTAAACTGTTTAACAGTCATAGACATAAACGGAACCAACCCTAATGCAGCTAAACCCGCTCCAGACCAATCCCTATTACTAACAGCATCATATACATCATATGCAGCAACTGCATCACCTACTGGTGTAAAGTTAGCAGCATCTTCTGTTTCTTGATCTCTAGTTGGTAAATGATAAGACCTATCTTCTTCAACGTACTCTGGTTCATATCCAAGTTCATATGCTCTCTACAAATTATAGCTACTCTCATCTTGCAAATTATCTGGTAATGAAGCTTTCCAATCTAAGTAGCCTTTACCGGGATTTTGCTCCCGGTAAGACTTTAAGCTCTGCATTCTCTATTTAAATGCTTCTCTGTCCATATCAATACTTACATGTTTCTAAATACACCTTTAATAGCATTACTAAACTCTCCGGATCTGAAGAATGAGCTCTGAGACAAGCTGAGTACTCTCCTTCCATGAATTTATCTCTTAGTAATAGATAGTAAGTTAAAATAGATCCGTCTGTGTCACAAGTACACCACCAGTAACAGTTGTAATCTTTATTTAGATCTTCAGGATAGAGTGTCTGCAGTTCTTCTAATATGTTATTTGCATCCATAATCTTTCAATTATTTCTTTCCACCTTTGCCCTTTTTAGAGCCTGACTTTTTACCTCCACATGCCATAATGTTTCCTCCTATTTAAATATGTTAAATCCTTTTCGTTATTATAAGCTTCTTTTTCAAAGCTTATATTTCTATAAGCATTACCCTTCATAAATAATCTTACTAGCCATTCACAAAAGTAAATCAGATAGAAAGGTATATATAACAATTCTTTCATTTGAGCTGTATGTATACTTTCATGATTAATATCTTTTTCAGACATTTTCATACCTTTGCGTACAAAACACAAACCAAATAAATTCATTGCCTTAAACCCTTTAAAGGGTATAATATTATTATATATTAATTTCATATTACTTCTCTCCTACTACTTTATTCTTCAATGCTGTTTTAGCTTTCAGTTTTTCTCTTTCTAAAGCTGCATCATCTTTCATCTTTTGTAATTCCTTTTGAGATTGCAATTTCTGTTTCTCTAAAGCTACTTTCTTTTCTTCTATATCTTTCTTCATCTACTACTCTCTTAGTTTAGCATTGAATTCGAATTGTTTAGAAGCTTCTTCAGATGCTTGTTTTCTTTCTGCTAATGCTTGGGCTGCTATCTCCATTGGATCTGGAATTCCATTATTATTCTGATCCATATCTTCTGCACCTCTATAAGCATTAAGTTGAGCTACTGTAATCTTAGTTGCATTGTTAGAATCTATCTCATATTTCTTAAGATCCATCTCTGCTTCTTTAATCATTAACTCTTCTTCTTTAACTTCATTTTGCATCTGAATCATCTGTTGTTCTCTTTGAGCTTGAGCTTCTTCCATAGCCTGTTGTTGTTCCATGCGTTTCTGCTCAATCTCTTCAAGTTTGTTTCTAATCATAGTAGTATTATCATTAGTAAAGATTTCTACTACATCGAGTAAACTAGCTCCATTTTGCATAGCAGGTTGAATAAGACTTCTAAGGAACTCAATATTCTGTTGATTCTTAGTAGAGTCATCTACAAATATATCAAAGTCTTCATATGGGAAGTTATCAGATAGTGTTAAGAATGCTCTAGTAGCGTCATCTAATATATACTGCAGATGAGTCTTACTACCGTCTTTCCAAGCCCATTTGGCTGTATTCAGTAGCATATTCAAACACTCTCTCTTTACTTGATTATGTGTCCAGAACCAAGGTTCAGTAATATGAGCCGATTGCTGTACTGATCTTTCTACATTACCTACTAACTCATTAGATGATATTGAACCTTCACGTTGTTTACTTACTCCAGATATTTCAGATAACATAGATTCAATCTTATCCATGAGCATAATATACTGGTTGATAGTATTAGCCATAGTAAGATCTAATGCCGTTATCTGGTTGAATTGAGATGGTTTACCACCTTCTCTACCCGGTATATCCCAACCTTCTTCATATGGGTTAATAAAGTTAACACCAAGTGCAGATAGATAATGCATCCATTTAGATACATCTATGTTCATAGATTTAGGTATCTAAGTAATATCCATATTCACTACCTTACCTTTATCTCTAGCCATTGCAAGTTCAAGACGATACCAAAGTACAATATACATATACTGTAATGGTTTCATCATACTTACTAAAGATCTTGGTCTACTGTTAGTATTATTATATATTACTCCAGTATAAGGCAATCTTTGTGCATTAGGATTATCAGATGATACATATTGATATTCAACGGGTTCTATGCCTATATAGAGATCTTCTCCAGCTCTATATCCTTCCCATGTTTCAATGATCCACTTCCATTCAACAGATATTTCCATACCTGTTTCTTTGTATGTTTCATCTACTTCATATGTCTCAGGCATACCTGTTTCTGGATCAATTATAGTAACAAACCCTATCTTCTTGAATGATTTCCAACATACATGATATACTTTGATATTATCTCCACTTCCATCAAATGGGTTAGAGCTAAAACCATTAATAGTATGAGTTTTAATATGCGGATAATCTAATGATGTTTTTCTTACTTCAGGATTAATACCTCCTTTAGCACTATCACTCATCATGTCAAGTAATTCATTTAACTGCTTTTCTGTCATCTTATCATACAGTCTGTCATACAGTTCAGTTACTGACATATTCATTTCATAGCAACACCATTGTGCTTCATGAATGAACTCTAAGTCTGAAGTTTCAGTATCATAATCAAAGTAAATAGGATTGATACGTTCTAGACATGGTTCCCCATTTACTATACCAATATAGTATATTTCTTCACCTCCTACTAATGCATCCTTCCAACCTTTAAAGAACTCATGATTAATATTGAGTTTATTCTTTAAGTACATAAGACTATGATATGCAGTAATCTCTGCAATATCCTTATAGTCTTTACTCATGTATTTCTGTATCTGTTCTGGTGGCATAATTTCACCAGATTGCAAAGCTTCTTGGTATCTAGCCTATTCTTCAGGTCCTAGTTTACTCATGATGGTAGCCTGAATATAGTCCAGCAACATCTGTTTAGCTTTTTCCTGTAACTCACTAGTTGCTATCTCACTAGTACGTACTACCTTAAAGTTAAATGGTCTCTTAGTCTCTTCACCTAACAATAGGTCTATTTTAGGCTTAATTATATTATAATCCTAAGCCATTGCAGGAAATCCATCCTATTGTTTAAATGGGTTAGTAACATACTTAAGATCTTTCTCATTGTATATACTATTGTAAAGATCATAGTAAGTCTACATCTCTTCCTTGCGAGTTCTGGTATTGCCATTCCTAGAACCTCCTTGACTGTGACCTATAATGTAATCTACACAAGATTCTCTCCAGTCTTGAGTCTTCTTAGACATTGGCAATTTCTGTATAGGAAATTGATTGATATTTTTCATAGTTAAAACATATATGCTTCTATATTATCATTAGTAATATCATCGTCATGATACCACTCTTGAGTAAAGATAGGTCCATCAAATAGTACTCTATCTCTATTCTCTTTTTTCTTCTCTTTAACCTTTAGATTATAGAGCTGTTCTCTATAAATCATTACCTGCATCAACGCCATGACTCTATCGAAGTTTCCTGTATCATTATAGCTTATAAGTTCTTCTAATAGCGGCTCTGATAGTATGTTGTGTAGGTTCTTTTTACCGGGAGCTTGTTCATCATTTAACCAGTCTTTGATTAAGCCTTCTCCCCATTGCTTAATCTGTTTATTCATATGACAACCTTTCTTTCTCTATACTTTAGAATTACCTACAATATCAGATATGATATCAGGTTGATCAGCAAGTAAGTAGTCACAATGTTTAGCAGTAAAGTATGGGAACAAACCTTTACGTTCATTTTCATACATTATTCTACCATTATAATAAACTGCTAGTTTACGTAGATTTTCATAGTATTCTTCGGCTGTTGTAGGGCGTCCTGTGTATTCAGCGACGATTATATCATAATAGTTTTCAAAGCTCTAGAATCGCTTGTAAACGAACGTAGAGCCTAATGAATTAGTACCTGACTAGTCATGGTCATATGGGTCTACTCCAAGTATGTATAAACCAATAGGAGCATCCTTTACAGGGTGTTCCCATATAACTATAGATCCAGTAGGATCATCATCCTTCTTTAATGGATAATGTGTAATATCACCTGTTTTCTTAAGTACCCACTTAATAGAACCATTAGCATCCCATATCAAATCTCCTACCTATTTGTGATTACTTAGGTGTTTATTTATACGTATATTTGCTAATTGTTCCTATAATTCTTTCTTAGGGAATATGTTACCTCCAAATTCCAAACATGCTTCTTGTGGTGTTATACAGTGTTCAGCTACATAACGGTCTACTGCTACTGAGTTAGTAGCATTCTCTATTACCTTTCTACGTTCAGCTAATATATACTCTACAGACTTCTTATACAGTGTATTACCATCATCATCCATGTAAACACGTTTACCATTCTCATCACGGAAGTCCATATTAGTATACTGAGGAATAAAGAATCCACACAGTTTATCAGATGGAGTTTCATCCCATATATTCTTAAATCCTAAACAGTTATAACCATCTGGATTATAGAACATATCTTTTAGTGTTTCAAAGTGGCTATCTTCATCACCACCAGTACCAAATGCAATCATAGTACCAAACGCCATACCATCCTGTTCTACAGACGGTCTAGCAATTTGCCATGCTGCACCTAATTCAGAGAATGAACCAGCCTCTTCAAATATAATAAGTTTACCAGCTTTACCACGAACTACATCGGGATTATCTTTCAGAGTAACACCAATAATCTCTGACTTATAACCGCTCTCAATTTCATTACCGTACTCATCTTTAGTAAAGAAACCGGCACGTTTACGCATCTGAGTATTAACAGATCTCTTCTTACCCCAAGCTGTATTCTTATCTATAAAGTCCATATAGTCCCATGCTTTAGTAAGAATACCATCCTCTGTTAAGTATTGCTTATTGCTAGCATAGATATATGTTTTACTACCTGCAAATAGATAGTAGTTACGACATGCCATTGCTGCATTCTTATATGAATAACCCTTACGTCTACTCTTTAGTGCACATAAGTGTTTACTTTGTTCTTCTGCATCTTCTACTGCTAAGAAGAAGTAATAGTCATAGTCATAGAAGTCTGGGAACTACAAATCACGTGTTTTCTTAGTAGTTGTAGATCCGTCTGGATTAGTAATTGTAGTATAGATAATCCTTTGAATAGGACAGAAGTTTAAATAAAAATAGTTATACCCACTAATGAAATCTCCATCATCAGCAGTATAACCATACTTACATCTATCCATCTATTCATCCCAGTATTTAAAGTACTCTGATGTACCTGCAGGATACTAACAATAAGAGCCAGTCTCCAAAAACTTGAGGGCTGGCTATCTAAACTTATTGCTATTTTTTATCTATTTATTGAAGTCTACCATTATTTTTTATTAATTCTTCAAGGCTATAATATTTATATTTTGTAGGAGCGAATAGTTCTTTTATAGCTTTTAACATTTTATCTCCCATGAATTCAGGTCTCCCTAATTCATCCTCCATATAAAATATTACATTTTTACCTCTTGCCTTTTCCATACTTTTTACCAAATAATTCTAGTAAAGCTTCTTCTAAATCTTTAAGCGTTAACTTACTGTAATGATGTGAATTAGCTTTATCTATTTGTGGAATTAAACCTGATTTCTTTTCTACAATTTTCGGCATATTCTTTCATTTGTTGCAGATCCATCGTTCTATAAATAAACCCTACTTTATTACCTATTATAGTATGACCATATAGTACTTTGAATTTATTATTACTAATTTGTTCTATTCCTTTCATACAAAGTTTAGTTAAACTACAGTTTATCTGAGAACTCTGTCAAACTCACCTACTTACGATTAGGTCCATCATGAGCTGTGTTAACTATGAGCTTCCTTACATAGCTAGTGACTTAGGAGGTTACGTTGTATGCGCGCCATACTTCAATTAGTTTATAACTCGATATCTTTTAGGGTAAGTTTTATATAAAGTATACTCTTTATGTATTATATAGTGTATTGTGCCTTTGCTTGTTATGTGATATTTAGTCATTATACTAGAATAACTAAGTCCATTTTCATAATCTTTTCTAATATTTTCTACAATCTCTTTAGAGTATTTTCTTTTTATTTGACCGCAATTAATAGAGATTAATTCTTTTGGAATATCATTCTTGTTGTCTATAATAGTTCCAATGCCTATATTATCATAAGAATTATCATATCTATCTCCGTTTAGGTGTCTTACCACAATACCTTTTTCATAAATTTTATCACCAAACTTTTGATATGCTTGTAATCTATGTATCATACAATGGATCTTTTTATTTTCATTTCTAGGTCCTATTCTAATATCAAAGTTGTAATAATCTCTTTTATGATCTTTAATTCTACCCTTAACTTGCACCGTTTCTGTTTAAAAGAATTCCTTCTTTTGTAACAGTGTAACCCTTAATAAGGGCTAATTCCTCTGGTTTTATCATAATAAAATAAAATTAATTGGTCCTCCCGTCTGGTTCTGCTCCAGATCCTCAACTTTTAGAGAGTTGTGTGCTAAGCATCTCATACACTACAGGAGAATATTAAGCGGGAGAGGAAAGATTCGAACTTTCAAACCCAAGAGCTTTGTTAACGACGACTTTAGGGCGCTTCCGTCAATCTACTGCCGTATACCATTCCGCCACTCTCCCATACTGGGGAAGATTTATGTCCTCCCCGTCAAACTTTTTTGATTTAGAACCAAGATTTGATTCTCTTCCACAGACTAGGTTTCTTAACATTCAATGCTCTCAGAGTATTGAATGCTTCATCAATCTGTGCCCAAATCTCTTCTTTGCTTTTAGTCATATCAATGACAATATCAATCTGCTTTTTCATATTAGTTTAATTTTATCTATTATAACGTGTTGTTTAATTTAAGTTGTAATTGATGTATTATCTTGTCAATTCATATGGATTAACCTTAGAATCACCTTTGACTTTAGATGTACTAAGTTCTTCTGTTTTAACTGCTTTCTCCAAGAAATCTAGAGTAATATAAGCTCCTTTTACCTTCTCAAATCCAGCTAAATACTTCTCAATCTTCTTTTCATCTAAGTCTTCACCTAATGATTCTTCATAGTAATCACTGAAACTGTCAAGCTTACGTCTCATATTCTGTAACATCCTAAGTAAACGAGTATTACAGAATTCTTTAAACTGCTCTTCACATGCTACTTCTGCTGCAGATAATTCATAATTAACATCATCGAATAGTTCTTCTTTCAACTTGGATTCGATGCTATCAGGATCCATACTTAGTACATAAGGACTATTCCATTTATTCTTAAGTACAATGTAACTAATTACTTTAGTAGCATGTTCTTTATCTGCTTTATCAGCATCCCATACCTTTTTAAAGCATGGGATACCTAATGCATCAGAATGAATTACAACTTTACCACCGACTATATCAAATAGTTTCATTATCCTGTTTATTTAGTTCTTTATACCATTCGTTCAAATCATAAGTAGTTGTAGGATCAGATATAATTACTGTTTTTGTTATATATTTATCTTTCTACCATAATCTGCAGTATAGTATAAATTCTCCTTTTTTAACGTCAATAACTTCATTATTAGTAACAACTTGACCATCTTTATTTGTCTAGTATAAGTTGCATGTGATATTGTCTATCATTGGAGTAATAGAGTTCGATTCAGTGTTAAATGATATCGCTTCTCCTCGTTTGTTTATTAGTATCTTTTCCATACGTTAAGCTTTTCCACAACAAATGCAATCGTTACATGGTTTCTCAAGTTCACGTCGTTTATTGTGTTCATCTCTTCTACGATAGTAGTCCTTCAATTCGGGAGAACTTAACTTAATATATTCTTTTTCTTCCCAATTATCTGTAACAGAGTACATCTTAAGTACGACGTCTCCTTCTTTAACATCAAATAACTTTTCACCATCTACAATCCATTCACCGGATTCAGTTACTGTATAACTATAATCATATCCACTACCATATGTTGCCTTGCTTACTTTTTGTTCTTCGAAGTTCGCTACTATTACATCACCTTCTCTCTTTGTTGCTATATACTTTACCATAATTCAATCAATTTTATATCCTAAATACTTTTCTTTATGCAATCTCTGTACTATCGTCAGTGCTCTCTACAGTGGCACATTCGGATTCACATAGTCCTTCAGTGTCTTGTACTTCTACACTATCTGTGTGTACGTCTGCAACTCCTACTCCAGACTCTCTGGTACTATATTTCTGTTCATACTTTTTAGTTAAATTATTGCAAATCTGATCAATTTGTTCTGCTCTATCTAATGTAGTTTCTTCTTCTTTCTTACCATTCTCTACCATTACTGTAGTAAGTTCATCAATCATATCGCTTGTGAAATCATCATATCTGATAATATCATCTTCAATACATTTCTCAACTACATCATATAACTTTTTCATTGGTTTAGTGAATAGTTCTGGTCTAGAGTTCTTTTTCTCCAGTTCCCACATATTTTTGCTTTCTTCGTGTGTCATTTCTTTTAATTTATTAAGTATTTTAATATCCGGTGTGTTTATATATTTATGCATAAGATCACATATGTAAAGAGTTTTATATGCTATCTCTATTGGCACTTCTCTAACTCCGGGTATTATTCTATATCCTGAAGTAGGATAGTAATCACTACTATCTTCTTTCATGCATTGAAATATATGATCAGATATCATTCTGTTTCTCTTTAATTATAGTTTTACTGATGCAACCAGCAGCCCAACCAACTAAGTAAGCATAATTTTCATTTCCTTGAGAGTATGACTCTACAGCATGTACGCCTAATTCTTCATACATATAGTCAGCTACATGTACTGCTTCATGTGGTATTGCATCGTCTGTAATTACTTCTAAGTTAGGAGCATATACTAAACACCCATACAATCCGTCTGATTTTCTACATACTGAGTATGTACTCATTGCTATACCTTCTTGCTCAAACTCTTCGTCTATGTTTTCTATTACCCCAGATTTATCTGTTAAGTAGAACTTAAATTGTTCATCTAATTCTTCTGGTCCTACAGCTACCCATAGCTTCCTAGGATATATCTGTGGGTCATACATATCAATTTTTCGCTTCTTCTTCATATCTTTTCTTTATTTTGAACTTTCCTAAGTAAGCAAACATCACTGGTTTAGGATCTAATTCTGTTATTACTTTGTTAGTAAACTTGAACGGGCTATTGCATATTACTTCAACTACTTGATATGGTAGGTTATACTTGTTACTTAGTTTAGTATATATACTCGTCTAATTTCTCATGCCATTCAACCTTCTTATAGTATTTACATGTAGCTAATGTAATAGGACCACTTAACGTATTAGGTCTAATTATATTTATTAATGTTGCTACATCTGTCCAATCACTGCTATATAATGTGTCACTCGCAAGTACACTTATCTTAGATTGCTCTTGTTTACTATATTTGCGTATCGGTTCATATATCTCTATATCCTTCATATAATCTGAAGTAAGTAGTTCTGTCCTATTAGTTACTATAGTAAACATATTAAATGGTAACTGTTTGCCTCTAATCTTACTCCATAACTTCTTAATATAAGGATACTTCTTCCACGCTATTATAGATCCTGCCTCAAGCAGGAATGACCTCATCTTCATCTTTATTAACTTTTAATATTATTGTGATTTGTACTCTATCACCGATTATTTCAGGTATCAAAGCTTTACTGACCATTACTTCATCATCTGCTTTACCTACCCTTAATATGCCTTGCTGTTTGAACTTAGCTATGTATCTACTAAGATTATCAGGAGTAATACCTAAAGTACGTTTAATATACTTCCTATTCTCAGTACTTATTACATTCTTCCTTACATTAGGGAGTTTTGGTGTATTGACATCTATATCTATAAATGTTGTTAACAACTCTAACTCCCTGTCTGTAAGTTTAAGTATACCATTAAGGCTATTTAGAAATTCTCTGTATAAATCGGTTCTAGATACGGTCTTAACCAATTTATTCATTAATCAGTTCCTCTTTAATTTTATTTAATACTTTAGTAAGGTTATAGTACACTGTCTCAGCTTCTAGCTTAACACAAGGTGGTACTTTACCTTCTGAGTATTTATCCATTACTTCTTTGTAATCCTTATCATACTGATCTACCAGATTATCTATTAGATCTACTACTTTAGTAGATTTATTGTCTTCCACTTCTTCCAAGTATCCCTCTTCTACATATAGATCTGCAATATCATCAGATATACTCATTGATCTGTACGAATAGTTATCTCCTTCGATATCACCATTGCTACATTCCATAGTAAATACTTGAGGATCTTCAACACTATTTACTAACACATCGCCCTTTCTGGCTGATCCGAAATCTTTAATTACTTTATATTTTAACATATCATTTCTTATTTTTATCATTAAGTCCCCATATGGCTAACCACATCATAAAAGAACAGAGACCTAATACTATTAATTGTTCCATGTCTCTATAAACGCTACATGTTAAAATAGTTAATAGCTTTTAACATTTGTTAACAGTTAATTAACATATAAAAAGAAAGCCCGACCTAAGTCGAGCTCTCAATGCCTTTCAGCAGGGTTAAAAATATGTTTAAATATATATTACTTAACGGCAACAATATCATAAGGTTTCACTAGTTGGGTATCCTTTACTAGATCAAAATACATTGCAAATTTCTTGTTATAAGCAATAGTATCTCCAACCTTAAATTGTGGATCAGTAATATTAGTAGGGATTTTCAATACAATACCAGTAGCCCAATCAGATTCTACTTCTTTAGTTTCTGTTTGAGTATCATACTCATTAAACCCATTTTCATCTACTTTACCATTAGGAATTTGTTCTGTAAATTCCTTAGTAACCATAATAGGTGCTAATGGTTTAACCAATACGTCTTTTAACATATTCCAAGTAATACCATTAACTACTGTTTCTAATACTTTATCTTCCATATTCTTTTTTTAACTTAGTTTCTATCTATAACGTTTAGATTATCTTTATGTTTCTCTAATTCTACATAATCTTTATAAGATATTATACTTTTTAATCTAAGTATACCATTATATATTGATCTTCCTTCTACCAGATATACTTTATCACTTTTTAAATCAAATAAGACGTGTACTATACCTTTTATAGTAGTTTTAGTAGACAATATTATGTCATTTCTTAAGTATAACTCAGCTAGTTGATCAGTAGTAGAAGACAAAGCCCAATTTATATGCTTTATTCTCGAACTAATATTAGATTGTTCTAATCTTAACTGATTAAATTTTTCTTTAAGTTTATCTCTATCTATCATTATTTAGCTTTTATTAGTATATTTCCACCATTTGAACAACAATAAGTTACTGCTCTTTGTGGGCATTTACCACTGTTCATAAATGCACAGCCATCACAACTACCTGCTCTATTAGGCTCTATTATATACTATAAACCATTGATCTCTACTGGAGTTTGGCTTTTGATTATCTCTGCTAATTCTGAATCGTATATTGTCATAATAATATTATTTATAATGCGTATTCTCTATCTGTCCAAGGATTAAAGTCTTCTTCTATTGGAGTGGCTGGTTCTAGCTTACTTATGACTTCCCAAGTATAGTCTTCTGGTTTTATAGTAGCATCATATTTATCTGCGTACTTTGGATCATAAGTATGCCCAACAAGTACCTCCCAATATCTGTTTATAAAAATCATAATTCTACTTTCTTAAGTATATAACCTTGTCTACAGTAGTCTGTTAACTGTTTAGTACATAAATCTCTACCTAGTAAGTCACAGCCCATACAACCACCTTGTGATTTTTCTGGTGCTAAAAAATAAGTCTTTGATTTGTAATCTATGTATTTGCCAGAGTATGCCAGTGGCGTTCGTTCTTGTTGTTTCATAGTCTTAATCTATTAATTCTACTTCTGTTAAATAATACTCACCCATATCGTTAGATCTACTTAAGTAATATATGTTATTAATCTTATATATACTACTCCAACCATCATCAGTTGATCCTATAAACTCTTTATCATTACTGCCCATTAATTCTCTTGCTATTTTGAAGCTTAAATAATCTCCAAAAGGTGAACTAGCTTTAGTATTGATGTATTTGTATTTAATATTTTTCATATATCGTAACTTATATCATATTCATCATTATCAAAAGCATCTACTTGATAGAGTGTTATCAAAAGATTATCAGTCGTTTTATATTTCAGCACTCTAGGTTGAACTAATTCTGCTTTGATATCTCGTTGTTCAAGTAGTCTATCCATTAAGTTCTTACTTAAGTAGACATTAACTTCTACATCTCTTTCTACTTTATCTAAGATACATAAGTCAGTTCTTATTTCACTCTCTATGATAAACATTAAATCTTTTTCTATCTTTCTTTTCATATCTCAATTGTATTATCTAAAGTAAGAGTATATACTAATAAAAAATAATTATTACTACTTACTTAAGATATACAGTTTGTAGTAATATCCCCCTTACCCCCATATAAACGCTTGTTAGTGTTATTAGGTTGCCTATTTGTTAACACTTATTAACAATGTTTAGGGCTATTTAGCAGTGATTATTTAACATTTTTTAAGAAAAAATTATATAAAATTTTTTATACACTAAAATTTAGATAGGGGGTATCAAAATTATGAGAGAAAAAGTGAGCGTGTGAAGCTGCACCATAATCACTCCCCGATATATGGATACGGAGGAGATACCCGGTAAGGGCTAACGTTTGCCGTTATTAAAAAGGTATCTAAAATGTGTATGAAATCGCAGATTACAAAAATTGATGCCGTCGAAATGGAAAGTGCATTCAACGAAATTAATGTTTGCTTTTACATTGAAGCAAGCCCTATTGTCGAAAACAAAGAGCTAGACGAAATGAATGAGGAAGATCTAAACAACCTTTTGGAAAGTGGCGACATTACGAACGTGTTTAACTCATCTCGTAATATATCGCCCTTTAGAACGGTCTTATTTCCAAATAACGAACGTGTTATGAAGTTGTTCGGTAAAATTTGGGAAAAGGGCGAAAAAGCTATTGAAAAGGGAGAAAAGCCTACTTATCCGACAATTAACCTAAATCGTTTTGAAGTAGATGCACCTGAGCCGTACTTTCGCCGTTATGTTAATGATAACGAGGATAACGGTATTAAGGCGGGTGACTGGATTTTAGCGGAGGAAGGAGATGAAACTGATGAAACGGATGAAAAAGGGCGTAAACTTTTCCGTACTATTTGGATAACGTCTACATGTAAAACAGATGCAGACGGGAAAGATACACCTATCGAAAACACAGTAAGAAAAGCAAAACGCGCTTGGGTGAACGGTCTAGAAACTGATGCCGGAACGGGAAAAATGTTTACACCTGCAAAAAAACAGCTTGAAAAAGAGCGGCAAATTGCAGCCGCTAAGAAAGCAAAACAAAACGACCACGAAGGCGGTGACGAGGCTCTAGTACAAGGTGTAACAAAAGGTAAAAAAAAGTTATCGTTTGAAGACGATTAACTGCAAAAGGTGTGGTATAAAAGCCACACCATTTTGCGATTGCACTATACCAAAATAATTTGAGATAGTCAATTTTACACATAACTCCTCAGATAATTAATTAGTACAAAAGTTCTACTTCTGTTAGTAGGTAATAAATAAAGTTTTGAGTTTCTTGAAAAAGTATAATAATCCTTGTGAGTGCCTCATTACCCTTTTGTAATAATACGATCCGCTGATAGACCGGAGAAATAATAGTCTATCATTTTTATTTGTATTTTCATACACGAAATAACAAATTCCATGGTGGCAGGTTAGTTCGCGCCCTAAAAGAACATCGTGACAATTCTAGACATTGTTGGAAATGCTAGATACGAACCGATCATTGCTCAATCCAAGTACTCCCAACAGAGTTGCTAAAAGCTTGGTATTTATTTGAATCAATCAATTAAATAATATAAATGTGAAAGAAGAAAACAAATCATGTTTAAGTACTATTATCTATATTGTAGGAATAGTATGCGCAATCATAGAATTTATGTTTTTAGGTTCTATGCATGTTGAATATCCAATAATGACAATTCCTGCTATATTAGGAATAGGTAGTTTAATCTACTATTGGACACAAAGATAGTCATAACCCGCAAATAAAATTCGAGGTCTTAGCAAAATAGTTTACCAGTTTTCTATTATGACAAAAAACTGGTTTTTTAAAATCAAATTCTAATTACATAAGTTTTAAACAGCGTCCTACATTGTAGGTTTCGGTAAGGCTCCTCTGCCGAGTAATGCGTACAAGAGCTATGATAGACTCACAAAGAAAATGTATTTGTGAGTAAATAATGGTGAAACCACATTGCTTTAAGTAGTAATGTGGGGACCATTCCGCCCTATTTGCAATTATGAACTGCATAGTGACAGAGACCTAAGAGAGGGAAGCAAATGAGCGTTGACTATCGTAGCGAAAGCTGCGTTCCACCATTGTACGTAGGGGTATGCGCTTACTTTAGTTTATAACTACTACTGCATGTAAAATCCGTGGCAAATAAGGTATTGCAGTAGTCTTCTCTATCAATAAATACAACCTCATCGTGGTGATAGAGTCTAGTAACATGTTAAAAACAAAAATCTTCCTGGTTTGCATGTGAAGCTAATGTATTTGAATTATTTAAGAGTATTAATCAATAATCAGTAATATGAAGAAAGAACAATCTTTACAGCATTTAATAGTAACTGAAATGTCATATAAATTGCTTAAGTTACTCATAGAAGAGAAAGTTTTAAGTGCTTTTGTAAGAAATCTTATTAAAGATACAGAAGCTAATAGCCTAGTAAGGTCAAACTATAACAAAACAAAACGGATTGTTAACTTAATGACAGACTCTCCACACGGTATTATACTAAGATCATTTACTTGGAGTAAAACAGACGAAGGTTACGATTTTTGGTATGATATATACAAGAAAGTGCAGTTAATATAAACTAAAATTCTATGCACACAGTAGAAGTAAATTTATCAGTTACAATCTTTAACGCACTCCTAATTATTGCAAGCATTGCTATAGTGTTAATAGTAATAGTAGGTTACATTTCACTGTGGAGAGAAATAAGAAGAGATGACAGTCAAAGTAAAAGCGAATCACAACATCCTTAATAGGATTAGTATGATTGTAGTATCTATTTTAGTTATTTGCTGGTTAAGTTTATTAATCTATAAACAAATTACTGAAGATACTAAGGACCCCTACAATTTTGTAGACTTACAAATGAGGTTTAAGAGATACATATTAACAAATAAATATCAGGAAACTGATAAAGATTATGTATTCTACTTAGTAAATCCTGTTACTGGAGATGAATATAAAGCATACGTTGCAGATTATCTGTATATGAATGTATACTTTGTAGGTGATACTATTAAATAATTATTAACAATTAAAACATTATCAAAATGAAAAAGAAAAGTTTTATTGTACATGACAAAAAGACAGGAGAAGAAATTCTCATTGCATCAACATCATTCTGTTATGCTGTAGTAAGTGACGATACAACATTAGTAAGCACTGAAGACCAAGAATTCGAAGTAGCTGAAAGTATCAAAGTTGTTCAATCATTGTACGAAGAAACGGAGGGCTAAAGTATGGAAGAACTTGATCGTCAGCCAAACAGAGGAAATACTATCTTCTGGAGTATCCTATTTGCATTGGTATTAGCCATATTCGTAGGAGTATCAGTCTATTTCGGTCATGATCGAATAGCTGAGAGCATTAATCCTGAAAAGGAAAATGTATCACAAGAACCTCAAACAGAGGTAGAACCTGTATTAACTGTACAGGATGTACTTCAAGCCAGAAATGATTTGAAGGAAAGTCAACGTGTTGACAGTGTATTTTTGTCTTTATCAGACGTAATATTAGTAGATATTTTGATGACACATGGTACATCATTGTCTATTGCTGACATTGTTAACATATATGAGTCAAACAAATCCAGATACAAGGATGTGCAACATGGCGCAATTATACAAAAAGACGTTATTACACCCATGTTAAGTGTAGATTCTGCAAGGAATCCAAGAGACTCATTAAGGCGTTAATGAAGTAAAAAAGAAGTAAAGATTAAACTTTATTTACAGCCAAGCTACATTAGTTCGTGAGAATAGATGTGGCGTCGTCAGAAAATGACAAACCTGTGGGGCGTAAGTAGTATTTTTAAGCGGGAGAAGAAGAGTGGCAATTGCTCTAATTAGTACTGATAATTGCAAATATTACGATCGTGCGGACGTTAAAATCAGGTACACACTTAGGAATTGGCAACTTCTAAGGAACATATGTTCAGTGTTTAAACAGAGAGCTAATCTAATAAATTTTTAACACTTAAAAAAGACTTAGATTTATTATTAACAAATGGTTTCTTTATTAACAATTTAGAAAAGTCGTTTGATGTAGGATTCGTGTAGGCACTTACACGTCTTATTAAATTATCCTAGAGTGCCCTAGGCGTCGTCACTATTATTAACTAACAATTTAAGATTATGTAAAAAATGAAAAAGGAATCGCAAAGGTATTTAAAATCCATTACCTTAAACACAGAGCATTTTCTAGCTAATTTACTAGCACTAACCAAAATATTAGGTTTTACTTTAGCTGAAGCAAAACCAATATGTAGGATGAAAGCTGGAGATAAGTTAGATTTTTGTCCCTACGTGCTTATCAAATCTAGTATGGCTACAGATTATATGTTAGCACAGCTAGAAGAATACGAAATTAAAGTAGAAATAATTAATCAATAATTTATGAAAGCAATTCTTATCACTTTTACTGGAGAATTTACATCTTCAGATGAAAAAACATTAGATGCTTTGCTAAAAGTATTAGTAAAGAATGTGAATGGGGACGGAGTATCACAATCATCTATTAAGTATCTTAATGATACTGAAGTAGGAGATATAATTACTGCCGGAATCTTAGTAGGAAAAGTTACTCCAGCTAAGAAAATTATTCCGATTGATCAGATTGTTCAAGAGTTCTGTGTTGATCTAAGAAACAATCTTAGTATCATTTCTTCTGAAGCTCCAAACTTTGCTGAGCTTCTTACTATAGCAATTGCTAGAAATGATAAATTGAGAGCTCATAAGGCAGCAATTAAGTTTCTGATAGAAACTGAATACTTGCCGCTTCCTATAGGGATGATATTAGATAAATATGATCTCAGGCACTTAGGTGATCATCTAAAAATTATCAACAAACTGATAAAACTTTATTAGTTATGGCAAACAAGGAGAAGGAAAATAAGAATAAGACGGAATATAAAAAACGTCCTAAACATAAGAAGTTGGAACCTTATAAAAGATCAAAAAATGGTAGAATTGAGTAAAGAACATCCTTACGAGGATGCTTGCAAATTACTAAAAATTAGTCCTGTAGCCAATTATAAGAGCTACAAACTGAGCGATGAAACTAGGAACTTCATCAAGTTGGAAACAATTGCAAAAGCAATCAGAGGAGACTGGAAACCAGATCTTTCTAATGAAAGAACAGTAAGATATTTTGTCTGGGGTTGGGTATATACTGATCACAGAAGTAAAGAATCTGCTGGGTTGCTCTATGTGTCTTCTAACCTTGGGCTTGGTTATTCCAATGCTTATGTCGGTACTTCCTTAGAATTTAAGGATAAAGCTCAAGCAAAGATGTTTGGAGAGCTTTGTAAACCTATGTTATGCAAGCATTTGTTCAACCGAGACGATCATGAGCGATTCAAACTTAAGTGGTAGAGAAATACCAGTAAAATTATGTCCTACACGCAACAATACTGTTGACTGTAGTGTATGTCAACATGAGTGTAAACTCAGAATGATACCAAAGAACAGTCCAAGCAAAGAGGTTCCGCCAGAGCCTCTGCCTGCTGTTATATATTACTAATTAAATTGTTAGTATGGTGGATTCCAATCAACCCAAAAGAACTGTAAATAATTCCAGAGCCCTAATATGTGTCAAACATAACGGTCATACAACGACAATCTATAACTCTATAGATAAAGTGAGAGAAGGATGAGGGATATCTATGAAATAAGATGTACAAATACATAGAACAGTTCTTTAACTTTAAAATTCATATCAAATGAAATACAATGCAATGATTAAAAGACTTCAGAGAAGAGGTCTTACAAAAGAAGACATAGCCAAAGTAGTAGCAGCTAAAGAAAAGAAAGCGGCTGAAAACTTAGCTAGAGAAGCTGTATATTTAGGTATTCTCAACAAAGAAAGAGTACATAAGTATTTAGCTTATGAACATCGTCAGCTTATTAAAGAAGGCAGACGTGAATCATGCAAACAACGCAAGAGACGTCTTCGTAAAGAATATCTTGCAAATAAAAGAGCAGCATGAACTGTGGTAAGACTGTAGTTAAGATCAAACCTACAGATAGTACTGCTGAAAGGGTCAGAGCTATATCCTATTTTGGGAAACTAGATGAAATAATGGCTCAAAACTTACATGACACACATCAATATGTAACATTAACCTTTAAACTAGGTTATATGAGAGTTACTTGCCTATATGCAAAAGCTCATTTCTTTACATCGTGTGATTTTGTAGAAATAATTTAGTGTTAATTAAATAAAGTATCAAACTCTTAAAACTATTTCAAAATGGCAAAAGAAGAAGTAAAAGTAAGCGAAATCACAGCGGAGAATATCGACACTGTGTTGAAACAAGACGCAACAGTAACAAAAGAGATTGCTGAAGAAGCAGCGAAACGAATTTCAGAGAAGCGCAAGGAAGAACTCACTACGCGTCTGATGGATTGTGTAAATATGAGTTCGTACATTCGTAAGCGTACCTGCATTAACATGCGCCACGCAAACGAAGTTGCGAAGATCAGTACTAACTACACAAAACAGATTACTGAATTAGACAACAAGCTGAATTCCGGCGACATCTCTATTGATGACTTCCACAAAGAAATCGCTGAAAAGAAACGAACCGCAGATAAGCTTATCGGAGAGTCCGACACGAAGAAGAAAGAGCAGATTGATGCTCTGACGGAACAATACCCGAAAGCCAACTGGGAATGGAATTGGCGTAATCTTACTCTGGAGAGAAGATAACACTTCCACGCAAAGTCCAAGCATGATACTTTAGCAGTAACAATACTGACTATATAGTGAAGCTGTAGTGGTATGAATGCGTATGGTGAGGGCTTGCCCCTGATAATAAGCAGCTACTCTACGAATTAACGTAGACTCAAACAAGTGTAAGGCAGTAGTAATACTGACCGATGCCGGAGAGAGGACATTTGACAACGTGCCACTGATCATGTGCCTAAGATCGTGAAGATGTATATTTAAATTGCGCAATATAGATGTATAGATTCTATACTCAGACGAGTATATTATGCAATAGCATTTTCATGATATCAAGTCGGCAATTAGAGTAGTGTTGAGCAGTAGAGATACTGACTCTGTACCGTATAGTTATCTGGTGGGGAATCAGAAGAGACTATACCTCTAGATCAGCTATCAAGGCATTATAAAAAATTTGACAATAATTAAAAGACCACAGGCTATATAGGTTTGGTCGCCTATATAGCCACTAATACTAAAGAAATGGATAAAGAAACATTAGTAAACAACTTAAAAGAAGCTGGATTTATTCAAACTAGAGATTGGAGTAATGAAAGTAGCTATCAGAAACATATAGATGATAATGATTTCATCGAAGTGCATATTACTGATAATGTAGGCTATTGTATTGAATACTACAAGGAAATAGGGTTCTGTGAAGCAACTTTATTGATGTTGACCAACGAGATTATACCATTTTCTTAAAGAAATTGACTGTTAGGTCTATGAATCAGTCGTTAGGACGAGGGTTCGACTCCCTCATGCTCCACAAAAAATGGAATAAGCAAGAATAATAAGAGACCCGTATAGAAATCTCACGCTAATTTTCGATTTCTCTTTAAGAGTTTTTTCATTAACAGCGATAGGAAGATCGGGAGTAGTACTCAAACTATAAGTTAAATTTTGTGAGAGTACTACTTTAAATGGGGCATCTAGGCATTTGACTGCGACAATGTGAAGTAGAATAGGTCAATAAGCAGATAACTGGCAATACAAGTTATGTAATGGATTATACACGCTTAGCAGCGTGAGATAAACCAAACGGCTAAGCTAATGTCGTAAAAAGCTGGAGTAGAAAAGCTTTGCATGGGGTGAAGCCTTGGATGTTACCAAGAGATAGGCAGTTCGAATCTGCCTTCTACTACAATTAATAACTAATTTTAATCAATAAAATTAATTTGGAATGGGATTAATGAACTTTATTAGGCAGAATCTACCAGAATCATGGGAGAAAGCCTCAACTGAGATGAAGATGAAGACTGAATTAATTAACAGACTTCATGCTAATGTTCCAAGACAGTACAAGAATAAATATCATTATCGTGAAGGTATGATGTATATTCGAGGGGTCTTTAGACGCACATGTTCTATCTATTATCTTGTAGAAGCTACAAATTTAGACATGGACAAATGGCGAAAACTGGATGATGCAATTAAAAATTATGAAGAAACATGCAGATAAAGAAATGGTTTTCTTTCGAATCTAAAACAGAACAGAAAGAAGTTATTAAGATGATTAATAACAGTAGAACAGACATGGAAGCAGCTATGTCATTGAATGAGAAATTTCCTCATTTATCTCTATCGAGTTTATTAGAAGTTATTCAAAACAACTTTAGTAATGAAATCAACAAAAAATCATAACCATGAAATTAAATCGTCCCGGAATCTATCATATTTATACTGATAGTTTCGAATTGCTTGCAAACGTTGTAGGTGAAGCTCCTGTGTTAAGAATACCACGAGCATTAGTAATGAACGACGTCATTCAAAGAGGTCAGTTCAGAGTAGTAGAAGAGGATTCATATGAAATCCAAACTGTACTGCATAATCCTGATTTATGCATATTTAAAGAGTTTGAATACTCTGATATGTGTAAGTTACCGCCTTACAAAAAAAGTGTACGCGGTAGTAAGAAACCTGATATAACTGATGATCAGTTAAAAGATTTCACAAATCGCTATCTTGAAGATATCTCTATCGCTGGTAGAGGTATTAATGCTACTAAGCTTTATATCATTGAGAACACTGGTTGGTCTCTTGCTCAAGCGCATATAGTAGTAATGCAGATAGCAAAACAGTGTAAAAGACAATGGTAATTAGCTGTCTAACCAATTATGTATATTCTACATCAGGGAAACTTTATAGCAAATTTAACTGGAATCCAGACTGGAATATCTTTGTTAAGATAGCTTATAATGAGCGAAAAACAACAAATTTCAAAGATGCTAAACCAGTAAACCACATAATATATTGGTTCGATACTAATATCCTTCAAAGAATTAGAAAAGATTCTAAGACAACATTAGATGTTAGAGTACGAATCGTATGTGGTATGGTTAATAAGTTAGATGCAAATAAAGTTTCATTTGAGATGAAGATGAGATTTATGGAATGTATCTGGGATACTTATAAAGAATTCTCGAGAGATTGGGAGGAATGGCATGCTAAATGGATACTTGGTTTACCATTTTAAGGGTATGGAGCTTTGATCGGCTCCATACTCACTATTTAAAGCCCGTAATTATGACAGATTTAGAAAAACAACAGATTTCCGAACTGATCAAACAGGCAAAAGAAGGCAACCAGCTTGCCTTTACTAAGCTTTATGAAAAGTATAAGCAGATTATTTATGTAACAATATATCGTATTGTTAACAATAAAGATGCAGCAGATGATTTATTGTCTATTACTTTTGTTAAAGCTTTTAGCAAGTTAGATAGCTACGTAACAAATATATCATTTGAGATGTGGCTAAAGACTATAGCTATCAATAGTAGTATTGATTATATTCGTAGAACAAAGAAAGAAAGCGCGAACTATTGGATTGACGACAGTGACAGTTGTTTCCAGTTGAGTGACACTGCAGGTTGCTCTCCTGAAGAAGATTATATCTTCGATGAAACCCGTTCGATGCTAGATAGTGCCTTGTCACGCTTACGCTTTAAGTATAGGAATATTATTGAACTACGTTCGATACAGAATCTGTCTTACAAACAGATATCTGAACAACTTGGACTCACAGAGTCACAAGTTAAATCTCGGCTCAATAGAGCGCGAGATAAATTGAAACAATTATTAACTAATTAAAATTTACTAATTATGACAGCAGCTTGGATTTTAGTGATCCTTTTAGGATCCTTTATCTGTACACGGATATTCCGTAGTACTAGAATGTGGTGGATATACGTATCCTTCATTCTGGCTGGTCTATTAGTAGGTATGCTGAGTAAAGAAGTAACTAAGTCTAGCAATAGCGAACTTACTTCTTATACTCAGTTAATTAGTACCTTCAATGAAGGAAGTATGGATTGCACACAATTTGTAGCGACAGTGACAGAAGGTCCTACCGTTGGTCATCCTGAGGTTGTGAGTTACAATTCACACTATCCATTATTCAAAGGAGTACTAGTTAATAGTCATACTACTAAGGGACGAGACTCGCCAGGTATAGAAGATGATAGTTAATTCTTCCATACCAAAAAAAGAGAAACAATTTTATTTATTAACACTTAAAAACATTATCAAAATGTCATCTAAAAAGAACGCAGCTAAGAAAGCTGCAGCAGATGCAGCAAAAATTGCTGCTAAAGAATCTACTAAGGTTGAAACCAAAGTTGAGAACAAGAAGGAGGAGAAAGCTAATGCTCCTCAAGTAGCTGCTCCAGCAGCAACCGCTAAGAAGGAAGAAGCTCCTAAGGCTCCAGCCCCAGCCCCAGCTCCTAAAAAGGAGGAAAAGAAGCAGGAACCTAAAGCTGAGGCTAAAGCTCCTAACAAGCAGCCCGCCCAGAAAGGTGCTGAACAAGCTAAGCCAAAGGCTAAAGGCAAAGTTCCTACAGTAATAGCAGAAGAAGTTGATGCTACGGCTCTTGGTAGACAATTAGGTATACCAATTGACGGTACTGTAAAGAACAATCAGTCTTCCACAGATGCTAAAGCCATGTTAGTTAACTATGGCTATCAGCGCTTTATCAACAACAAAGAGTTCAAAGAACAATATCCTGAAAAGTATATTCAGACAGCGCAAGCAATTGATGCTGTATGGTTGTTGGCAATGGTTGAAGTTAAGAATGAGTTCATTGAACGTACCGATCGTGGTGAGTTCATTGTTCAGATCTCTCCGGATCAGATCATTCCGCTCAACGAAGTAGCTGAAATGATGGGCATCAAATTAGCAGCTCCGAAGGCTATTGAAGGTCCTAACGGTGAACAGCAGCTTGCTATTGATTTTAGTAAGTCAGAGACTCCTGACGAACTGAAAGATAAGCATACTGCAAATATGGGAGGTGCAGCTCCTGAAATTCCTGAGTTGGATATCGAAAAGATTTCAACTGACGAACAGATCAAGGCTGCTCTTGAATATTTGATTCGTAAGGATCGCAATATTGCCGTGAACCTTGTGAACACTGTAGAGTGGTATCGCAATCTCCGTATTACGAAGGAACAGAATGCTGACAAACGTCTTGAATTAGACGATCGTGGAGTATTCGATTGGATTACTGAAATCTTCTCCATTATCAAACCTAGTGGTTTGTTCAATGGATTAGGTAAAGCTGTATATATGTATACTGCTCAGCACCAGTCTCCTATCGTAGCACACTCGTTACTGCGCACTCATATGAAGCCTATGGGCTGGAATGATGAGCAGGTTATGCAAGCTGCAAAAGCTCTTATTCAGGAGCGTTTCCGCTTGAAGCAAAAAGAAAATCCAGAGTTGAAGGTAACTGAGGACAAAGCTTTACAGGCTCTTGTCAACAATCTTGGTAATGATTACATTACTAAGGTACTCCATGATTATCACATGATAATCTCTTCAGACGAAGATCCAAAGAAGAAGATAGATCTTGAGGAAGCAAAGAAAAATGCTACTAAGATCATTCAGAATGTACGTATGAATTTCTTCCCGGAAAAGACTACGCCTACAGATGATCAACTTCGTATGGTTATCGGTCAAGTTATTAACTTGTATCGTGATCCTATGGACCGTCTGGCAGAATACGAAGTAGCTAAAGATGTCGTTGTATCCGGCGAATATCCCGTTACCGAACAAAAACCCGCAGAAGAGGAGAAACCAGCTGAAAAAAAAAATTAACGCTGTTAATTCTTAGTGCGTGGAAGCGTATTCTCACACGGAGAAGAATCTTTCACTCTAATTAAATCATAATCAATATGACTAGTAGAGTTTTATCAGTTCTAGTAGTGTTCCTTGCCAGTATTTTTGTTGGCTGGAATCTAATAGGTACAACTGAAAAAGTGCAGGCACAGCCTGTGATTCCCTCATATTTGGAGCTAATGTCTATGACAAAGCCTCAAATTAAAGAGAAATCGTCTGTGAGTATCGACACAATTAATATCGCTGTCGATGTAAACACTCAGGAAGTATCCATAAAAGGAACAACAGACGCAGTCGTCAATGTAACAACAACAGGTGAAGTTAAACCGGTTGTTAAGTGGAGAACTAAAGTAAAAGAAGTAAATACAGGATTTCCAAAAGTAAGTAGCATAGCTAATCTACCAGAGGATGTAAAACCACTTTCTCCTTTTACTAAAGATTCTAATAATGAAGAATAAGAATATTTCTACACTTAATTCGATGATAAGATTATCTCGAATTATTCGTAACTTCAAGAATGCTAGACGTGAGTTAAATCAAGTCATAGTTCAAACTGAGTATTTCATTATTCAAGGAGAATCAAGTAACACTCTTGAAGTTAAAACGAAACAAAGTATAGATAATACCTTATACTTAGAGCAGTACCTACGTTCGTCTGTAGGGTATCTATGTAAATGCTTGGATGGTTTTGATCCGGGTAAAATGGATCCAATTGATTACATCTGTAGTAGAGATGTAACTGATGGCATAGTTGATATATGCCGTGGTGGGAAGGTAGTTGCAAACATCAACCTATCATCTGGAAAAATTTTCTCAGTAAAACCAGAGACATTAGATGCAGGAGAAGATAAATCCTCAGCGGAAAAAAGTTAATGACAATAGCCGCTTTATAAATACTAAAATTATGTCATAGTTCGAGAGGAGTAAAACTGTAGCGTAAATCACTCCGGCAGAAGGCATGCGGTGTCTAAAATAAGACAATACGCACTGTGTCAGGAAGCTTGTGTTCATTTACACATGGTCCGAAAAGTACATGATCTGAGAATATGTATACTGCTAAAACAGTTGAGATAACAAAAGGTAAGATGTTAGCTTACACACGTGAAACCTGTGTAAGAGGAGGTGAGAGTGAGCAACCTTCAAATAAGATTATGATAATGAGAACCGATTGGTGATTTGATTAATTAAAGACTCGTAATTTAAGAGAAGACACACTGAATTACAAACAGCTCAAAGGGAACGAAATCCCTATATTCGTATGCACTATCAAGATGTGACTCAAAAAGGAATATAAACACGATGCTGAGACAAGAACAAAGTGTTCTTGAACAATCCCTTGGAAAAGGATTGTTGAACAATATTAAGGCTGACTAACGCAACAAGCGGGTTCCAACCTCGCTTCATACAAAAGCGCAACTATGCGTCCTGATTGGAAAAATAGGCTAACTCTAGTGTTTTTACGATAATTGGTTCGTAATATAAAGGGAGTAAATAACTAATACTAATGTAAGGATAACCGTGTTATGGTACATACTTATACAAAGTAAGGATATGAAGGCTGGACATGCAATGATCCTAAGTAACCATGCTAAACTGTGGTGAAAATAGACTGATTACCAGGGAGCAGGAGCCAATCCTGTGCGCTACCGTAACTAGCGTGCCGAAAAAGAACTTACGTATAAGGGATGAGGTATATGAGATTGATACCGTCTTTCAAGTCTAAGGTGACTCACGTGCTTATTCGTTCGTGTGAGTATAATTGAATGAGGAATGAATAGACCCAGAGTGTCTAAGCGGTTTGAGGGCGCGATAACCCTGATTCTAGTTATCACATACCTTTAGCAAGTATGATTATGATATAAAATGATTTTAAGGAGACGCTAGGGACTCCTACTAAAAAACAGCAGAGCTTATGTCTTTCAAGATATGTAAAGACTGGTTAATTACAAGCATCGCCTCACTCCTGAGTTGAAGAGAAGTAATAACTATATAGTAGAAGTACTTTAAACTAAGTTTACTAAAGTAAGAATACAGCTGCTGTAGGGTTGGAATCCTACAACCAGAAGGTAGTGAATATAGATGTGATGACAGACATATTCTTAATCTGAAACAGTAAAAGCTGAAGAAAACCAGCTAATGGTAAAATGTGTTTTCAATTGTTTAATCTCGTATTAGGCTGATAACCTGATATATGAAATTGGGAAGTTCAATGATAGTACAGAAGTAGCAAATTATCAGTTGTAAGATAGACCGCATGGAGTACGAGTCACCCCAGACTGCCAACCGTCATCGCTGACATTAGAAACTCATAAAGTATATACCGCAAGTATATATGTAAAGAGAACGCTGATTCGTCAATGACCTGCCTCCTATCACCCTGTCTCGGTAGATTTAAGGGAGAGTACACTTAGTAGCAATAGCAGCTAAGCAAGCAAGGAGACGATGAGAGGTGGAAATCCTCGTGTTCGTGCAGTATAAATAAGAAATCCGAGAGGTACAAGTGGGTCATACTATAGGTAATGAGCTTGTGATTTTTAGTAAGGTTTAGATAAAACCGCCTTCATTCGCGCAGAATGTCGTAATTTTTTAATTCCTCTGAGACATACCAGTTGTCAACGACGAGGTCTTTATATTGCATCTAATCGCGATATAGAGTAGACGTTTCGTATTTGGAAGTTCAGCTAACGTAAAAAGGTCTGAGTGAAACAGCAAGAGTCGATAGACTTTTTGTAACAATTTATTCTATCCTTCCGTAGAGAATGCTTACTCTACAAGACGAAACGGGTCTTTAAAATAAAATAACAGAAAATTATCAGAGATCTTATCATTATCAGATATTTTCAAATAAATTAACATTTATTATTTTTATGCTGAGTAGATTATGTGATTGAATTCACCACTACCATTATTGTAGTGCCATTAAATAATCGAAAGGTGGAGAGCTTAAAATTATTTATTAACCAAAAGTATAAAAATGGTTCGTATTGGTATATCAAGTACGGACTCAGAAAGGAAACATTTTTATGGAAGTACAAGTAACTGCTAGCACAAACAGTGCTCAGACAAATCCTGAAGCTAATATTGCTTCTCAGATTCTTGCTCGTTATCGGGCTGTAGCAAAACAGTATGGTCGTTTCTTCTCAGAACAGATCTATACTATCGTAGGTACAAATCCAGATCTTAAGTACAAGGAAGACGTACTTAATGATAAGAATACGTTACGGAAAGAAGTAACTGTGTTCCTGATTAAACCTATCGACATTACCGGTTTGAAGTTCTTACCGAAAGATTTTGACGGTGAACCGAAGATCATGTTGAATCCGGAAAGTAACGATCCGAATTTAGTATTTAACCTTGTTCCGCCCCAGCTTGCTAAAGCAACTCGTGATACAATCGCTGATTGTATTAGCCGGATTGGAAAGAAAGGTGGTAAACCTATCTTCTTCTCAGCTGAAGAATTGCCAATGCTCAATGAATTGCTGGCACTTCATAACACAAGTGTATGCACATTCTATGAAGAGCTTGCTCGTAAGTATACTAAACTTAGTGGTACTGTTCGGAGCATGCAGGAAGAGCAGGAACGCATGCAGGTTGAGTATGCTCGCCAGTGTGGCGTAGAACCGCAGAATAGCGAGGAAGTAAACCTTAACATTAACATCGAACAACAATAGGTATGGCTACGTGCAGAATTGACCCTGTACGGGTAGAACTTCTGCGAATACTTATTAGTTGCGAACCAGCAATCCTTTCAAAGATATCCTTTCAGGATGGAAGTGGAAGAAAAACAGGTAAAAAACTACAAGTAAGAGAGGATGGAACGGTCATCTTTTACTGTGGAAAAGGACCTTTATGGTGGCAGAGATGTTGCAATGATTATGAACTGGTAAGCATTGTAGACGTCGCTTTACGTGTAGCAGATGTTATTACAGGTTCTCATGGAACTCGTAATGAATTAGCTTTTGATGGAATTACTAAAAGTATTTTAGATGAAGCTATAAAGAAAAAAGACTACGACTGTGTAGTAGATATCTTGTTTGATAGTATGAGAAATTGTTCGGACGGGGCTTTACACTCAAAATATATCAATCAGGAAGCTATACAGAAGTATGCTAAAGAGAATGGACATCGTACCAAAGAAGAGATTACTATAGAGGGACCTCTATTAGCAACTCTTGGTATTGACTTAGGTGGCGGACGCATAGCAAATGTTGTGGGTCAAGTCAAGAATAAAATAATAAGAAATTAGTTGTGTTGGATTGGATACAACTCTTCTATTCTTTATAGTACTGGACGGGTACTATTATAATAGAGGCTGCTGGATGGGCAGTTTCTATATTCGGTATGTTAGCTTAGTGATAGAGTTGCCTTTAAGGAGACAGCGGTTTGATTCCGCTACATACCACAACTGGTAGATGTATTTCGGTCAAGTATTAATTTAAAAAAACAAATCACTTGAATATGAAATCAATTACATCTAAATATGCAAAAACTCGTCGTGACGAGTTAAGTAAGGAAATTACTAAATACTGGAATATTATTAAAAATGAGAATGTAATCTCAACAGAGGCTAAGCGTAACTTTGATCTGAAAGTAATGCTTACAAAGATCTCTGAGATGTCAGAAGAACGTCTGTTAATGAAGCTATATTTACAGTGTATTAACATGGGTTATAAGAAGTTCTCAGATCTTCCAGTAGATAATAATTACTACACTATCTTTGCTCTAAGTGAAAAGACAGAGCAGTTGTTCCATCTTAATAAGATTCGTACAATTGATCCGAAAATCAAACGAGCAAAAGGTAAAAAGAACTTAAAGGTTACAGAAGAGCTGACTTCAGCTTATCTTAACACTATTAAGAACAAAATTCAATTAGAAATAAACAAACTCAACAAGGATCTTGAAGAGTTTAACGATAAAGCGGAGTTAGATATTGAATCTGCTCCACTAGCATTAGTAGCATGATAAAGAGGAATGCAATATTTCTAAGGAAACATTTTCTAGAGACTAGTAAGCACTATGAAAAGCGAGTAAATAAAGCTATCGCAAGTGCTTACTCCTCTGGAGAATTAGCACAGATAACTTATGAAGATAAGAATCTAGTCATATATTATACAGAGAATACAAACGCTGAAACCAAACAAGTTATAAAAGGTTTTAGCAAGTAAATAACTTTTAAAATTATCAAGATGAAAAAGATATTAGCAAATAAAAAAGGAAAACGAACAGGAGTTAAATTATCAACCACCAACAAAAGTAAGCTTCGTAGATCGAAGAAAGTAGAGTATCTTACTAAAGTTGAACTGGGTCCGTCAAAGTATATTGAATACGATAAAGATGGGAAAGTAATAGGTTTCATCAGTAACAGCAAGAAAGTACATCTAGCTGATCATTTAACTGATGTAGCAAAGAAGGCTATGGCAGACAATAAAGCCGCTAAGATAGCCAAGAAAGAACGAATTAAACAGATACTTGAGAAAGTAGGATATGATCCTACAGTTAAGTATACTAGAGCAGAGAAGAAGAAATTCACTCGTGCTGTAAAAAATAACTTATTTGTTCAACCAAAATTAGTTAATTTAACTGATGAAGAAATCAAAATGCGTTTTGCAGAAGAGAAGAAACGTAAAGTTGAACTTCTTAAAGAGAGACCTCATAAAAATGAGATAAAAAGCTCTGTCGTAGATTTTCTTACTAAAAATAAGAAAGCACTAGCAAAAATGAAATCCCCTTCTAAGAAGGAAGAAAGCAAGAAGTACCAATATATAATCAAACAACAAAGTAAAGAAGCTCCACAGAAGGAGATAGATTTACTTACTGATTATATTACTGCTAAAAGTAACACAGAAGCAGTAGAGATAGCTCAAGCTAAATTCCGTAGTATGTATAAGAACAGTAAAGATAAAGACAGTTTAACGGGTTTGTCCGTTACTCCTCTAGATACTAAACAAAGTTCTTATTATCCTAAAGATACTATTCTCTCATGGACTAGTCCTGAAGAGTTAAAGGAGAAATATTCAAATGTTGCAGCAGCAGCATAGTAATTAACTATTAAATTATCAAGATATGAAGACAAAGAAGGATATAAGAAAACAAGTATACTTAAATAAACTGTCTCATAAGACAGTAAAGCGTGGAATAGAACACGCTGATTGTGAAGCGAAAAAAAAACATATTATAGTTTTAAGTCACAAATTAGCTAATAAAATAGCTAGAATCCAAAGTAAAGAAGACAAGGCTAAGCATAAGACTTCCCTTGTAGCGTTCAAAGAAACGTACAAACGTACGTTTAATACTGAACCCGTTGATTACACAAATTGTCATCGACAAAAGAAAAATCGCAGTTTTGCTCGAAAGAGTACAGCTAAGATATACCAAATGAAAAAGGCAAAGCAAGCTGCCTAAATTGCTTGCAAGTCCCTAGTAGCTCAGTGGCTAGAGCGCCCTGTAATTCGTATGTATTGATGTAATATTCGTATTACTATATTATTCGCATATGTCAGGGGAGGTCGTCGGTTCGAGTCCGAAATAGGGACCAAACTAACATTATTATATTATGATTATACGAGATAAGATTGTTTATGTATATGATATTGAGGTATTCCCCAATGTCTTCCATTGTACTGTAAAAAATACAGAAACAGGTGAATTGCATAAATTTGAAATATCTTGCAGAAGAAATCAATTAGATGAATTAGTCAATTTCTTTCATACAGTTAATACAGACTATACTTTCGGAGACTTATATACTACAAAAATTCAGTTAAATACTGATAAATTATTTTGTGGTTATAATAATCTTCATTATGATAATCCTATTATAAATTATATAATAGATTATTATGTTGTAATGAAATATAAAGGATATAGAGATATATGTAGATCTATATTTAATTTAAGTAAAGTAATTACTACTTCAAGTGAAGACGATATTAGAGCTTGGAGTAAGTGGAAGTATATGATTTGTTTTGATTCGTTTGATATTCTTACTATGCTTTATAGCAATAAGTTAAGAGTAGGTTTGAAAGAAATTCAAGTAACAATGCAGTACAGAAATGTACAGGAATTTGTTGCAGATTGGCAGGCAGATTTGCCTGAGAATCAAATAGATTCAATGATTGATTATAATATTAATGATGTTAATTCTACTGAGGAATTACTCAATAGATGTAAAAAAGACATCGACTTAAGAATAGCTATTGAAGATGAATATGGAGTACGTGTACTTAGTAAAGATGGCGTAAACATTGGTATGAAGATCTTGACTCAGAAATATCTTGAGAAAACAGGTCAAGCATGGCGAGATATTAAAGATTTAAGATCTCCTATGTCAGTAATACCATTAAATAATGTTATACTACCTTTTATTAAGTATGATAGTCCTATACTAACTAGAGTATTAGATGACATGAAAAGTCAAATAGTATCTCCAGGTAGGAAAGGATACGAAAATAAATTCGTATTTGAAGGATTACAATATTCTGTAGGAGTTGGGGGAATTCACTCAGTGAATAAACCAGAAATAATTATTCCTAAGGAAGATGAAATGCTCATTGATATAGATGTTGCATCTCTATATCCAAGTATGCTAATAGAGTATGAATTCTATCCTAAACACTTAGGTCCTGAATTCCTAGAAGTATATAAACAGATTAAAGATGAGCGAATTGAAGCTAAACACAATGGCAATAAGGTTAAGAATGAAACCTTAAAGCTTGCTCTTAATGGATTATCAGGTAACTTACAGAATGAACATAACTTCTGTTATAGTCCGTTTGCTGTAATGCAAATCAGAATAAATGGACAGTTACTATTACTAATGCTAGCAGAGAAACTAACCCAGTTAGGATGTCGAATCGTCCAAGCAAACACGGATGGATTATTTGTCTTACTTAAGAAAGACGTATATTCAAAAGTTAACAATGTTTGCAGAGAATGGGAACAACTTACTAGGCTAACGCTTGAGGAAGAACGTTTTAAAGCTATGTATCAATATGCTATAAATGACTACTTCGCTATTACTGAGGATGATAAAGTAAAAGAGAAGGGCATGTTTATTACTACTGTGAAATTAGGAAAAGGTCTAACTCCGAAGATCATACCGAAAGCAGTAATAAACTTTTTTAAGAACGGAGTATCAGTAGAGGAAACTATAAAAGGTTGCCAAGATATTAGAGATTTTCTAATGTCTGAAAAGACTGGTAAACAATGGCATGTTGAGTATAATAATAAAGAACAACAGAGAACTAATCGTTTCTATGCAAGCACTAATGGTGCTTACTTGTGGAAATGGAAGGAAAAGGATACTAATCGTTTTGATATAAGTATTCCATGTCCTACAGAAAAACAGTATCAGAATATGCTTACCGCATCTGGTGTTACTTTATTAAATTACTTAGATGATAAACCAATTGAAGAGAGAAAGATTAATTATAGGTATTACATTATGGAAGCCTATAAGATAATCAGAGAATTAAAACCGTTACAAATGAGCCTATGGGATTAACAGAGGCTTATCAGATATATTTCAGAGACCATAGCTCATATAATAATATGAGAATATGATTTTAGAAATAGACACTTCTATCTTAGATAGAATTTCAGATTTATCTATGAATCAATTAGTATTCCTAACACTTGTATTGAGTGATAATCAAACCATCAATCAAGACATTCAGAAACTTCTCAGCCTAGTTAATGAAGAAGAGATACAAGAGTTAGAGTCTCGTAAACTAATCACTACCAGAGTAGTAGATGATACCACAGTTATAAAGAAAACAAAAGAACTAGAAGAACTTCTAAAAGAAGATAAATCTATGTTTGATGAATTCTATGACCTATTTCCAGTTTATGTTATACGCCCTGATGGAACTAAAGGTTTCCTTAGAGCAAATGTAAACAAATGTAGAAAGGAATATAACAGAATAGTCGGCAAAAGCAAAGCTATGCATCAGCATATCTGTAACTGTCTTAAGTATGAGATAGATAACAAAATGCTTACTGGCAAATTAGGTTATATGAAAACTATGTGGAAATGGCTCACTCAGCATGAGTGGGAGACTTACGAGGAACAGATGAAAGTAGAAGAACCGATTATGACAAATAGTTATGGAACAGATCTCTACTAAAATACTACAATTCCAGCATATATCAGCAGCTACAAAAGAAGCTACTGAGTATATTAAGAAGAGAAAGAACCACGAGGTAAAGTCTCTTAAAACAAGATGGAATAAGTTTAATGCTGCCTGTATGGGCGGCATTGAACCTAATACTGTATATACAATAGTGGGTATATCAGGTAGTGGTAAATCATCATTTGTTAATACGTTAGAAAATGATTTAATAGACCTAAATTCTGATCAGGATGTTATAGTACTTAATTTCTCATTTGAGATGTTAAGTTCTAGGCAGGTTGGTAGAAAATTGAGTAGTAAGTTAAGGCTAACTACTGCTGAGCTATATAGTGCTAACAATGATTTAGATAATGAATCATTAGCCAAAGTCGAAGAGACTTCTCAACAAATAAAGTTATATCCGATATATTATGTAGATACACCGGGTACAGTTGAAGATATAGCTTCTACTATAGACTACTTCTATGAGAATAAAGCTAAAGGCAAGAAATTTATAGTCATACTTGACCATACTTTGCTTGTTGAAGGTCAATCTCGCGAGTCAGCACTGCAAGTGATTTCCGATTTACAGAAACTGTTTATTAAGGTAAAGAAATTACCTAATACCACTGTAATACAGTTATCACAGATGAATCGTAACATTGAAACTCCTGATAGAATTAACAATCCTTCTATGCATTATCCAATGCGTAGTGATATTTCTTCTGCTGATACAATATTTCATGCATCCGATTATGTTATTTGTATTCACAGACCAGAATTACTAAATATCCAACAGTATGGACCGAATCGTTTACCAGTTAATAACAAAGTCTATCTGCATCTTATAAAGAATAGAGATGCTGGACAATGCTCGATATTAGAATTCGATAACGATCTGAAATACAATAATTTAATTGAAACTATACGGAATGAAGAACCAGCAAAGAAGATTTCGTTTTAGTAATAACAATTAAAAAGGCTGAATTTATGAAAACATATACATTTACATTACCGAAGAAAGAAAATAGTGCAAAGATTTATAAAGATGCGTTGATGGAACGCATTATTACAGCATATCCGTGGCTGACTATTGATAGTTCATTTGATTATCCGAAATCTAATTTTGGAATCGAATATGCAGGTGCAGGTGATACTATTACATTAGGTTTGAGTAAGAAACACAATGTAAGCTGGTTGCCTAAGACTTGTGCTAACTGTCCGCTTGCCTCAAAATGCTACAAAATCGACAACTATAACCTTGAAACAGAGTTCTTTAAAGCATTAGATGCACTTGATGCATATGCCAAGAAGAATTATCCATTTGATTTAGATTATGATTTCGAGGATATCTACGGTACACCGATTAAAATTTTCCACAATTTCGTACAGATTGGATACGATATCATTCCAATCACTCCGGGTTCATTGAACTATTTGAAACCTGAAACAAAGAAAACAATCATTAATCTTACTATTAAAGTAAAGAATAACGGTTGGTTCTAATAACATATAAATCCCATAACTAGCAGAAATTATCAGATATTTATCAGAGGGATACATAAAATAAACTAGCTTTATGATTGTATTACCAAAAGAGAAATTAAAAGCCAGAATTGAGAATCCTAGATTCTTGATATTGTTTGGCAAACCAAAGTCTGGTAAAACTACCTTAGCATCTAAATTAGATAATAATCTTATTGTCGATTTGGAAGGTGGTTCAGAATTCTTAGAGGCATTAGCTATTCAAGCTAGATCTGTAAATGATTTAGGCGAGATTGCAAATGCAATAAGAGAAGAAATTAAAAAAGAAGGTAAGAAACCCTATAAGTATATTACTATTGATAATGCATCAAGACTGGAAGAGATGTGCATGAGCTTTGCTATACAGTTATATAAAGCTACTCCAATGGGCAAGAAGTATGAAGGTACTGACCTCAGAACCTTGCCTAATGGATCTGGTTATTTATATATAAGACAAGCTGTAAGAAAAGTTATTGACATGTTCCGAGGATTATGTGATAACTTTATTCTTATTGGTCATACTAGAGATAAGTTGATTAATAAGAATGGCGAAGAAATGTCTGAAATGTCTCTTGATCTAGTAGGTGCACTAGCAAATATTATATGTGGCGAAGCAGATGCTGTAGGCTATGTATATAGAAAGAAAAATGAAACTCATATTTCTTTTGAAGGTGGAGATAACTCCGTCATAGAAGCTAGAGCTCCTCATTTAAGAGGAAAGAACATTGTAGTAGCAGAAAGTGATGAAAACAATGAAATCACTACTTATTGGAATAAGATATATTTACCTGAATAAAAAACACAAAACAAATAGTTATGATTTATAGTACAGATTTAGCAAACCAAGTAACATTAAACAATAATAGTAGTAATACTAAATACCTCGAAGCAGGTATTCATGATAATGTTAAATTTACGTCAGTGAAGACTGCGGTATCTCCAACAGGAAAGAATTTCATTGAATTTAGATTCGAGAAAGACGGTAAGGAACTTGTTCATACGGAATGGGAACCTAAGGAACGTGCAGAAGATACTGAAGAACAGAACCAGAATAAGGCGACAAATCAGGTTACGAGAATTAATCGTATCTTGAGATGTTTCTATCCTAAGGAAGTATTAAACTTCACTGGTAGTTCTTATAAAGAATTCACTAACTGGGTAGTTGCTATGCTGAATGCAGCAAACAAAGACACATTGTTGAGAGTAAAAGTTGTCTATAATAAAGACGGATATACTACACTTCCAAGTTATGTAAAATTTGCAGCAATTGAGCCTATGATTATCCCAATGGGATTTTATGAAGAAGGCAAAAATGAAAGCATGATACGAGAAATAACAGGTATAGACTTGTTCGTTAAACCGGTAGTATCCGATAAAGAGACTGTAGTAGTTAATCCTCTAGAAGTCAAATCGGAAGCTCCATCTGACGATCTACCTTTCTAATCTGTTAGGATTTATATAAAGTCGCCACGTTGGGCATAATACGACGAACACGTAGGTTAGTGTACCGCACTATGAAAAATGAGTGATTACGAAATAGTACACAACCTACGTTTTAATGGCAGTTCCGGAGTATCAGGAGCATGGTGTAAAGAAAGTAAGATACAGCTTTTCTTTACTGTAGAGTTCAAATCTCTACACTGCCACTAACAATATATCATATGGTTTTTGACACTAATAAAATAAAAGAAGAAGTTACTATTACTTTAGATTATATATTATCTAGAGTAAGTGAGTATGATATATATGCAGCGTATATTGGCAATTTTAAAGTTGGCATGATCTACAATTCTCCATTGAGAAAAGATAAAACTCCATCGTTTGGTTGTTTCTATAGTAGAAAGACTAAACAATTGTTGTTTAAAGATCATGGTACAGGAGAATGTGGTAATGTTATCAAATTCGTATCCTTAATAACAGGTTTAACTAATTATTCAGATATTCTAAATGATATAGTTAACAAACTTAAAATTACTAGTAGTACGCATCTCGATAGCTCTAAGCAATATATACCGTCAACTGAAACAGTAATTGGTGTAGTACGTCAGGAATTTACTGATACTGACATCAATTACTGGAAGCAGTTTAATATACAGGTAGAAACATTAAAGAAGTTTGGAGTAAGTAGTATAAAGTACTACCTATGTAACGGCATAGTAAAAAGCGTTTACAAAGAAGAAAATCCTATGTACGCATATAAGGTATATAATCATTTTAAGATATATAAACCATATGCAGATAAATATACAAAATGGCGTAACAACTTAACTGAATTAGACATTCAGGGTTATAAACAATTACCTAAAACAGGAGATATACTTGTTATAACCAAAAGTATGAAAGATGTTATGTGCCTATACGAGATGGGTATACCAGCTATCTCACCTTCATCTGAATCTACATTCATACCTGATAGAGTTCTAGAACAACTTAAGAAGCGTTTTAAACGTATTATTATATTGTTTGATAGAGATGAAGCTGGAGTAAAATATCTCCGTAAAATGAGCCAGAAAACAGGCTTAGAAGGTATGCTAATCCATAAAAAGTTTAAAGCAAAAGATGTATCTGATGCTATAAAAGCTAATGGATTTGATAAAGTGAAAAATTGGTTAACTAAAAATATTAACAAATGATATGGTTCACAGCAGATTGGCATTTCTTTCATGATAGAATACTAGATTTTCATCCTAAACGGAAAGAAATATTTGGTAATAATATGAAAGAAGTAACAGAAAAGATGATACAAAAGTGGAACAGTAGAATTGATAAACATGATACTGTGTATATCTTAGGAGATTTTGCATTCGGAACGACGGATGAAAAGAGAAAGTTATTCCAGAGATTAAATGGAAATAAAATACTTATACTAGGAAATCACGATAAAGTATCAGATAATCACAGATGTTTCTTCAATCATATTACTCAGATAAAGAATATGAGATTTAAGAAAACTGTGTTCCCATCGTTACCAAAAAATATTGAAGTAATTATGTGTCATTTTCCTATGTTCTCTTGGGAACATATTGAAAAAGGTAGTATAATGCTTCACGGTCATTGTCATGGCTCAATAGACTTACAAAACTCAGCAGAATTACCTGACCACATTCGTATAGATGTTGGTATTGATAGTAGTTTTGCAAATTATGATTTTGTATCTATTGATAAACTGGCAAATTTCATAAAAAACTATATAAAACAATGAATACACTTAATTATATTTCCAAAGGATTGCGTAAAGCATTAGCTTTTCCGTTTAAATTAGTAGGCAATACTTTTATTGCCTTAGGTTTTACATTATCACTTGGTATCAATGGAATACTGTTTCCAGAAGATCTCAGTAAAATGGAAGCTCTATTAGGTATCTTTAAAGATCTAAAGACTGAAATTGAAGATGGTGGAATAATTATTACTAATGATGTAGAGGAAAAGAAATAAGCCTAGCGAAAGCAAAATTCGCAATGCAACACCAAATGAGTATAATGGTATTAAGTTTAAAAGCAAACTTGAGACATATACATATAAGAAGCTGGAAGAGTCGAAGATCAAAGCTGAGTATGAAACTCAACGATACGAACTGCTTCCAGCTTTTACTTTTGGTGATAAGAAATATAGGGCAATAACTTATAAACCTGATTTTGTAGGTGATAAGTTTATTATTGAATGCAAAGGCTATCCAAACGATGCATGGGCTTTGCGTGAAAAACTTTTTAGATATTATTTGTACATAAATAAACTAGATATAGATTATTATATAGTACATACGCAAAAACAAGTTGATGAATTGGTCAACAAGTTAAAAACATAAAAACTTACAGTTATGGCAGAATTTATTAAGATCGGAAATGAGATTACAGTTAAACCTAAGTTAGAAGGTATTTCTTATGAACTCATAAATAACAAAGTATACGATCTAGAGTTTGATAGAATGCAAGGTAGATCTTATCTCAAAGAAAATGGAGATTTGAATATGCCAAAGAAATTATACAAACTAGAAGAAGATAATAAATTTATCAAACGTGTATTAAGTTATTTTAATTCTGATAATTCTGGAAAGACAACAGGTATATTACTTGCTGGTACTAAAGGTACAGGCAAAACAATGCTCTCTAAACGTATTGCCTTAGAAAGTAATCTACCTATTATTATAGTCGCAAACGACTATCCTGCTAATAAACTCACTAGTTTCTTTAAACATTTTACTACTCCTGTAGTAGTTATGTTTGACGAAATTGAGAAGAATAGTTATTGGTGGGAAACTAAGGATCTGTTAGGATTCTTAGATGGTGTAGAAGCTACATCAAAGAAACTAGTATTGATGACCTGTAATAAAACAGATGAAATAGATGATAACTTCTTTGATCGTTGTTCACGTGTTCGTTATTTCAAAGAATATGAAGCAAACTCTAATTCTGTATTTGTACGCTATATGGCAGAAGATAAAGGAGTAAAGAACATAGATGAAGTTGTGAACTTCATCATCGAACACATGGAAGTTAAATCATTCGATAATATTTCAGCATTCTTAGATGAAGTTGTTCTCTTCGAAGATATTCCATTAGATAAATTAGCAAAAGATATGAATCTTAGCTTAAATGGAGTAATAAGAACAGGAACTAATAGTTTTGATGAGGATGAAATAGATGAAGATATAATCTAATGATACTATTTTATTCAATACTTATTTATAAACTTACTAAATTTCTACAGTATGAAAATATGTGGAATTAGTGATATACACGGGAATCTTTACAATAATATTCCTGAGTGTGATGTTTTGTGCATTTGTGGAGATATAATTCCATTAAATGAACAAAGATCTATGGATGCTTCACTAAAGTGGTGGCAGACACGGTTTGCAAAATGGGTAGATAAACTACCTTGTAAAAAAATATTAGTAGTGCCCGGTAATCATGACTTTTACATAGAAAGTAAGTTAGGAGATGAATGGGAAAGTTTTGTAGAAGACTACGAACTTTATACTAATGGAAAAGTAAGATTCTTAGTGGATGAGTCATATACATATGAAGGTATAACCTTCTATGGAACTCCTTGGATACAACCTATTGAGTTTCAAGAAGGTAGATGGGCATTTGAATATCCTACTGATGAAATAGATGAGAATCCATTCGAAAAAATACCTAAATGTGATATACTACTTACTCATGATAATCCTAATTATAATGATAAACTATATTATTATAGTTATGGAAAGTACAAACATCATTTGTTTGGACATTGGCATGATGGTATATCATACGGACATCTAGGGCAACATAATTGCTCTATACTAGATGATTGGTATAACTTTAAAAAAGGCTTAAAAATAGTAACAATAGATATTATGACTGGAGACAAAAGACAAGAGATCATAGATGAGATTCTTCTACGATTACAAACAATATCCAATTTAACACAAACTCTAGAATTTTCTAATCAATTGAGCAGTCTTATACAAGATTACTCAGAAGAACTACGTGCAGAAATTCCTGTAAAGGAAGATGAAGTTGAATGGGATACTTCAGGAAACTTTGTTACTGACACTAATATAATGGAAGAAGATTTCATTGTAGATAGTAACGTATTTGAAGAAACAAAAACAGCAGCATGAAAATAGAAATTCCGTATTATGAAGATAACACGCGAATATCAAATTCAGCAATTGGATGGTTTTTGAAGAAAGGACCGCGCTACCTCAAGGATATGCTTGATGGTAAAGAAGAAGGTATTAGTGGAAAGTATCTTGATAAAGGAACTATGATACATATGTACCTACTTCAACCTGATGAGTTTTGGGATAACTATGAAGTATTAGACTTTGTAGTACCTAAAGTAAATCAACAAAAAACATTATGTATAGAATATGTTCAAGAACTAGCAATAAATCCTCTAGAAGATACTGATAAGTTATTGCTTAAAAGTTATAATAAAGCTTATAGCAATAGTAAATCAGATGATAAAAAGCTAGAAGAAGCTAAGCAAATTATTGAAACATTTGCAGAATATATTGTATACCTTAAGCTCGAAAAGAATAACAAAAAAGTAATTTCATTTGCTGATATAACTATGCTTAAACATATTAAGGAGAACATAGAGAATCACAAGAAAGCAAATGAATTACTAACAAATCAGCCCGGTTTAGAGTGTAACAATGAGTTTCATATAAACTGGGAATATGAAAAAGCAAATGTATCCTGTAAGTCACTATTAGATAGAGTCAAGATTGATCATTGTAATAGAAGGATTACATTAATCGACTTAAAAACAACAGCAGATGTCTATAATTTTAAACATTCCGTAGAGGAATATGATTATTATAGACAGATTGCATTCTATATATTAGCTCTTACTTGGTATTTCAAGGAAGAAGGTTATGATATAGAAGAATATGATTTAGAAGCATATATTATTGCTATTCAGAGTAATGGTAATAATGAAGTACGTGTTTTTAATATGTTAAATGAGAAAGAGTTATTGGATCGCAAAGACCTAATAGCAAATACCTTAGCAGAAATATCATATCATTATCAGACAGGTAATTGGGACCATACTCGTAAATATTACGAAGAAGATGGAACTGAAGAACTTGAATGAAGCATCTGCATGTCTACTGCAGTTAATTGTAGATAATAAAAAACTAATTAACAAGAACTTTATAAATGTATATACAGAATATCCTGATGAACCATATTTTGATAATCATGTATTCATAATGTATAAAGAAAATACAGTTGCAGATTTATTAAATCTAGAGTTCGAGTTAAAAAAGAATAAATTCTTTCATAGTCTAAGACAAATTCGTATAAACGATATTTGGTATGAAATAGCTGTGTTTACACTTCCTAATGAAATTAAACATAGATATGATAATATTATTAGTAACGGTCCCGCTGGATTAACAAATACTGATTATAAGACTATTTGGAATTTATTCAGTGGAATTGATAGTAATATAGGTGATATTATATTTACTAATGATTTTCACGAAATTAAAGAGATTATTCCTGTAGGTGATGCACTAGAAGATCCTATTTTAGAATAATATGAAAACCTCCAATTTTCATACACAGAAAAGGCTACCTGAATAAGGTAGCCTTTATTTTTATTTATTATATAACTATTCGTAATACTTTCTCTTAAGTGCTGGATCTTGAATTTCTTTGATATTTTTAAATGGAGTCATTTTCCATAACCATCTTTCTAACTTAGTATCTCCTTTATAAGGACCATATTTAATAGGTTTGTTATTACTAATCATGTTATACATTTCATTCCAAGATATTATATTTGTAAATGGGTTAACTATATTAATCAACGAACTTACAGATGTTAATGTATTAAGTAAATCTAGCGGATTATATTGGTTAGAATATTCAAAGCCAGTTCTAGTAACTAGTAAAGCTAAGAAGTTTATAATCCAATCATCTTTATCATCATCTGCTGCTTGTACTAATAATGGTTTTATTATCATTGACAATAACATAATAGTAGACATTTCAAAGCCAAACTGCTTGAGATTACCTATATCAGATGAATCTAAAGATTTTCTACTGTTCCAATCTCTAACTAGCATAGGTATTACTCTACCTACTGTTCTATATAATGCTTCTCGTTTCATACCTAAATCATAGTCATACTATTTTTTCATAGTTACTCTTTCATTAATAAGATTAGGTATATAATTACGAAACATCATTATTATTGAACCTAAAGCATTATTTGTAAATTGTGCTTTTTGTTCCTCTGTCAATTGTCCATCTGCAGTAGCAGCTAAAGATCTAGCAGCATTACTTATTTGATTTTCTACTTCTGCAAATGCTTTTGCATACGCTTTATTTTCAATATGAATATTACCATCTTTTATTTCTATAATATCATATGTGCTATGAAGTGATTTCCATATATTATTAGCATCTTCTTTATTTCCTATGATATTAATGAACTATTCCTTATTATAGAATTTTCCATTGTAGTATCTATAGTTATTCATAATCGAATTTAATAGTGTACCTTTAATCACGAAATCTGAAAATGAGAAAATTCCAAAAGCCCAATTTCTAGAGATAGTATTTATGATACCTATTCTGTTAGAATTACGGTAAGCGTTCTAGAATTCAGTACCTATTTCAAAATGTTGCATACAAGCTACGTATTTATTATCCGTAGTAGTACTATGCATATAATGCATTATACCTAGTATGTTACTAACCATATTGAAATATGCTTTAGAAAAAGAAGAAAAATCAAAATATCTTCCATTAGCAACAAATCCTAACTGCTGTAAAAAAGCTGTAGCCATACCAGTAGCGCCTACTGCTAAATTCAATCCTAAACCTATTAATTGACCGAAATTTTTAACAGATAATGCTATTTTACTCCAGTTGATTTCAGTTCCAGCCAAGCCAAAGAACTTTCCTATTCTACTATCACTACTTATTTTTTGTAAATGAGCCTTAACCTCTTCTCCATACTCTTGCATGTCTATAAACTTACTTACAAACTTATATACATTAGTATCCTTACCTTCTTTTCTATTACTTTGCTTGTATACTTTTTTACCAGTGGCATCTACTCCTATAGGTTTTCCTGTAAAAGTTCTATTTGCTAATTGCATTTTAATAACTTCTAAATCTGGTTGTATTTCTGTTTTCTATTTGAAATTTTCAGCCATCTTATAATATGCAATAACAGCTCCTACAAGATCATTAGTTATTCTATTTGGATCAGGTTCTCCTTTTTCATTCCTAATTGGGTCAATAAAATATGTTGGTATTAATCTCTGTTCAGATCCATCTGGTCTACTTGTTGGAGCATCAACAAATCCTACATCATCAGTTTCTTTTACAATACCTTGTTTTGTCTATTGTAAGAATCCTTTGATAACACCATCATTTTTCATATACTAATACATGCTACCACTCATCTATGGAAGTCTGTATGGGTTGTTTCTTGTAAGATAAGTAACTTTGTCGTTAGATTCTTCCATACCACCTAACAATCCTTTATATAACTCCCATAAAGCTTTATTCTTAGTAGCAACGTCTTCACCATTTTTATCCTTTATAGGTTTAAACAGGCTATAGTACTCTTTGTTGATATAGATAGTCGATTTTGGCTGATAATATTCATCAATGTTAGTATCAAAATCATTATTAAAATACTCAGAATTTGGATCTATTTCACTGAATTCTCTTGTTGGAGCTTCTGTATTTATTAGAGTTTTGTCCTTTGGCACTACCCTAGTATAATACCAATTTGGTCTTCTAACTTCTTGATCTCCAACATAATATACCATATGATGCGTGAGTTCCCAAGCTTCATAAAATTCTATTCCGCGCTTAAGAGCATTGGCTTTATCTATTTTATATTGTTCAGTCGGTATTACCTCTGCTATATCTTCGAATTCTACAGCCTACTGTTGTTTTTTAACTTTTGGAGTATTTTTACGGATTTTACGCATCTATCTGTCTATAGATTTTAATGTACCCAATAATTGAGAAGACATTCTCTTAACATCCAAACCTCCAGTATATTCATTTCTATAAGGTTTGGTTAGGTCTTCTCTCATTTCTTGCAATTGAGCATATTCATCTCCGTATGTTTTTTTATTTAACTGTGCTAATTGCTTATAAAACTCCTCACTTATCTCTTCTCTTGTATATCTTTTTTTCCATTTTTCATACTCTTCTGAAGTTAAATTCTTTTTAGCTTCTGCCTTAGCTTCGTTAAATTTCTCCATATTGGTTACATAATGCATACCTTCATGAAGAGTTTTATTAAGATCCGTTAACTCCTATGCAATTTGTAAATCCATATCTGTCTTAGGAGCACCATTTTCATAGTATCTAGACATTAATTGCTTTTTCTAAGTATTATAATCTAGGTATTGATTCCATTGGGATTCTGTCAAATTTTCCATATGTACTCTACCTTTATTATCTCTTACATCATCTAGGAGTTTGTATATCTTAAATTGGATAGCATCTCTAGCATCTCTGGCTTCTTGGCTTAAAGAATTAAAAGCATCATAATACTTCTTCGTATATCTTCTTTCACAATTATTACTTAGCCATTCATTCATTTCTTTATTAAAGTTAGTTCGAGCTTCTTTATCTAAAGGTAGCTTCTAACCTTCCGGAACATTATACTTGGTTTTCAATCTTTTTCTTTCATTTTCCAAGTTGTTCATAAACTCTCCATACTTTCTATCTCTAATAAAATATCCTGTCTTTTTTCCATCGGAATCATACTCAAATAATTTCATCTATTGACCAATTGCTACATTCTACTACAGCCGTAGCATCCTGTTACCAAATTTATGAGTATTGAATCTTACTCTATTATTAGCATTTGCTACCATGTCAAATATAACACGAGCCGCCTTATCATTCATTTTATCTCCAGCAGAGATCCAACGCATTAAAGTAGTTACGTCATTTTCAGTAGTTATTAACTCAGAACTAACATACTCTTCAAGCTCTGTTCTGCTAAGTTCATCTTTTATACCATATTGAAGTAATGTCTTTTGAGCTAAATCTGTAGTAAGTTCTGTTATACCTTGTTTTGCTGCAGCAAACTGTGTACGCATATTACTTATCATAGTTTTTAACTAGTCAAAGCTTTCTTTACCTAATAGATCTTGATATATATTCGAATCAAATATGTTCTTAGCTATTTCTTCCAACACATTATTGTACATACCAAAGTAATCCTACTAGAGTTGAACTAATGCTAGATTACTAAACCCACTATCTCTACCTTCTCTAAGATTCTTCTGTGCTTGTAATATAGCATTAACTGGAGCGGTCATAGTCCTATTTATATCATATAAACAGAATACTATAGTTTGTAATGATGTAATATTGGGATTTTTTAAAGACGCCAGCTATTGTTCCAACGGAACTAATAAAGCAGTTTTATTCTAAATATTACGCCCCTAGATAGCTTTTATACGAGCCTATACAGCATTGGTAATTAATTGTCTTATAGAATCTAATGTAGAGTCAAAATCGTATCTTTGAGCACGAAATCTCTACATAGCTTCGTCTATTTGATAAATAGTTTGTTGTTGTAACGGAGATATTTCTCTATCAAATATATTTGCAGAATTTGGATTAAAGGACCCACTATTATCTACAGATTTTATCTATTTGTTAGTATAAGTTACATACTCAACACCTTGTGACTGATTAAGATCTAATTTCTAATCGTGACCAATTATGCCATCTGTATTTCGTATAGTATCTTCATTAGTCATTATTGTTTCTACAGTGTCAAGATTTAATTCTTCTTGTGACTGAAAAGGATTTTTTATAGATAAATATACAGGTATTATAAACTTACCATACTGATTAGCATAGTGTATATCTGAAGTAAAGAAAAAACCAACATCTGCTTTGGCTGTTTTTTCAGGGGAAAATTGTTCAAATTCCTGTTTAGTTCCATGATATACTATTAATGGTTCGCCATTTTCGTCTACTACTTTTGAAGAATTTTTAGGATCATTCACCCAATCTCCAAACCAAGCTTTAAAACTATTTGTGTATACTTTAGCTTTAGCCTATATAGCATCTACTCTATTACCATTATTGTGTTGCAATAATGTTTCAAACAGTATAGAAGGCTCCCCATTAGGAGCCTTATCTAAACTGTACCCACCATTCTAATCCCACACAGCGTAAGCCTATACTTCGCCCAATGCATCTACTAATTCTTCAAATTCTGCTTTTACTTTTGGGTCACTCAAAATTGGACATATTCCTTTTGCCATAATTATTTACTTTTACAAATTTTAAACGCTTCATCTGAAAAATTATCTTTACTTAAATCATCTTCTGTTGTAAACATGTCTGTAATATCAAGCCCAGATGATTCTACTCCAGATAACGGATCTGATTGAATATCAGCTTCCGACAATGCTTGAGTTATTAATAATTGTTGTTGTACTTTATTCATTAAATTATCTCTATTAAGTAAACCAGATTCTGCTGCAACTTCTTTATCTATTTTCTTGCTTTCCATAGCTACAGTTTTAGGAGTATTACTTTCAAGAGTAGGTTCATTATTGTTCACCTCTTGATCGTATGGATCTTTCGTAAATGCAAAATCTTCCGCTATATACTGACTTGGTAGGAATGTAATATCTACATCGCTGAAATTAGATCCTTTTACAGCTAATCTAAACTTTTCATGATCACTAAAATACTCTATAATCTATTCGCCAGTCATTGTGTTAATATTGTTTTCTGAAAAGTCTGATAATTGATTATAGTCTTTGAAGTATTCACTTAAGTTAACACTACCTTTAGTTCTACCTAATTTTGGTATGGCTACATATATAGTTTGTGTAGCTTGACCTAATTTCTTAGCTTTCTTCTTATCGTATGCTTCTACTCTACCAGCTTTAACATATAAAACAGTATTCCTACTATTACCTTGTGGATAATCAACGGCTAAGAAATCTCTTTCATCTTTCCTTGACTTAGTGGCGAAACTAACTAAATATTGAGATTCATCATTCCAAGGAGCTGTTTCATATATAAATGCAGATGAATTACCAGAATTTGATTTTGGTCTAGTTACATTCTTAACTATTTCATGATCATGAGCGTTGTTACGAGCTATTATCATAGCTAAAGAAGTATACTTACTTAACGTAGGTTCATCAATATCGCTAAGTATATTGTTTAACCAACTACCATTATTCATGTCATGAATAGTTCTTCTCACTTCATCAGCATACCCTGTATCTAATCTATATTGACTAGATATTAAATGAGCAAAGGAATTTGGACTCTTATTATCGTAAGAAGTGTAGAATGCGTATTTAGCCAATCTCTTTGAGAACTTTCTAACAGCTTCATTGTCACTTTGTAATAAATCACTAAAGTACGCTATAAGTCTATTTTCAAAATTAGCGCTGTTACTCATAGAGTTGTTCAATAAAGTTATTGAGTCTGTATCTGTAAGATCAGTAGCTACAGTAGGAACTAAGTAATTTAAGAATGAATTATTAATAGTTCCATCTCCTGTTAACATACTGCTATATTTACCATTATCATTCTTTCTAATAGCTGCTTTAAATTGAAACAGTCTTTTAGGAACAGTCCAATCACCTAATACCATTCTGGCATATTCTCCATCGTCAAGATGCATTTCTTCTATACTATTTGCTATTCTAGATCTTATAATACTATCTATGATAGAATCTAATTTAGTAGCAACTTGTTTGTTCATGTTAGATCTATCTCCTGTTATAACATTTGCAAGACTTACGAACATTCCACTGTACATATCTGTAGCTTGTAAGAACGAACTTGATAGTATGTTTCTTGGAATATCTACTGCATTAGTAAGTTTCTTCATTAGAAAACTGTCAACATAGTAGTTCATTAAAGCATTTACATCATCTCCTTCTATAACAGAACCTTTATCATCTACCTGATAAAACTATTCTCCTTCTTTTCTTATAAAGTCAAATACCTATTTGCTATAGTTAGCCTGTTGTGATAGAGTATTACCATATTTTTTAGTATCTATCTGAGATAATCTTACTAGTTTTGCTAGTCTTTCAGCATATGGCAACATTTTAGAATAAGCGTCTGCTACTAATAGTTGTTGAATATAGAAATCAAGATTTCTCTCTCCTTTTATATTGCTATTCAAAGATTTTTCAAGTTTTAAAGGATCTACTGCTAATGATTTGTCAACTCCTTTATCTTTATCGTCCCAATTATCCAATATATTTAGCAACTTCTTCTGTTCTTCTTTAGGTAGAGTACTTATGTATTCTTCCGCTTCTTCTTTATACTATTTTTTTAACTCAAATAAAGTATCATCCATGAGCTCAGAGTAACTAACGTCACTAGGATCTACTCCATATTGTCCATTAAGCTTTATCAACGTATTAGCAAAATCTTTAAGTATTGGTTGAGATAAGAAATAAAATGTTACTTCACCTTTACCAGTCCTTAACAAGAACTCTGTCATACTATATGTAACAGAGTTAACATTAAGATTAATAATGTATGGATCTTTTGCAACGTCTACATGGGCGTTAATCATTGCAGATAACCAATCCAATATTCTCTCACCATCTTGTGACAATACATCATTTATATTCCCTAAATTATATGTATCTCCTACTGATCCAAGATCCATTTTTAAGTTTAGAGCTTGAGTAAGAGCATGATTGGTTGATGCAAGAGCAAATGGAGCAATACCATCTTTACCTCCAGTATATTCAAATTTCTTAAATAACTAATAAGAAGGAAGGAGTTCATACATAGGCTTGCATTCCTCTTTAGATTTACCCATAACTAAAGGAACTATTTCTTCTTTTACTTTAGTTGTAAGATTATCCAAAGGCGCTCTACTTTGATCAATGTTACTATCATCTGATATGGCAACTCTATACATGTCTATCAAACCATTAACAAGCTATTTTTCAGAATTACTAGATAAATCGTCCCAATTACATTGCAAATAATTTCCATCTTTATCATAATAACCTGTAGCTATATATAGCTTATCAATATCAAAGTCAGATCCTGTCATAGCAGTAAAATCATCTGGAACTACTATAACATCCCCCATAGATTCTGGTAACACATCTGTAACTCTTAATGAACATGTAGAAGAAAGACCCTGAGTTGGAATACGATAACCTAATGCAAAAGGTTTAGCATCTTGCCCAATTATCTTCTTATCTAACAACCAGTCTCTCATAGCAGTATAATCAGAAGCATATTTCTTAGGAACTATATGTTTAAAGAAATTAGTACTCAACATGCAATCCATACTACCATCACTATTAAGAGGATTTAAAGGCTTACCATCATTAAAAGCTCTACCTACTTGATATTGCTTCTATACTCCAGTAGTATCTTTAAATCCAAAGAATGCATGTTGGATAGCGGATCCACCGGGAGTATTAATATCAATGGCGGTTTTTCCTACTCTTGATATTATTCTACTTTCTACAAATCTTCTATTACTTTGGGCTGATAAAGGTACTTTGATTTGCCCAGTAGTTTTGTCTATTTCAAATGAAGACAAAGCATCTCTTGATAAACCACTAGATTTTCCTTGAGATATTAAGAACTTAGATAGTTTCTATTCAGAAGGTTTACCATCCTCTAAGAATTCATCATATATTTTTTGAGCTCCAATGTCAGATAATCTATTTATAGCTCCAAATATATTATCTATAATCTATCTACCAGTATATTCTACATCTTTATTTAAACCATATGGTCTATCTTTTATTAAATTACTTAAGGCTACTTTGGCAAACTGAGTACCTAGAGATCTATCTACGCTTTCATGAGGATCTGTGTTCATCTACAGACGTAAATTTCTAAGATCTTGTATATATGTAGGTAACTTAGAATTATCAGTATCTAAACCTTCGAAATTAGTTTCTCCAACTACTGTAGATGTAGAAGGTCTATTTAAATCTTCTATATTAAATCTAGAATTATCTGCATCTTTATATGGAGCAAATTTCTATCTACCTCCCACTTTAACTGCTGATTCAAACGTAAGCATATCTATGGTTCCCAGCTCATCATTGTTCATTCTTTGATATAAATGATAGTTATCAGCTTTTGCCATTACTTTAAATAATGGGAATATTGCCATCTTATCAAATACTGGAACATTCAAACCTAACTTAGTCAAGTTGTGATTTCCGAAGTACACCATCTTCAATGGTTTAATAAGCGTTTCCAAAGCTTGAGCATACTGTTTTGGATCAGACAACCACTCTTGATTATCACTTTCTAAAAGCTCAAAAGCCGTTTCAACTTCTGGTGACCATTCTCCTACAGCTTGGATAATTCTCTTATATAAGGCTGGTCTAATATAAACTGCAGCATCCGCCTAATTTATATTACCTTCTCCTCTGTTGTTAACCCCATATGCTGCGATTTGTCTTTCCACAGAATCTTCAATTGATTTTCTTGATTTAGCGTCAATAGTTTTTAATGTCTTATTAATACTATCCTTACTTACCATATTAATAAGTTGCCTCTGACTAATGTTAGGGTTCTTCCTTTGTAAATATTTCATTACTTCAGCAGATGTAAACATCTTTTTGTATTCATCGAATTTTACAGATTTGACCATATTATCACTCATGTGTAATACAGTAAATTTAGAATTATTTCTTACATCTCCATCTCCCCAAAAAGTTCTAAGATTATCCCCAGTAGACAATACAGAACCAAGACGTTTAATTTTATCTACAGATCTTTCTACTATTATCCATGGTTTGTTTTTATCTCTCTTCCATTTATAGTAAGCAGGATCTCCTACGAATGCTTTTTCAATTTCATTTATGGATACTATTTCATTTACCACATGATTAGCAATAATAGAGTAAACAGCTGCGGATTTATTGTTTCTAGATGTATCTCCAGCAGTTAAGTTTTTAGATTTATCTGTGTACTCTTTTACTATATTAGTAGGTAACAGTACATTTTCAAGATCCCTTCCATCTCTTCTTACAATTCCTTTGTCTACTAAGAATGTTATTTCTTCTTGTACTTTATCCTATAATGTTGCATTTATAGCGTCAAATAATACTTCTTTATTTCCAAATAAAGTATTTCTAAGTTGCTTCAGTCTGGTTTCCATCTAATTACCACCATTGTCATAGTCAAATTTAGACCAAGCCCACAGCATCTAATTCAAAGGAACGTATTTATAAGTGCCGTCTTCCTGTCTCATTTTAAGAGACGAGAAGTATCTAAAATATCCACCGTTACCAGAGTTATCCATAACCCCGTTCTTTATCTTACCATGATAATTATCAATACGTAAATTCTGGTTTTCCTCTACTTCAGATTTATGAATATAATAATCATATACAGCGTTGAATTCATCTAACAAATAGTCTGATATAGCCTGTAAAGTATTGTCAGAATATCTGTACATGTCATCTTCTACAAATAATTGTTGAATACCATTCTCTGTTTGCACTTCTGTCATTCTAGATCTACTCAATAAGTCATGAAACAGATTAACACCAGTTATAGAATACCATGTTTTTTTATCTGCCATTGTTGGCATAACTATTCTGTTCTGATGAGCTAAAGTAAGTTTTGCAATATAATCCTCAGTAGGAGATATCTAGAAGTAATCTCTACTGTCTCTATTATCTGCATTACGTACTGCAATAAGAGTGCTAAGACGCAACTTGGATCCTTGTTTTAGTGCTCCTAATAATAAAGAGTGTTTATTATATGTAGCAAATAGTGTCTTATTTACTTCTGAAGCGTCTTGATTAAACCACCTAACTCTATCAGACATATAATTATTCTAAGTAATGGGATAAATAGTAGTATTATTTGGTCCTGTTACACTAAACTCGCTAGGATTAGGATGAGACTTTCCGTGAGCTATGGCTAACTTTTGTATAAAACTACCTTCTGTTGCTGGGAAAGGATTATCTAGTTTCAGATCTCTGGACTCTCCTTCTTGTAGTTTGTTCAAATTACCTATTATCTGATTTCTAGCACTTCCTTTTTTAGTGGATCTTAATATAGTGTATAATTTATCAAAAGATTCTACTGTAGGCAATTCTTTATCTAAACTTTCAGTACCATATAATAGATAGTCTATAGTTTTAGTATCAACATCAATACCAATACTATTAAGTATTTCTACGAAATCTTCTTTTGCTTTTACTGCAGTCTGTCTTATTTGATCTTCTGACAACTTATTGGATCCTTTCATCTTTTTATTTATGAAAGGTTGTGCTATTTCAGATAGCTCGTCTGCTATTATTTCTAATCTTATCTCTAAGTTATTTAACTTTTCAGAGTCTATTACAAAATTGTTTACATCACTCTTATCTATCATTCCAGATACATAAAATAACCTTCCCCATTGTCTAGGATATTTATTCTAATATCTAAATATTGCTGAGTCAATTACTCTCCATTCTCCTGCTTTAGCTCTAACGGTAGTTTTAATATCTCTTACATATTCTTCTAAAGCTGCACTAGTTTTTACTTTCTAGAACGCATCCTAGAATTGTACAGTTGTCATTTCATTTTTTGCACTCTTAATGGTAGTAAGAATCTGAGTACAAGTATTTTCATCAGGTTTATTAGCACCACTTATATAATTAAGTAGAGATATAAAGAATGGATCTGCTTTACCTAATCTAGCACATCTATTTTCTAAGTCTTCCCACCTTTCAATGTCCCACAGATTTTCCATAATCTTATTCCAAGTAACATCAAATGATTCTGTCATATTAAGACCAAAAATAGGATCTGTTACTGGAACAAGTTTTCTAGATTTATCATATTCCATTTTAGGAATAGAATAGAAAAACAGTTTGGCATTGAAGGACATATTAAGTTTCTTAGAAAATTCGTAAGATACTCTATCATATTTCTCATCAGGTCTTTTTTCTCCAGTATCATAATCGGATTTTTCTTCAACTTCTACAGCTTTTATATTAAGAGAACTTAACTATTCTACCATGGACTGTTTGAATATATCCCAATTATCTAGCACTTCTTCTATAAGTTGATCATTCTACTCTGGCGTTATACCAGCCATCATATTACTTTCTATTATAGAAGGTAAATAATCTAAATTTTGGCTTAAATTTTCTATATCTTGAGCTTTACGTATATTAAATATAGATAGTAAAGTACTAGTAAGAGAATCTACCACATTATAGAACACATCTGGATTAATGATAGAAGGCATGTCTTTCAACCTATCTTGATCTACTCCCGGTATTGAAAAATATACTCCCTTCTCAGTATAAGCCTTATTGAATTCATCAATAGAAGATTGATTCATCTAGTACTCTTTGTACTTACCTTTATTAATGTTCCTATATATGTTCTCTGTTAAATTATTAGATATACCAAATAATGATTTTACAAATCCTTTTATAGCTCTAAAAGCTTTTATAGTTTGATAACCTAATTGAAACCATTTAGCATTTTCTACTATAGCCCAGTTACGAAAATCTTCAGCCATAGCTTCTTCTATTTCATTTACAGTTCTATTTCTATACTCTGAATTACGTTTAACAAAGTCTTCATATATGATCTATCTTTCAGCGGCAGAGTGCACAAGCATATTTATATAATGCCAAGCCTCATGATACTGTATGCCAAGTCCAGCTCCTTTACCTAATAATATATTAGCAACATTACCAACAGCCATTCTTGTAACACCGTACACTCTAGGTCCATTAGATGCAGATCTCATTACACCATTAAATATTCTAACTTGATCTACAGAAAGACCAAGTTTGTCCATTAACCATGTTTTAGCTGCTTTAAGATCCTACTCTACTCTATCAACCTCATTGCCTTCTACAGAATATAAACCGTTTACTTCTCTTCCAACTTCTTGGAACAGTTTCTCCATCATACTTCTGATAAACATCTATGGTTTACCATCCTAATCGTATAAATATACAAAACTATCTGTAGCAACTTTTTGATTTAGACTTTCTGCATACTCTTTTATTTCATCAGAAGTCATAAATCTTCCTACTTTAGGAGCTGCGGCATCTGATGGTTTTATATTCTTGGCTAACTCTTGTGCTTTAGCTCTTCTATTAACTTTATCTGTACGAGCGGGTTTACTTTCTGTTTTTTCTTTTGTAGTTTGTTCAGTAGCGTTATGTGTAAATATTTTTCGTATAGATTCATCGGATAAACTTAGAACTCCATTACTGTCTCTCTTTAGTAAATCCATAGCTAATTGAGAATTCATAGCTAAGTTTACTAACGGTTCACCCAACGGTTTATTAGAATTGTCAAAGAATTGAGTTATATAATCTGACCGTTTATTAGTAGCATGTACAATACTGCCTTTCTCAAAAATAGATTTAGTAATAGTGTTACCATTCTCTTCTATTCTATCTGTACTAATATGTTTACCAAGATATTCTTCAAACTCTGCTATCTATTCGATACCCCAGTTTTCAATTTGAATACTATCTATTTGTTGTCTGTATTTTTGTAATACGTCTTTAAGTTGTTTCTCTCCAAGAAATTTGGTTCCTTTTTCAGCCACAGATTTTGTTTCTGCTTCTTTAGAAGATTTCTTGCTTATAGGTTGTGTAGATACAGTTACAGCAGTTTCAGTCTGATCTGTAGTTATATCTTCTATGTATATAAATCCATCTTTAAAAGCATAATCTCCCATATCTGTAAGTAACTTGCCACTATCAATAGTCCAAGCCATAGCAGGAGGCGCAACTTTGTCTTTCACAAGTTTACCATCTACTCTAGAAATACCTAGTTGTTGTAACGTAAATTCCAGTTCTCCGGGGAATAGTACTATCTTATCATTTTTTGGATTCAAACGTATAGCCAAATCTCTAAGCTGTTCTGGAAGTGAACTGGTTAATACATTTTTATCAGTGTTCCAGTGAAAGTTTTGCATCATAAACCATATTACCATCTTTCTGACATTAGGCTCTGTCTTTATTTGTTCTAATGGTATTTCTGTTCTAAAATACAAACCACCTCTTTGACTATTTGGTAATGCTATATAGAATCTGTTAGTATCTGGATCAAATCCTAATTGTTTCTTTGCAAGATATTGAGCAGCTTCTTGTTTCTTTGAAGATAATCTAGTTTTAGCTCCTTGATTTACTATCAATGGCAGTACTCCATATGGGTCTCCGTCTGTAATAAGATCTAAAACATATTCCATAAAATTAGTATAGTGTCTATCTGATGCTGGGTTTCCATTTTCATCATGACTCTTTAATACTATCTGCGATGGTTTAGTTACTTTATCATCTCTAAAGAACTTTTCACTCAAATATATAGGCAAAGAATATCTACCTCTAGGAGTGGCAGATGGTTTAGGTACTATTACTATTTTACCAGAGAAACCACCACTAGTATATAGTGCTTCATCATTACCCATATGTTTAATAAAGTATGGGTTTGCATCACTCATTCCACCGGTTCCATATCCAAATGTACATTCTGTGAATATGTCTAATGGATTATGAGGAATCTCAAATGTCTTACATTCTGACAGTTTCCTCAATTTAGGCTTGTTGCCGTCTTTCTGATTATTAAACACCCCATTAGATACATTTACTTGAGTAGGCACTACATGGGTTAGGGCTTCATCTGGTAATACATATTTTCCGTTCTTATCTTTTGGACATTGCTGCAGATAGGCTCTAACTACTTTTTGTTTCTGTTCCCTTAGTACTTCAAGATCTTCATTAGCTTTAGTACCGGGACCAATGTTTTCAGCCCCCAATCTACGTTGGTAATCTAAAGTAGCCTTTTTCTGACTTCTATACGCTGCAGCGTATATATCTCCGTCTTTGTCAATTATAACATATACAGCTGCATTCTCATAGGTTCTAGGATCATTAGGATCAAACTATATTTCTGATTTATCGAACGTAGGACCGGGCACTAAATACAATTTAGCACCATCTAAGAATCCCGGTTTACCCATAGCCTCTCCAAGTTCTTTGCCACTGTGTATTTTTTTAGCTCCTTTTACTTTAAATGGAAGCTACATAGGTTGTGTAGCGTCAGGTCTATAGAATAAAGTTCTACCAACTAACCAATTATTTCGTATAGTTTCAGATGTAGATAACCCGGGAACTTTTTCACCTTCTTTTGCTAATTTATTAGCTTTTTCAGATAATGTGTGTTCTGGATCATTTGCATACTCATCGTACGAATTTTCTTTGGCTAATTGTTCATCTGTAATCTCCACTCCGTTAAGAAACATTTTGCCATCATTAGAAACAAAGAAATCTCCAGCCTACGGATTGTCACTACGACTATCTGTAGATTCTGCTTCTTGTATTTTGGCGTCTAATTCCTTTGGAGTAAGATCTTCAATCTAAGTAAGATCTCTTTCAATATCAGGATTATCATCTCTGGTTAGACCTAAATCATCTTCAGGATCTGCCCAGTTCTTGGCATCCATTATATTTTCTTCTGTAATTTTATCTTGAGTATCGTCTTTGGGTTTTTTTTCAGATGGATTTTCTACTTCCCTGATTGCTC
>ENA-OOXT01000062-OOXT01000062.1-human-gut-metagenome-genome-assembly--contig:-NODE-62-length-73699-cov-5.669219_pt1 | contig 73699 bp, 83 predicted proteins | sample MGYA00241590_ERZ501349 | MGnify/ENA primary metagenome ERZ501349 (study PRJEB25962, sample SAMEA2042838) | human gut metagenome | biome: human gut; feature: human-associated habitat; material: faeces...
CAAGAGCATCCAAGCACATACAAGCACGTACAAGCACATACAAGAGCATCCAAGCACATCCAAGCACGTACAAAGCACAAAAAAACGTGCTGCAAATTCGCAGCACGTCAAACAGTTAGAACATTTTAAAAAGTTCATTATATGTATTATATTCTAAATCTTTTGCAAGGTATTCAACAAATTCGGCGGCGCGTTTTTTCGTCAAAATTTTGTAGTTATGCAAAGTTAAAAATGCTTTCTTTGCAACCGCTTTTATTTGCTGAATTACATTATATATAACACTTTTTATCGCACTTTGGAACTGGTAACGCTCCCAAGTTCTATTATAATAACGTATTTTTACAAAACCGACTTTAAAAGAATCATTCTTATATAACGTAACCTCATGGCCCCAACTGTTTCGAGCGTTCCAAGAATCGCACACAAATGTAAATTTAATATCATCAATTTCTTTATTGTATATCATAATACTAATTATTAGTTTTTATTTCTGCAATGTTTTTATAAATTCGTCTTTCGCGTTCCATTCTGTTTTTTTCGGATGTTCACACAAAAAAGCAACAACGAATTTTTTGCAATTTGTCAAACAGTCTTTTTTTACTTTTCCAACCAAAAAAACACGTTCACCACATGCACCGCCACGGGGGGCTATATTATTAGAGCCGAACGAAACGCCCAAACGATCCAATACGTGTGCAACTTCATTTGTTTCAACGTGTTTTGTTCTTCTGTTACTGTAACCTGTTTGCGCAATTCCGTTACAGGCAAGTACACAAATATAAGTATATACACGGGAATTTTTACAAATTCCATATTTACGCGGATTCTTTATAAAGCTATGTATTTTTTCAAACTGTTTCATAATAAAAAAATATTTGTTAGATGTAAGGACCGGCGGCGTCGGTCCCTGGTTGTTAATTATAAATTGATAGGCAAGCCGTTTGCAAGATCATAAATCGCTATTTGTTTATTCGCGCGTCCGAGTTCTATAGCTGTTTTCAAATCATCTATGACTACAGTAGCATCAAAATAATACATTTTATTTTTGCTATTGTACCAACCGCCAAAGGCGGTAACTTCTGGGTGCTCGTCAACGTATTTTACAACGTTCGCAAGGCCTTCGAGACCAAACGAATTTTGTGTAGCTGCCACGGCTACAGCGTACCCTGTTGTAACAGGTTGCAAAGTAACTGCGTTTACCGTAAAACCTTCTTTGTTGTTCATCGCTATTGTTGCCAGCGCGAGCAAGATAGATAAATGCTTTTTGTTCATAATCGTTGTATTTTGTATGTTATTAATTCGGTCTCTTTTTTTAACTGGTGCAAAGGTACAAACAAAATTTGAAACTTCCAAACAAAAACAAAGAAAAGTTTGTTTTTTTATTAAAAAACTTTGTTTTGTCTTATTTGTATATTAATAAAGTGTACAAGAGCATCCAAGCACGTACAAGAGCATCCAAGCACGTACAAGAGCATCCAAGCACATACAAGAGCATCCAAACACGTACAAGAGCATCCAAACACCTTTCGCCCGTTAGCATATATAGAAAGATATAACTAACCGACACCAAGCCAAGGGCTCAGTGCGGCGGTTGGTCCTCTCTGAGGTAGAGCCGTTCAAAACAACATCTTCGCTCTAATCCTTAAAAATTTACATAGTTTTATGGGTAGCAACCTACGTTCTGCCAATTTTCTGGGAACCTAAAATACAACGCTTATTTTGGGGACAAATCAGATTAAAACGCTCATTTTTAGTACGTTAAAACAACCGAAAACTATACTAAAAGCACCATATAAATAGGCTAAACTTACACAAAACAAACGAAATACGCACAATGTCCTGTGCATAAAAACAAAATACCTTAACTTTGCGTTATAAACAACACAAAACGCAATATATATGGTAGACATCGAGATAAAGAAAGACGGGCGCAAGGTGGTGCAGCCCTTTGCTCCCGTTACGGAACTGAACATTATGGAGACCGTTCACCGCAAGGGGTTCACCACGCAGCAGGTGGCAGAACGCCTGGGCGTGACGAAGGCTGCCGTGTCGCAAATGACATCGGGCAACCCCACGCTCTCCACCATCTACAAGATAGCATGGGCAATAGGCGTTGACCCTCGCGACTTCTTCTATCGCATGGCTTCCGACGGCACAATCATCGAAGAACCAAAGGTGAGCTTTGAGAAACTGAAGGAGTATGCCGAGCGCGAACGCTTGGGTCCGCTGTTCGCACAGACTCCGCAAGACGCACACAAGGTGTTGGTATGCCCCAACTGCGCCACCGCTTTTCTCGTCACTAACATTCCACGATATGCAGAGGAGAAGAATGACACAAAGATATAGATTGTTCTTCAAACTAATGAATAAAACAAAGGAAATTTTGATTAAACGAACTTTTCTCGCAATTTTCTTTGTTAATTCAAAGTTTGTTTGTATCTTTGCACCACATTTTAATACTTTACAGAACAAAAACTCAAAATCATTTTAAAATGAAAGAAAGAAGAAACAATCTCCGCATATCTGCGATAATGAAGGAGAAGGGTCTTACTCTTCCCGACCTTGCAGCAAGAATCATCGTTACCGACAAGGACGGCAAGGAGCGCACACTGACTTCTGCGGCTCTCGGAGCACGCATAAACGGCAATCCGCATTTGAGCAATCTATATGAGATAGCCGATGCGCTTGGCGTGAAGATAACTGAGCTGTTTCCGCAAGAAGACCAATGTACGAAGGCTCCTGCCGGAAAGTTCAAGATACAAACCATCTGCCCCTCGTGTGGCGCAAAGATAAGCGCAAGCGTGACGGCAGAGTAAAAAATATTAGCATAGTATTTTGCTATGTTATTAATTCGGTGTGTGCCGTTGTCCGTGAGGATAGCGGCACTTTTGCTTTTCGTCCTACGGACATTGCAAACAAAAAAATCCCACGGCAAGCCTCGCGTGCCTACCGTGGGGAATGTTAAGTTATCCGCTTAGCAACCGTTACGGCTCCAGTTCGCCGCCAGGCTTCTGACCACCGCCACCTGTGGAGCCACCGCCGGCACTACGCCACCCGTGAGGTCGTTGCCGGCGAGCATCACCTTGAGGTCGTCGGTGACAAGCGAGCGCATGTAGCTGTAAGGATTGCCAATCTTGTGATGACGGTATTATAAAACATTGAATGACAGAAAACAAAAATATACAAACCTACGAAAGTACTAACGTATAAAAATATTAATGTATGAAGAGAATCTTTAGAATGATGCTGCTGTTAGCGATGATGACGGCAGCGTGTGTAAGTATGGGCAGTTGCAGCAGCGACGACAACGAGGAACCGGAGTATGTGCCGGTGGAGTCGGCTTTTTCAAAACTTCTCAAAGTGAAGCCTGTGCATCAGTTGTCTTATTCCCATAACAATAGCGGTACGGGATCGTTCGGACTTCAAAGCGACCCGCAGGTGGGTAATTACAAGACCGACTACTACACGATCAGTTTTCTCGTCTACAATGCCCCTGCTGACGACATGTACGACGGTCGTTACGGGATAGAGCAGGTCGGCGGTTCGGTGTGGGGATGGAAGGAGCAGTGGCAGCCCGAATACAAGAAGAACGAACTGAGCACATGGGACAACAATCAGCCCGTCAAAGGAGCATGGGCGGAGATCAAGACTCTTGACAAGGGCGATGAGTATGGCAAAAAGAAGTTCAGGGTGACACTGCATGTAGACGAAATGACGGAGGAGAACGGCGATTATGCCCGCGACATCAACATCTCTTTCACAGGACGCGACACAGGACCGATGTTAGTGAACTAAAATCAGCAAAATCCGATGTAAAAACAAAAAAATATTGTACCTTTGCAGTCACGAATATGGCTCTTAGCCATACTTCTGTAAAGTATAACAAAAGTTGGACCGCTTCTGTCTGCGAGGATGGAAGCGGTTTTTTGATTTAGCTCTTTTACTTTCGCTGTCAACAAGAAGATGGCGTAACCACCACAAGCAGGAGTACGTGCAGCATAGAGCCGATGACAATAGTAAAGCCGTAGCGACAAATGTCATCCCACTCAATGCCCGGTAGCTTATAACGCTTCCATTGATACACCTCACGCAGCACCATTACTGGCAGCGCGAGAACGCCTACGAATATAGACGCAATAAACCATCCGATAGCACCTTGTCGGTTTCTCTTGTTCTCGTCGTAGCCTTCATCTACCATATCGAGCTGCGCTGCCTTGTAAAAAATAAAGAGCGTTGTCGCTCCCAATATGATGCAGTTCAATAACATCAGTATTCCTCTTATGTTCATGTGTTTTCGTTCTATTCTATTGTTATCCAAATCTGTTCTCCTCTCTCGTCCGCAGCCTTCAGCTTCGCGTACACCTTACGGAACGTCGCCGTTGAGTTGAGCACCTTGCCCCTCTCCTTATTCTCGCCGACAAGGATGCAGCCCTCCGTGTCCTTCGCGGTGTTGCCGCAGTGAATAAGCACCCCTTGGAAGCCTATCGTATTACACAGCCTTGGCAGTCGACCCTTGCAGAACTGGTACTGCGCCCGACCTCCGAACCTTGGCGATACCGTCTTCATATCGACGAGATATCTGCCTGTAGGTATGGCGGTTTCGCCTTTAATCTTCACTCCGCATATCTGCGCAACCGACATATTAGATGTCAGCCCTCTGTCCTTATCCTCGAGCGTGTCGCAGACATACTCGCCGTCGACGTACATCTTGCCTATTGTGTACGCCTCCTTTCTTGCTATTCGCTTTACTTTTATTTCCATGCTATTTGAATTTTTTTTGTTAATCGTATGTTGTTATCTCTAATCTCTCGGGGTAGCCTGCTGTGATGTCATACTTCTCTACCTCCTCAATGGTTGTTAGATTGCCTATTGCTGCTTTATGTCTTGCCGTGGTGTCAAAGCACTGGACAGCGTACATTTCAATGGCAGAGAGTAGGCTTATCACCTTGTTGCAGGTGAGCATCAGTTGCGTATCACCAAACCATAATGTGACCTTTTCCAACCCTGAGCTTTGAGCGATAGTAGTGGAGTTCATAAGACCGACACGTGTAGCCTTGTCGAGCCACATACTTGTGCCGTCTACCAAGAAGCTATTCACCTCGTCGGACGTGTCGTAGGCATCTATCTCTGCCAACTTCTGCGTCTTCGCCGTTGCAAGCTCTGACGCTGCGAGCTTTGCCTTAAACTCCGCAAACGCAGCCATAACATCGTCTTGCGTGTGTTCGCTGCTACGCACGGAACACTCCCAACACTCGTATGCGTTCATCTCAACATTCAACTGCTCGTCAATGTGATAAATGGTTAGACCTCCCAACGCATATTCCTTTTTAAACAAATCCGCAGTGATGAACGTGCGGACAAAACCAATCGTTTTCTTCATATTCTTTATTTGTGTTTATTGTTAATTTTCCGCTGCTCGCGGAAAACGGAAAGATAAAGAGACTAACAAGCGAAGACTGGCAGAGCCATGTCGGCGTACGACTTGCCGTAGCCGGTCGGACTGGAACCAAAGGTCCAAGCGCTCGTGACATCGGACTGCGTTGATGTCCATTTTCCTCGAGAGAATAACGAACTGAATAATTTTGCATTACCGCCATGCAGCATCTTTACCACCTCGTCCACAAGAGTTTTGTTCACATTCGCTTCCATCATCTGTCCAACCGTCAGAATAAAGCCATGTAGCTGAACATCCGACAAATCCACCGTATGCTCATAGGCGTAAGTGAATAGAGGTACAGACAATCCACGCTCTTCCGCTTCTTCGCGCACAAGTTTTGACGATTTTACGCCATCGTAATACAGGCATCTTTTACATTGTTGCCGTTAAGAGGAATGTTGTTGAACTGCGTACTCTGTGTACACCACTGCTTACCTGGATAGCCAGCTTGCAAGGCTGCGGGCGAGAAACCGAAGCAGTTGTTGCCGTTAGCGAGGTTCTGCGTCACAAGTTTTATGAGGACTGCTTCTTCCGCGGTCTTGCCAGCCGCCTGCCATTCGTTAGCCGTATATTGTGCTCCCGTAGCATCAAGAATAAACACTCCTGACGTGGTAGGGTAGTAGTGGAAGTAAAGATTATGTTCTGCCACATCTGCCACATTATTCTTCTCATATACGCCACGGAAAGCATAATAGCCATCTTTCTGTGCGGCGGTAATCTTGTACTTCTTGTTGTATGGAATACGGAATGTTACCTTTCCTTCGCTGTCTGTCTCCGCTGTTATGGTGTCGCCGTTTGCAATGGCGCAGGTTACTGTCACGCCTCCGAACGGACTTACACTTCCGTCCTCTGTTTTGTCTATCGTTACTACCACAGAGGCTTTCTCGTCGCTTATCGGCTTATACTCCACGTTGATGTCGCGTACTCTCAGAGCGGCGGTATAAGTGAGAGAAGGGATGGGGTCACAGCCGTTCAGCTCCTGGAAAGCTATTCTGTACATCGTTCCTCTCGGAATTGCGAACGACACCTTGCCGTCAGCATCCGTTGTGTATTTTGTGAATGCCGAAGAGTCATTAAGGAAGACGTTCACCGATACGCCTTTCACGCTTACTCCAGCAACAGATGTCGTCATGGTGATATTCACTCGCTCCTCCAAGTCCCACTGCTCGAAATCGAGAGTGCTGACATCGCCGTTTCTATCGGTCACTACGAGCACATTGCCCCTTAGCTCGGCGTTCACTCTCTCTGCTTCTGTAGTCGCAACCATAGCTCTCTTGGCTGTCTCTGTTGCCATGGCTGCTGCGTCGGTGGCGGTTTTTGCGGCAGAGGACGTGTTGGATATTGCTTCTGACACACGTTTCTCGCGCTCGGCATCAGCCTTTTCTCGCTCCACCTCTGCGTTCTGGCGAGTTGCTTCCGCGGTCTCTCTCGCTGTTTCTTGGCGTACACGTTCGGTTTCCGACTCCTGACGTATGCCCTCCTCGCGATTGCGTGTGGCTTCCGCTTCGGCACGTTGTCTTTCTACTTCGGCACGCTCGCTCTCTGCAACGTTTGCCTTGTCAATCGCGGCGTTGGCGGATTTTACGGCTTCGTCCACCTTGCCAACCGCAGCATTTGCAGCCTCCGAAAGCTCCGTAAAAGTAGTTGCTCTCTGTTCCTCGGCTGCTACACGTGCTTCCTCGTTGGCTTTTCGTGCTTCCTCGTTGGCTACACGTTCGTTTTCGTCCTCCGCACGCTGTATCTCCGCTGTCTGACGTGCGGCTTCGCTCTCCGCACGCTGCTCTTCTGCACGTTGACGGAGCGACTCGTTCTCGATGCGTACATCCTCGTTCGCCTTGACGGTTGCTTCCGTTTCTCTTACCGCAGCAATGGCAGCGTCGGCGTGGGCAATAAGCTAAATGATGGTTGCTCGCGAAGACACGGGTGGAAGGACAACAAGCGCAGTGTCCACGGCAAAGCCCTCAATCTTTACATCCATGCAGCCTTTGTTGGCATTACCTCTGTTATCGCCCTCGATGTTGGTGTCGCCCTCAGTAGTGCCACCTTCAAACACTGTATCGCTGCTTGCGTTATTGTCCACGATGGCGAACTGCTCGTACTCGAAGCTGCGCCAGTTGGCACCCTCCAGTACGCCCGTCACTTCCAAGGCGTAAGTGCCTAACGACAGTGTTTTGCCGTCAACGTCAGCCAAAAGCACATCATTAGACTCCTTGTCGATGGTGTAGGGGAGTGCGGTACGCTTGTACTTGCTAACGACGTGTACCGCGATGTCGGTGCAATCAGTCAACGGGAACGATACATATTCACCGTTGACTATCTTCTTAACGGGTATGCGCAACGTGAAATCGTTGCCTCTTACTATTTTCTTCATATTTTAATCTTTTAGTTGTTCTTCTTCTGTTGTCGGGTCGTCAGACATAGCTTCCTGCTCACCGCCGCCATTTACCGGTTTTCCGTCGTCAGACTGCGCCGTTGGCGACTCGAACGGCACGTTGTATCCATTCCAAACGATGCTGTAGGTCCTGTTTGCTGGCACGTAGACCAACTCGCATGTAAGTATCGCCATCCACCCTCGTTCAAGCCAATATGGTTTTGATATGTCCTTGCCGCCGACGAGCGACGTGTAGCCGACGAGGTTGATAGTCGTTGTAGGACTTCCACTTGTATTGTTGCGGATAATGAATGTCTGCCCGAGATATGCCGCTGCGCCTTTTGGTGTAAAAGCCTCGCCGATTAGGCTGTCAGAGACAAGGGCTTTCCATGCCGTGTTTGCCGGCTGGTAAAATGGCAGAGTCACCACCGGGTATGCGCTTCCAAGTTTGCTGCCGAAGTTTCCCGATAGTTCTATGTAACTGCCAGCCGCCACAAAGTCAAGGGTCACATAACCGTTCTGTATAGGCTTTTTCTTTGAGAGGTACTTGTCAATGTTGTTGGGCGTAATCGTTGTCAGCCTTTTTCTGACAAAGCCCGAAAACAAGCCCGAGTACGTTTCAAACTCACCTTTCTCGTTCACGCTCGCGGTTGTCTCGCCGCTATTATTACGTATCTCGAACTTGTCCGCAGTTGCCGTTATCTTGCCGTTCTCGATGTCGATGCCCGTAGATTTTAAGTTGGACTCCAACTTGCCTGCCTCCGTCTTGTCGTAAGGCGAAAGGCTCCAGCCACCATACTCTGTGCCCTCCATGAGCATCGGACGACACAGATTGATAGTACCGTTTTTGCGAATAGCTGTTTCTATCAGTAGCCTTGAGCAACCACTGGGCACTGTTATTTGGTACGTGTGTAATACCCAGTCACCAACAGTGTTGGAATAGTTTCCTGATTTGACAACTGCGCCTTGTACACCATTATCGAAACGCTTGATTGTGTAATACGCACCGTTATCTGTTGTCCTTATAACCTTCACCCAAATACTGAAGGTGTATTTTTTGCCAGGTGTCACACGCACATCCTTGAAGTATAGACCAGTCCATGTGTTCGCCGTAGCGCCCGACGCATTGAATACTGCGTAGTTTGAACCGCCAACACCGCCACCGTTTACTATATTCACTGCCTGCGAGAGACCGGCAGCAATCTTCACGATGTCATCCCATGGACGTAGGGCTGAGCCGACGATACAGTTCTTCAAATTCGTGGTCGTTTCAACCTGTAGCGAGATTTTTTCAGTTGACTGCTCAATCTTTGATATTTTATTTCCCATCGCAGTCTGCTCGTTGGTAAGCGTAGTAATTTTGTCTGCTGTTTGTGTGATTTGCGAGCTAATCGTTGTTATCTGTTTGTCAACGTCCCCCTTGTTGTTGTTGACCGTTGTTCTGAGTCCATCCACGGACATCACAAGCTCCGCAAACGACTGCGTGCTCTTTATCTCGCCATTGGCATTGCGCGTAACGAACCTAAACTTATCGGCTATGGCGAACATCTCGGAACGCGATAGGACAAAGACCTCCTTGTTTTCTAACGAGTAGCTATCTACGCCTTCGTACATCTTTAACGATGGCGCATCCGCTCCGTATGCCGATAGAACAACGACCGACTGGCGAGCTGTGTCCGTCGTATTGCCCATCTGTACAAGCTCGTCACCTGCCTGCGGAATATCGCTGCCAGTATCGCAGAAATCAGCAAGCACATCAATGAAATCTTTACCTACCTTGTACACCTTACGCCAGTAGTATCTGTTCTTCACGTTCTCACTCACGCCCTCCTTGACGTTGAACGTCTGACAGCGCACAAGGTCGTCCTCGACGAACTGGTTTTCTATCTCCTCGTCGCCTTTCTTCTGCGAGAAGTAGCAGCGGTAAACATTGTAGCGCAGAGGAAGAGCTTCATATTCGGGAAGATACACACCTTTCTCGAAATAGACCACATTGCTAATCTTCATAGCAGCAGGCGACAGAACAATCTCACCACCTACGCTTTGAAGCTCTCGGATTACGAGCCTTACGAACTCCGCCGCCTTGCGCACAAGCAGGCGGTCTACCTCCAAGTAGCTATCACCACTTCCGTTATAATCGCCAAGTTTGAAGCCAGAGCCGAGCGCACCCGAACGGAACGCAGCCGACACAATCTCTTTGAGGGTAGCGATGCCGTCGGGGGTTATCTTGTGAATTTTATTATTAGAAATAAATTTTATACCACTTAGAAAACTGATAACACCTTTTGCTTCATCGTCGTGCACACTCGACAAAGCATTATCGTCAAGATATTTAGGTGTGACAATATCGGTCTCCGAATCAAGAAGGGTTTTTGTGTTGGTAATTCCAGATATAGCCCCCGCTTTCCCTTCAAACGCAATGCTGCCGCCGGTCACAATAGTTACAGCCTTTGCAAATAACTCGCGGAACCACGTGCCAGGTTTCATTGTTAGTTTTTTGAGAAACGTTACAATACTGTCGGTCTGCGAATAGTGGTACCACTCGCTTTCAGTTCCAATGGCGGATATGGCTTCGTCGGAAGACAGATAACCCCAAAAACAACGTGTGTCCCAATCGCGGGCTATGGTGCCGTTGTCGCCTGACGACGTTATCTTGCCTTGCAGGAAGATGTAGTAGTACTTCTCATCACCAATCTGTTCGGCGTTCGCGTTCTTGCCGTAGATGTCAATCTGCTCAGACGGAAACACAATCCATGCCGAAGCCGCAGAACTTAAACTGCGCGGTATGGCGGCATAGACGTATTTTTCGGTGTGCGAGTTGAACACAGTAGGCGAAGCCTGCAACGGCCAACGGCGATAATTGTGGCCGGCATCATAGCCGATGATGTCCTTGACGTACACAAGTATCTGGGCACCGCTGACGCACGATGCCTGAACATAATCGGGATAACCAAGGGCATTCAGCTCGATATGAAGTGCCGTAGACGAAATCCAATAGTCTTTGGTTGTTGCTTGTGTCATATATTATGTTGATTTTTCTGTTGCGAATTTAGCATAAAACGCTCTATTCATACGGACATACGCAAACGACCCCAAGGGCACGTGCGTCTCTTGAGGTCGCAAGCCGACTGCAAGCCGACCGGTTCCTAATTCAAAACTCAAATGATGGTACTTCCTCGGAAGTCGAGTTTCGCCGTAAACGACACGCTGTGTACACCTTCTTTTGTCTTATCATCAAAAGAGATTTCGTCGTCGGCTGTGATGGTGCAAGGCAGAAACTTGCCGTTGATGTTTATCCATGCGTGTTCTGTCATCAGGAACTCATGCAGATACCATGCGAGCCATGCTTCATCGAGAGGGTCAGTCTGGAAGTTCCATTCCTCCTGATTGTTCTGCTTGCGGGTTGCTGCGCGTGAGATCGAGCGCAGAGATTCTGTCTGCGTCAAGGTGTAATTATTGGTTGTAATACTGAGCTTCTTGCTATATACTCTCGGTACACTGACGCTCTCCAATACACCGAACGAATTGATGAAGCGGAACTCCGTGCGACGGACAGCTTCTGCCTGCGGCATGGCATAAACGCTGATGTCGCCAATGGTTTGTCGTCCTTCGTTGGTTATCGTGAAAGCCTTGGCTTCGGGCGCATCCCATGTGGCTGTGGTGAAGTCGATGGCAGGCGAGTAGGGATCTACGTAGATGATAGTTTCGCCTACACATGCCAACTGCGGTATGGTCGTGGGCTTGCGTGTCATGCGGCTAACGGGCATTGTGTCGTTTGTGGCCGTGAGTCGGTCGTAATCGGAGAAGCCTCCGAATAGGGTCTGCTTCACATCGTCTCCGGACAAGTAAGACACCGGTGATGTCTTATGTACTTCACCGTTAAGCATATACTCGTCGTATGCCGACACATTGAATTTCACTACGGGCATTGCACCAGGTTCGGGCTTGTAAACATACGAATCGCGAAAAGAACGCAGAGCAGAGGAAATATCAACCACAACAGCCCGAACTTTTTCACTAATTACAGGTTCCGACATCTTTATGATTTCATAGTTCCCGTCACTTATACCACATTTTATCTCGAATATCATACGATGGAAAGAGGGCGTTTTATTTAAATTAATAGGTTTAACAATAAAAGAGATAGGATTACCATTAAACACCGAACCGGATAGTAATTTTAAATAACTTGCCATTGCTTTAATTATTAATTGGTAATTATTATTTATTAGTTAAATGCTATAAATCTCAAGCTCTACTTCTCCCATTCCTTCCTTCGCCGACACGTCGGCATTTACCTTGTTGATTAGACACTTCTTGCCGTCGATGGTCCACCACTCTTTCCAGTGGTTCTGAATGTCGACTATCTGCGCTACGGAGGCGAGGCACTTGACGTAATACTTCTTACGGTGAAGGAGGAAATAGATGTAATCGACGAGGAACACGTCTACGTAGCCTCGGTTCTTTACCGATGGAGTGTTTACTACGAGTGGAGCGTCTGCCCATTCGGGCTGCACCCAAGCACGTGGCTTCAAGGAGAAGCGTTCCTCGTTGCCGATGCCCGACTCAACGCCGTTGTAGTCGTACTCGTTGCCGTATGGGTCGATGGAGTCGGTAGTCAGAGCATAGTCGCCAGCCTTTGTGCGCCACTTCGAGTTGCCGAATCCGTCATAGTTATAGCCGTAGGCTTCGTGTGTCGCGTCGATGCCGCCACCTCGCATGATAGCCACAGACAAGCCCCAATCGTATGACTGAAGGGGCGAGTTGCCGTCATCGGTAGACGACGGATCATAGCTCTCACGCAGCGAGAGTTCTTCGGTAACGTAGAAGTCGGCAACCATCGACGACATGGGGTTCTTGATGTATTGCTTCACAAACTCATGCTCCATATCCTCGTCGATGAGAGCTGCCATCTGGGTCTTGGCGTAAGACTCGTTCAATCCTCCAACCTCTTTACCTTTATGTTCCTTACCTACTTCGGTTGGCTGCTTTGGGTCATCGCTAACGCACGTGCTGCCCGATGTTGATGATAGAGCTTTACGGTAGTTGGCATCCACCATTCCGACAGGAACAAACGAAGACTTGAACTCTATGATGTAGTCTTCGTTGAGCGTAGAACAATCGCCTGTTTCCACTCCCTTCATGGCTCCCACCTCAAACAGTCGCGGCTTCATATCGCCAGCATTGGTAAAATCCTTGTCAATCTTCACACGATACTTATTGCCCGTCTGAAGGTCTATGAACACGCTCATTTCGCCATTTTGCACACGATGAATAATATCCTTATATGTAAGACTTGTCACGGTGTGGTTCTTGGGGTATTCGATGTAGTCGTAATCGGTGTTGTAGTCCTTCACTTTGTTCTTCACGTTGTCCTTTTGCTCTTTGGCTTCGCTTTCGGCTGCATATCCGGCACGCACACCAGTTATCTTCTCCGTCATGGGTACCATAGAGAGCACTTCGGCATGGAGGGGGCGAGGGTCGGGATTCTGCTTGCGGAACACGTCACGAATGAGATAAGCCGTAACCTTTTTCTGTTCGTAGTCATAATGAAACTTTATGCCGAACTGCTGTTCAAGCGAGTCGATAACATCTGACACCGACTCGGCAGGGAAGTTTTTGCCGTTGGCATACATACGGAAGATACTTGCACTCATCTGCGCCGAATCGATGGTACTCTTGCAAGTGATGCTTGCAATTTTGTTCTCGCCTACACGTTCAGTTACCCAGTCGCCTTCCACAGCTACCACTTCGGTGGCCTTGAAAACACCTTGGTTGTAGAAACCACCTTCGTACTTCTTCTCTACCACCTTATACGTAACCTCACGGTATCTGACCTCCTGCACGCTCTTGTCTTTGGGATTTTCGAGTTTGAGCTGACCGCCACAACCGCGCGAACTGAGCCATATATTTACATCTCCAAAAAGATTTTTTGACTCCTTTTCGCTGTTAGCTTGCTTCTGGAAAAAGCCGACCTTAATGTCGTCCGTGGTTTTCAATCCAGCATTCACGGCTTCGTCTTCCTCCTTGTACTTCTCGCCATAATACAACGGCTCAATATCGTAGGAGCATTTTGTGGTGAAGAAGCAGAGACGGTTTAGGTCGCCGATGGCTGTAAGAGCCGAATTGTCGAACTGTACGCCAAGATGCTCGAAGAGGCAGTCGAGAAAGAACAACACGTAGAAGCAGATGCCCGACTGCGGACGGTCGGCATCCAATACCCAGATAGGACCACGGTCTTCGTACATTTCCTTTTCGCTCGAATTTTTATCATCCTCTCCTTTACGGGTGTCGATAGACTCTACAACCTTGTCTGACGTTGAGCCGTCTTCGGCAAGATCGTAATGCTTGTAGCACACACGGGCATTGCAGAACGGCTTGATGGGGTAGGGGTCGCTTACGTTGATGTATGACGTAAGAACGTCGGGCACATTCACTTCGTTACTGTTCGGATAGGTGTATATCTTCTTCAATACAGCCGCGTGCTTGTCGCCTGCCTCCTTGCACTGAGCAGGATAAGAGAAACCGAGGGCCTGGGGAGAGAAGGTAGCGTGAGTGTCAGATTTGCCCACCGAACCATACTTCTTGTTACCTTTCTTACCTTCGTATTTAATAACCACCTCAGTGTTATACTTCACGCTAACATTCACTTCATCAATCTTCTCGCCTATCAAGAGCTGGTCCTTATATTTAGAAGGTATAGGCACTTCGTTGCACTTGAGGTCGCTTATGAGGTCGGAGAATGATTGCGTGCTTGCGTCGATGTTTAGAGAGAGGGAGTCTTCCAGACGTTCGTCTTCCTGAATAATGGCGGTGCCGGAGGCGAAGGGCACTCCGTCGGCTATTATCTGCATGGGTGTGTGCTCGTAGCTGACGGGGCGGATGTCGGAGTTGACATCATCCACGTTCTTTAGAAAACGACGGTTGCCTTCCAAGGGGATCTCTACTGGATAGGAGAACATATCAACGTCGTTGAACAAGGGATTGCTCAACTCGATGCTGATGGATGCGTCTTCCTTCAGGGCGAGGGGCTTGCCGTCGGCAAGAATGGTTAGTTTGCTGTTCATGTTGATTTTTTTTAATAAGCCTTACTGAGCCTTACTGGGCCTTTCTAAGCCTTGGGAAACTATTAAGCCTTGCTAAGCCTTGCTGGGCTTTAAGTGTTATACTATTATTTTGGCGTTGCCGTAGAGTGTGATGTTTCGTTCTGATGCGGCATATACCTTTGTGTCACCGTAGGCTTCGAGCTTGCGGTAGGAGCGAGCTCTAACTGTGCCTCCGTGTGCCTCGCACGTCACGCTGTCATTGAGCACGGCACCGGCGGTCGTCCATAGTCGGGCAGCTGTGTAGGCTGCAACCCAACCTTTGCTCACATGGCCATAGGCATGGTCGTGGATTTCGATTAGGGCTTGGTCGCAACGGTCGCTATACAACTGACTGTGATCCCATGCACGGACGTAGGCTTTGCCCAAGATGTAGCAGCGGGCATAGTCGTTGATGTCAATGATAGTGTCATAGTCAGTAACGAGGACAAACACAAACTCTGGTGCTGTCTTCGGACATTCGTTGACGTAGATGCCAGCTGCATTCATTTCTGCTCTTAGGGTGGGGTAGAGGGCAGGCAGACGGTCGTTAATGATGTCGGCATACTTGCTCTCTACTATGTCTTCCCAGTTGGATCGCCACACAGCCATAAGCTGACTGATATTTTCGGTGGCAAGCATGGCACGATAGCCCTCGGCGCAAGCGTGGCGGTCGTGGCAGGCATGGGTGCAAATAGTCTTTAATATCTCGAATGGTGTCATTTCATTTCTTCTTTTACTTTCTCAAGAATAGCCTCGTAGCCTTTCAGTTCGTCTTCGGTCACAATGTCGGCATAGTCTTTGCGGAGTTGGGCGATGCGGTCGGCAAGGCCTTTTGCACGGGCTTTGGTCGATGGCTTGTCCTTTCGCAAAATGTACTTGATGAGAGCGTCGGCTTCGGCTTTGTGCTTGGCTGCTGCGTCGCGAGCGGCTTTCACCTCGGGGCGGTCGTAGGCTATCTTGTCGGCTACCGACTGGGCGAAGAGAGGGTCACGGGCGAGTGCCTTGTCATAAAAAGGACGGAACTGGGCGCGTAAATTCTGCGGTGGGACGTTGCACGCCTTCTCTATTCGGGCGATGTATTCGGGGTCGCCGGTGCGTGGAGATAGGCGAAGGTATGCCTCGCCAATTTCACGGTCTACGTTGATGTAGATACGAGGGAGGATGTCGCTTTCTATCTTTACGGCACGGGTGGCGAGAAGGGCAATCTCTTCTTCCGTGTAGATAGGTCTGCCAGCCTTCTCATTGGCTTCGACCATGGTCTTGGCTTGCTCAGACTTTGCTGCCATCTCGTTGCGCAAGGAGCGCACGGTGTTGACTTGCTCTTGCAGTCGGACGGAGAGGAACGGTCGGAGCTGCATGAGGTTGGGCATGGTGGACGCTATGGTCTCGCCGTTGGGGTTGGCCACGATGCCGCCGTAGGTGAGAGGCTGCAAGGTGAGGTCGGGTTGCAGGTCGGGGAAGAGCGAGCGACGTGTTTCCTCAAGAGCCTTCTCCTTCTGCTGCTCGGCATAGAGAGCCTGTTCCTCCTTGGTGGGGCGACCGACGTGACGCTTTATCTCTGTGCAAGAGGTCTGCATGGTTTGCAGATAGGTGAGGAGCTGGCGCACACGACGATGATAGTCGCGGAAACGTCGGCTCTCCTTTACGAACGACATTGCCCGTGGGTTCTGCTCAAGAAGAGTAAGACCACGCTCGAAGGCTTCACGCTGATCGGAGGTGAGCATACGGGCGGTAAGGGCAGGGGTTAGAATGCGGATTATTTCTTCCATAATGTTGCTTTTTATAATGGGCCTTACTGAGCCTTACTGGGCCTTTATAAGCCTTGGAAATACTAATACAGCAGTGGCGACACGAATATCTTGCTGTCTGGCTGGTTGTTCTCGTAGCCTTTGCTTGTTGAGTCGGTGGTGTTGGTTGAGGGATTGTCGGGGGTAGTGTTGGCAGCGTCCGCTGCCTTGCGCATTTCCATGAGCCGGAGCACCGAGGAGCGTAAGGCGATGGCTTCGTTGTGGGCAGCGACTCGGCGTGCCTTGTCAATAGTGAGAATTGTTGTGCGCTCTTCGAGGTGGGCCACCATCAGGCGACGTACCTTGCGAAGAAGGGGCTTATCGTTGGGATCGTCGGTGTGGAGCAGACGCTGCACCGTGTCTTCGCCAATAGCCTCACTGATGTATTCGTCTTGAATGAAGTGAAGGTCGGGCAGAAGACGGATGAACTTCTCACGATTCTCGTAGATGTCGAGGTATTGCTGAAGGTCGGCACATGTGGCAATGAGGAGGTCGTGGTGGGCGTAGTAGTACTGACTCTCCTGCCACAATAGACTTATCTCCTCAATGGCCTTATGCTGCTCGTCCTTTGACTCGGTGGTAGGTGGGTCGGTGGAGTCGGCTTCGGCAATGGCTGCGGGTGTAGCCATTTTGCGTGCCCAACCTTCAAGCATTACGAGCATCTGATTGAGCGAAACCATTGCCTCGCGCTTATAGCCCTGCACACCCTTGTCAAGCAGGTCTTTGGATGCCGTGCCGTAGTCGTCACTTGAAGCCACGTTGATGCCAGTGCCGTTGATAGAGAGAGCCTGTGTGTAGGCGAAGCGCGACATGGCATCGTATGTTACCATGCGCTGTGCCATAAGCAGGAGTTGCATCCAGGGCTGCTGAGTGTGCTCGCCGTTGCTGACTGCCATGTAGAAGTCGTCGGGCGAAACGGTCTGATAATACTCGCATAATCGGTGGTAGAGCGAGTCGCCCAACTTGTCGCGCAGAAAATCTTTCTCGCTGTTGTCGAGTATGCCTTGAAGAGAATTGATCTCGTCGATGGCGTTGCTGGGAATGTGGAGCCGTAGCTCCTTGATAGTTGATAGTATCATGCGAATTTTGATTTTTGAATTTTGAATTATCGGCAAGCCGATTAGGATTTATCCATTTTTGAGTTGTCAGAACAGCGTGAGCTGCGCTTGCTCCAACTTGATGCGCTTGCAAGCCTTGTCGTAATACTCCTTGTTGAGCTCAAAGCCGATGAAGTTGCGCTTCTCTTTTATACAAGCAATGGCGGTGGTGCCGCTGCCCATACAGTTGTCTAATATGGTGTCGCCCTCGTTGGAGTAAGTGCGGATGAGATACTGAATGAGAGCGACAGGCTTTTGGGTAGGGTGGAAGTGGTTCTCTTGGCTCTGATGAGCATTAGAATATTCCAAAACGGTCTTTGGATAGAATAAACCTCCATTTCCTTCATGTATATATCCTTCTTTTTCCTGGTAGCCATTGTGAACTCCATTTTTTCTGCTTTCATTCAAGTGTTGAACTATCTTGCCAGAAAATTGTCCGTCCGTTCTCATTTGAGGGTTATAAGTTGGTAAAGAACGATAGAACACGCAAATATCTTCAGTCCAATTCATAAACTGTTTCTTTGCGTTCATCACATTGGTTGGCCTTGTTTTCAACCATGTAAGTTTCTGACGATATAATTTAATGTTTGACAAAATCAGTTTACTCGTAAAAGGTTCTCCGGAAAACAACACTATAGCCGCATTTTCTTTTGCTACTCGTAGATATTGTTCCCATAAGGGTTCAAACGGAATAATGGAATCCCATTTGCATACTGTCGTACCATACGGCAAATCGCACACAATGCAATCCACGCTTCCGTCGGGAATCCTTTTCATTCCTTCGAGGCAGTCTTCATTATATATCTTATTCAGTTCTATCATTGTCTATAAATCCTTGTTATTGTTTATTGTCAGAACAGCGTGAGCTGTGCTTGCTCCAACTTGATGCGCTTGCAAGCCTTGTCGTAATACTCCTTGTTGAGCTCAAAGCCGATGAAGTTGCGCTTCTCGCGGATAGCTGCAATGGCGGTGGTGCCGCTGCCCATACAGTTGTCTAAGATGGTGTCACCATCGTTGGAGTAGGTACGAATGAGGTACCGAATAAGATCGACTGGCTTTTGGGTAGGGTGGAAAGAGTCATGGACGTTTCGCTGGAATACAACTATATCAGTCGGGTATTTCTCATCGGTAATAATATCGTCCGCTTTCCCAAAGTTTCCGTAGCATCGGTTTGTTTGGTCGTTTATCTGCTTACCTCTACTATGATTGCGTTCATGTGGCAGGCATTTACGCATTTGCGGATGATAGGTAGGCTGTTTATCATAGAAAACAGAGATTGTTTCCGTCCGTTTCAGAGGAATCTTTTTGGCATTCAGAAAACCAGTTGTGCGGCACTTATCCCAAAAGATATTATATCTCCACATCTTTTCATTGCTCATCATAAGTTTTGCAGTAAACATACCTTGGCCAAAAAGGATGATAGCTGCATTAGGTTTTGTGATGCGCAAATATTCGTTCCACATAGGCTCGAAAGGAATGGCGTTATCCCATCCACCTCCTTCACTCTGTTTGTTCAGAACTTCATACGGCAAATCGCACACGATGCAATCCACGCTCCCGTCCGGAATCCTTTTCATTCCTTCCAGGCAGTCTTCATTATATATCTTATTCAGTTCTATCATTCTCTATATCATTTGTTCGTTACTATTCCTGCATCGTCACCCCCGTTTTCGAGTTATCCAGTGTGGTGAGCACTTCACGGTCAATCTGCCACACCAGGTGCGGGTCCCAGCCATTGAATTTGCTTATCACCTCCAACGGACGGAGCATGAGCTGCTGCAATGGGGCAAACTGGATTTGCTTTACGAGGAAACGCTCGCGGAGGTCGGTGCCACCCGATGATGTAGCGTCACCTGGGGTATTGCCAATGAGCTTCGAGTCCAAACCCATGGCAAAGAAGATGATGGATGATATTTCCTGAAGCTCGGTCTTCTCAGCTTGCGCTTGCGAGTTGGCTTTGCTCTCAATCTCCACAATCTCCCAAGCCTTGTGCTCCTTGCCGTCCAAGCCAGTGAACACGGCAGAGATAAGAGCCTGACCTGCGTTGTCGGGATTAGACAGCCAGCGATTGATGTCAGTGAACACCTCCTGCTGTATCTGTGCCATCGTCTTGCTCTTGTTCTCGCCCTGCTGGGTGTAGAGCTGCTTGAGGTATTCCTGATGGATGTAAATCACGCGACCGATAATATTGCTGTTGCGCTTACGAGTGAGACGATCGTCAACAATGGTGAAGGCATACTCAAAGATGCTTCCGGCAAAGATGCTGTGCCAAAGGGCATCGGCATAGTAGGGACCACCGAAGTCGCGCGGCGACATGATGAAGCGTGTGGGGCGGTTCTTGCGGCTCACACGTTGCTGACGTGCCTCGCGCACATGGCGTTTGAGGTCTGAGACGGCTGTATCGGCTGCGAGATAAGGCACGGCAGCAATGCGACGGTCGGCTTCAGTGAGCGTCTGGGTGGAGTCGAGCCACTGGTTAGAGAGGTAGGCATAGTTGATGCGATACTGACTGTCCATGCGCTCCAGTCGGGTGGTGAACACCGAGCGAGGTTTTATGCCGACAATCTTCGGGTTCCACTGTGATGTGGGCACGGGTCGGCCGTTCTCGTCCAACTGACGTTGGTTGAGCTGCAGCTCGCAGAAGCATTGCGACATGAGCGACATATCGCCTGCCATCTCAAGATAGGTGCGCATGAGGTCGTTGTTCTCGATAAACTCTTGCAGCTCCTCATTGGTGCGTTCCCATTCTGCCAGTGCTGCCTTGAGCGACTTCATCTCTTCGCTGTCTTCACTCTCAGAATTGGCCTCCGATTTTAAGAATTGGTTATCCAATTGTGAGAGTTGGTTATCCGATTGTGAGAGTTGGTCTTCCTTAGCCTTGAGGTCGGCTATCTGTCCGCGGAGCAGGGTGCCAGCCGAGGGGAAGGGGATAGACTTCTCGGTGATGTTGCCACCAACGTACTGCGTATAGTGATACTTGGCGCATGGTCCGCGACCAACGAGAATCTTCTTCACGAAATCCACTCCCGCTGCCGGAAAGGGCGACATTTTGGAAAGCAGATACACGAGGTTGGGCAGTCGGTTGCCCACGCCCCACTCCATAAATCCCAGCCCAGGCGTACCCACACCTTCGGGCTTGGCTTTGTTCTCGCCGCCCGACGAACCGAACACGGCGGAGATCTCCCGTCTTGCCGCATTGCCTTCCGCTCCGGTCATGGTGGCCGAAGCCGTGAGTTTCTGGTGAACGTACTCGCCCCACGAAAACACGTTGCCTCCCTGCTTGGGCGCACAGAACGCGCCAGGCAGAACGGCCTCGTAGCCTTGCGACTGGAGCTCCTCACTACGCTGTTTGAGCTCGCTGATATTGCTAACTGTTGTCATTGTGATGAATGTGTGTGTTGTTAAATGTTATAGCGCAAAGATAAGGAAAGACGGGGAGAAGGAGTAGACATGGTTAGGGGAGGGGATAAACAAAAAGCCCTGCTTTCCTCACGGACAACAGGACCATGCCTAATTTAAAATTAAGAATGAAACATCCAGTCAAAGTATGATGTTAGTCGTGTCCGCCTACATGTCGTAGTCGCACATTTCGTTTGCCGAGCACAACTCATAGTTCGTCACGTTCTCAATCACCATATCTTCGCCATTGAACTGCTTGATGATAATCTTGCGATGCAGAGCGTCTGGGTGTACACTGCGGATATTGTTGTTGGAAATCAATATCGGGTGGTTGGCTTCTTTGGTATATACCATAAGATTCCACGGACCAGTCTTGTACTGATCCATCACCAATGCAATCTTGGAGTTAAGAAGCGAGGAAACCTTGTCGATAGCTTTCTCTATTAACTTCTCCTTGTGCTTCTGTCCGAACTTGTCGAGCCAAGAGGAGATTAAGGAAAGCACGAAGATAACCAAGAGGATTATTAACGCTGAAATAATTGATACCATAATCGTTGTTGTTTTAATTGTTTATCGTTTGATGTTCCACATGTGCTCAGCTGGACCTACGAGCACATCTATGTTTGCGCCCTGCTTCTGAGCCACCGTCTCCACCCATTTAAGCTGAATAAACTGCTGTGGGTTAAGATTCATCTCGCTCATATACGCCTTATCTGCCACAGCCTTTTGACGCTCAGCCTTCTCGCGAGCCACCTGAACCTCGTATTCACGTTCCTGCGTCTGCTTGGCCTGTACCATTTTAGCCGTGCGGTTCATTTCGGCAAGCTGTTCCTTGTTTGGTGTTGCCTTACCGATAATAACATCCTTGATGATAACGGGCATCGGCTTGTGCTTTGAGAGGGCAGAAACGTAATCCTGCATCTGCTTCAGAATCTTCTTGTCGATGGTGCTGAGCACTTCGCGGTTCGACATAAGGTCAAACGGACTGTACTGCGAGATATGGTCGCGCACAAGGTTGCAGAAATAGTTGTAGAGGTTGGTGTTAAACCAGTCGCGTCCATAGTTCTGAAGAAGCACGGGCGAACTGCCCTGCTCCACCTGAGTGACAATGACCGAGTGGAAGTCAAGCGGTGTGTTGTCGTCGGAGAAGATGTCGTCAAGAAACACCTCATGGCGCACAGGCACAATTTTGAACGTCTCGGCTCGGGTGCTCATGGCACACCATGTCAGACCACTCTGCACAGGATCGTTGTCAACACCTCCGTGTCCGAAGAACCAAGGCTTCTTCACCAACACGGCTTCCTCGTCGGCATCCGGCGACACGAAACGGCACGAGGATAACATCACTACTGCGACAAGCGCAAAAAGAATTGAAAATAATTTTCTCATAAATTGTTGTTTTGTTGTTACTATAAATCCGTTAATAAAAAAGAAATGTGCAGTGGTTGAGTTTTCCTTCTCCTCGCTCGTCTGCACCAGAGCCCGTTAATTACGTTGGACGGAGTGGCGACATACGACACACTGATTACGGTCCCTTGTACTTCGGGATGAGTTTTTTTGTTTGGCTACAGCTGTTTGAGAAGCGTGCAGCATCGGTAATCGAACGCTTTTCCCTCGTAGCCCAGCCTTTCATACCATTGTAACACCCATTGAGGAGAGTCGCGTCCGTCCCATGATATTGCGACGGTCGCTATGCCGCAACGCTTCAGTTCACTTTCGGCTGCCTCCATCAGGAGTTTTGCCACCCCACAGCCACGGTGCCGTTCGCCCACCCACAGCGAATAGATAAGAGCGTCTGCCTCGCCATCCAAGGGTTTGTCTTCGGCACGGTGAGGGATAAACGCCTGTATGCTGCCATGATGCTGCTCGTCGGTAATGAGTATGCGAGTGGAGTCTTCCCAATGCTGATGTTGTATCATAGTTGAAATGTTACGCAATTTTGTTTAGTCAGACGACTGTCAGTAGGTATTCCAGTTCTTTCCAAGTCTTGCAAAACTGGAAAGAACTGAAATGGCGATACACTCGCCGATGTTACGGCTCAACATCATCGCCAATACTATCCTCTATGTTTTTACCCAATTCCACAAAGAGGCTTTTTGCAATGTGCTAACAATTTTCATCCAAAGTGCTAACACTTTTCATTAAATGTGCTAACACATTGCTTTTTCCGACTACAAATGTAGGGAGAAATATTTTGGCGGTGCGGACATGCTCACATCGTGCGGTGTCAATCATCGGCGTTCTTGCGTTCTATATCTTCCATGGCTTTCATACCGTCGTAGTGGCACGCACACAGCACACAAAAATACTTATCCATCTTGAGGAAGTGTCGGCAGGTGCAACATTCAGTAGAACCAACCTTCACCGGATTGTCTCCCGGCGCAAAAGGTTTGCTGGTGCAAGATGTTCCTATCTCCTTAAACTCCAACTTGTCAAAACGTGCTATTTGCTTAAAAAGTTCTTTCCTTTGGTGCTCGCAGTCATCAGCACGGCTCTTTGCTTCGTTGCGCTCCATCTGGAGATGGGCGCATTGCTGCTTCAGCTCCTTTTTTTCCTTTTCTAATGCCTCGCATTTTTCCAAGGCTTCTGTCAGTTCACTAAAAGTGTAGCCTTCTGTATTAGGCTCGTGTTTCTCTTTTCCGCGCAACTGACGCGCCACATTGTTGTAGTCGTCCATAAGCTGATGCACACGCTCTGTCATCATCATGTTCTCTGCCTTCAGGTCGGCGATGATGTAGGCCAATGCCTCCATACGGTTGTTTTCTTCTGTTTTCATTGTCTTTATATTTTTTATAGTTCTATCAATACCTTTATCTCTTGATTACCACCCGTAGGTACAAGCAAAGACGGACATAAGCCTTGGGTAGAATACACTCTGCGCAGTACGTCAAACATGTGAGTGAATGGCGTAGTCTGCATCATGCCGACTACGAGGGTGCGAGTGGTGTCAGTCTTCGTCATACGGAAGTGTCGTACCGACGAGATGCTTGGTCTTGTCGTTGTAGGGAATACAATAAGTATAATACTTCCCACAAATTGTGGCATACCGATAGTCCTTTGACTCTTTGTATTCCTGAAAGAAAAAGCCCGGAAACCAAGTGTCATTTTCGCTCGGTCCTTTTACCAATACCTTGTCGAACGGCTCAAACTTGTGCGATTCCTCTTCATACTCGTTGTCTGCTATCTGCCGTTTTTCATTAACAATCGCCTTCGCCTTGCCGTCCCACCGCTTGCCTTCTTCGTACAAAGCATTCACAAGCATAGCTTTCTCGTCGCCATTGGCGAAACGCAAGGTGATATTCTTCACGCTATCATTGCTGTCGCGCAAATCATGGATCTGATTTATGCAAGGTGTGTCGCTTTCTCCAGTGTTAAGATCTGCGAAACAGTGCATACGGTTATGCTGCAAGTCGTAGCAGTCGAATATGCACACATACTTATGCACATCAAGCGAGTCGGTGTATGACACCTCCATAACCACGAAATCGCCTTGATCGAAATTCGGGTGCAACTTATAGGTGTAGCGGTTGATGGGCGCACAGAAACGCTCTTCTATCTGCCCCAAAATTTCCTTTCTCAACGCAAGAGAATAACGGTTAAAATAATCCCTTGTCGGAATTTCCTCCGCTCTGCGGTAATACTCTCTGTCTTCTGTATTCGCTTTCTCAATACAGAAGTGGGCGGCAAAACGGCTTCTGTCGGACCGGGTGAACTTATCGAACACCACCACATTGCGCTCGTCATTGCTTACCAGTATGTCACCCTCACGCCAACAATAGATGTTCCAGTCGCACAGTTCCTTTGCGGGGAACAACAGGCACTCTCCTTCAAACTTCCATCCTCCATAATTGATAAGTTTACCATAGGAGGTGAAACTTATCCGATGTGGAGTCAAAGACGAACCAGGCTCCATACACCAAATGACACCATCTGTCACGTTTATAAGCTCCAACGCTCCGCAAACTGGTGAATACAGCCTTGTTCCGGCTGGCTCATTGCGCAGAATGTCGGCAATGTTGATTTCTTCTGATTTCATTGTATCTTTTGTTTTATGGTTTTATTATGTTTTTACTCATATTTATACACTATATGCGGTGTGGTGTTGCCAAGTCCGTCGCGAGGGTCGGCAAAGCTGCCGGGCGGTGAGGTTGTCACGGCATTGGCTATCTCCTTGCGCGGTCGGCTCTTTACGAGGCCCTTGCCGTCCTTGCCGCTGCGTACCCAGCCAATGTAATACTTGTCAGTCATATTCTATCAATACAATGGTGTGCTGTCCGTGCTCGTCGTAGAGTCCTGCCCATCCGTCGTAGCGTGCGGACAGGGCGGTGGAGTACCCCCCCGACGTGGGCAGAGGCGAGAGAGGCGTTGCACGAATGGAATTTGATTATTCATACTCTATATATGCCATATTATCCTTGCCTACTGACGTAAGCGTGTTGGTTGTACCCTGCGCGTTTATCTCCATGCGCTGAATGTTGGGGCAATCGTCACCATTCAAAGGGCGGCCACGGAAGGCTGCTATTCTTATTCGTAGCATATTGCTATCAGATTGTCTGTAGTGAGAAACGTTCCTATACATTGCATCAAGTGTCCTGACCGCAGATGCCATTCCTTATCGCGAAAATCGTTAGTGCCGGTTCTGCGACGCACAGCCTTTGCGTGTTCAGTTCGAGCTTCGTGTATCAGATAAATGTTACGCATAGGAGGTTGTCTTTGGTTACTGTTGTTATCGAATTGCTCCACGGCCACGGACTGGGACGATGCAGCTTGTCTTGGTATTTGCACCCTCCACGGTCACCATGCTCGCGGCGGTAGACTTTCGCCTCTTCGGTGCGGTAGTGGACGAGGACGGAACGGTCAATCATACGTTATCAGTATTTTTGGTTTATCCACATCGTGACCCTTACCTCCCCCGGCTATGCACAAGGCTATGCCGTGGGGCGAAACGACGATGCCGTTCTGCGAGGGGCTGTAAGAGCCGAGGATGATGGGGCGAGGGTTGTTATTCATATATCACGATTGCGCCAGTGGCTTTGAAGTTTGCTCCTTGGGCTGAGACATCAAGTACATCGTATGCGCCCTTCTTGAAGTAGTTGGCTTTGATGGTGCGTGATGTGCCGTCGGTTTCGGTGTTGAAAGGGAGTGTCATTTCTTCCTCTCCATATTCTCATTGAACAGTTCCTCGAAACCTTCGCAAGGAAATTCACGATATTTACTGAAGCATCCGAACTCGCTGTTCAATACGTCTCGCTCGTTCTCTATACAATAGTTCAGTTCGTCCAGCTCCCTCTCCCATCCGTTGAGAGCGTTCATGCGTAGCGTGAGCCACGTCTTTAGAAACATCGCTGCCTCGTGTGTCGACGGCAGGTCGAACTGCATGAAGAGGGCGTTGTCGGAGTCGTTTGCTTTGAGGAACTTGCTCACGGCATCGTCCTTGAGGAAATAGCGGTCGGCTACCTCTTCTTCCAACACGTCCTCCAGTCGGGTGCGCAGCTCGAAGGGTTCGGGAAACTGATAGTCGAAGGCTACGTCCTGGCGCATGGAGATGCAGAACACACGGTCGCGGTTCTGCGGCACACCGTAGTTTTTGGCGTTCAGGCGAGCCCAACGTGAGACGTATCCGAGTGAGGAGAGCTTGTCGAGCCACTTCTGGAAGTCGGGCATGAACTTCTGGCTAACCAATGCCGCCACGTTCTCCTGCAAGAGATATTTGGGGTGCAACACCTCCACGGCATCTGCCACTCGCCAAAGGAGGGCGCTTCGGGTATCGCTGCCCTCCTGAAGCCCCATCTGCTTGCCGGCTTGCGAGATGTCCTGACAGGGCGAGGAATAGGTGAAGAGGTCAACCTCGCGTCCATAGAGCGAGCGTTTCACGGCGTGCCAGTCAATCTTGGTGATGTCACCAAGTGCGCAGTCGGCAAACTGCGGAAATACGAGGTTGTGCATCAGACAGGCGTATTTGTCGATGTCGCTCCATCCTACGCACTTCCATCGGAAGTCGGGATGCCACTCCCGTAGCACGTCGGCTGCCATGAGCTGCGAGTCGTAGCCGGAGAACGTGGTAAGGAAAATCTTTTCCTTACCAGAGTTAGCTAAGTTCTTCGGCATATCGGGCAGATAGTCGCCGGTGTCGGTGAAGAGCGAGAGTTGCCTGAATTTGCGCTGATTCGGCTTCGGATAGAACAACTGCTCGTAGATGTGAGCCAACACGTCCACCACGATGCTGTTTCCGGCTTGCTTGTACTGCTGTGAGACAGATATAGCCATGTCTTCGGGTTTACCCTTGCCCTTCCAGTCGGGCAGTCGTTCGGCTGCTTGAGCATTACTGCTCTGCATAGTGCCGATTACATTGTCGCGAACGCCCATCAGACGAAAACACTCCTTGGGTGTGAGCTTGCGGATGGCATAGCTCTTGATGGTGCGGTCGGTGAAATTGAGTTTTGTGATCATATTGTTGCTGTTATTTGTATTCAATCATTACGCCTGTCCTCGGAAAGTGGGCGAGTGACATCAGATGCTCAATGCAAAGTCGCTCGTATCGGGTATTCAGTGTTACTACTATTCCTCCCACACAGACAATTAAGGGTTTGATGTTAGTCATATTCTATTAAAATTCCTGGAGCATAATTATCAGTCCTAATACATCGGCTTAATCCTCCAAGCGGCGGCCTTTGGAAATCGGGCGACGCATTCCAGTAGATTCCTGCTACGGAAGGGACGTGGTGGTCTATCTTTATTTCATTCATATTCTATCAAAATCGCCCCTCCAGTTGTGCCATAATCGCCCAGCAGAAGTGTGCGTGAGCCGAACTTGAAATATCCGGCAAGGACAGTGGGGGCGCAATGATTGCAGTCGGTGTTTAAGGGTTTAATGTTAGTCATATTCTTCAATCAAAAATACATTTTGCGACCACGAGTTGATTGTTACGGTCGGGCAAACGTCTGTGTTTAATTTGCCTCCATCGTTATTGCCACGAGGATATTGATAAAAGTCAATATTAGTCATATCAATCCTTCTCAACCTCCAATTCCCAAGTATTTTCGTAGTGAGAAGAAAAGACGTTATAAGGACACTTGCAACGATCGATGGCTACCTGCATTTTATCCAACATATCTCTTGTATAGAAACATCTCCTCATAAGGTAAGCCAAAGCCTTGAATTGGTCTTCGGTAAGAAATACGTTTTGCTCTCCACAGGTGATGCCTACGTTGTCGGTAATGGTAGAGTAGAAGAGTTCTACGTCTTCATCTTTTTCCTTTTCGTCGTTAAATATGGTTATCTTCGTTGTATTGTAACTCATAATTCATTTCTCCTTTAATTTATAATTCAACAAACACACAGATTCCGCCACTTGCAGCGGTCAGTGCGTTTACGAGCTTACCCCCCCCGACTGTGCGACTGCGCCTCAGAGCCGAGGACGGATAACTTAGGTCGGCAGCTCCTGGGCAGGGACAGTCGGTATAGCCCAACTCGGTGGCTTGGCGTATGCGAAGGAACGTCTCGCCCTCTCGGTCCACCAACTGAAGGAACGGTCGGTCGGTGGTAGAGTAGATGCGGTAGAGCGAGCCGTCGGGATAGCGGCCATACAGCTTGCCGTCCTTGCTGATAGTGCCGCGCTTGTAGTGAGGGTCAGTCATATTCAATAATTAATCTCCATCCGTGACGAGGTGCAGGATTACCCCATTGTTGAGTTATGGTTCCGATACAGGTTCCGCTCCAATGGATGCGCTGATGAAAATCGTCGAATGGATGCTTCTTAGTCATATTCGATCATTATGCAATGTGGGCATTTGTAGTCGGTGGCTCGAAGGGCGGGCGAGAAATTACCCCCCATCCTCGCCATTCGAGTCGATGACTAACGGGATGCACGGAAATGTAGAGGTGGGTCATTGTTTCGTTGTGGTAGACTGTGACATTTCTCGCTCCAACTTCTCCCTTTCCTGCTGCATCTTTTTCAAGCGAATAGCCAACTTATTGTCGGTGCCATACTGCTTGAAGAGTAGATGCGACTTATACAACTTTATACAAACGAAAAGAAGTACGAGAACGTTAAACACTACAACCAAGAGAATGGGCAGCATAACTAACCACCACGACCAACTGATTGCTCCACAGAGTTTCATTACGATGAAGGCTACCTGAAGCGATGCCATCATAAAATCAAGAATACCAAATTTCATGTCTCGTTTATAATTTTAGTTCTGTATCCAAGCCCAGCACCCAAAGAATATGTTGGAGCTCATGGACGTATTGCATTTTTCGTAACAACGCATTTTCGTGCAAACGACGATACTTAATGAAAACGACCCAATTACCACATTTCCGCTCTACTGCCAAATCTCTCGCAAAAAAATACTCCTCGTTATCAAGAGGCTTTGTAGAATATTTGCCAACGATCTCTTCTTTAAAACCGTTCTTTTTAAGTATTTCGGGCGTAATGGGCACGCCATCGATGTTGCAGCACCATGTCCCCCAGGGACCGTCGTCTTCGTCGTTGACAGCCTTCAGACTGACGACTCCCTTCTTGTCATTATGCTGTCGGTCGGGATGGATTTCGGTAACGATGCACAAGGTGTCTTTCGGAAACATGCAGTCTTTGTTTGTCTGCACAATGTCGCCTATTCTAAGGTCTTCTACATTAATCATTGTCGGCCTCCTTTCCTTCTTCAGTCTTAAAGTATTCGCCGTATTGTTGCCACTTCTCTTCGTGGATATTGCCAACAACCTCAAAGTTCTTCATTTTCTCTTTCTGGACATCATCACCAATGCCGTCAGAAATACCGCATACTTTAGAGTCGGGATTCACTGCCGTCACTATACCAAAGAAAGCTCCCTCCTCGAAGTAATACACTACGGCATAGTAGTTGTCGCGCTCGTTGTCTTCAAGGCAGCTGTACGGATAACTGTCCGACCGCAACACGTCACCCTCGTAAATCTCCTTGCCATTCTTGTCGGTTAATCCCGTGAACTGGCAGATCGAAGAGGGATGAACCTGATGATATTTCAAGTTGTCAATTTCGTCTTGATTGACGATATAGTCGTAGTTCTCTACATGGGTCACATGACCGTCTATGCAAGAACGCCAATGCTGAACCTTGCGCACCAATGCACCGTGTACCCAACTACCATCTTCAAACCAGATGCCCTTAAACTTAATCGTTCGCATAATTCTCTATAAATCCGTTATGTTGTTAATAATCTCTTTCCCTTATGAATTTTTTAAGTCGTAATATGCTTGTAACCACTCATCATATTCTTTGTCATAATAGGTATAAACCTTTCTGCCTTTATCGCACAAAGGCTCGGCTATAGGCATAATCGCATGAATTTCCCTGCGCCATGTGATATTACGCTCGTAACCGAAAAGATGCCACGGCCGAAGATTGCCGTATTTCAATAGTAAAACAAGCACACCACTCATTTTAGACAATAACCGATGCACAGAGCGACCGTCTGAATATCCGTTCACAACATAGCCTCCAGCGCAAATCTGCCACGAAGCTCCGTCGAGCTGATGGTGATAGAGGTTGATGCCGTGACGGTTGCAGATGGCAGCAAGTACCTTATTTTTTGAACATGCTTTCATAATCTCTGCAAATCCTTTTATGTTGTTAATATTATCGTCATCGAATTTTACGAATTTCACGAATTATCTTCGTCTTCGTTAGTTTTGCGTCATTCGATGACAAACAAGAATCCGTTGAATCCGTTAAATTCGATGTGAGAACCTTTAGTGTTCCTCCTTGATGCCGAAAGGAGTGCCATAGGCGAAGGTGTAGTTGCTCAGTGTTTCATCGAAAGGCCAAATATGTCTGCCACTTATCGCAATACTCTTCATTTTTTCATCAGCACCTACTACCGTGACCATAGAATAATGACCTCCTGTCTTGCTCTTAATCCATCCGAACGGTTGGTGCTTCAGCATTTCCTGCCAGCACTCGTCTACATTTTTAAACGGGCGATACTTGGGTTTGGGCTTGATACGGTAGTCGTACCAATCAGGTCTAAAATGATGTCCTTCATCCACATCTACCCATTTACCGTTGAAATTAGGCTTTCCTGGATGTTCAATCTTAAAGCTAAGGTCAACTTTGTAATACTGGATAGTTTTGCCATTTACATACGCCTGCATTACATCCACCAACTGCTTTATTTTCTCTTTTTTCATTGTCCTCTATATTTTCGTTAATACTCACATCATTTTATCTCTTTCTTCGCTTCGCCTTGCGTCGTTCTTGCAGGTTATACTGCGCAAGTGACGTAATGGTGAACGAAAAAGACCCGTCAGGCATAAGAAAACGGACTATCCTCTTTAGTTTGCCTTCAAGAAAATCGTCTATATTTTTTATTACTGCGTCAAGAACCTCATCCTGCGATTTCTTCTCTCCAGTCTGCTGTTTATACAAAAGCCTGACATATTCCGAATTAACGGTCACGATGTATTGTTTTTCTTTACGTATCTTCATTATTCTTTATATTTTTTGTTCCGCTTAAATCCTTCAAATTCAACCTTACGGCATTACGGTCAAGTTCTTTAAAATATTCCAACGCATCTTTTATAGTCGAAAAAAGGTCCGAAGGGTCGGTTATTGTGGCGTTATTGTTTGTTACTTTTTCGCAGCTGGGACGGTTGCGGTGGTTTACCTTGATATACATAAGCTAATCTATTAGTTCAAAATCATAAACAAACACATAAGGGTTGCTCTCCCAAGTGCCCTTGCCGCTGATTTTGTCTATTAGGGCAGCGTAGGCTTCGCGTGGAGTCGAGAAAGAATAGAAGTCTGTCACAGCGTAATTTTGACAAGTATAACAATACTCTTTTTTAAAACGAACGTACTCTTTCCCAAAACGGCGAATACCTTCCGCCATGCAATCTTCATCGCTTATGTCTTGTAGACGTTCGACACGGATGTTAGTGATACGGACGCGGTGCTGCATAAGGTCTGCCTTCACAAACATCTTGTTGTGGCATCCTTTCTCGAATATGACCTTCCCTAAAAGACGGAAAAATTCACCGTCATACGCCAGATCTGCGTACTTCTGCGCAATGGCTACCACCTCGCCGACTTTGTAACGTGAAGACGACAATGCGTAATCAAACATCTGCTGAAGCATATCTCCTTGGGCTTCATAGAGTCGTCTATTACATGACCTTTTCCAAGCACTAATGTCCTCATTTGACCACCCTTCGTAGGTCTCCAATCTTTGAAAAACATTGTAGGATTTAGCATACGCCTGGTCTGGGTCTTTCTGCCTTCGAGTACAGCCTGTGTGAGACCGTACTTGTCATTGAACATAATCTTCTTCATACTCTATATTTCCGTTAATATTTTACTACGTCTTCCTAATCTTTTCCATTTCCTCATTCTCCTTGCTCAGTCGCTCCAGATGTTCCAGTACAAGCGAATAGCTCTGATTGTTCACCTGATCTTCGGTGAGCGAGGCATATTTCTGCATGGTGGCGATGGTGGCGGTGTATATCTCCAAGGGCGTTGACGGCCGCTTGCGAGGATCAATCTTCTGCACCTTGAACACATGGGGGTAACGCCGTGAGAGGGTGTGCATCATGCCGGTCCACCAGAAGAGGATAGGTTGCCATTGGTAATCGGGGAAGTGACGGAAGAGTGGGGCTTGGGTGTCGAATTGGCGCACGTCGTAGTGGAAATCATGCACCTTGAGGTTGGTGTTGGTGTCGATGAAGTTGATACGACGGTTGAAGATGGTGGCGAGGAACATGGAACGTGCCCGGTCTACGCTGTCGGCTTGCTGTGCTATCTGCTCGGCCGTGAACTTGCCCAACTGCTTCATCTTGACAAGGTTGTTGGCGAGCGAGGTGTATTGTCCCATGAGATCGGAGGCAAAACGATACTGCTGCCATGAAAAGCCGTCCATATCCTGCGCCGGACCTTCATAGTCGGTCTTGTGATGTAGCAGACCACGTTTGTTGCGTAGGCGAAGGGTAGGGGAGGGAAAGCGAGAGAGGTGAGCTCCACGCTCGTTGTCGAGCCAGTCGAGCAATCCGGCACCGGAGGCAAGATACTCAGCCGAGTTGCGGTCGTCGGTCTTCGGCTTAGGCGTTAGCCAATAGTTGAACTGCCATAAGTAGATGGGGAAGGTTTCTTCCTCCTGCTGTTTGCGACGGAAGAAACGGTTGCGTCGGCTTGGGGTGGAGAGTCGGCAAGTGTAGTGTTGCTTCTCAAGAGGCTTCGACTCGTCTATGCCTTCCACTATCTCTATACCTGCAAGAACAAAGAAGCACGCTATCTTGACGTTGCGCATGTCGAAGGGATGATAACGGTCGGCTCGCTCTATCTGCTCAAGCATTATCCGGGAGATGAGCTCCAACTGCTCGGTGCTGCACTCGTTCCATGATCGGGGCAGTGTTAGGTTGATGTTTCTTTGTGTCATAATTTTCGGGTTTCTTTCATAGGCAAATGTAGGAGTTTTTAATTTGGTGGGGCGGACATAGTGGGGAGCGTATAAGGAGAAGATACAAATGAAGCCACTCTGCGAATTGTGTAATTAGCGCAAAGTGGCTTTGAAGAATACAAATGTAAAAATTCAAAAAATTAGAGGGTGGCGTGTAGGGCATTATAGTCCCACACCTTAGTGCAGTCGTCTTCGCAGGGCTGCCAGTCGTCATCACAAAAGTAGAAAGCGTAGGCGGCTTTGATTATCTCCTCTTCGTTCATGCAAGCGCAGAGGTCGGCGTACATCGAATTGAAGGCGACGTATTTGTCCCATGCGTTGACATTTGAGTGAAACTTCATGCCCTTAGTCAGCTCGTCTACCTTGATACGAGTCCAATGTGCACCTCCGCCGGTTGGCGTACCCTCCTCGTCATACATGCCGCTATAGACAAGAGCATTAACATCGTGGTTGGCCATCTTCTCAGAATAGTGTCGTCCATAGAGAACGGCGTGCTGACGGCGCAATATGTGCCAATAGAGTTTGGGGTCGGTCTGCTCCAGCGCAAGGAGATCGGTAGAGAGAGTTTCTACTGCTGCCCACATCTTCTTCTCGGTAGCCATACCATTGGCACGAGCCTGTTCAATCATCTGTTTGTAATTCATTTTGTTTGAGTCTTTATATGTTTAACATGTAGGGCAGATGCCCCGAAAATGTGGGATAAGTAATGTTTTTTGCGCAGAGATGTGCAACGTTGGAAAGAAAGTTTGCGCTTGGGGCTTGCTTTCTGCCTTTACCTTAGTGGTCGAGGCGGTCGGTGGTGTGTCTTTCTTTTTCATAGAGTTTCGTAAATTTTCGTTGAAGAATAAGCAGCAACAACACAAACCAGTTTGACAGATATGCCACCACAATAGCCGACAGCGCCGATGCGTAGACATCGTGGCCGAGGTAGAGCAACGCCGACATTGTAACCCAAAAGGTGAAACACTGAGGGCATGATGCCACCTTGTCAACAACACGGGCAATGGCTTCGGCCAGTCCGAGGTGTTGGGCAAGCGTGGCAGCTATCATGGTGGCTATAGCTATCAGAACTATCATGGCTTTATGTAGTTGCAAGGGTGAGCGTTACGGGGCAGTCGGACACGAAAGTCTTGGAACAGTTGCAGCAAGATATGCGTGCTATGCCGTTCTGTACGGTACCTACTGTTATTGTTGCCGAGTTGATGGCTGTGGCGCTGAACACAGGTATGGTGAAGTCTTGCGACACCACTTGTGAGCGTGTGCAGCACGAGCCGCAGTTGCATGGGATGTAGCTTATTACACCCTCAACGTGAATGACGATGATATACTGCGATGTGCCTACGTTGGCAATGCTCTTGACGGAGAACTTCGGAGCGAACACGGGTGTCTCATCTACGCAAGCCGGTGTGCAAAGCTGCTGTGTGATATTGACATCATAATAGGGTGCAGCGGCGGTTGCACCAGCCGCAAGTGTGGCTATGATGATAGCCGGAATGGTACGTTTGTTCATAATCGTTTATGTTTTATTATAGCGACGATGCTTGCCGCCGCTTGGTTTGTTACTCTGTTTAATGTTTTACCTGATAGCCTTGCGTCTGCCCTACGGGTAGGTTCTTGTCAAGAAGATCGGCAAGCTCGGTGAGGTCTTCGTCTTCAAACGTCACCATACCCTCGAGCACAGACAGCGGTCCGTTACCTCGCATCTTCTCCACTATGTCATGTGCCATCTGCGGTATGCTCTCTTCGGGTATCTGACCGAAATATCGGGCAAGCATAGGTGCGACGAGCGAGTTGATGATTGGCTGGATGAGTGGCTCGATGTCCTTCTGTAGGGCATAACTGCCACTGACAATGCCTAATGAGCTGATGGTGGCTTGCAAAGACTGAAGCATGGGTAGGCGCATGAGGTTGCCTGCGGCTATCTGCGAAATGGCGGGTCGTGCCCATTCGGACACGACTGCCGCCAAGATTTGTGAGTTTTTGTATTCCATATATATAGCTGGATTACGTTATTCTCTTACTGATTGCATCCGCAACCGCAACCGCAACCGGTCTGGCATACGTTGGTTGAAGGGATGAACAACTTGGTTACGCTCGACAACGATGCCACCTGCGACTTGAGCACGTCGATGCTGGCGTTAGCTGCCGCATTGTAAGCCATCTGCTGTGCGTTGACGGCTTGCTGCGCATCCTTGTTTGCATCCACTTTGTCTTCTACACGGCGCAACTTCGTATCGAGATACTGTGTCACTTCCACGAGCTTCTTGTCGGTGTAGTTCTCGCTCTTCTGAATGGCGAGTTCGGTCTTCAGAGTGCTGTTCTCTTGGATGAGGTTAGTCTCACTCTTAGTTACGAAACGCGCATCAGGGTCGGTAGGATTGGCTGTCATGCCGTTGTTTCTTCCGATGCCCAGAAGCGAGGCACTGCCTCCCAATAGGCTCGTTGCCAAGCCTGCGATGCCGAGACCCAAGGCTGTGTTGCCAAGTCCCTTGCTGGCAACATCATAGTTGCCGTCATTAGTTTTAATCTGCATAGTGTTTTGTGTTTGGTTGGTTTCGTTCATTATTGAACTTGTTGCAAAGGTAGGGGAGAAAGTGGTGGGGGCGAAGTGTTTCTTATTAAGTGTTCTTGCCGTGGAATAACGTATAATTTCGGCTAATACTAAAATAAAAAAGCCTCACGCTGCTAACGTGAGGCTCGGTACAGTATAAGATATTCTAATGACTATCGGGGATGCGGTGTGAACTTCCCTTGCGAATCTTCGGCTACGGAAATATATGGCACCACTTCGTCGCGGATGATGTCAAGAAATAGTTGTGCGGCTCGCTTCTTGGGTACGTCCTGCATCCAGTGGGCGTTGCTCATCAACTGCTGCTCGAGTCCGACGATGGGACGCGCTACAAGAGTAGGGTGGTTGCGCAGGTAGAGCTTAGGCATGAAGGTGACGTACTTGGTTTCTTCCACCGAGGTAAGGGCTTCGTCGGGGTCACTGATGATACACTTGATATTGAGTTTATACAAATCGCGTTTAATATTTTGCTGAAATGTCTCAATGGCACGCTCGCCTATGTCGGGCATGATGATGGGGTGCTTCAGAATATCTTCATACGACACCTTTGGGAGCGAGGCAAGGGGATGGGTGTCGCGCATGATAGCATATACATTAAATGCTATGCAGGGTCTCGACTCTATTCCTTCGTGACGGTATGCCATATTCATGGTGAAAGCAAGGTCTAACATGTGCGCCCTTAGCGATTGGTTGAGGAGGTAGGCTTTAGTAAAGTCGGCATTGATACGCACGTTGGGGTATCTCTCCATAAATATCAATGCTGCCATACGGACATACGGAGCAATAAAAGAACCTACGCCTATGCGCAATTCGCCGGTCATGCAGTTGTTAAGGGCATTGATTTGCTCTTTGCAGTCCTCGGTCTGCTTCAGTATTTCTTTGGCACGAGGCAACAGGGCTTCGCCACTTTCAGTGAGCATAATGCCGTGCGAAGTGCGGATAAGCAGTTTGCAACCCAACTCGTCCTCCAGGGCGCGAATGTGCTGGCTTACCGCCGACTGGGTGACGCAACAACGTGTGGCAGCCGTACTAAACGACTTTGTTTCGGCGACATAAACAAAGGAGCGTAAATGTCTTAGTTCCATAAATCTATATTTTTAGTTATTCTACGTTTACAACAATGTAATCAAAGAAGCTTTTCTAATTGCAAAATTAAAGACAATTATCTAATTTAGATTATATTTTGTATTAAAAACGCTAATTTTAGTATAAATTTATCAGAATACTAATATATATAATAAAAATCCCTGCATCCATACCTTTTGTATATAAAGGATAGATGCAGGGATTTGTCGTATGACGAAAAAATCTTTCTCGTATGAGCGATTATTTCTTGTTCTTCTTTGCCGTCGTTCCTTCTTCACTTGTGCTGAAGAAAGAAGAGTCGGCATCGGCGAACACTTCCTTAGCGATATTGCTTTCGCTCTGTGCGTCAATATCGCTTACCCTTTTTTTGAAGCGAGAAGCGAGTCCCAACCGCCGGTCTCTGGCTCTGTAATCTCGTAACGTCCGTATGTACAGGGTTGCAGAGAACCGGACAGTTCCACATGACGGTCGTCGTCGGCCTTCTTGCCCGTGTCGCCTTTAATGCCACCCGAAGCATACTCAAACTTGTGCTGAGGGTCGTACACGATAATACTCTTCTCGCCATCCTGAATAATGTAACCAAGGTCGAGGTTGTTCAGGGCGCGAGCTACTTCTGCTGACTCTGCGTTTACGCTCTCAAGCACGTAGTCGAGCTGCTGCTTAAAACCTTTTCTGCGACCAAGGTTTTCAAAAGTGTGTCCCTGACTACTTTCTTTGCATTCAAATTTGTAGAGACCCTTGCCAGTGTTGAACGACTCGGCGGTCAGAGCAGGATAAACGTTCTTTTCTGCTTTCAAAGGAGCCTTGAGGTCGCCTTTGTTGAAAGCATACACATTGATGCCAAGGCCGCCAAAGTTATCTAAGCATTCATTAGCGGCGAGAATATCCTTAATCTCAGGACATGTTGCTGTTACTGCCATATTCTTATGAGTTTTTGTGTTGTTGAATGTATTGTTTAAAAGAAGGGCGGGTAAGCATGTCCCGTCAGGTCAGCCACGACCGCCGCCCGTGAAAATATAGAGTAAAAGAAACTCCGTTAGGTATTAACCATTCTTCTTGAAGAAAGCTGTCAAGCCCATGTTCATGCCGGTGGCGGTGAGCTGAATCTTCTTCTCGGTCTTGCCGTTGCTCCAACCTGCAAACTTGTAGGTAGTACCATCGACTGCCTCAAGAGAGAGAATCTGATTAGGCGCAGTTTCAAGCGGCTTGGTGTAACCTGTGCCATTTACCTTTACTGTACCGTCTGGTTTCTGACCGTCAGTACCAGCAAGGGTAATCACGAGCATAGTGTTATCGTAGTCGCCGGCAACATACTCAGGAGCAACGAGCGAACCGTCGCTGACGCATAGGGCGCTACGCAAGAAAGATCTCGTACCGCATCCCTGTATGCTCTGAATCTGGAAAGACAGGTCTCTGTGGTCTCGGTCAGAACCGAGGCGAACACTTACGTACTGCTGGTTGCTCAAGGTGTCAACGCCATAAACAAAGTTCTTGTCGATGGTAGCGTACATACGGTCGCCCTCGCCGAAGCCTGAGATAGGACAGATAGTAACCTTTGAGAGTCCAGGCAACTTGAAGTTGTCGCCCTGATTGTAGTCTACCCGGAAGTTGCCGTGGAACTTGTTAGCATAACCTGCTGCGATGTTCATAGCTGTGGTCTCGTTCATGTAGACACGTGTAGGAACCTTGCGCAGACGCTCATCCCACTTCATGTGCCAAGCCAAGAAGTTGTCGTAAGGCGCAGAGTCGTCGTTGTTAGCTGGAGCGGAGATAGCCTCACAAGGAACGAGGTTGCCGTTAGCCTCTGAAATAAGACCATCCTCGATGTCGTGCTTGATGCAGGTGTGGAAACCGTCGTAGAGCGCCATTGCCTGATCATGGGCAGGAACACTGTCGTCACCATTGTCGAGCGAAATGTCGCCAAACCACAAGTTAGCTGCGAGGTTGTCGGCATAGTCCTTGAGGATTGCCTCTACAGCCTGTGAAGAGAGAGGGAACTGACCCTGAGCGTCGGTGCCGAATACTGTCTCACAGAAGTCGTCGATGTTGCCAGGAAACTTATCCCAAGAGAGCTTGGCAACAAGGGTGCGCTCTTTCAGGAAACCAGCCTCGCTGTTGATCTCGCGGTGAACGTCCTTACGACGTGTGGTGCCACCCTTACGGATGAACAAATGGAAAGTGCGCTGGAACTTAACACCAGTAACGATTTCGATACCAAGGCGATCCATCTCTTCTGCATCCGAATAGCCCGGACCCATTACAATTTCCTTAGAAACCTCCTCGGCTACGTGCTGAAGCGCGTCAAGGCCGATAAAATCTTTAGGTAAATTTGCCATAATTGTTGTGTTTTTGTGTCTTTGTTAATGTTTTTGTTGTTTGTGTTGGTTGAGAGTTTTTATTTCTCTTCCTCGCCATGCAGGAAGCGCTGGAAAGCAGCCTTTCGCTCAACGTTGGTCTTGTACTTGCTGCCATCGAACGAGCGCAATGTCTGCGTCTTCACTCCCTCGCCATTGTTCTCAGGAGCCTCGCCGCTGTTTAGCTCTTCGCCAGCCTCATTGGTGAGCGCGGCAATCTGAGCCTGCTTGTCGGCGATGGTCTGCTCGGCTGTAGCAAGCGCGTCCTTAGCGGTCTGAAGGTTTGCCTCGGCATCAGTCTTGTCGGCTGTGAGCTGGGCAATCTCTTTGTCCTTTGCCTTGGCGAGAGCTTTCAGCTCGTCGTCCTTCTTGGCAAGAGCATCGGTGTGCTGCGCGTTAAGGTCGCTTAGTTCTGTACTGTGAGCCTCGTTAGCCTGGGCGAGTGCGGTCTCCGCGACTTCCTTTGCTTCGTTGGCTGCGTTTACTTGAGCGGAGATTTCATCAAACTTGCCCTGCAATTCTGCGAGAGCGGTCTCCGCTGTGGTGGCTTTCTGCTCGGCATCAGTCACCTTCTGCTCGGCTTCCTTCATGTAGGTTTCGAGAGAGTCAAGAAGCGAGGCGTTCATATACGCGCCCTCTTCCGTAACGGCAATCTCGCCAGCCTGCAATCCGCAAGCGTTGCAAATAAGAGGATATTTCTCCATATTGATATTAGTGTTTGTATTGGTTGCTTCCGGGTTCTCTGACTCCGGCTCAATCTCCGGCTCGTTCTGTGGCTCAACTGTCTGATCACGGTTGATGAGTTCGGCTCTGCCATCATAAAGTTCAAAGGCGTGTTGCACTACTCCCATAAATGACGACTGACCGTCCATCAAAATGCCCTTCACGTCCTCTGCATTGAACACTTTGCCTTTCAGGTGTTCGTCCTTTGCGTTAGGGCAAGCTTTTTTAACATCGGCGCGAAACTCAACGCCAAGATCGGCAAGTTCTTTGATAAGCTCCTTGTCATCATCCTTATTGGCAATGTCGCGATAAGCCTTGTTCTTGTCAAATGACTCAGGGTCATAAAGCTCATGGTAGGTCTCGTCGGTGTACTCGTCTTTCGCTCCATCGGGCAAAGTGTAGAACGCTGCCATTACGCCGATACAACCGACCTGATCTTTTGGGTTCATGTAATAGCGCTCATCGCAAAGAGAAGCGAGATACATTCCTGCCGAGGCACACAAACCATCAACCAAAGCAATCACCTTCTGGCCTTTTGAGTGAGCATAGTCAATGGCAAGAGCATAGTCGTTTTTTGCCCATGCCGAACCGCCGGGAGTATTGATGACGAAAACGTGACCACGACAAAGAGGATGGTCGGCAGCTCGCATCATCATGTCGCGGTGGTCGATAGAGCCATACGAGCAATAGCCGCCGTTGCGAGTGATAGGACCGTCAACGGAAAGTACCGAAACGAAGGGGAAGTTCTGTGCGTGCTCGTCGTCATCAGGAAGGTCCAAAGTCCAGTAGCCTCTCACCTGCTTGCCATCCTCCGAAATCTGATATTCCTCTGGATAGTAGGTGTTGCCCTCGGCATCCTCTGCGGTGACATATCCACAGCTCTTCTCCGGCTTGCTGAAAGCCGCATGAGTGTTTAGGTTGTGCTCAAGCGACTTGCGAATACCATGCACGAAGTCGGGACTAACCATCCACTTCTTTCCGGTAAGTATTTCAAATAAGCCTTTCATTAGTAAAAATGTGTTTTGTGTTGTTATCCTGAAAAATCAATCTTTTTACCGACTGACCATGTTGCGGAGGAAGGACTCGAACCTTCGACCTCTTGGGTATGAACCAAGTGAGCTACCAACTGCTACCACTCCGCTGTGTTATCCATATGCAAAATTAAAGGCTGCTTCGGTAATATTTAGGACAAAAAAAACGCCGCTATCCTCGCGGACAACGACGTAATATATAATCTAAGGCATTGAAAAATGGTCTAAAATACTATGCGTCTCGAAGTGTGATAGGTATCGGCTCCGACAGGGCTTGTGTGGTGGCAGTGACGGTTCGCGCCAACTCAGTCTGACTATGGTCTGTGGTGCTACCTATGTCGAATGTATGGGGCAAGGTGTAGCACAACTGCAACGAACCGTCCATCTTGCGCAATACCACGTAATACTCCTTATCACGCATATTTCGGTACGCTTCAGCCACATTTTCGCCTCCATTTGCCACATTTGCACTAATATTATATGTATATATAGTGCCATTGCCCTGTTTGGCGGACGTCATCTTCACTTTAAGATTCTCTACAATAACGTAGTTTTCGCCACTCGTAGCCAAGCGTAAAGTTGGCTCGGCAGGGAAACTACAATTATTAATATATAACACTTGTGCCATACTGAAGGGTATCGGTATAACACACTCTTCCCTTGGGTAAAACATTACATCGGTAATGCCATCAAGGAACAATTCTTTGCATTTATTTGACAATTCCATTTACTTTTTAAAAAGGGTCGTTTTTTAACTTAATTTATAAAATTATTTAACAGTTGTTCACATAGAAACGTTATTCCCATTCTATTCTCTCGAACGAGACTGTGCGCTCACTCTCGTCTATGAACTGCATATCAGCACAAGAATAAGCCTTGAAATTCTTGTGCTCCGTAGCAAACCAACGATCAATGACGCGCCTCATATTGTTTTTCTCTTGCTCGGTAGGGTCAATACCGTAACGCATTAGGAAGCGTTCAAGCATAGCTACGTGCTTACGACAGATAATACGATTGTTGGAGATGCAATAGTCAAAAGTAGACATGGCCCACTCTATAAGGCTGCGCTTAAATTCATTGTTAAGCGCAGCTTTGAGTTGCCACACACCTTCCTTAGTGAGATTCCACGTCGATGTAACTTGCTTTACGACATCAACAACCTCTACTTCGTAGGGCAAACGAATACAGATATAGTCCATATCTTCACTTTTATTGTAATCACGATAGCCAAAAATACGTTGCACTTCGTCAAAAGAAAGATAGTTTTGATTATCACGAAGCAATATTGAAGTTCCACCATTGGGATGCCGCCCCGCCATCATGTTACGCCATTGCTGGTGCGAAAAACATTGAGGATCAAGCGAACGAGATTGTTCCGTTGTGTTCGTAATATAATGACGGAGGATAAAATGCTCATGCGTATAGACACTAAACACCAACGGCTCATCCTTGGCAAGCACATGCTTGGGGTCGCGATTACGGAAGAACTGGCAACGACTGGTAGGTAGGCGAAGGTAAATGTTAGACATAACGGTTATTATTTTAGTTTTGGCCGTTTATATTGGCTCATAATTAAATCAGTGGCATTGAAGCTGTAGCGCAATGCAACATCGGTCATGTTGTTAGACTGCATCTTGCCGGTCACTTTTTCTATCTTCTCAATGTCGTTACGACTAAGACGGAGGCAGAGCTGTGCAAAGTCAATATAGCAGCCTCCAGACTCGGTATGAGCGATAACGCTCATGTCGAACTTGTCGTTACGACCAAAGAACTGGTTAAGACCTTCTACAAGGTCGGCTTCAGTGTAAACTTGCGCAACCGGATGCAGTTTGCGATACTTGTCGGTATAGGTCTTCAGCCGCTTCTCAAGATAATCATTGATAGAGTCAGAGTAGTCGAAGTAGAGCTGCGCTTCGGGCGAATCGGCATCACCACGTCGGGCAGACTTAAAGAATCCGCGTAGTTGAGTAAGCACCTTCAGTACAGCATCAAACTGATTGAACTCTATACCATCGTTGAATATTTCGCGCATATCGGCTTTAACATCGGTAACAACACTCTCAAGCATATCGGCGAGGAACGTTACCTTATCAAGATTGGCTGCCATGCGGTCAACACGCTCACGCATACCGTCCTTGTTGTAGTCAACATAATACTTCAGCAGGGTCCCAAACGAAAGAAAATCATAGCTAACCTCTGAATGTAGGTTTGTCTGCACGATGGAAGCATACATGATGTCTGCCAATTTGCGATCATGCTGCTGAATGGTGCGCACAATGTTCACCATTTCGCTCGAACCTGGACGCAAACGTTCAGCCGACTTTACGAGTCGGTTGCGCTTCTCTACAGCGTCATTATAGTCGGGGTTGTGAAAGAGCACATCGAGGGTCTCGGCATACTTGCTTGTGGGCACATCCTTGAAATGGAAAGAGTAAATAGTGGGCTGGTTGCTAACAAGTTCTTCTCTCGCTTTGATAGGATTTGATTTAGCCATAATTTATGCTATTTATCATAAGGTTGATTATCAAACAAAAACTAACGCATATCTCCTTCGCCGGAAATTACATTTCGCTGCTTGCGAGAGGCAAGTTTTGCGAGATTTTCTTCAGCCACTTCTTCGAGCGTAACGCCCATCACTTTTGCCAGTCCTGCTGTCTGCCAGAGAATGTCACCGATTTCAGAAAGCATAAGACGACGTTCCTCGTCAGATATGTTCCACACCTGCGTATGCAGGATTTTGCCTTCCTCATCACGTTGTGTTGTGGTTATATGCAGCTTGCCCTTACGCATGTGCTTGCCGGCTTTGCTTGCAAACTCGCCAACCTCACCTACGAGATTGGCAAGCATATAGAAGAGATTGTCGCTCTCAGGCATACAAGTACTCATTGCCTTGTCCTGATATTCGTTTAAAGTTAAATTTGCCATGATATATATGTTTATATTGATGATTAAATGTCAAACTTCTCACAATACTGGCGCATACGCACAATGATGATGAAGCGTATTTTCTCGCCAATAATCTTTGCATTAGGATGCGGTGTGCCGGTCTTGCCATGATAACGAAGGTCAAGAATATGCTTCCAGTCGGCAATCGTGTATGTATATGCCACAACAGTATAGGTATCAAGAGGCAGAACACCTCGTGCATCCTCCGGCTTCAATCCAGACTTCAGAAGTCGGTTGTAGCCCCACTCGCATACTCGGCATACAAAACGATACACCATACGCTGCCAACGAGTGCCATAAAAATACCAATGCGGACGCGCTATCTGTACGCCACCCTTCTTCTCCAGATTGCAATAGCGTGTGCTCTGCTCGGCTATGCTGTTGGGCGATGTGCGGTTGAGCTCGCGCGATGTGCTTATCTGTGTAGTCACTACCAGCGTCATGCGGATAATGGAGAATGCTTCCTCACACTCGTACTTCTGAGCCTTCTCAATAAACTTTTCTTCGCTGATACTATACGGACTAAGCGCGTCCATCAGGTTCTTGTTCTCAAGCATGAACTGCATATTAGTGCTGATCCATACCTTATGGTTCTTTGTGGCATAGTCGATGTAGGGAGAAGCGTTCAGATACGCCCAAATGTAGTTAGGAAGACCCTTTTCGTTGGGCATGAAAAAGTATATTGTGCCGTGGCGATACATCGAGCGGTGGCCGCTTTCCCAGAATCCCTTGCAGCGTTCTTCGTCGCGCTTCTGAATGAACGCTTCCACTTTCTCTTCGGTTATTCCTTCTTCGGGCTGCTTGCCCTTAGCCTTGTAGCATATTCTGCCCACTCTTGCTATATGTCGTGGAAGAGATGTCTGTCGCCACCATTCCACTTGTGGTTCGATGAATTTCATTATGGATAAATTTTAGTTTATTATTTTTGAAGCTTACACAATACTCGTCGCTGCACCTTGTCGAACAGACTTTGGAGAGAGCCGTTGTTGAAGATTACTGCATCGTAGAATGGCAAGGGCAGAAGATTGCGCTGTCTGTCGCGATCCATACGTTCCTGCGACACCCCTCTGCGCAGTCGGGTTGCTTCCCATGCCGACACGCAAACCTTGAACAGCTCGATGCTGGGGAATTTCTCACACAAGGCTCTCAGACCGTCCTCGTCAATGACGTAAACATCCTTGTCTGTCACCTGGTCGATGGTGGTCCAATACTCATAGCCACCATACTGGGTGTATGCTAACATCTTGTCGTGCTGCACGTCGCATTTTTCCACAAAATGATGTTCCACACCATCAATCTCGCCTTCACGCTTCGGACGTGTGGTATAAGAACACAACACTTTATATCCACCCAAGTCGGACAGCATCCGAGCCACAGTGTCCTTTCCAGCACCACTCGGACCAGTAATTGTTATCAGTTTCATATATTGTTTTTTTGTTTGAATTTTAACATTTGAGCAATCAATATAGAATCATAAGACCACCGTAAAACACACGTAAGCCTCTTTTTTTGCGAAAACGTGGGCGTTTTTGCCGTTTTTGAGTTTTCGGTTTAACACTTGTAAAGTGTTTAAGGCGTTTCCCTTTATTTTTACTCCTTCAGCTCACTCCAAACTCGCCTACAAATCTGACGATATGTTTCCTCTCCCAATGCCACCTTACAAGCATGAATGAGATAGTTGTACGTCACGGTCTGACTGCTTCCCAACTGCTGCCATTTCAGGTTTGTCTGCGCTTCATTATATTTAGAGCTGCATCTTGATAGTTGGTGGAATAGGTCAAAACCATACGGATGTGATCGCAATGCCCATCCCGCTTTCACCCAGTCGTCATAACTCTCGGTAATATTCCGATGGTTGCTCACAAGTTCCTGCACAATAACCTCGACCAATCTGTCTTGCACACGCTGCTGTTCCCAGAAGTTAGAGTTGCCTTCGGCTTTATACTCTACATTCGCATTGTGCGAGCGATACGATTGGCGTGAAGCCAAGGAGACAAGCTGAGCTTGCTCACCTTCCAGTCCCTTATACGGCACCACATTTTTATTTATATATATGTGCTCAGAATCATCCCATGAAGCGAAACGCACACGTCCGATATTGCTGCAAGCCTTGTCAAGCGTAATGCCGATAGCTGCATAATCTTTTAGTAGAGCTTTGAACTGGTCTTTGTGCCGTTCAGGATAAGCCAGTTTTACTAAGCCGAAATATCCGCTGCCGGAGCACGACCGCATCAGCAAGGCTATTTCAGGACGATAACCGCAAGCGAAGCGCACATTTTCAAAGTTGCTCAGATGGGCGTTGTCCGCAAGGTCTATGTCGATGGCGAGCCAACCAGTGTGTTGCTTCAGATGAGTTTCTCGACGCGAGACTGGAGCCATAAACTTCGACCCATCCTTACGTATGCACTCATCGTCGTAGATGCTGAACAGCCCGCTAAGTGTAGCTCCAGGCAACTGCTTCTTTGTGTCGATGTACTCCTGCATCTTCTTCGCCTTACTGCCATACTCTTTGCGCATAGCGCGAAGATGCTGCACATAGGGTTTCCAACGATCCGTAAGGCAGAACTCGCGGATGGTCATTTGCTGAATGCACTCACCAGTTTCACGGTCTACATACCGACCTACATTGTCGAGCGCATCAGAATATATAGAGCATATCTCGTCAAACATATTTTATAAGTAGAAATAACTGGGTTATCATATCGGTTGCAAATTTAATAATTAAAATTGATATAAACAATATTTTAGCTACGTTTTTCCTACGTTAGTTATGTTTGGACTTTAATTCTTCAAAAGTCCAGTTTTTTGTTTTCGAGTCCATTTTTTCAAAAAATGTCAAAAAACGAAAAGTTCGTAATTTTGAAAAACGCTTCTGCTGTCCACCCAAAATCCACTTCGTGACCGCCCAATGAATTTTTCAAAAAGTGATTTAACTTTCTGATTTTCCACTACTTATCAATTAAAAGTTTAAAAATGGGGTAATTTTTTATATATCTATACGAGCGCAAAGAACAAAAAAAAATATAAAGAATAGTAGAAATAAGGCATTTTATAGCGTTTTTTCGGCATCGCTTTGCCTTTCCCTATATCCTACAACCTATTAAATGTCAATTATTTACGCCATAGGCGTTAATGCTACTAACTATATTATTAGGGTTGGGGAGTTTTGAAAATGGGGAAAGAAAGAAAATTGGCGAAATTTATATATAGTAGTAGTGTTTTTTAGTAGATTTATGGACTTTTGATGATTAGATTATATGTAATATCCATGATTATTAAGGAATTACAAGAGTTTAAAGACTTTGACTCTTGGGGCGGAAGTTTATTCTTGAATAAGCGAGAAAACGGAAGAAATGCGAGCGAAACGCAAAAGAAAAAGGTCGCCTCGCCTAACGGCGTGACGACCTAATAAATGCTTTGTTGATTGCGAAAAATAGCACAAGAGAAATGCTTTGCTGCTTGCGGATTGCTGCAAAGGCAGCTTACGGAAGGCTATTTGTTCTTCATGAACTGATTAGCCTTTGTCATGCTGTCATAGAGCTTGCCACGGCCGTACATATCAATCTTTGCCTCAATAGGTTGCTCCAGGCGTTGCAGGAGCGTGTTTACGGCTTGCAGAAGGGCGACGTTGGTGTTTGCTTGGTAAGACACCATTTCGTCGGTTACGGAAGTTCCTGCGGCGATTGTGGGGCTTGTCTCGGCTATATTGCCAGTGTCGTAAGCACGACGACCGGAATAGTTGCGGTCGTAATTGACGAGAGCCTTCAGCAGTTGCGGATTATTCATCATCATTGCTTGCGTGGTCTCACGTCCGATTACCAACTCGGGACCGTTCTCGGCTACCAACGACGGACGGCCGTTAATGGTGGTAGCGGTAGGCTGAGTGAGGAGCGACACACCGTTGTGTGGTTTGTCGTCCTCGGTTGCCCAATAGAGACTACCATCGTTGCCGACAAACGGACGAAGGTCTTGCACGTTGCCGGAGTCGTAGGTAAGCATACCAGATACGACCTTAGTATTAGGACCCTTGGTTGAGTTTTTCTTCTTTCCTCCACCAAGAGCTGAACTTAAAGCCCACTGAAGAAGTCCCATAAGAGTAGACATAACTACGGCAGCTGCAATAGGACCAGCGATCGGACCTAAGAACTCAAAGCACTTTGCCATTGCTCCAGCGATAGAGAATGTCACCTCGCCCTGAGTGCGCACTGCATCCGACTGCAAAGTTGCATCATTGTTTTTTTGTTTTGCGACGAGAGTAGCGTTAAGAGCAGCATCTGTTGCACCAAACATAGTCTGCTGTGCAACCTCTGTGCCTTTACTCTGCTCTTTATTTCCTTGCTCCGTTGTAACGGTCATATTCTTCACGCCCTTGTCGGTAGTCTTCTCGCGCTCCTTTGTGCCCTGCTTAACCTCTTTAGAGAGAGCTTTTTGGTGCTTCTTCTCTTCTCGAAGCTGTTTTTTGCGCTGCTTTTCCTCTTTCTTTTTCTTCCTACTGTCACCGAGATCTGCATTAAGCGCAGCATTTACTCCGCCCATTACAATTCCTGCGCCTGCTTCAGCAAAGGAAGATTGTCCTGTAATGGCATCAGCAAAAGAACCTCCTGCCTGTTCTGCTACGCCCTTTAACGCTGGAGAACCTTGTTTTTGATTTGAAGGCGATTTGCGAACTTTGCCTTGAGATTCCTGAGCATCTGCGGGCAAGGCTTTTTGTGTGCGATGAGCAGGATCGAAATACGACGTGGAATTTGCAGAAGAATCCGATTCCTCTGTTTGTTCCGCCGGACTACCAACATTGCTATCTGTTCTATCCGAGACCTTGCTTTGTAAATCCTTAGCAACCTCTAAAAGACCTCGAACATTTTCTTGTATATCGCCTAAACCAACAACGCCCTCCCGATGTTCTTCATTTTGAAGGTTATTGTTATTATGCGCACGCTTTAGTGCCGCGTTTGCCTGCGGTTCGTATTTTTTTGTATCAACCGTAGGTACAGGACTTTCTTTCTTTGAATTGCCCGTAATCTCAGGGTATAGATCGGGATGAAAATCAGAGGGGAAATTACCCTTTCTCTTCTCTTCTACGCGCGAAAGAGATTCGTGCTGCAAATCCGACTTTTCCTGAGAATTAGAACGAGAGTCAACAACATTATCATCTTTTATTGTTACGGGGAGTTCTGCGCTAACCTTATCTTTCGACGGGTAAGAAGGCATAGTGTCGGGGGCGACACTTTTAAAAAGCCCTCCAGCTCCATGTCTTTCGGTGTTGTTGGGCACCAAAATAGGAGAAGTTGCCATAGGCGAATCCTTGTGAGCAACCGTGGGGAGCGCATCAGGTCCACCTGGTTCCGAGTGTACAACGACATCTGTCTTTTTATCTGCAATAGAATCCGAGGGCTTTGTTTCATTGTCCACTATTACATGAGCAGGATTGCCCGCTGTGCCAATATCCGACGTATTCATCGTTACCGCATTAGCTTTGGCATTAGCACGCGCCGCATCAATATCGGGCTGTGCGTTTTTTCTGCCTCGTTTCGCGCTGGCATCGTTGATGGCTTTCCACATTTGTGTGTTTACGTCGTTGAGTGCCATCTTCGCCCAGGATTCAAGCATGGATTTGAGGGCAGATTTGATAGCGTCGTTTGCACTCTCGGCATCGTAGCGCATCTCGGCAAGAGCCTGTCCTACGGCAGCACCGAAATCCTCGATAGGCTGCACGAGTTCCTTCATCTGTGAGAGACGCGACTTCATGGCTGTTGCCATCTGATTGGCATAAGCAAGTTCGGCCTCCTGGCGAGCACGTTCGGCTTCGTCGACAAGCTGCTTGTTCTTCGTGTTACGTTCCACAAAGGCGTAATAATCTTCAGCAGCTTGCATACGCGCCTTCATCAGCTCTATTTCAGGGTCGGCTGTAAGATTGGCGAGACCGAGATTAGAAAGGAGGTTTGTGCGCTTGCCGAAAAGGTTGCTCTCATTCTGTATCTTGCGCAATTTGTCCTGCTGGGCAAGATTGCGCTTATTGGAAGACCACCAGAAATCTAAGATTTTCTTTGTCGAGTCGTACTTTTTCTTTTCGGCTTCCGCGTAATTATCCGAATACTGGATAAGATTCAAGTAAAAAGCCTTCCAGCTTTCCTCGCTTTCGCCCAATGACGCTTTTATTCGAGCAGCCATACCGTCAGGATCATCGCCAAAGAGCATCTTCATCAGCATTCCCTTACCATCCGTTGTTGATACATCAATGGTATATAGCTGGGCGAGTTCCTTGCGAGCTGTCTCGTACATATCCTTAATAGCTTTTCTGCGCTTATCAAAAGCAGACGTATCAAGAATCTCCTTTCCGTCAACCATTTTTTTGGTGACAGTAGTCTCTTCCTTCGTAGGGGCTGCAAAACCCATTTCGTTAAAGCTGTCATACGAGTTCTGCTGAACAATGCCCGTATAGTCATGCTCCATAGCAATCTTACGGCGAGCCTCCATCTGCTTGAGCTTCATTTTCAGAATTTCCTGCTCGCTACGAGTGGCTTTTGCAAAAATCTCTGCCGTGATGGAGTTCATAGACAAACCGAGATTTTTACCAAACTGCTCCATGAGTTTGCGTAGATTGCCGATATTATTTTTCAATATACCGTCAAGCAAATTTTCCGAAAGGTTTACACCCGTCTCATCCGCTTGCTCCACCATATCAGCAGTCATCATCTTCTTTGCATCCTCCCACTTATTCGGTTTACCTGCAACAGCAAGACGCACCTGCGAACGAGCTATTTCTTTGTTTTGCCTCAAAGGAAGAACGAACTGCTCCTGCTCGGTCTTATCCATATTAAGAGATATGGCTTGAGCCAACTTAGCGTTAATCTGACGGTCGTAGTAGTTGTCCACGTCATCCATGATAGCCTTCGCCTGATCCTGCTTCTGCTTCAACTCCTCACGCCAAGCACGCTCACGGTCGCGCTTGTCTCGTTTTTCCTGTGCAATAGCGTCCTTATCGGGAGCGTTGTTTTCGAGAGTACCAGGATCCTCCTCGGGATAAGGAGTATAGCCTTCAGGAAACCACTTATGGTAATTGTCTTCAATATCCTTTTCTTTCTTTCTTCTTCTACCCGTAGCATTAGCGTACCAACGAGAAGTAAACAACAAATCTCGGAGTTTGTACTGCATCTGACTATCATCAGAATTAATACCCGCCTTTCCTCCGTCATAGGTATCTCGATAAATAAAACCGTCCTTACCAAGTTTCCAATTAAAGCCGTCTCTCAAGCCCGACTTGTTCTTAGGCATCTTCTTTACCAAGTTCCAAAAGAGAGCGTTACCGTTCGCACCCTTGCTAACCCATCGGTCTATATCAGCGAAAGAAACCCCAAGTTTGTCAATGCCCAATTTTTGAACCTGAGCCAGCAAAGCGTTGGCGGCCGAATCTCTATCCGCATCGAGTTTTGGCAGAGCTTGTTGCTTCGCTTTCTCCATCATACGATAATAAGTAGCCCTCTGAGCCTCTTGCGCTAACTCTGAATAATGGTCACGCAAATCCTTTACGTTTTTAATCTCAATGCCGAGATTAGAGATATACGAACGGAAATCCTTGTTGAATCGAGATATGAGGCCTTGACGTTCCTTTTGTGAAAGGTTCGATTCGTTCATCATTCGCTTATAGTTTTCGAGCTTCTTGTTAAGATTTGCTGTTTCCACAGCAGCCTGACCGAGGGTGGATTTCCATGCGTTTGCCTGTCTTTCAGCTTCCTTCGCTGCTTCAGCCGCCTCCTTTGCACGTTGTGTATATCCATATATAGCTCCTGCCACGCCGACAACAACACTCGCGAGAGCTATCCATGGGTTTAGCTTCATTGTCTTATTTAACGTGCTTTGCGCTGCATTAGCCGTGAAGAGAGCTCTTGTGTATTGAAACATACTCTTTACCGCTACACCCAGCGCTGTCAAGTATTGCCACAAAAGGCTCAAACCAGAATAAAGACCCTGTGAAGCTATATAGCCAATGATTACCGGCAAAAGGAACGCTACGGCTTTCAATGCTATAAGAATCATCTGAAGAGAAACAAGCAATGTGCCTTTCAGCAACGGAGAGCTTGTCATCGTTGCCGACATCTCATACCACCATTCCGCCATACCCTTTACAGCGTCTACACCGTCAGGATTGACAAACGCCTTTTCCCAAAGGTTGTTAGCTCTTTCGAGAATACCGATGGCACTCTGCTGCTGCATCGAGTATTCTTTACCTACGGCTGTGGCTTCACGGAATGCCTCTTCCGACTCGTAGAGATGATCCTTGAGCATATCCACGTTCTTCGACATCGTAACCATAGCGGTAACGAGTCGCTGACCGTTAGAGCCGAGGTCCTTAAAAATTCCGCCCAAGGCATTCATATTACCCTTGTCGCGCATCTTCTCAAGTACAAGCACGATAGCATCCATAGCGTGACCCGACGCATAGAGGTTCTTAATGGTCTCGTCGGGTATGCCGAGTTCCTTTGCAATAAGGTTGTGGTTTTTCTGCAAAGCTACGATAAACTTACCCATAGCCGTAGAAGCCACCTCCGGCATAAGCATCATCGAAGAACTTGCCGAACCGAGGGCGAGCAACTGGTCGGTTGTGATACCCGCGGTACGAGCAACACCCGTCAGTCGCTTTGAAAATTCAACGATGTCGTTGGAAGTAGATGTGCTCGTAGAACTCAACTTAAACATGGCAGAGCCTGTAGCCTCCATAGCCTTCTCGATACCCATTTTCGGAATAAGTCCCATAACTTCCACCATCTTAGAGAGTGCCGGAAGAGCTTCCTCGCCCATCTCCTCACCAATGGCTACATTGATTTGATCCGCGGCTCTTACGAACTGGGCCATACCTTCAACACCATACTTGCCCATACCGAGCTTCGCACCCTGGTACGCGAGCTGTGCCAGTCCATCAACGGATGTTCTGGTGTCTATTTTGGCCAACTCAGTAGAGAGTTTTTTTACTTCCTCCATAGTCAGACCGCTGACCTTACGGATGTCGGTCAACGAACCTGAATACTCCAAATTCTTCTTAATGGCACCCGTCACAAGTTCTTTCGCCTTGTTGAACGCTGCAAACAATCCAACGTATGCCGTGAGGTTCTTCATCGCTGTATGCCATACCCCACCCTGCTTGTTGGCTGCGCCCGTCACCTCGTCGATGTTCTTCTTCAGCTCCTTCATCGACTTCTGCTTGTCGGCAAACTCCTTGCTCTTGGTGTTGATTTGGTTTAGTTCCTCTTCGAGTTGCTTGTAAGCACGGCGCAGTTCGTCGAGGGAAGCCTTACCCTGCTTGCTACGAGCGAGAATGTCGTTGAGGGCACTCTGCGACATACGGGTACCCTTGAGAGTCTGTTCGAGCATGGAGTATTGGCGACGGAGGTCGGCTACATACTTGCTGCCAGCAGGAAGCTGCTGTATCTTCTGCTGTATCACTTCCATCGTGCGCTTTATATCTTCGCCCGAAGCCTTGTTGGGTTCAGCCAATACCTGCTTCATCTGCTTCCAGCTCATTGATGCTTTCTGAGTCTTGCCCGACACGGCCTCCAATCGCTTCTCTATCTCCTGGAGCTCACGATTATAATCGCCAATAGTATCAGAAAATTTTGTAGGTGTATTGTCGCGGGCCTCAGTAAGCGTAGTCTTGGCTCGGCGCAAATCAGATGCCGAAGCATTACCATTGCTTACAGTCTGACGTGCCTCCAACACGCTCATCTTGCCCTTGCGTCTATCCTCCTCGGCTTCCAGCTGCTTCAATGTGGCGAGATTCTGCTGATACGACGCATCCGATTTTTCCAATGAGCCTACGAGGTCGCGTTGTTGCTTGATGGCCTTGTCGAGCCATTGGTCTGACTGGTTCTTTATATTCTTTAATCCATCGGGGATCTTGACATACTGACCTTCTATAAGGCGTATCTCATCGCCCACCTGCTTCATCTCGCTTCGTATCTGTTCTGCTCTCTTCAAGTCTGCATCCGAGCCTGTAAGTTTAGCGAGAGCCGCCTTACCCGAACCAAGCGCACGGCGAAGGTCGCGGAGCTTAGTATTGGTGAGGTCTTGCACCACCTCACCCAATCGTTTCGTGTCCTCGATATTGTCGCGCTGCACTTGCGAGAGAGCCTTTAGCGTGCGTTCTGCTTGCTTACACTCAGCCGTATTAGCCTGACCTGCGGCAGTCATCTTCTGAATGTCAGCAGTATATTTCTGCACAAGAGCGTCAATCTCTTCCAATACCTTCTTGGCTGTAGAGGCATTAGCTGTGATTACTACTTTTGCTAATCTTTGTGTTGCCATTGTTATTGTCGTTTTGTGTTATTAGAGTGTGATATGAATATCCGAATCCTCAAAAGCCTTAATCATCTGCGCTTCACCTTGAAATCCGTAGAAGTCAACAAGATAGTTTTGCATACGCGATTGCAGGTGTCGAAGCTCCATCATAATAGCAGGACGCTGCGATCGACCTGCACCATAGCGTTTCCAGGAACGGACATAGCGGCGAGAGTAGTTGGCCTTTCGTGCGCTATCCACATCGTTGTACTTAGTACCGAGACCTACACCCATATCCACGAAGCGCATATAGTCGTTGTAGGTAAACTCGTAGGTCCAACCTTCGGGAGTATCATTCACTATTCTACCTTGGAAAGAGTTTACGCCCACTCCCGCAGCGTGCCATTGTCCGCGTGCTCCGCGTGCATCGTTTATTGCCCGAAAGCCGCTATAAATCTCCTTCGGGAAAATGCACTGCGTCTCGGTGTTTATCTTGAGCTGACGCAATACGTCGCCAAGATACCATCGTGCGGTGTCCTTGAAATCAAAGGCTGGGGTTTGTATGGGTTTTGGCATGATGTTTTACTTTTTATTATCATCCGAGTTTTCATCTTTCGGCACGATATACTTGCCATTGCTGCCACACGCGAAATTGTATAGCGGTTGCAGACTCTTCCAGTCCATGCCCACAACGAGCCATTGTCCGGCATAGATGTCGCCCACCAAACCGAAGGAGATGGAGCTGGTGTCTATGCTTTGCAGCTCTGCCATCACCACGGCATCATCGGCAAAACTGCGCTTTGTGACGGGGCAGCGGCCTGTGCGCTTCACCTCGATAAGCCATGCTATGAGATCCTTGCAGTAGTCGGCGAGGTCGTTTGCCGTGCGCTCTATCTTGTTGCCGTCGTAACGGCCAAGGGTCTGCGGCGTGTCCTTTACCTTGGCGAGAAACCACACCTGGTGAGAGACAGAGGCCTTCTTTGCATCAACGAGTTCGCCGGTGATCAGTACGCTGTATAGCATACACGGTGAATGAACAATGTTGGCGTTCCGGGAGAAAATGTTCTCAAGGTCGATGTAGCGGATGCGGAAGAAACTCTGGTCTTCGAGGCGTTCGCTTTCGGGTTTGTGAGATAGGGGCTTGTAGATGGAAGCCCAATGCTCAAGGATATTGCTTATTGTCATAATGCTGCTTAGTTTTGTTTGTTATTCTTTCGCTGCTTCCTCCGCTTCCTTGTCCTTCATCAGTTCTTTCAGTTTCACGTTGAAGTGTCGCTCGGTCTTGTCTGCCACAATCTTTTGCAGCACTCTTGCCCAAGCTGCTCCGTTGCAGGTGCTCTCGTTTTCAAGTATGCTGACGAACTGAACGAGGCAGTACATGGCGGTGAGCTGGTTGGCGAGGTGGGTGTTCATATAGCCAAGAATGTTACGATCGAGATATGAGGCGAGGCAGATGCACATGATGAGCACGGAGAAGGTCCATACCATCTTAGCCATCTTCTTGGAGCGCAACTTGCCGTCCATCTTACACTTCGGGTTGCGCTTTATCTCTTCGCGGTATCTTTGGTAGATGCGACGGTTGCACCGCCATGCCGTATAGCAGTCGATGATGAGAGCGAAGAAGCACACGGTGATAAAATTGATCGAGGGTTCGATGTGAACCCACAGCAAGCCGAGCACTGCGGCAATGGCTCGCGAAACGTAGAATGGATTGTTCATGTTTTGTGTTGTGTTTTTGTGTTGTTGTCCTGAATTTTATACAACAAATTTACTGATTAGTTACTACACATAACGGACATTGTGGAGTGCGGGGAGATTAAGTATGTCCGTATGGGGGACGGGCAATATTGTAACTTTAAGGCAAGAAACAAAAAAACTAATGATGATATGTCAGGACTTACACAAAACACGCTCGCCCGCATTGACAAATGGTTGAGTTACGGCACAAGTATAGAAACGGCGTTCCCAAAGCTGGAGCAACGCTACCGTATGCAGATATGCTCGGAGTTTTACAAGCGATGGGTGCAAAACAAGGACATCGACCCTCGGACGGTGTGCCGCAATATCGCCCGACGTGACTATGAGATGTTCTTCAACCAGGCAGCGCAGAGCAATAAGGAGGCGCAGGAGTATGTGCTTGCGCTGAAGATTACTCTCGACGACGAGGGCAATATCTGCCCGCGTACCGTCACGGAGCTCAACAACGACGTGCTGGTATGCAACCACCTGATGCGTTTCTTCCAGACCGACGAGAGTCCACGACACAAGGCTATGTATCTGAGCAGTGCCGAATGGTTGATACGCACGGGTAAGCAACAGAATAACGATCGTGCAGTAGATAAAGGTATGCAGGCCTTGGCTAACGTGTATGGCAACTTTCAGGAGGAGAAGGACGCTACAGACGAGATGCCGGACATGAGTCGTATTGCCATCACGCAGGACGTGAGCATCGTCAAGCGCGACCGCGTGAACTACACCGAAGAGGAGAAGCTGCGCATGGCTCGAAAGTACGGTCTTACCACAAAAGACCTCCAAGAAATCGAGGATGAAGAACTGCTCAGTAGCGGAAAGCCGGAGGAGCCAGATTACTTTGAATATATGGAGACAGAAAGTGAAGAGGGAAGAACGAAGAGTGAAGTATCCCATGGTTATAAAAAAAGCGCAGAATAAGGAAAAGATGCAAAAGTTCAACAAGATAAAACGCCTGATCGACAAAGCCGTTAAGGGGGAAATTTTCATGTTTCAGGAAGAAGTGGAATATCAGGGAAGAAAAACCTATTTGCACCGCCTGAATGAAAAAATACAATGGTATGCACGCTACAAAGACCCTACACCTTTCATCGCTGAAATAAGAAACGAGGAAAAAGTCATATTAACTCCACTGTTCGATGCGTATGGCAGATACGATATATTCGGAACTAATGGAGAAAAAGAAGGAGAGGTATGTATTCCATTAGACGACTTTCTCTTGATGGATGATTTGTTTTAGTAGCCATTCGGATATATAAAGGAGAATAAATAATGAGAATAGGACTTATAGACGTGGACGGACGACACGGCAAAAAGAAATGGGGTGCTACGATATACCCTAACGTGGCTCTCGGCAAGATTGCCCGTTGGCACACTATGCAGGGCGATGATGTTGAATGGGCGCAACCTATTGACCTGTTCAACAGACATCATTACGACATATTGTATGCCAGCAAAGTTTTCAATTTCTCGCCCGATATAGACTTCAACCAGTTTTCTTACGACCGACTGGAGAAGGGTGGCACGGGCTACGACATCTATAAGCGTCTGCCCGACGAGATAGACAAGCTCCAACCTCTCTATACGATGTACCCTTGGCTGCCTAAAAATCAAGCCGTAGGCAAACTGACAGAAGGATGCCCTAACAAATGCTTCTGGTGTGTCGTTCCGAAAAAGGAAGGACACATACGTCCTTACATGGATATTGAAGAAATAGCCATCGAGGGGCGCACGCATATTGTGCTGATGGATAGCAACATTCTTGCGGCGGGCGACTATGCAAAAAAGCAGCTTCAGAAGATAATCGACCTCGGTCTGCATATCGACTTCAATCAGGCAATGGACGCACGGTTGGTTACTCCCGAATATGCCGAGCTGTTGGGCAAGGTGAAATGGATAGACTCGCGCATACGCTTCGGCTGCGACACCACAGCGCAGATTGCGGAATGTGAACGTGCCATGCAGCTCATCACCGCTGCCGGATTCCGTGGTGAGTATTTCCTATATACGATGATTGGCGGCAAAAACGACTTCCACGAGTGCTACCACCGACTGCATTATTGGTGGGAACGCCTGCAAAAGTTTCGCCATGACCATGAAGGCAGAGCCGTGTACGCTTACGCACAGCCTTACCGCGACCCGACGAACCCAAACCACACAATTCCCAAATGGCAGAAGGATATGGCACGATGGTACAACAATCGGACGATTTTCTGTGCTACCGACTTTAAGGATTTCTCGCCAAGAAAGGGATTCTGGTGTGAGGAATATTTAAAGGAGTACGGAATATGATTAACAACAAATTTACAAAACAGACATGAATATAGACATTACACTTGCTGAAGCATTGGAACGCGCTTCGGCTCGATTGCGCAAAAAAATACTTCATTCGGTGGAGCTGTTGCAGAAGGCAGAGAGGATTGCGCTCAACTATGATGCCGAGCAAGGTTATTTTTTGGCGTTTAGCGGCGGCAAAGATTCTCAGGCTCTCTACCATATCGCACAGTTAGCGGGGGTAAGGTTTCAAGGTCACATGAATCTTACGAGCGTTGACCCGCCCGAAGTGATACGCTTCGTGAAGAAAAACTATCCCGAGGTGGAACTAAACAAGCCTGGTAAATCCATCTTTCAAAGTGCCGTAGAAAGACAGATTTTGCCAACTATGCGTGTGCGTTGGTGCTGCGCTGAATACAAGGAAACGGCAGGTGCTGGCAAGGTTACGCTTATCGGCATACGTAAGGCAGAGAGTTCGCGCCGGGCAAAGCGCAACGAGGTGGAGATAAACAATCGAAAGTTTAGCGGCGACCTCGATGGTCTTGAAGAGTATAGACAAGAGCAGAAGGCTAAACGCATAAGGCGAAAGTCAAAAGAGGACGGAGTGAACATCACCAATGCCGACGAGGAACAGACGTTAGGTTGCATCCACGGCAAAGAGAGTCTACTGATTTCGCCCATTATCTATTGGACCGAGCAAGACGTATGGGAATTTCTTAATGATGTTGTGAAAGTTCCGCATTGCTCGCTCTACGACGAAGGCTGGCACCGCATAGGTTGCATCGGCTGTCCGATGAGTTCGCATAAGCAAAAAATGATAGAAAACGAACGCTATCCACATGTAAAGAGTAACTGGATTAAGGCGATTAAGGCCATCCGAAACGGGGGGGTATTCAAAAAAGAATATATCTGAAGGAATATCCACAAGGACTGGATGCCTCTCAGAGACGTCAGAGGATTGCTCAGAACGCAGGCGGCTACATCAAGCATCCCGACCCGGAACATTGGATTCAGCTAGATTCTACAAACAATCCGACTGGGGACAAAACGGAAACAAGAGGCGAAACACGGGAATATGGTCTCTTGCAATGCACGGGTTTTCGTCCAGCTCCTCTTCTGACCGCTTGACAGAGGAGCAGGAAAACGAAATAGCGGAAAACATCTACGACTGGTGGATTTCGGGCAAATCGTACAGACAATGGTATGCCGAGAGGTTCCAATATCTTAAAATAGACTTTGGAGAGGAATCGTAAACAACACACAACGTCATACATTATGAGTAATAGCAATATAAACAGAAAGGAGGCTTGCAATGGCTAAGGACTGGGTGGGCGGCTCGGCTGCCGTGTTCAAGACATTAGGAGCGAGTAATCATGCTGACGGAGAACGACAGCGTGAGGACTATTACGCTACGGAGCCAAAAGCTACGGAGTGGCTTTGCCGGTTGGAACAATTCGACGGTAGAATATTGGAACCTGCGTGTGGCGAAGGACACATAAGCGAGGTGCTGAAGGCAGCAGGGTATGAGGTGGTGAGCCGCGACCTTGTGGATAGAGGTTACGGCGAGGTGGCTGACTTTCTCGCTATTGACAACCAGGAGTGGAACGACAACATCGTGACCAATCCACCCTACAAATATGCGCAGCAGTTTGTGGAGAAGGCTCTGAGCATCATTCCCGAAGGAAAGAAAGTGGCGATGTTTCTAAAGCTGACTTTCCTCGAAGGCAAGGCTCGACGCGCTCTCTTCCGTTCTACCCCCCCATTCGTGTCTGGGTAAGTTCGTCGCGACTGAAATGTGCTATGAATGGCGACTTCGACAAGTACGGCAGCAGCGCAGCGGCTTACGCATGGTTCGTGTGGGAGAAAGGGTATAAGGGCGAGACAACTGTGAAGTGGTTTAACTGACGGGAACTGAACAACAGAAAACACAAAACAACACAAAAACAACACATGAGTAACAACCGACACAAATACTTCAACAAGGTTCCGCCATTCAAGCCGGACCCCGAACACTACACTCGCAAGCAGCACTCATGGAAGGCGAAGAAAACATACGAGACCGAGGATGATGCTTGGGAGTTCTTACAAGAGAACCCGAATCTCAAAGCACAGAGATATACGGTGTACCGGTGCAGGACGTGCAATAAATGGCATGTAGGACATAAAACATCAGGATAACAATGCAGCAAGCACATAATATTTACTTAACTAAGTTCCAGCAGCAGTCGCTATACATGGGAGCCAAAGACGAGCGAGTGATTGCTGCCCGCCGTGTGGGTAAGACCGATGGTTTGGTGGCTCCTTACGTCTGGACGGCAAGCAACTCCATGCCTGGTATGCTCGGCGCATGGGTGGCAGTGTCGCGTCAACAGGGCTTCGGCAAGACCATCCCGAGTACGATGGCTGCCATGGAACGCATGTTCGGCTTTACGCAGGGCATTCACTTTGGGTGGGGACGACCGCCGAAACATGCTCGCGAGAGTATATTCAAACCTAAGAACTACGACAACTATATTTGGCTGGCGAATGGTGCCGGATGGGTTCTTATATCTCTCTCGCAGACTGCCTCTGCCAACTCCTACACGTTCTCGGCAATGGTGGGCGACGAGGCGAGATTCTTCCCGTATAAGAAAGTAACGGACGAATTGATGCCGGCTCTTTCAGGTCAGACGCATCCGCTGGGCGACATCAACTTCTCTGACCACAACCCGATGTATAAATCAACACGCTTTCTCTCGGATGCCTCGCTCACTGCCAAAGGTTCGTGGCTGGAGAAGGAGGAGGAGAAACTGGACCTGACCGTAGAGACGGGTCCGTTCAAGGGTAAGACTTACCGATGGGTGCAGGAGCAGTTGGAGGATTATGCAAATAAGGTGATACGCTACAACGACCTGCTGTATAACGCCAAGAAGAACAGTCACTCGGTTCATGTGGTGCCGAAGGATTTGCGCACGATGATCCGTGCCGTGGCTCTGAAGATGATGAAGCATGAGGGACAGTTCAAGATAATGCCCAACCATGGCCAACACGTCACAAAGGGCATGGTGGAGATGGCTATCAACTATAAACTCATTCCACAGGACGATGCCGAACTAATTTACGATTATGAGTATCTTATCACGCCAGAAGAAGATTTCGAGATGCAGATGTTTCTGCGCTCAAAGAAGTTCACTGATGGTTATCTGCGTGAGCTGCGCCGTGTGGCTTTCTGCGTGCGCCGTGCGTCATCGCTCGACAATGTGGATATTTTGAGTGAAGACTATATTCGTCAGATGAAGCGTGACCTTCCGCCATACACCTTCGCGGTCTCAATTCTTAACGTCAAGATGCAGAAGTCAAACGATGGCTTTTACTCCAACCTCGACATTGATCATGTTCACGGATATATCCCAGATGATGACGTTCTTAATCAGGCGAATTTTAGCACACAAAAGGTAAGTGGCATCATCAACGGCAAACGCATCACAAGCGAGAGTTACCAACCCGACTTTAAGGAACTCGCCGAGCGCAACGACTGCCGCATGGATTCCGACTGCATCAACTCCCTGCCTCTATATATAGCTCTCGACTATAACGCTAACATCAATACGCTCGTTGTGGGACAAGGCTACGCGCGTGACGGCATGGAGTGTCTGAATGTGATAAAGAGTTTTTACGTAAAGAACGAGCGCAAACTACGCGAACTAATTGCCGATTTTTCGGATTACTACGCTCCGAAGCGAGCCATCAACCGCGACGTGACGTATTTCTACGATTCCACTGCCAAGCAGGGAGCCTCGTACGCTTCAAGCGACGAACGCTTCTATATGATAGTGATTGCAGAACTGGAGAAACGAGGTTGGAACGTGACAGCAATAGACATGGGTGCGCCGGAAAAGCACGAGGTGAAACATCAAATCATTAACGACGGTCTTGCTCACCTCTCCTACCCCGCTATCCGTATTAACCAAATAAACAACCCCGATCTTATCATAGCCATGCAGCTCTGCGAAGTGCAGATTTCGTACAAAGGATTTCATAAGGATAAGTCGGGCGAAAAGAAGCCAGAAAGTGAGGACACACTGCCCTTACAGCAACGTACCGACTTCACGGATGCCTTCGATACTCTGTACTTAGGTTACAAGTTCTTCCGTGGCGGTGGCGGTTGGTTTGTGCTGCCAAGTGGAAGATGATGGGAGTTTTGAGTTTTGAATTGTGCGCTACACGCATTTTGGATTATTCAATTTTGAGTTTTCGGGTATATAAAGAAAGGCGAAAGGCAGACGTTATCACAACGGCTGCCCTTCCAAACAAATTGATAAAAAAAATGCTAATATTAAATTGTTCCTTTTTCTTCCTTCAACATATCATGCCGTAGCCCCAAGAGCCACGACTTGAGATTGATGTAACGATTGTTGTCGAGGTTAGCGTCTCGCCACTCGGCATATTCGTCATAGGTCAGACCATTCTCGATGATGCGAACCATGTCTTCCGGATTCAGTACGTCGGCTTCCTCAAAGTCGCACGCCCCACCTACTTCCTCTCCTATCCAATACCACTTGCGGCAACCGGAAAACAGTTGCATATTGACGAGTTCTGCCAACTTATTACAACTATCCTTGTACTGCTTTATAAATTTCTTTAGCTTAGGGTCCATATCTATACATTTAGCTTTTTAATTTTGACTTATTAAGTTAAAACGCTCGCAAAAGTCGTCGTATATGTCAAGATCGTTCCACCACTCTTCCTTGTCTTCTTGTATGTACTCGTTGCGTACCCCTCGACTTCTTACTGCCATCTTTATCTGATCGTCGGGAATAAAGGCATCAAACGCTTCTATTGCATGTTGAAGTTTCCACCTCCGCATACTTTCATTGAAACAATAAAGATGCAGCGGTCTATACTTGCCGTGGAAGCGGTAGCAGAACGCCCTGAACGTTTTGGTACCATCCTCGGACCTGAACAACACTTTATAGCGATTGCCACGATGCAGAGCAGCGAGCACGTGCATGAAATCATAGTAGCCGAAGCGAGGTCGATTCTGACAGAAATAAACGTCGAACGTATCGCGACGAAGGAAAAACCACAAAAAGTCCATATCGTCAGCAGACATCTGAGGAATCGCCTTATAGACGATATTGCGCCATACGTGCTGACGTAGATGCGAGCCATGAACAAATCCTTCGATGGCGAACAGAAAATCGTGATGGTTGAAAGACACTTTAATCATTGTCGCTATTTACAAGGTTGTGTTTCACATCATCGTACATTGCCATCTCTACCTTCTCTCCGTCGTAATGGCCAAGAGCAAGGAGTTGACCGCTCTCTTCTGTAGCATTCTGCGCCGAAGGAGCATTAGCTCGGACAACGAATATGTCGAACTCCTTGATGCAGTCAAGCTGCTCCATAGGCAGCATCGGCATGTTTTCTCTTGCCTCTTGCCGGATGCGCATAATGTCGGCTTTGGTGAGATTTGCGAACTTGAGTTGTGCCTTGCGCACGGCGTCCGTTTCTACCTCTATACGATATGCTTCGTAGGCCTCGTTAATAAGTTTATTACTCTGCCACATGGCAACCTGATTGAGGAACTTGTGGAAGCCGGCACGTCCCTCAGCCAACTTTAACACAGCGAGGACTTCCTCGATAAGGAGAAGATTGTCCCTGCGACGCCAGAAGATAATGCCCCTACGCTCAAACTCGTCGAGAATTGAACAAACGGCGGTAAGGTCACGCAGTTCTTTTAGCGACTGCTTTTTCTTTGACTTGAACAAATTCATATTTTTGATTTTTTAAAAGTTGTTTATATTATAGACTGCGCACACGGAGCAAATAAAAAACTCTAAAAACCTCCCCACTCTCACGAGCGAGAAAGTAAACTAAATTCCATCAAAAATAAAAACGTTTTAGAAATCCACTCCTATTCTCACGAACCAGAGTAGTGCTTTAAAAACAATATTAATCTACCATAAAAAAATGACTTAAACTCCATGTAAACAAATCGTTTTAATGCGTTATAAATCTCGTGCCATCTACTTCGAGCACGAGTATGTCGTTCACAACCCTTATCTCGCCACTCTCCACAAACTGCACCTTGCGCTGGTGGCGTATGGTGTCAACCGAGAGGCAGACGCAGGTGCCGGTGTCTACATGTCCCGTCTTGGTGAGGAAACGTATGTAGAACGGCATACGTGCCACGTTGCGTGCTGTCTGCGGTGGATTGAAGCCGGTGACGCGCTGACCCGTGCGTGGGTCGTTCCATTGCCACTTTTCCATATAGCGGCGCAGCTCGGTGAATGACTGTGTAAGTGGTCTCATATTTATTCTTCTTTGAATGGCGGAAATTCCAAGTGTATGAACCTGTCTATTTCCTTATCCTTTATCAATTTTACACCTCCGGCAAACATCTTCTTGCGCTGACGCAGTACGTCGGGGAAGAGAATATTGCGGAGTGAATTACCCCAGTCGGCTGTAGAGTTTAGCAGGTGGGAGGGATGGAATACTATTGTGTATGCAGCCAGTCGTACATCTATTTGCGGACGGTCGAACATCGGTCCGCTTAGTGTCAATGCCCTGTCTTTGTTGTAGAGCACCATGTGGCTGCTTAGGTCGCTCACATCGTCGCTTTGCGCATAGATGATACGGTCGGCGTAATCGCCAAGGTGTTTTGCTATGAGCGAGTCGCATGAGCGGTAGGTGGATAGCACGAGGTGGGTTATCCATCCTCGCTCAAAGCATTGCTCAAGAAACATAAATGTCTCTTGCTTAGGCAAAGGCATGGTGAGCACCATTACGTGAGAGTCTATCACGAGGTGGCTCACTGCCTTATAGAATTTCTCCACCGTTACGTCGCCATGTGTGTAAAACGTGAGCTGACGGTGAGGTGCCTGGTTGACCGCCTTGGGCAGCTTATTGTCTACGCAGCAAGGCGGAATAAAGAGGAGAGTATCGTCCATTTGATTATTAATTATTAATTATTAATTATTAATTATTAGTTATGAATTATCAATTAATCGTCAAGCAGCATCGGCATCACAAGCGTCATCACTTTAGGCGCAGGTGTGTCAGCGGTGAGCACTACGGCGTGCGAAGCGTCAAGCAACTGCATTCGTATGGTGTCCGACGGAATGGAGTTGATACAGGTCTGAAAAGCCGACGACTTCAATCCGATGCGGAAATTGTCGGGGCACTCTGCGTTAGATATGAGCACCTGGTCTTCGCCGGACAAAGCAAAATCCATGTTACTCGCAGAAACGTTGATAAAAATGCCGTTCTTCTCTACCTTTACAAGATTGCTTGCGCTACTTGAGAACAGACTGACACGGCGCAGGATGTCAGTCATTTCCTTCTTGTCAAATACGACGAAGTAGGGGTTGGACTTCGGAATTACGCCGCTGTAGTTAGGGTATTTGCCCTCCATGTGCTTGCAAATAAGTTCGATGTCGCCCGACGAAAAACGGATGGTGTTTCCGTCGTTCTCGATGCTGATCTCCTCGCATCCGTCAAAGGCTGACAACGTGCGGAAGTAATTGCGGTGGATAAGCGTCTTGCGAGGCTCGCCACTACGGAAGAAATCACTGCCACCCTTCTGCGGATCATTGCTGTGTACTATCTTTGCAAGCGTATGTCCGTTCGTAGCCGCAAAGACCACCTCTGAGCGGTCGTCGGCAATGTCTACACACAAGCTGGAAAGCTGGGGGCGAAGCTCGTCTATCTGAACAAACTTATCAGCAGTATCTACAACAGAATGGAACAACTGAAAAGGCAGGCAAATAATTGTTGATGCCTCACTCTTGGGCAATAGCATCTGAGGGTATTCGTTGCCCGAGAAATAAGCCATTTTAGCCTTGCCCGACTTAACGTTGTCGCCACTGCCGGTGCAATACTCTACAGTGAACGACGATCCGCCCTCCTCTATATCAAGAGTAACAACGCAGTCGGGCAGGGTGCCTAACAGCGAACTGAGCATCTTTATAGGTAGCACTATCGGCTTATCAAACTTGCCACCGCACAACGAAATGGGCGCAGGGATGGTGAGCTGTGCTTCTGCTGTAGATGACGTAAGAAAGAACAGACCGCTTTCGTTGCAGGTCAGCAGCACATTGTCGAAAATGGCAATGGGATTTTTAGAGCCGATACACTTTGCCGACTTGTTAAGGGCAGCGTGCAGGGCTTTGGATGATAGGGCTTGTAACTTCATAAGTTTTGAGTTTTGAAATTTGAGTTTTGAATTATGCGCGTTGCGCATTTTGAATTAGAACGGCAGGTCGCCTACGTCGGCATCGGTATAGCCTGCGAGTGGGTCAGTATTCTCGGCTGGTGCCACATATCCGGTAGCTGCTCCTGCTACGCCTACATTCGGTGTGGCGTATGGTGAAGGCTGCTGTGTTGTCTGTGGCTGGTAGAGCATAGCCAGGCGCTTATTCATTCGCTGGCGGATAGCCTTGAAGAGGTGAGTATTCTCGTCGGTGGGGTCTTGGTTTACAATCTCGGGGTCGCGTTCTTTGTTGGCTTCCTTCACTTGCTCTACGAGCTTCGGAAACTTCCGTACAATGTCCTTGATATAGTCAACCGAAAACGACATCTGCATTTCGTGTGTCGGTACGGTCACGTTGCTGTCGCCACGCTCCAAAGCAGCCTGGCGCACCTTAGCCTTGTACTGCTCGTTGAGTGGCCAGATGTTTACACGCAACTTAGCCAATGTGCGAGTAGGGTCTTTAGGAGCCTGCTCCACTTTAATTTCGTTCAAGCCTGCCGGAATGCAGACATATACACGCTCAGGGTTTTTCGAGTCGATACCCTTGAACACCTGCGCTCCATTTAAGGAGAGCAAGTCGATGTTGCCGTTGTAACTTGCCATTTTATTTATTGTTTAATTGTTAATTATTTATGTTTTTTTGTTTTAGATCTCCGTTTTTTAGGTCTTCGTTTGGAGTTTTGAAGAGCTTGTCCATAATATTTAGGACCGCTAAAATCCAAGTCACATTGATGCCTAAAACTTTCGAGCTTTTCGATATCTACATAAATCATATATTTACATTTAAGAAGTTTATATCAATCTCGCCCTGCTGTCGCTCATGTCGTCCATCGTTCGCACCTTGTGCCATTTCTTCACACGGTTCTTCGGTGCATACACTTTTGATAGACTTACAAAACTGCTGCAAGCGAGGTGCAGCGGACTGATATTGCCGCCGAACAGAGGTGAGCTTTTCTCTCTGCAACCGCATTTTATATGGTCGTAAGAGATGCAGTTTTCGCACTTGGGGGGGTGAATGTTCGCATAGCGTATTATTTAATTTGAATTTTGCTTTAGGAAAAGAACGGCGTACCACTTCAAAACACTCTATTTTTTCAATGTCGTCAACAGAATAACTCTCGGCGCAATATTCATCGAAGTACTTGTGGGGTTCTTTTCCTATGGGATAGTCTGTGATAGATTTCCCTTCAGCATCAATCTTATCATAATCTATATAGCGACCTTTACATTGTGTAAACTTATCAATGTTTTTAGGTGTGAACACAAACAGGGCATCAGAAGTGACGATTCCCTTCAGTCGTCTAAGATCCTTTTTAGCCTGTTCCATGTCACCAATTCCAAAACAGAATCCTTTTGCCGTACTTGCTGTACCACGAAGTTTGCTGTGGTCAGTAGTATTTTTCAATATCTCTCGATGAAACAACTTAGCTATCTCAAAAGAAGACATGTAACGATATAATTTCATAATCTATAAATATTTTAAGTTGTACTTTCTATATTCTCTATACAAATTACCTTATTCCTTCGTGTTTCACATCTACAGCGAAAGGCACATTCGGGTACTCTTTGCTTCCTCCGCAAAGCCAATCCTTGTCAAGATTGACAATGTCAGAGGGAATATTTATAGCTCGAACACTGGTGTCGGTTTGCTTCGCTACTCCATATTGTTCTCTAAGTTCGTGGGCAAATAGACATCTTTCCACTAAAGTCGCTCTACGAAATGAATAATACGACCTGTTTTCCAAATCATCTTCATCGGTAGAAAAATCGCATTCCCAACCTGGAATATAATCATAGAGCAAATAGTTCTCTCTGAACAACCTCAATGTGTCTAAAGGTAGACTTAGAGCACAGCGCAAAGTGAATCCAGACTTTCCAAATGGATCAAACCGATTCTTTCCACACTTGACGACAAGCAGCATTTCTTCATCCTCTATTCTGTCTTTTTCGATAGAAACTCGGACAAGAACATCCCAGACGTTTAATTTTTCTAAAGTTTCACGTGCTATCATTAATTCTCGTTTTACATAATTATTACTGCATCAGAACGGCAGATCATCTTCCTTTACGTCCGGCGTAACAGCTGCGGCGGTAGTAATTGCCGGAGACGACGCCATACGCCTACCCTGCTTGCGTGTCTTGTTGTTCTCCCAGCGTTCCTTCTCCTCATCGGTAAGCGTGATGATGTTGCCATCGTCGTCGCGGTAAGGCAGAGGGTCGGGCTGCTCGGCATATTGCTTTGCTATGCGCTTTAGCTCGCGGTAGTCCTTCGGTATCGCATCCTTGCCAGGGCGGTAGAAGAAGAACACATGCTTAGAGGTCTGCATGTAGCGGATGAACTTCGGCTCGATGGTGTTGTCGTTCTCCCACTCGCGACCAGTGAAGTATTCCTGCGTCACCCACGCCTGAAGCTTGAAGCACTTGCGCTGTTTGTCGCTCTCGTTCTCAAAGAGGTGCTTGGGGTTGCACGTTATCGACATATTTTCACAATAGTCGTATATCTTCTTCTTGAAGGTGGCACGGCTATACTCCTTCGACTTGCCCTCGGAGGCATCTGCCCAGTCGCGCATGAACTCGTTGAACATATCATCAGTACAGATAGGCACCCCATAAACCTCGTTACGAGAGAAGAACCACTCGAAGTAGCGGACAATGCTCTCCGTGAGCTTCTGAACCATCTGACGGCGACGCACGTTGCCTTGCGGTGCAATGGCAAAAGTATGGTAGCGCATCAGGAACTGCACAGCCAAGGCGCAGAGGTATATGGTCTGGTTGCGGTCGGTGTCGGTGAGCTTTTCGGGGTTCGGGTCGAAATGCTTCATCAGTTCCGACGGCGAACGTTCCGGTTGGTGTTTCTGCTGATTCTCTCGTGCGAAACGGTCGGAGAAACTGACCAATGGAAAGCGACCAAGCGTAGAGGGGTCGTCGTCGCTCAATGGGCTGTTGCTCGTTATGACGTGAATAGGCGAGTCTTCCATCTTCAGACCTACAGGGTCGCCAAACTTCTTCTCTACCTTGGTACCTTGAGTAACCTTGTTATAGAAGTACTTCATGGGGAAACTCTTCTGCTTGTCCTCCCAATGCACCACACGATACTTGCCTGGATATACAAGCAAGTCGGTGAGGGCGAACTTGGCATCAGTCACTATCATAAAGTCCTTCATGTCTACAGGCAGTACATTTACTGCCGAGCCTACCACGGTATTCACCAATACCGATTTACCCGAACCACCTGCCGCCTGTTTCTCGTCGGCAATGTTGTCCTCCAAGAGGTAGGGAGCAATGTTCTTCATTCCTTCCCACGAACGGAAGCACAAACGCCCGATACACGAAAGCATGTTGGCAAAATGAGCGTTCATCACGGCCTTCTCGTCCTCGGTGAGCTGCTGCTTATTGCGCTGCGCTTCTTTCTCTCTCTCCCAAAGGGTGTTTGAGAAGCCTCGCACTATGCGTAGGATAGGCCAAAGGTCTTGCTCGCGCTGTCCTTGCCAGTCCACTGCCCAGCGGTAGGTCTGTGCCCATTCCATGAGGTCGCCACGCAGTTGTTTTATCTCGTCGTAAGAGAACACCGGCGACCCGTCCTCGTTTCGCATCTGCTCCTTCTTGTTTATCGCTTCCAGTCGGTCGCGATATTCCTGACGCTCGGTAATGATGAAAGGAGTCTTGAAGGCTCTCATCGTGAAGTCATACGGCTTTTTGGCGAGCGAAGGAATAAAGAAGTTGATGCCGTCGTAAGACACGGTGCGGATGGTGTCAGGTGTTATCTTCAACGCCACGTTATTGAAGTAAAAATATTCCGTCTTGGCATCAAAAGCATCGGCGAAGTTTATAACCATGCTCTGCAAACCACCGGCTGACTTCTCCGTAAAGGTCTTGTCTATCATGTTGGCGCAATCCGACATCAGACGTTGCTCGATGTCGTTGTGTCGCCAAGCCTGTTTCGTATAATTCAACAGCAGCGTCTTTGCTGCCTGGATAATACTCTTTGCATCGATATACTCCACGAAGCATTTATCCAAGTGGATATACTGTCCTACAAGGTCGGTGCTCTCGGGGTCTATCATGCGGTAATAGCCGTGTGCGGTCATAAACACCCATAATCTTGTAGGCGACACCTTGCATGTAGGTGGCTTCGGTTTACCGCTTCTCGGATCACGCGGCCATTCTATGTCAAACGGCTCTGTGTTGCTCGCTCCTCTCAAACTGGAGTAAAGCGGCAGGCGCACATCGTGGTCGAACTGGAAGTTCTCTTCTACGTTCATAGTGTATGTCAGCAGATAGTCGCGCACACTTCGGGGAGAGCTGCCGTATAGCCATTGCCAGCGTCGGCAATAGCGCGATCGGAAACCTTCGGGCAACATTGCATAATACAATGAGCTGAACTTGGTGCATATAGCTCCGCAGTCGCGCTGTGAGACAATGTCGTTGGGGTATAGGATGATGACATGCTCGGCAAAGCGGTTCATCTTCTGATATTGTACGCCGCTAAAATCAAGATTCTCCCGTTTCCACTCGCCACGCTCTATGTACCAGAAGTTTCTCCGTCCGATGGAGAACGCCACGTGATACCAACAGAAGTCTTGGAAGTGATGGTCTTCCGTCTTGTCAAGACGCAAGGAACGCATGGCATAATACACACTCAATGCGTCTTCGGGTGTACGACAAAAGACAATGTTGCGAGCTTTTATCTCGGCGGTAGGAATCTTCTTCTTCTCTTGCTTAAATGTTCCTTTCCCCACGCCATTCTTGTCCTCACGTTCTACCCAGATTTCTTTTTCTTCGGTAAACTTCTCCGTCGGCTCGAACTTCTGGATGGCTGCATGTACGGCGGTGTTGTCGCTCTTGCGCTGATCCATTGCATAGACGAACACGTTGTCGCCCATGAGCCACTTGCTCACCTTCCTCACGCTGTGCTCCTCGGCGGTAGAGAACACTATTGGTTCGCTCCCAGCCATTGCTGGACGGAAGAAACATCCGTAAGAGTTCTGCGGACCTATCTCCTGTGAGGCGAAGCATACGAACAGCGGATTCCACGGCGTACCGTGGATAATCTCGCTCACATGCTGACCGTCGCGTATTACGTCGGGCAGCGTGACACTCAACAGAGAGTAGATGCGGAAGTCCTTGTTGAGCATGTCGGGCGTAAACGTACTGCCAAAGCCGAAACGAGGCAATCCTTTGTCGAGCGTCACCTCACACCCAAGGGCTGCAAGCTCTTGTGGCGAGAAGTCGGTCTTCGGCATGAAAGAGAATGTCTCGATGGTCTGCTGTGCCTGAGTACGGTAGTCCATCTTGGCAAACACCTCTGGGAAGGCACGCCGCACCTCGTCGGTATCGCCATACACATCCCTTACAAGTCTTTGGCATATGCGCTGAAGACTATATCCGTGCATTGGAATATTCATCTTGGCTGCGTACAACTCGATGGCTCCGTAGCCGGTCTTGCCCGTGCGGGTGCATTTCCACTTCACGGCACCATGCTCTGCCATTCGGTTGTCGTCAACACCCACGCCCGAATAAAGTCCACCTCGCTCATTTTCATAAATAATGAAGTGGGGTGTCTGCTTGGCATCGACATCCGCGTCCTGCCCCTTTTGGCAGATAGGGCAGAAACATGCGGTCTGACCTTCGATGCGCTGCTCGTTGGCGGGCTTCACGAGAAGGTGCAGGTCGATGTTGGCAAGACGATTTATGATAGGATGAAAGAACATGATTGCTGTTATTATTAAAGAAAAGACAGCGATGGAATGCCAAACTTTTCGGTATTACCAGAATCCGAGGCTCTTGTGTCCACCCTGATAAAACTTACTTATAGGAGGGCGTTGCCGCTACCTCATTCTCCATGCTGTCCTTTATTCTTTCTGTTTTTACATTTGTTTTTACTATAAGTTCAGAAACGTTTCCGTGCGGAAGTGTCGGATGGTGCAGTTAGCCAAGTTCTTCATGCAGTTAATCAGCATCCGCACGAACTCCTTAAACGAAATGACGCTCTCATTAAGAGCTATTATCTCCACAGCCACACGCCAATAACACTTGCCGTTTCTCACTCGGCAGGAATGCTCGTTCCTTACTATTATATTCCCTACATTGCCCTGCATCATCGTGAACAACTTCTGACACACATCCTTCACTAAGGCGAATGGAGCATGGAAAAGCAGTACTTTGTTGTCGCTGTCATAGTCGCGCACGGTCTCCGTATAGGCTATGCGGTGTAGATATTCCCGATGCGTAGGCCGTCCTTGCCTTTTGTTCCGGCGATTAGGGATGTAAGGGCAATTCAGATACTCATGGTTAGGCATTTCTATTCAATATATTTCAAACAAGCCAACTTTCGCATCATCTGCCATGTGGAATAGATGCTGCGCTTGCAGTCAAATACAGGGTCGTGTTCCGCACCTTTATCAATGTCCTTATAATCCTCAACAAGGTCGTATGCCTTACTCGGATGATAGAACTCTCCACGGGCATTACATATCAAGCGAGCCGCCTCGTAGATAAACGTGCGATGGTCGCGGAAGTTGGTGTAATGCACGGGAACTTCTATGCCCAACTTATAGCAGATATTACGCAAGATAGCAATGTCAAAATCTGAACCTTGAGCCCAAAGACACAAGTCCTGATTGTGCAACGCTTCTTTGATTTCTTTAACCCATCCAAAGAGGTTACTCACAACAGTCTCTATAGGCGAACATGGTGTAGCGTCATCATCACTGTCAAGAACTGCAGCTTTTGCTCCTTCGCTCTTCTGCTTCCACCAATCGGCTGTCTCTTCATCGAAAGTAAAACCCTCGATGAACATGATTCGTATTTACAACCGATTATTACTCAATATTTTATAGATAATAAGTCAGAAATATGG